>Ga0315314_1002685_pt1 | contig 14521 bp, 19 predicted proteins | sample TDP9_MG_FD_203631 | JGI IMG/M metagenome (GOLD analysis project Ga0315314, IMG submission 203631) | Freshwater sediment microbial communities from Lake Towuti, South Sulawesi, Indonesia - TDP9 | ecosystem: Environmental > Aquatic > Freshwater > Lake > Sediment | place: Indonesia: South Sulawesi...
TTATCTTATCGAACTCGCCGAGTAGCTCCCAAGGTACGCTAACGCTTATCTTCATGAACTTCCTCTCCGACTTCCGAGGCGCCATTTAATCCACCTAGCCATGAGGTTACAATAACGAAGGATTCCAAGACCAGTAATTCATACTTACTCCATACCAGTGAGGGAATATTTGTGGATTTGCCATTTTGATGCTAAATAGCCTAGATATCTCACCCATAATTGGTTAAACCACATATTTTACGTGGAGGTTTGCTCTAAGGTTTAAGATGCAGGCTTGTAGCAGGCCTTCGGGCAGTTCAAGAACCTTTCGCCATAGACCTTCTCCATCTTCATACCAGACCTCGCCGTCTCTGGTAACCCAGAAGTCGATGGAGTAGATGACTAGTGTGGCTCCTTCCCGAAGACCCTTCTCTACGTTACCGTATGTATCATGAATCTTAATCTGAACGTGAAGGAGTTCTCTTGCTCCTAGAGTTACTGGGACGAGAGGTTTAAGAGATATAAGGATCTTGTAGAGAGCGTAGAACTCTCTATGGATTCCCTGCATCGACGTAAGAGACATAAGAGGCTTGATTGACATATTTATTCCTACCGTAGCGCCCAAAGTCTCCACTACGCCGGGCTTGTACATGTTCATCATCTCAAGTCGAGCTTGGTTAATCAAGATGGGAACGATTTGGTCCCTGACAGCCTTAACCTTCTCCTTCTGGCTCATCCTACCACCTCAACTATGCCGGCAGAGATAATTTTAATCATGCCTAACCTCTGGAAGAGTCGAAGATACTTCATGATAGTTCGCCTATCCGAACCGATCTCCTTCATGATCGCATCTTCAAGGTCTGACCGTACGATTTGGTGAGGAATTTCACCACCATATTCAACGTCAAGCCTTTTTCTCACAAGAAGCCACCTCTGAAAATATCTTGGAGCCGGGTTAACTTTCTCTATCTGTAAAGGTAATGTGTGCTCATGCGTGTGCTGCTTGATCCAAAGACGCATAGCGTCCTCAACTTCGGCTGAAAGACCATACATTTTTGGATGCTTTTGCTTGACTATTTGTCTAAAAATTTCGAGGACCTCATCTGAAATGTACACCGTAATTGTCTGTTTTCCCTTTGGAGTTACCGGCATTTATCTCAAGCCTGCATGAATCACTTTTTCACTTGTTACTTTCACTTTTTCACTTGTGAATTATGTATATTATATAGTCAACACACGGTTCACTTGTGAATTGTGTGCATGGAATAAGCCTAAAAATACGGTTATTTCACCCTTTTTCCAACCGTACTTTAACGCCTCGACAAAGGGGGCACACACACATGAGCACACACGAATTTCTCGGTCAGAAACCATTACCTCTGCACCAATGACAAAGAGAGATTTTCTGTTTAAAAGGTTTGTGATAATGTTGTGTTTTCCAAGGTGCCCAGGAGAGGTGCAGAGAAGTCTCCTAGGCCCCCTTGAAAGGTTCCGGTTCAGCTCTCTAAGCCGAACCGTAACCTTCCATTAAAAGTTACAGAACTTACTCTTTAAGCTTTTTTTTAAGTCTAGATTTAAGACTTCTCTGCCATCGAAAGAGCCTTTGAAGCTCAGGGTCGCCCTTTTCAGCATGAGGATATCCACAGGCTGAGCAAGGGTAGTTCGAACTCGGCGGAGCAGTAAGTTTAACGTAGCAACGTGGGCAGCGGTAGATATGTTGAAATCTAGTTGATAGTCGATATGGCCCTTTCTTTATACCACTCATTTAGAGTCCCAATTCTAGTCTTTGAATCGTTTCTAAAACTCTAAGATCCACACGCGTAAAGCAGTCTGGATACACCATCTTTTTCTAAGGTTTTCTGTGAATTTAGCCCAGTAAGCCTTTGTTAGTCGGTAATGTAATGGGTGAGTTTGCTCTAGGATTCCCCACTTTAGTAGCCTTTTCAGGCTTTCTTCGATCTCTGAATTTTCCAAATTCCTTATTCACTCCCACTCTATCAATAACGGCTCTTAATTTTCTATTTAACCACAGATTGAGGAATAGTAAAAATGACCATAATGGTTGACGATGCCGGATGGGGAGACCTGCTCGGCGGTGTGGTTGTAGCCTGCTTCAGAGAGGAAACTGAACAATTCACATATCGCATGATCGGCATTAAGTTCTTTAAGGATCCAACCTTTGATGAGAAACTCTATCTTAACGAAACAAGTCGATTAGTTCAAGAGATGCTTCAAGAACTTAAAGTGGACAGATCTGAACCAGTAAAACTCTGCACCGGCTATGTTCTTTCACGTACATATTTGGACCTTAGACGTGCAGGATACAATGTAACCATAGGCAAGATAACGGGTCCGCTTCAAGAACTAGGTGAACAAGCCTTCCTGAATGAGCTTAGGAAAATTGGTTACGAGCCCCTTCCAAATAGAGAGGCTGACGGAAGGATGAGAGCTAAGTCCTTTTATCACATGCTTAACTGGGCTCGGGCTGACCCTAAACGGATGGAATTCGCAAAGACAGGCTGGAGATTCTTTACAGGAAAGCCGAAACGTCAGTGGAATGGGCAGTTAAACAAATTCGGGCTTAAGACTGAACTTTACAACGTGAGCACTTGTATTGGCCCCACACATAAATTCCTCCACTATAGAACGGGTGGCCTAAGAGAATGCAGCATTCACAACACCAGTCTCGATGAATACAGGGTGAACACCAGTAACCGCCCCAATCTTGGTTGCCACAAATCTTACACTTCACCACTTTTCCACTATGGGCATAGCTCTTGATGATGTCCCACTTAATTTCTGGACGGTATATGAACTTCTTGGCAGCATCTAGATCTGCGTCTAGGATCTCAACTGCAAACTTAAAGGCTGCTTCTCGCTTATCTTCATAAACTTGATCTCGACTCTTATCCCACTCATCAACACGCTTACGAAACTCCAAGTACCAGTCAATCTCTTCCTTAATCTCAGACTCCATCGTTATACCTCATCTTTATGTGGCTCCTCTTTTTCCTCCTCTTTATCTGTACAAATACCGTTTTCGTTTATGTGGAGTAAGCCTAGGCAACATTCATTTCTGTATTGGAGCCTAATGTCTAGGCTGTGTTTTGAGTGATGTTCGCAGTCCTGTTTTAAGCAGATAACAATCAATTACGTCGTCTCCTCTACCTTCAAAAGCCTCTTAATCTTTGCATCTTCAGGCTTAATCTTAACCTTATAGTCTGGCCTTTTGCCGCTGTAACGTTTCTCGAGAAAGCCCCAGTGGACCAGATCATCAAGGACGGCTGAAGTTCTGGGATCTCTTGGCCACGCATGTTTCTCGAAGGACTTGGTTACGTTCGATACCGTGAACCATTCTTCACCCAACTCACCGTCTGCATAGACGATTGCGACTTTGCCTAAGAGGTCTTTATCAGTTACTGATAACGGCTTACGTTGAACTTGCACAGAAATCGTAGGTTGCTCAGTAGTCACGGAGACCTCTGAGGGAACCACTGACCTTGGACTAGCCGCAATTTCAGCGGGCAAGGGAATGATTTTCGCTAAGGCATCCTTGAACTCTCTGAAGCCTTGTAACTCCTTTCTAAGTTTCTCCGTCTCCTCATCCGCAGTCTTAAGGTCCTCACCCAGTTTCTTGTTCTCCTCTTCAAATCTTTTGACAGTTTCAGTCAAAGATTTTATTGTATCCTTGTAGTTCTGAGATACATTATTTAGGCGTTTTAGGTTTCTCAGTTCAGATTCAATCTTCTCTTTCTCACCCTTTAATTCTTCATACTTCTCCTTCCACATCTGTTCTTCCTCCATTACCTTTGGTTTTTCAACGTTTTCAACTGTGAGTTTGCCAAGCGCGATGGCTTTAGCTGTTTCTTCCTCCATCCAGCTTGGCATAACATAGACTTTGTACACTTCGTTTCCAAGACAGGCATAAAAGACTCCTCGAGGAAGGGTCATAACCTCCTCAGGCGACGGTCGATTCTTGAAAATCTCCTCTAAAGTACGATCTACTTCCCGCTTGTCTTTTTGGCGACCGAGAATCCAGTTGTCACATTGACGTAAGGGTTCCTTATCGATCCCCGCAATATCTTGGCTGTCAATGATTAGGTAGTTTCCAATTGCTGCGCCTTTGCGAATGTAGCTTGCTGCGATAAGTTTGACAGGAGTCATTCTGCCTTGTGGGATATGCTCCCAAGCCTCTGGAATCACTACAATAATATTGTCCAGTTTTTTCGAGGCATATTCTAAGACGCTGGCAATGACTAGGCTCTGAGTCTCAACTTTCATATCGCTGAGGTCCATTACGTTTACGCCCTCGAGGATCTCTATCTTATCGCTGAAATTGTGTCGCTCTAACTCAGGAACAACAAGCTTAAGATACTCAGTTAGCTTAGTGTAGAGGTCTCGCTGAAACTCCCTCTTAGCATCGTTAGCCAGTCTTTCAGCCTTTTCCAAAAGAACCCTCAAGCTTTTGAACCCGCCCTGAGCCACCCTCATAATGGCGCCACGCATGCCAGGTTCATACTTCACTTTCTCGCCTAGACTGACGTTCACGAGGCTTTCGACATACTGCCATCCAGAACCCGCTTTGAAATACGGCGGTATAATCCGATAATTGTGGAATCCAGCCTCCCCTCGCTTAATCTTGAAAGCAATTGCACGTATCCTAGAACGGTGAATAATTGCTTCTAAGGTTGTGGTTTTTCCGATCTGAGTCATCCCGGTGACAACGGTATGAGTCAATCGTATGTAGATGGGTTGGCTACTGCTAATTTCAAAGCCCAATAAAATCTTAGATTCACTCAACTACCTCTTCCTTCTCGGGCCATAATCCCTGTTTCTTTAACGCGTCTCTAATTAGGTCTCTGATCCAGTTGTTTCTCGAAAGATCTGCTCTAGCTTTATCTATCAGAGGTATCCATGTCTTTGGGACGTTGAGGGGTATCGTCCATGAGGGTTTCTCTGTTTCTTTATTGCCCTGTCTCAGACCTTACACCTTCCAGTCTATTCTTATGCCTTCTTTGTTGATTGTGAACCTTAGAACCTCATAGTTTCTCGGGAGATCCCTAGCCTTGAAGGCTAGTAGCCTAAACTCGCTTTTTTGAACATCCCGTACTAACGGCTCACTTCTTAGTATTAGTTTAGGAACGAAGCCGATCTTACCCCCAAAAGGGGCAAGAGGCTCATCCTCCTCCAGTTTCTTCGCAACTCTGGTGAACTCGCTGACACACTGGTTTGTGACAATTGAAAGGCCGTTTCCATCTCTGGCGAACCTTACTGTGTCAGCCATAATTGGCGCCAACTTCTGGATTGCCTCCAGTTTCTTATCAAGGGATAAGCGGGCGTAAGCGTTAAGAACCGGAAGCCCCACGCTATCCACAATTAAAAGGTTGTACTTCTCCTTCTCCTCCTTCGCCCTCTCAACCCTCTTCACAAGGATGTCTAAGTCATCTCCCAGGTACTCGTAGTTTTGTAGTTCTTTTATGTGGTTTTCTGAGAGGCTTCCCTCAGTATCCAGATATAGAACCTTTCTACCTGTGACCTGGGCTTCTGTAGCTACTGCATGGACAAACCTTGATTTGCCAGTGCCGTAGTCTCCGTAGATCTGAACCGTGTGGTGACCAACTAAGCCGAGGAACTTATCGTATGCTGGCTCATAGGCTGTTCCCTCCTTCGGCTGACTAGGTTTTTCAGTTACATCTTCAGCGATATCATGTTCCACCATCCACTTCCCTAGACCCTCATCAACCTCATACTCTTTCCCAGCTTCGTATCCTTGACTGCGAATGTTAACCATCTTTTTAACACTAACCTTCATCATTGATCCACTCAGCCTCCTTCAGGATCTTTTGAAGTTTTAACGCGAGAATCATCTTCTCTCTGCTTATCGGCTTACGGGTAGCCATCAATATGCTGGCTGAAATTTCTAAGCAGCCTTCGCAGGCAGTTACTTCTCCCCTTAAATGAAACAGGGTTTTAAATTCGCCACAGGAAGGACATGTACCCTTCACCGTTTCAATGATGACACTTTTAACCCTGCTACGTAACTCACGCCTCTCATAAAGTTCTTTGCGGAGATCACGTTTGATCTCCTCAACCATCTTTAACTTGGTATCATCTAGTGGGCTCAGATGATCTTCCTCCTTGTTTTGAGCTCGATTGCTGTGCTGAGTACTTCTTCAAAAATTCCTTAACGGCCTCTGTAACGGCGTCCGTTTTACTCCTGAAAAGTGGCAGGCCGAACTCGTCTTTAGCGTTTTTCACTAGATCTTCAAGTGGAGCCATGAGTGGAGCAGCGATCCTCACAGTTGTCCAGTTTTCCCCGGGCCTCTTTTGTAACACCCTCATCACATCATTAATACATGTCATATACACCAGACATATAAAGTTTTGTGATAAAGGTGTAACAAATGATCTCGAATGCTCTTCCACAAATTTTATAAGGAAGCCTACAAAGAAAAGTAACAACTTTGACACAAAGAGGTGTAATGATGGAGAAGAAGTATCCGGATGAAAAACCTTCAAAACACGCCACTATAAGGATTCCTAAGGAGATGGCGGAAGCTGTGGAAGAGTTTCTGAAAACCGATTACGCTAAGAGGATGGGATACCTTTACAAGGTCGACGTGATCACTGCTGCAACTAGGGAGCTGTTGGAGAAATACGGCTTCTACAAGCAACCAGAAGAGGAAGTCAAGGCTACTCCCCCCCAAGAAAAAGACTAAGTATACCGATTTTCTCATGGAACATAAAAAAAGGGGTTTGCGGGAGATGTCACCAGCTAGTCAACGTTGTTGTCAACCTCAACGTTTTTCGAGCAACCTCAACTGTCTCTGTGGATCTTGGCGGCTACTTCCGTTTCCTGAAGACCTCTGCGTCGTGGATCCTTCCAACGTAGTCGAATCCGACTTCTATGAGGCGGCGAACTTCCTCAAGGTTTTCCGCAACCTTGAAGTGGAATTCGTCGCTCTTCTCGTCGAAGACAGCTGCCTCAAGGTTGATGTAGGTCTCAGTGGTCGCTAGGTGCTTGTGGCCTAAGATATTCTTGACGTGGTAGGGGTCCTTGGTCTTGTGGTACTCCATTGTGCCCTTCCAATGGCGGAAAGTGATGAAGGAAATACTCCTGATCCTTGGGTTCGACAGGCTCTGCGCTATTCGGCGACGTTGAGTCTGGAAGTTGGCTCGCATTCCTTGGACGGTACAGAAGACATTTTGTCCGTTCCTAGGCATCGCGCTGAGTCTCCTCAGGAGGGCGTCTGAGACGGGTACAACCCTAGGGTTATGCCCCTTCACAGGATGTCGGATACTCACCGACTTAGCCTCGTAGTTGATGTCTGTCCATTTTAGATGCGCCAGCTCCCCCGGGTCGGCTCCAGTATCCTTGAGACCTTGAAGAAAGCATGCTATTTGTCTTCCGCAGCCGTTAATCAGGGCGTCGATCTCGCTCTCGAGGGGGATGAATGGTAGGCTCTCTTCAGCCTTGTAACGTGGCGCCTTCCAAGTCTTGCCCATCATCTGCAGGAAGCTGGTGTATGCGACGGCGACGTTGCTCTTGTATCCCTCGCTCCAACCGCTCTGTTTGGCGATGACATCCTTGACGCTTTCAGGGTTGAAGAGGTCTGCCCCTAACCGCGCAACCAACTGGATACTTTGGGTTCTGGTCTTAATGGTTGAAGGTGCGTAGCCCTCTCTCTTAAGGTACCATGCGTACTCTACGATCTTGCCTTTGACCGTGGCATCTGATATCTCTGTGGCTCCCGCGGCCCAGTTCTCTATTCGGGACTCCACTTTGGCCAAGTTTTTCATCTCTCCTTCCGAGACGCATACTTGACGTTCTCTACTATGGTCTGGAAAAGCATATAAGTCTTTCTCTGCAACAGTCTTTCTTGATGAAACATGAGAAGCTACGTCTTTACGCCTCTTGAGAGGAAGATTCTTAGGGGCTGGCTCAACGGGGAACTCACTTTGAAGGACATTCGACTGCAGAAGGTTCTCTCCCGAGTTAGGCTCTTCGAGAACCTGGTCGGAGACGTCGACCTTTACCTTAAGGTTCGTAGCCGACTCGCTAAATCTTAGGCCGCAATCACGGCACAGGTACCTTTGGATCACGCCAGTCTCGGTCTTCCGCAGCCCATCACGCCAGACCCTCTCCGACCTACATTCTGGGCAGCGATTGGAAGGTTGATGCGACACGCTTGGCCTAGCGAACTCCCCGTCTTTGAAGCCGCTTTGTTTTGCGTCGTCTCGGAAGGATGTGTGGGAGTCAACCTTTTTCCCGCTACCCATGATCTACTTCTCCTCGACATTCAGCCTGAAACGGGAAATTCATAGTATCCGGTTTTCACTGCTGGTTCTGGATTCATCAGAAACCTCCTTGGACGATTTGATATTCTTTAGAGAATCTCTTATCGACTGACTCACAAATGAAGAAATAGAGGCGTAGCCAAGTTTTTCATGAACCCTTTTTACTTCCTCAAATAGCGGCTCAGGGATCTGTACGGTTTTCCACTGCAAGAATCTCACCTCTATCATACGCAACTTATCTATGAGACAACTGATTATTAAGATTTGTGATGATGTTGTGTTACCATTAATACAATTGAATAACTGTTGGAACAAGAGGTGCATGATAAAACTTAAGCACTAGGGGAGAAATATAAAGAACACAGAAGTTAGAGGAACTTCTCATCCTTCCATGACTTGAGGTATTGTGTGGTTCAAACTCGGCTTAGAAACAGGCTAATAGAGTGTCGACGGTTAAAAAATTACAAAATATATCGCAACGCCAATCCTAATGTTATAGTGAGGCTGGGGAATCTCCATGGTGAAGCCTAAGCGGTATCGCTATACATTCGCGCCTCTTGAGAATACTTGACGTGAAACAGAGAGACCGCTAAAATTAAGGCACCGTACAAGCCGATTTCGAAGTTAAACATAGTCTTTCCCAGTTCATGGTTTCTCCCGAAGGCATCGTTATCTCGATTCATCTTCTTTTTTGCAATTGAGACCTTGCACCAACCCCTTTTACGAGGCACATGAATGTCTTTCTTGAAATCCCTACGTTACTACGCCTAGTCGATGTAGCTCTTCCGTAAAGACCTTCAACGTTTCGATTAGATTCTGTTTCTGTAAGAAATAGGCGTCTCCGCTGAGCCTTCCAGCCTTAAGTGCTTCGTCAAGCGTATTCAACTCAACGTTGATGTCGTTAATCCTCATTCTTATTTGGTCTATGAATGTGACGGCTTTTTCCTCTACAGATATCTGGGTGGGCGTGAGCGCTGCTTTGATGGCGCCGTCTTCGATCCTGAGGATTCTGTCCGCTGCCCTTGCGACCACAGGGTCATGCGTAACCATAACTATCGTCTTGCCCATCTGCTTGTTGACAGTTAGGAGATAGTCCACAACAATCTTAGCATTCAGAGTGTCCAGCTCCCCTGTAGGTTCATCAGCCAATATCACCGGCGGATCATTCGCCAAAGCGGCGGCGATGGCTACACGCTGCTGTTCTCCTCCGCTCAGTTCGCCAGGTTTATGATTAGCCCGTTCTGTGAGACCTACAACCTCAAGGAGGCTTTTGACTCGCTGGGTTCTCTCGTCTCTGGGAACCTTCAGGGCCATCATCGGCAACTCAATGTTCTCCGTGGATTTGAAGCATATAAAGACTCTGAGAATGATTACAACGTAAAGTTAACCATTCACTCCTCGTAAAGATATTTTGTCGTTAGGATATTTAAGCATTTTCTGTTAACTTATATTAACAGAAATCAGATAATATTAAATACGCCTAAAATAATCTCAAAAGGATACAGACTTAGAGGAAGAGGCAAAGGAGCTATCTGGATGGATCAGAACCGAAAGAGCAGTGATATTTTATTTTGGTTATATAATTGGGCGTGATCCAGCGCTTCGTAAGCAGATCGATGTTCATTTCAGAAAGTCTAACGTATCGCCAGATGCGATGCTTGTTGTGAAACGTCCAAAAGCTTTTCTGAATATTGAGTTTGAAGTATATAGTAGCAATACTAAACGACATTTTGAAGAGGGCAAGACACTACCTTATACCTTGATAGTTTGTTGGGAACATGACTGGACAGAGTTGGTCAGTAAACATCATGTTCCAGTTTTCGAATTATCCTCAGAGAGAGTCTATGAACCCTAAAGTTTCTCTTTATTTATAAGTGTGCGACACCGCACAATTTAATTCCTCGACCTCGTTATCCCACACATAATTTCCGTGGCGGGATGACCGCAAACATTTTTAACTCATTCAACCAAAGAATATAGGGGCGGAATGGAGGGTTACAAAGACGGCGGGGTTCGGTTAGGGGTTTTCCATGTGGCCCTGACCTCCTTCCTCGTTATGGTTCCCTCTTCGGCAGAGTTCCGTTTTTGCTCACCGGCCGCCCACAATTCCTTTTTGGGCTATCCGAAGAGGGCTATCAGAATAGCCATTAATCCCAGAGATACACTTCCTAGGTTCTCTTTTCAATTTTGGAAAGTTCTCTTTAACCCATTTCATGTCGCTCTTGGCTTAAAACTATGAACTCCGGTTAAGTTCTTTCCAGTCGGCTAAGGGCTTCTTCGAGCCTGAAGAGAAGGTCTCCTAACCGCTTCGTCTCGGTCTCCATGGCAAAACTACCCTTCCTAATCAATTCATCCAGGCTCTTCTCGTGCTCCCGTAGAACAGCTATCAGCAGGTCTAAAACATCAATACGTTCTTGGATATTGGGGTTCAATTCTTTTCGCTGCAAAGGAGGCTGCAAAGGCTTTACCTTCACAGCCATACGCAACTCCTCGAACAGCTTCCTCTCTCTAGCACGTAGGGCTTCCTCTCTCCTCAGCCTCTCGAATCTCCGTCTCAGCTCATCCCTCATCTCGCCAGATCTTTCCTCGGGAGAACACATTTTTCTCTTACCCCATAATTCCCTTATCTATATCTACCTTTATGTTGGTAGGGTGTGGGAAAACTGCTCTTGAGGTTCGTTCATCTATCCTCTCCCATCTCGTCAAGGCGGGGAAACTCACGCTCTTCAAAGCCGTATAGATCCTCGGCCCAGCCCAAGGCCCATATAAGTGGACAGTATATCGTCCATCAACCTCATAGACTGTGGCTCGCTCAGCCATCCTGACAGTCTCTATTCTAGGTAGATTACCTGTTTTCAGTCTCTCATATCGCTCTCGGAGTTCCCGCCTCATCTCATCAAGACTAGTCATTTCCCCTCGAAGTTTCCCTCTCATCCCCTCAAGTGAAATCTTTTCAGTCTTGCAAATAACAGTGTCACATTCCGGCTCCGGAGATGGAACAGCCCAAGGTGGCTTCTGCCTCAACCTCTCGTTTTTCTTGCTTATGGCGTCTGAAGCTCCTAAAGGCCACTCCTTATGGAAGGCTTCATCCAGAGACTCGGCTAAAGCGGCTGCAACAGAGTCTAAAGGCGGTTTATGTGGGTGTCTCCAACACTGCTCCGACCTTTCTCCAAGGAAACTGACGAGCATCTTAAGTCTCTCGTCCGTTACCCCATAATCGCTAGGTTTCTCCCATTCATGCATAACTTTTTCATCGTCTGATGGGCAGGGAATTTTGTTCTCTATTGGTATTTTGTACTTCCTCGCGAACTCCTTAACTCGCCTCTTTACTTCTTCATCAGCTTCTTCGTCCAAGTAGATTCTCTTTACCCTATCTATGCCAACCTTATAGTCGACCCAACATTCAAGTAGCGGTAGATCCTCTTGGTTGACGTACACATCTTCTAAGCGTTCGCCTCTTATTGTCGGAACGTTTCCGACGGCAGCATCTGAGTACTTGACGCATTTCGGGTATAGTTCGTGGACTTCTATCGTGACTTGAGGTTTCCGAAGCCAAGGTGGATTTAATCCCATCTTAATCATGCAGCCAAGATACCTGTTAGCTGTGCAGACAAATCTACGCCACATCGACTTCTCTGGGTCGTAGCCCCCTTCCTCCTCCCATCGGTTGAGCTCCTCTACCGGATCCGTAAGAATCCTGTACAACCTGTTATAGTCGTACCAGTCTCTTCTAACCTTATCATGCTCAGAGAAACGCGCTAGGTTTACAAGAATTTTTTCTATCTCTGCAAAACACTCGGACTTTCTATACTCCTCCAGCTTTCCCAAGCCTTATCTCCTCAAGCTTCCTGTAGACACAACCAGATATATCTTCAACGCTAAGCCCTTGGCACTCCCTCTCTATCTCTTCAAGTATCCTTTGAACTTCAGAATCGGGAAGTCTCGGGAAATAACTTTTTATCGTGGCCCTTATCCCCTCCTTCATAATCCGCCAAGCTTTAATCGACTCCAATTTCAACCCCCCATAAACAGAGGCTATATCGGGATCTCTATCTCTCTTGCCTTTAGGAGCTCTATCGCTTCTTGTGTCCAGTCATATAGGTAGGTCCAAAAGTCTCTAGCCCTCATCAAGACGAAGGCGTAGCCAAGTTTCCTAATTAGCCTCTCAGCTTCCGGGTCTTTGCCATACTCCGCTAGGATCATAACTCGGTTCATTATCTTTTCTAAGCCAGTCTTCTCCGCTCCTGTAAGCAACTCTGGAAACTCAATCTGGCCGTCAGGGTTTGAACTCGTCCGCCGCAAAGGCTTTACCTTCACAGCCATACGCAACTCTTCGAATAGTTTCCTCTCTCTAGCACATAGAGATTCCTCTCTCCTCAACCTCTCGTATCTCCGCCTCAGCTCGTCCCTCATCTGCTGCAGACTCATCTCACCAAATCACCCGAACATTTTCTTAAGCTCTTCTTCTATTATCTTCACCTTCACTTCGTATAACCCTTTGTAATCTACGCCTAAAGCGTCGCTAACAGCGGCATTCCAAGGACAATCTTTTGCTGGTGCGCAGCATCCTGCATAACTATTCCAGCATAAAAGATTCATAGCATGGTGGACCTCGTCATCGGTTAGTCGTTCGCCCCTCAATCGTCTGTTTCTAATTTTTTGAAGTTCTATGAGCTGGTCAAGTTTTCTCTTAGCGGCTTCAGCGGAAACTATGTTTTCTTCCACAATCTGCTTGTACTCTTCAATAACTTCCTCAAGAAACCTCATTTTTCTCACAACATTATCACAACGATAAACTTAAGCATTAATATATGTGAAGGTCATTGTCAAGTGAGAAATGAGCTAAAGATAAACTGCCTTAACAAAAAGGGGAGCCAAAAATGGCGAATTATGTAATAAAAACTTGGGAAGCACGTATCAGAGCTGATCTCTACTGTGCTTTCAAAAGTGCTTTTAAAGGGAAAATTAGCGTTTCTGGATATGAGTTCAACGACTTAGCAATAGAATATCCTACTGACCTCAAAAAGAAAGCTGATCTCGTTGTGATGGCAAACTACCATCAGGGACCTCCTTCACCTTTTCTAGTTATCGAAGTCAAACGTAGAGTAAAGCATAGTGGTCGATCTTTAGCAAATGCCACAAAACAAGCGGAGATCTATGCTGAAAAATTGAATTGTAGGTATTTCGCAGTGACTGACGGATTCATAATGCTTCTCTTCAACCGCACGCGTGAATATTTAATTAATGCATGCAAGGTGGAAATGACTGAGATGTTCACTAGAAACTTATTGTGTGGTCTAGTTGAATATAGTGAAAAATTAGAAAAAACAATTTTGCGTCAACTTCCTAAGCCACCTGATTGTTATTTTCTGGTCGAAACAGTCCTTCCTCCGATAGCTAGATTCTTTGCATCCAAAGAGGGGCTTACAAAAGATGTTGTAGAAGCACGTACAAGTCAACTGAGAGCCTCTTGGCTACAAATCTTAAAAAACCTCAATATTGTATAGTATCTAGGGTCCTCGAGAGATCTCATTTTTCTCATAACATTATAAACCTAGAAAAAGTCCGATAATATCTTCAAATTCAAACTGTCCTTCTGGAATCCCTCTCTTCCTCGCCTCTTCTCTTCGTTTTGCGTCAAGTAGATAAAATAGATGTTTCGAGATGCTGAGTGGCACATCATGGTCGATTATGTAGATTTGGTTCGTATCTAGTTTTCCATCTCTTCCGCTTTAATCACGCCGTCCTTCAAGGTTTCGAATCTCTCTTTAAGTTCCCGCCTCATCTCCTCAATGCTAGTCATTTCCTTTCCTTCTTCAATCTCTCTATTTTCCTTTCAAGCTCCCTCTTCATCTCTTCCAACTCTGCAATTTTCTCCTCAGGCTTCTCCACTTTTACCTTATGCATTTCAGTAGTTATCCTCTTGGATTCCTCAATCTCCTCATGGGTCAACTCACCTGGAGTTCTGGGAATCCTCTTCCCCACCCTATGTTCAAGGTCCTCATCCCAGTGATCCTGAAGATCCATCATCTCACTTCGCGGGATACCTTTGGGATATTTCCTCCAAAGTCCGTCAATCAGTTCTATGAGTTCGTTCTCTCCCACAGCCTCTAAGTCGCTTATCATGGTTGTGCGGTATGCAGGATCCTTCGCCAGTTCGCCTTCAGGACCGCCTCCACAAGAGAGCCTAATCAGGTTTTTTATGTGGTTTTTATATATGGCCCAGCCGGCTATAGCTCCAGCT
>Ga0315314_1002686_pt1 | contig 14508 bp, 12 predicted proteins | sample TDP9_MG_FD_203631 | JGI IMG/M metagenome (GOLD analysis project Ga0315314, IMG submission 203631) | Freshwater sediment microbial communities from Lake Towuti, South Sulawesi, Indonesia - TDP9 | ecosystem: Environmental > Aquatic > Freshwater > Lake > Sediment | place: Indonesia: South Sulawesi...
GACAGCGGTTTATGTTTACCCGTCTGCAACTACTGTGCCAGTGGGGCAAACTATCACGATCGACATTAAAATCTCAGCTGTGAGCGACCTCTATGGTTGGGAGTTTAAGTTAGGGTTGAATCCGAGTCTTTTGGAAGTTCTCGATGTTACAGAGGGACCATTTCTCAAGCAGGGCGGCTCCACTTTCTTTACAAGGAAAATTAACAACACGATGGGCTACATTCTCGTCGACTGCACACTTCTTGGCAACGTGCCTGGTGTAAGCAACGACGGAACACTGGCCTCTGTTCAATTATACGCCGAAAAACAAGGAAGCACAGCACTAAACCTATACGATACCATGTTAATCAATTCACTTGAACAAACAATCCCTCACACAGCAAACGATGGCAGTGTCACCGTATATAATCCATCTAGCTCTGTTGGTGGCATCCAGATTCCAGTTAATAAGCTTGAGCTGGTGGCACCTTGGATTGGATTAACTTCAACTATTTTAGTTGCCGTGGCCGCTTTGTTAGCAGCATTTAAGCGATGGAAGAGAGAAAAATGAGGCTCAAGAAAAGATTAGTGTTGTGTCTTGTTGGGTTTGCTTCCGTGCTTATTATGTTCTATGCGTTCTATGTTTCTTTTCAGTCACCTAATGTTAATGTCCCTCAAGACTTTGTGTTCAAGGCTGCTATCGTTGATCATCTTAGCCTAACTCAGCCCAACCAAACCTTTGTATCCGCTGCCACAACCATACTAAAGCAAGCTGGATACACGGTGGACTATTATCCAGGCGAGAAAGTTACAGTGGAATTCTACAGAAACTTACCCCACTACCAATACGGGCTGATAATTTTTAGAGTTCACACAACAGAGCGTGGGGCATTTTTCACTTCTGAGCCTTACAGCACATCGGCTTATTTTTGGGAGCAGATGAATGACATGGTTTGGAAAGTGTCTTACGACGGAAAGCCACCGTTTTACTTCGGAATATCCCCCGCCTTTGTCAAATCAAGCATGAACGGGAGGTTCAGTGGAACCTTTGTAATAGCCATGGGGTGTTATTCTCTCAAATTCAATGACATGGCTGAGGCCTTCATCGAAAGGGGAGCCAAGGTGTACATAGGCTGGACCGACTCAGTTTTAGCATCGCACACAGACACCGCGACCACACATCTTTTGCAGCACCTACTCGTAAACAAGCAGACAATAAGAGACGCAATCAGACAAACCATGAAAGAAGTCGGTCCAGACCCTCAATACAATTATGATACCCTTTTGCTTGCCTTGCCTGAAGAAGCATGGAAAGACACAGTCCTATCAAAGTAACTACACATCGCCTACTATAGTGTTTTTTCTTTTCTAGAGAAACTAATTGAATTTATGATAAGCAGAAACGAGAAAATGTTTTTGATTCACGTCGTCATTTCTATCTGATTCAAAAGGCTGAAAATATGAGAAATTTTCCAGTAGGAAGATCGACGCTTCTTGGTCTGTGGTCTTTCCAGTTTTTAACATTCATGAGGCGTGGAATCTTCTACTCCTTCATGTACATCTACTTGTTTTCACTTTTGGGAAACGTAACAACCACTGCTGCGTTGGGAACGCTTACTATGCTTATGTCGACTGTGGGCCAAAACCTGCTCTGGGGAAAAATCTCTGACCGATACAGATTGAGAGCTCAGTTAGTAGTAATAGGCGAGGTTGCCGCAGCGTTTGCGTACATCGTGGTCTTTTTCATCCACAAGTTTTTCATCGACGTTGGAAGCAATGTGACAGCTGGACTCGCCTTAATCATTGGCTTAGCAATACTCGAGTTCTTCTGGTCGATGTCCGACGTCGGCTGGGCAGCGTTAGTTACCGACATCACAACCCCCGAAACCCGTGGCGGCTTTGTGGGCGCAATAAACTTCGTCACATCAATCGGACGAATGACGGGCATAACTTTAGCTGGTCTTCTCTACCTAGGAGGTTTAGGCTTCAGGCAGGGCACGATCTTCTACATAGTCACTGTCATGCTCATGACGGGGGCAGGCATAATGTGGTTTGTAGCAAGGTCTATCAAGCCTCCAACAACCCAAGCTTCCCTAACACTTGTTCCCGAAGAGAAAAACAACTCAGGTGAAAACTCTCAAGTGATTGCCTCTGCTTCTGCTGAGAATGAGGGAGTCTTCTCGTGGTTTCTAATCACTCTAACCATCGTTATTTTAGGCGCCGCTTCAGTTGGCCAGATTTTTCCACTCTTTCTCCAACTCAAAGGCGGGCTTCAAGCAAGCGACTTGGAGGTGAGTTTTATTCTTTCAGCGTGGACTCTGGGCGGAATGATCGCAAGTCTTGTAGCTGGCAGACTTGCCGACAAAGTCGGTAGAACAGAGGTCATTTTAGCTGGTTTGTTGATGGCGGCTGCAACTCCCCTCTTCTACGGCTTGGCATCCAACGTAATTTTTATGGCAATCGCCTATGGAATAAACGGCATTGCATTAATGACGATTCAGACTGCAGGCTTTGCCCTGGCAGGCGACATAATCCCCGAGCAAAGACGAGGCAGACTGCTGAGTAGGTACAACGCTGTTATGGCTTTGAGTTGGGGACCTGCAGGCTTGCTCATAGGAGGTCCAATCGCTGATATTCAAACAAGAGCGCTTGGCGCTTCACCGCATACGGCGTATATTAACGCCTTCATAACTTCATCCGTGTTGATTCTTTTAGGCACTCTGGTGTTTTTCACCAAGGTAGATAGAGTCTTGTTGCGCCCAACTTCCGTCCACGAACGTTCTCCCAGATAGCTCTGTAGATCACTGACAACAAATAATTAATACCTCTGACAATTATTTTCTTAGAGAGGATCAAATGAGATTTCCTCTAGATTGGCTTTTACTCAACAAGTGGCTATGGATAACCATCTTCGGTTGCTGGTTAGTGATGATAGGTCCAGTCATTTTTGTGTATTTTATGCTGTTTCTGCCTCCTCCAATCAAAATGATAGTCTTTTTTGGTATAATAGTTGGTTGGGGTGTAGCTGGGGGTTACAAAGACTGGGTTATGGCGAGACGAAAAGAGGTAAGATTTCCAGTACCTCGAGAAAGGATGCTCGAATTAGCAAAACTACCCAAGGACTGAAGTTCTCATATTAAGCGAAACTGATTTTATCATCTGTCAACATTGAACTAGATGGTGCATTCCCCTATGCAGCAAAGAGTGGTCTTCCCCTTCTCAGCCATAGTTTCACTTGACAAACTAAAACTAGCCATTCTCATAAACGCCATCAACCCCAAGATAGGCGGAGTCTTAATCAGAGGACCAAAAGGATCAGGAAAAACCACACTAGTGCGAGCTTTGGCTGACATTCTCCCCAAAATAACGGTTGTGGAAGACTCACCGTTCAACTGCAACCCCTTTGATCCCACCAACATGTGCGACAAATGCAACGAGAAACATCAAAGAGGAGAGAAACTTCCAGTCAAAGAGAAGGAAATGGTGGTTGTTGACCTACCTTTAGGCGCCACCGAAGACCGCGTCGTTGGAAGCCTCGACGTAGAGAAAGCCATCAAACTCGGCGTAGAAGCGTTAGAACCAGGCATACTGGCACAAGCAAACCAAAACATTCTGTACGTGGATGAAGTCAACCTTTTACCCGACCACATAGCCGACGATCTTTTAGATTCTGCAGCCACAGGATGGAACGTTGTAGAACGCGAGGGGATATCGGTTCGGCATCCTTCACGCTTCATATTCATTGGAACGATGAACCCTGAAGAAGGCGAGCTGCGACCACAACTTCTGGACAGGTTTCCACTGTCTGTCGAGGTTGAAAGAATTGCTTCCGTTGAAGACAGAATTGAGATCGTGAACAGAAACATCGAGTTCGAAAGAGACCCAGAACATTTTCTCAAAAACTATGAGATACTCCAAGAAGAGTTGAGGAACAGAATTGTTCAAGCGAGAAAGATCTTACCTGAAGTGAAGATGCCCCATTGGTTACTTGTGGCTGTTGCAAAAGCCTGCTTAAACCTTAAGGTCGACGGAATGAGACCCGACATAGTCATCACGAAAGCAGCTACAACCTTGGCAGCGTTTGAAAACCGAACAGAAGTGACATTGAATGATGTCCTAATTGCTTCTGAATTAGCCCTAAGCCACCGCACTAGACAGGGAGGTTTCTTGGAGCCAGCCACCCCAGACGAGATCAAAAAAATCATTATGGAAGCCGCTGGAGAAACTAGAGGGGCACAGCATAAGGAAAAAGCCGCGCAGGCTGTGGGTGGGCAAAAAGCCAAGGGGCGAGCAATCTTCAAGGTAACGGGGGAAGCCAGCGAGAAGGATGAGGAACGACTTAAAAAAGGGCTTAAGATTCGTAATGCGTTGTCAAAGGTTTTTGTAACAATTAGCCGATTGTTCGGCAGCGTGATGTTTGGGTTAGGGAAGAAACTCAAGCGTTCAGTTCAAGGCTCACCCACCGTTAAGGGAGTAATTAAAGGCACACCACCAACCCCAGAAGAATCTCAAGAGCCTACAGAAAAGAAACAGTTTGCCTTGCGCAAAGTTAAGGGAATTCCATCTGTCAGCACCGCGGCAAAAGAAACTGAGATTACTAAGGGTGTGTCAATGTTTTCTCGAGTGAAGGACGGCTTCAACAACATCGCAAAGTTGTTTTTTCGTTGGGAGGAGCCTAAAGCTAAGCGGGTTCACAGTCTGGCTGGTAGGCGAGCTGAAACTGTAACAACACTTCATCGCGGTCGACCCAGTGGATGGAGGTTCCCGAAGGGCAAACCAAAGGATGTACATCTGCCAGCGACGCTTAGGGCAGCTGCGAGAAAACAGAAGATTCGACCCAAGCCTCTCGAGACGGCGATTCAGATAACAGTGGAAGATATCCGTGAGAAGTTGAGGCTTTACAAGGCGCCCATGACCATTGTTTTCGTGATCGACTTGAGTGGGTCTATGCTTTTCAGCGTGGAAGCTGTTAAACAGGCTTTGCTCAAGCTTCACGGAGACGCCTATAGGCATAGGGATAGAGTTGGAATCGTAGCCCTGAAGGACACGGGCGCTGTGGTTGTTCAGCATCCAATCACCAACCTCCACGTGGTCGCAAACAGGCTCTTAGGTCTAAAAATCAGCGGTTTCACCCCCCTTGCGGCTGGAATGCTGAAAGCATGGGAGGTTCTGAAGGAAGACAAGCGGCGAGACGCTTCCAGAATCTCTGTGATGGCGGTTATCACTGATGGAAACGCAAATGTCCCCTTGACGAGAAGTTTGGAAGACCGAACAATACGAGAGATCGACGAGATTCGCGTGGCAGTGCGTGAATACGAAGACTTGGCGGTCAAAGATGTTATGGCTGTCTCCAAAATGATTCAGAAAGAGGGCATCTACACAATTGTTGTGAACACAAACCCTCACTTTTACGGTAAAGAAACATACGGCTTTGTTGTCGCTCAACTTATCGCTTCAATCACTCGTGGTAGTCTTCACACTGTGGGCAGACTAACCCAAGAAAGAGAGATGGTTGAAAACATCTTCGACAAACTCGTCCAAGACCGAAGAATAATCACACATGACCCAACGCTTCTTCCCAAACTGCATGATTGAAAATGGAAACGACCGAACGAGTTCGTGAGACTGTGCATAGGTACTCGCTATAGCTTTAAATCACATGATAAGAGATTATGGTATGATTGCAAATGCCCAACCAGAAGATAATCGTCCTTATGGGATCTTCGAGTGACCTACCCTTCGCCCATCGCATAGAAGACTTCCTGACAGAGCATCACATACCAATCAAATGCGAATACAGAGTAAGTTCAGCTCATAGAAACACGGAAAAACTTCTCCAAGACCTGAAAAGCTACGAACAATCAAAAGAAAACCTTGTCTTCATAACGATTGCCGGTCTGTCAGACGCACTGTCAGGCGTGGTCGCTGGGTACACAACCAAACCAGTTATCGCTTGTCCTCCAGATCTTGAAACCTATCATCTAAGCAAGTTCTTCAGCTCGGCTGCCATGCCAAAGGGCGTCCCAGTTGCGTTTGTGGCTGAGCCTGAAAACGCCGCGTTGGCAGCTGCAAGAATTCTAGCTTTGTCAGACTCTAGTCTTCAGAAAGCCGTTGAAAAGCACCGTAATAAGGCAAGAGAGGCTGTTGAAAAGGCTGATCAAGAGGTAAGAGGACGGAAGCCGCATGAATTTGAACGCGAGCATCTTGAGAGGGTAGAGCACGAACTTCACGCTCAACACGTAGAATCAGAGATTGAAAAATGAGAGCCACAACGTGTGATGTCGTTTTAGAAACGCATCTGCCCTTTCCACAGTTCAAGAGGGGCAAGGTCAGAGATGTCTATGATTTAGGCAACAAACTCTTGATCGTGTCCACTGACAGAATTTCCGCCTTCGACGTTGTCCTGCCCAACGGCATCCCATGCAAAGGCGAAGCCCTAAACCGACTCTCAAACTACTGGTTCAAAGAAACCAGCGACATCGTAGCCAACCATATTCTAGACGTGGTGGATCCACGCACTGCCCTAGTTAAAAAGGCTGAGCCAATCAAAATCGAATTCGTGGTCAGAGGCTACCTCTACGGTTCTCTGTGGGAAAACTACAAGCAAGGCAAGTCAACGGGTTTACCAAAGGGCTTAGAGAAAGCTGAAAAACTCAAAACTCCCATCTTGACGCCGACTACGAAGGCTGATGTTGGTCACGACATCGAACTGAGCAAGGAAGTTGTTGTCAAACAAATCGGAAAACCCTTGGCAAGTGAAATTGAAGAGGCTAGCTTCAGAATTTATGAAAAGGCCTCTCGAAAGGCAGAGGAAAACAGCATCATTATCGCCGACACTAAGTTTGAGTTTGGCTTCTGCTGCAAGGAACTCACACTCATAGACGAGTTGCTGACCCCAGACTCGAGTAGATTCTGGCAAAAGGAAAAGCACAAGGTTGGAAAAGACCAGTTCAGCTACGACAAGCAGTACGTTCGCGATTACCTGCTCAGCATCGGCTGGAACAAGCAGCCTCCAGCGCCTCAACTGCCAGAGCACGTAGTTTTGGAGACGTCAAAAAAATACATCGAAGCCTACGAGCGGTTGACAGGCAGAAAATTCTGACAATCTGAGACGGACATTGTTGAAAATATTTGTTTAGACTTTTGCAACATGATTAAAGATTCTAACGGAAATTGTTATATGTGCTCTTTAATTGTTACTGAGGCGGTGGTTTAATGGTCATCGCTAGAGAAGAAATGCAGAAGATAGCGAAATCGTACAAGGAACCGATAGGGCTCAACCTTGGCTCCCACTCAGCGCTTGACGCCTGGCAGGGACAGAGAAACTATGGCGTAAGGAGCATAATCTACACAACAAGAGGAAGAGCACGAATATATTTACAAAACCCAATGGTTGGCGACCCTGGAAAAGCCATAGAAGACCTACCAGCACAGGTTCGCAGCGACCTCATCGTAACCGATGATATATCCGATATTAAGAAGAACGACAAAAAATGGAGAAGCGCCATCTTAATCCTCAACGAATATCGAGACATTATCAAGTACGCCGATGAACTAGTCAGCCTCGAGTGCCTGCAGATTCCGAACCGTGCTTTCTCCGTTTATGTGGGGGGTGATGAACACTGCAGCGCAATCGAAAACGACTATCCGGTTCCGATACTGGGCTCACGCTTAGCGTTAAAAGTGGAAAACAGAGGGGAAATCGAAAAAGACTACTACTGGTTCGCTGAAAAAGCCCACATTCCCTATCCAAAATCATACAAGTTCGAAGCGCACAAAAACGGAATCCGATTCAAAGAAGAAATAGACGAGCCGATACTGCTGAAAGCTGAGCACGCATATCGGGCGTTTGAACGTGAATTCATTTTCGCCGCAGATTCAAAAAACTTGATGGAGAAGGTTGAGCGTGAAATGGAGGCAGGCAATCTGAACAGAGAATGCTTAGAACGGGCTCGAGTTGAACAAATCGTGCTTGGACCCCACGCCAACTTCAACTTCTTCTTCTCACCGCTCGATGCACAAGAAGACTGGGGAGACGCCGACGACTGGTACGCCAAACTCTACAAAGTCAGCCTAGAACAGGCCCGCATCTGCCTAGCCAATCAGTTCTTGTCCATAGACGAGAGACGCGAAACCATACTCGACGGCGTCAAACGCCTACCAATAGACGTCCAAGAAAAAATCAAAAAGGTGCCATCCTTCGAAGTCTCAGCCCACCTGATGATGAGCCTCCGAGAATCACTCCTAAAAGACATGCATCGGTACGCCGACGCCTACCTACTGGCAATGTGCAAACATTTGTCGCCTGGCATAATCGGTGCTTGGTGTCTGCAAACACTCATCACCTGGGACAAGATTTCAAAATATGAACACAATCCGACAGTTAAGGTAGATGTCACCGTAGGCGCTGAAGCCAAGACTGCCATGGACTATGGCTTGTACGATGTTCCAGAGGGTGCTGAACCGTACATGCACATTCCAGTGACACAAGACGTGGCGCTGAGACACGGGGGCGGAACCAATGTGCACATGGGTGTAGGCTCCCAATATGCTAACGCCAAATACGGCAGGACTATGAGCATGGGCGACCGAATCGCACTAGAAATCAAACGAGCTCTGAGAGAGAAAAAACTCCACGAAATCGTAACCTAAGTGAGGAACCAATGCCCAAGAAGGCGCCAAAAAAATTAACGTATGCAGAGACTGGAGTAGACAGAACACTTCGCGCCAAATCAAAGAAAGCTTTGGAAATTCTCAGCAAAACCTATCAGTTCAGTCGATACGGCTCGATAGTTAGGCTTCCATACGGCAACATTTTACCAATAAGCGGCGATCAGTACCTCGACTTTGTCATAGAAGGCGTGGGCACCAAGGTCTTGATAGCTCAACTGGCTGACAAATACGATACGATTGGCATTGACGGTGTCGCCATGGCAGTTAACGATGTCATACGCTCAGGTGCGCGCCCATTAGCCATCTCAGACAACATTCACGCTCACGTTTCAGATCCAGCTCTGGTTGAAGAGTGGATGAAAGGCATAGCCAAAGGCGCCAGCGAAGCTCAATGTGCCGTGGCAAGCGGTGAAATCGGCGATGTCCCAGACCTAATCAAAGGCGTGATCGAGGGCAAGGGCTTCGACATGGTCGTCGCTGCTTTCGGCGAGCTGCACAAACACGACATAGTTTATGGGAACAATTTGAAACCTGGAGACGCGGTCATCGGGCTGCGAAGCTCGGGCATTCACAGCAACGGCATTTCTCTTGCTAGGAGAGTCTTGTTCAAGCAGTGGGGAGGCGCCTATGAACCGTTTGACGCCCCAGACGGCTTGAATAGAGAACTGGTCTACGAGGTTTTGGAGCCCACAAAGATTTACGTCAAACCTTTAATGAACCTTGCGGGCAGATATCCGATCAAGGCAGCGGTTCACTTAACAGGCGACGCCTACCTCAAATTCGACAGACTGATAACCTTCAACAAGGGTGTAGGTTTTGAATTCGACAACTTCAAGCCGCAGCCCATCTTCCACCTAATCCAAGAGGGTTCCAGAAAGCGTATGAGTCCAATCTCAGACGAGGAGATGTTCAAAACCTTCAACATGGGCTGGGGCTTCGCCGTGGTTGTTGACAACGCCTCAAAGGAGACAGTCATTGATTCTCTTCGAAGAGGAGGTGCCCAAGCCGACCAAATCGGCAGAGTCACCGACTCTAAAGAAATCGTTGTTAAGTATGGTGAAAAGAGAATTCATCTCCTCAAGTAATAATGCGCATGGAGCGTTTTTCGACACATTAAGTGAAATTTTACATATAAATGTTGCAAAAATTGATAAATACTTGTATATGAAACCTATTTCCATGAGATACCAAGCCAAGGTTGAGGTTGGGCTTAAGCCTGGGCATTCTGACCCCGAAGGAGAAACCACGAAGCAAGCGCTATCTGAACTGAATTATTCTGTCGAGTCGATTGGCGTAAGCAAGGTCTACCACATTGTTTTCGAAGCCAAAAATCTAAGCGAAGCCAAAAAATTTGTTGACGACATGTGCAAGAGGCTACTGGCGAACCCCGTGAAAGACAACTACCACTTTGAGATTGAGGAAGCCTGATGAACGCGAGTCTCTACACGAAGCGTCCAGTACCCTTCTCACTCTATGAAATGAAGCTAAAAGGCGCCAGCGACAAGCAGCTGCTCCAAGTAAGCAGAGAACTCGCCCTCGGCATGAGCCTTGAAAAGATGAAAAAGGTTCAGAAATATTTCGATCAAAAAAACCGAAACCCCACAGACCTTGAACTCCAAACTATCGGACAGACATGGTCGGAGCACTGTTACCACAAGACCTTCAAGGGCGAAATAGTCGTGGGAAAAAAGAGAATTAAAAGCCTGTTCAAGACCTTCATCGCCAAGGTCACGAAGGAGCTCAATCCTCTCTGGTGTTTCTCAGTTTTTGAAGACAACGCCGGCATAGTTGATTTCGACAAGGGGTTTGGAATCGCTGTTAAGGTTGAGACTCATAATCATCCGTCCGCTATTGAACCGTTCGGTGGAGCAGCAACGGGCGTCGGAGGTGTCATAAGAGACATCCTAGGGGTCTGGGCTGATCCTATAGCCTGTACCGACGTTCTCGGGTTTGGTCCATTAGACTATGACTATGACAAGCTGCCTTCCGGCATCAAACATCCAAAATACGTGTACAACGGTGTTGTGGCTGGGATAGGCGCCTACGGAAACAACATGGGAATCCCAACCGTCAACGGAGCCATATACTTCGACGATAGCTACGTGGGCAATGTCGTCGTCTACTGCGGATGCTTGGGCATTCTGCCAAAAAACAAATTCATACGCAACACAAAACCAAACGACATAATCCTTCTCGTCGGTGGTAAAACGGGACGAGACGGCATCCACGGTGTAACCTTTGCCTCAGCCGAGCTGACTGAAAAGTCTGAGGAGATTTCGCGTCCCGCGGTTCAAATAGCCAACCCGATCGAAGAAGAGAAACTCAAAAGAGCCGTTATCGAAGTACGCGAGAGAGGTCTGGGCTCGGGCATAACCGACCTCGGAGGCGGCGGACTATCCTCAGCCATTGGAGAACGGGCTCACACATCCACTTGTGGCGCGCACGTTAAGTTGGAAAAGGTTCCGCTGAAGTATCCTGGGTTGGCGCCCTGGGAAATCTACATTTCCGAGTCTCAGGAAAGAATGCTGTTGTCCGTTTCCAAAGCCAACCTGCAAAAGGTTTTGTCCATTTTTGAAAGAGAAGATGTCGAAGCCACACCAATCGGCGAGTTCATCGACAACCAAACCCTCACCATCGACTATAAAGGTCATCGAGTTGCTGAGATTGACATAGACTTTCTTTTCGAACCCCCGACAGTCAAAAGAGAGGCAAGATTAAAGACTTCGCATCACAGCGAACCTAGTTTCAAAGAGCCCAACGATTTCGGAAGTATAATTTTGAAACTCTTGTCGGCGCCTAACATCGCCAGCAAGGAGTCTGTTGTGCGTACTTATGACCACGAGGTTAAGGGAAACACCGTAATCAAGCCCTTGCAGGGCAAACACGCTGGTCCAAGCGACGCTGCCATCATCAAACCGCTAGACAATTCGTGGAAGGGCATAGTCATCTCTTGTGGAATGAATCCGAATTATGGAAAAATCAATCCCTATTGGATGGCGGCGTCCAGCATAGACGAAGCTATACGAAACAACACTGCTGTGGGTGGCCGAAGAATCGCCCTGCTCGACAACTTCACGTGGGGAAATCCAGAAAAACCCGACCGCCTAGGCTCGCTGGTAGAGGCATGCCAAGCGTGTTACGCGGTTGCCAAGGGATTTGAAACCCCGTTTATTTCTGGAAAAGACAGCCTCTACAACGAATCGCCGCTGGGTCCAGTGACGCCAACGCTTCTAATCACAGCCCTTGGGACAGTTCCAGACGTCCGAAAAGCCGTTTCCGTGGATTTGAAACAGTCAGGCAATCCGATTTACATTGTTGGGCAAACCCTTTCCGAGCTGGGCGGCTCCGAATACTATAGGCTGAAGGCTTCCATTGGAAAAACAGTGCCACGAGTTGATGTGAAAAAAGCCAAAAGAATCATGGAGTCAATTGTAAAAGCAATTGACGTGGGCTTTGTGAGGGCTTGCCACGACCTTTCAGAAGGCGGGTTGGCTGTCGCAGCAGCAGAAATGGCTTTCACAGGAAACCACGGCGTCGATCTGTGGCTGAAAAACGTGCCCAAACCAAGAGACTTGACGCGGAACGATTTCATTCTCTTCTCAGAATCCAACAGCCGCTTCTTAATCGAGGTGGATGAAAGACACAGAGATGCTTTTGAAAACCTTATGCAGGGCAACTCGTTTGCGTTGGCTGGAAGAGTGAAAAAAGACCCAGTCTTCTCAGCCTATGATTTGAAAGACAGAGAGTTAGTCGAACTCGAGGTGTCGGTACTTAGAAAGGCGTGGAAGAACCCTCTTGGAGCTAGTTCATATGAAGTTTAAGGAAATGAGGGTCTGCATCTTAAGGGTTGGAGGAACCAACTGTGACTCCGAAACCAAACGCGCCTTTGAAGATGTGGGTGTGAGAGCTGAAATCGCTCATTTAAACGATGTTGTCAAAAACAGAAGTCTCCTTGATTATCACGTGTTGGTCTTTCCGGGCGGGTTCTCCTACGGCGACTACGTTCGAGCGGGCGCCATACTGGCTAAAGGAGTGATTGTCAAACTCGGCAGCGATTTGAAGCAATTTGTCAAGGAAGAGCGCCCCATACTTGGCATATGCAACGGTTTTCAGGTTTTGGTTGAGGCTGGTTTGTTACCGGGGTTTGATGAGTTTAGCGAGTTGCCTCAAGCCTCGCTGGCGACTAATCTACCCATAGGCTATCGCTGCATGTGGGTTCACCTAAAACACGAGAACAAGGGCAAATGTGTATTCACGAGGAAAGTCAAGGAGCTTGCAGTTCTACACGTTCCAGTGGCGCACGCTGAAGGACGATTCATGTTTGAGAAGACGAAAGAAAAAGATTACCTGAAGAAACTCTCTGACGACGATCAGTTAGTTTTTCGCTACTGCAATACGGAAGGTGAACACGGTGAGGGAAAGTTTCCAGTCAACCCAAACGGCGCGTTTCACGACATCGCTGGCATCTGCGACTCCACTGGCACAATTTTTGGGCTCATGCCCCATCCCGAACGAGCCTACTATGGGTGGCAACAGCCAGACTGGACCAGAAGAGAACACGTTCCCAAATTTGGGGATGGTAGACTGATGTTCGAATCCATAACAGAATACTTGGGCAAAAAGTTCTAAGAGCCCTTAAGCTCGACATCTCGTGGAAGTCCAGCCCGGGCGCCCACCTTTGAGATCACTTTTGAAGCTACAAAGTTTCCCAAGCGTCCGCATTCATACAGGTCTTTTTTCCTGATCGAGCCGTAGAGGAAGCCAGCGCAGAAGGCGTCTCCAGCGCCCGTGGTGTCAACAACTTTTGTTTCGAACGGCTTGACGAGATGATTTTCTCTGCCATCAGTAACATAGCATCCTTTTTCGCCTAGTTTGACCGCCACAATGTTTGCGCCTTCTTTAAGCAGTGTTTTTGCGCCTTCTTTGAAGCCTTTTCCAGTCAGGATTTTCAACTCATTTTCGCTCGGCATGACGACGAAGCAGCGTTTCATTATAGGTCTCAGCTTAGCCAAACCTTTTCTAGCGTAGATTTCGCCTGGATCAAGGCTTACTTTGACGCGTAGCAACTCTCTCATCAGCTGTTTTTGGGCGATGAAGGGTTTTTCATCCATGGAGGTCAGGTGTATGAAGCTGGTTTGTTTGGCGTAGTCAAGGTTTATTTCTTCGAATGTTAATGTGTCGTTGACGCTGGGGTGGACGTAGAGGGCTCGTTCACCTTTTTTGTCGATGAAGGCTGAGACTGTTCCGCTGTTTCCTTCTTTGGCTATCACTATTCCATCGGTGTTGACGCCTTCCCGCTTAAAATCGTCGAGTAGCAGTTGACCTTCACGATCCTGGGCAACTTTGCCTAGGAACCCTGTTTTTGCTCCTAGTATAGCCAAACCCACCACGGTGTTGGCAGCCGAGCCTCCAGGAAACTCATTCATGCTGAGAATGAAGCTTTCCTCGCCTTCTCTGGCGATTTTGTTGACTCGGTAGAGCTTGTCCACGTTGAGTGCTCCGAATCCTATCACATCAAATTTCATGTTTTCAAGCTCGTCTACAAATACATTTAAACATCGCTTAAAAATATGCTATAGGATTCAGGGGCTATGACAACTCGTAAACGTTCGCGACACGAGACAGAACTCAAATGGAAACGCTTGAAAAAATCATAAAGGCTATTCTTCTTTCCACATTCTGTTTTCTCAACGTCATCGACATGCTTCAGACAGTGGCTTTCCTTCGAATGGGAATTGAGAGAAATCTCTTCGTAGTGAACTATCCCCAGCTGTGGTTTCCCCTAAAATTCGCCCTTGCCTTTGGCCTTCCTCTAGGATTGTACCGCCTCGATGTATACTTGGAATCAAAAGAAGA
>Ga0315314_1002687_pt1 | contig 14506 bp, 14 predicted proteins | sample TDP9_MG_FD_203631 | JGI IMG/M metagenome (GOLD analysis project Ga0315314, IMG submission 203631) | Freshwater sediment microbial communities from Lake Towuti, South Sulawesi, Indonesia - TDP9 | ecosystem: Environmental > Aquatic > Freshwater > Lake > Sediment | place: Indonesia: South Sulawesi...
TATCGACCACAATATACCAGGGAAGGCGCAGCGAGTGGGGCAATACCTCGCCACCAAGCTGGAAGAACTAAAATCAAAGTTCAACTTTATTGTTGAGGTGCGCGGTCGAGGGCTTCTTCAGGCTATGGAATTCAATAAGGACATCGCTGATAGTGTAGTGATGGCTTGTTTGGAGAGGGGATTGCTGGTTAATCGGGTAAAGCCCAATGCTTTGCGTTTTATCCCTCCCCTCATTATCGGGAAGAAGGAGGTCGATCAAGCAAAGGGGATACTAGAGGGGGTACTTGTTGAAATCTCTAAACCATGAGCCCTAAATCTAGACGCACTGCCATAGTCCTATCACTCCTATTTGTGGTCATCCTTTCCCTGGGCTTAGTGTTGTTTTACCCCTTTGAAAAGGAGGCCTCAGCAGAGGATATTCAGCACTGCCTTGACTCTTTGGGCAATGGAAACCTTGATGACCCTGGTTTGATGAGAGAGCGAGCCTATGAATTAGCCACTGTCCTCTTTGATGATTCCGCTGAGTGTGACCGGTTTGCCGATGAAGTTACGGAGATATATTTTGCTTCTAAAAACGTGGATTTCCTGCTAGTCTACAACACCGGAGGCTTTGGAGGGGCTACCATGGCAGACGACCCTGAGTGGCCAAGCATTTTGGAAGGCATGAAGTCAGAGCTAGCCGATTTAGGTTATGAATCAATAATCATAGAACACCAGCGGGGCAAGGGTGGCATTTTCGGTTTCATTGAGGAGGTAGAGGAGCTCGAGGATAACTACGCTACAAAAGCTCCTGAGTTAGCCGCTAAGGTAGCTTTCCTTACCAAGTATAACCCTGGACTTAAAGTAATTACCACGGGGCGGTGTTTTGGAGCCATTTTTAGCAATGAGGTAATGGAGCTTGAAGCTGAAAATCCTCGGGTGTATAGCATTCAGGCAGGTCGCCCTTTCTGGTATACTGAGCCTGGTGGGCAAAGAACCCTGGTGATAAGGGATAATGGTATAATGTCTGATACTTTGGGCAAAAGGGGCTTGTTTTCCTTCCTCTGGGCTTTTTTCAGGGCAAATTTTGGTCAACGCCTCTCCACCTCCCCAATTGAGGGAGGCTCCGTAAAAATATTAAGCTGGTATTTTAGAACTCCTGGTCATACCTATACCTGGGACTACCCCGAGGTGCGGTCTCGGATTACAGCCTTTTTGGAGGAAAACTTTGCTAATGGTTATTAGTGCGAATTTAGAAACCGTTCAAAAATGTAGTGCAGGTCTTTAGACCTGCCAGAAGCTCTTTAGCCATAGCTATTGATTAGAAATCTGGTTTAGAGAAAATGTAGGGACAGGTTTTTAAACCTGTCCAAAATGGACTAGAGGTGAGAAATGGCAAAAAAAGTGGTGCTGGCTTATAGTGGTGGGCTTGATACCTCGGTAGCCATCAGGTGGATTAGAGAGAAATACAGAATGGAGGTCATCGCCCTCACCATTGATGTCGGGGGTGAGCGAGACCTTATGCCCGCTAAGCAAAAAGCCCTGAAGGTAGGGGCAGTGAAAGCCCTGGTGGTGGATGCTAAGGAGACCTTCGTCAACCACTTTCTCTTTCCTGCTCTTCAAGCAGACGCCATCTATCAAGGTCGTTATCCCTTAGCTACCGCTTTATCCCGCCCGCTGATGGCTAAGCTATTGGTGGACACTGCTCAGGAGGAAGGTGCCTCTGCTATAGCCCACGGCTGCACTGGCAAGGGCAATGACCAGGTGAGGTTTGATGTCAGCGTGGCTGCCTTAGCGCCTCACCTTAAGATTATCGCCCCAGCCCGAGAGTGGGGTATGACCCGGGAGGAAACCATCGCCTATGCTCAGAGGTATAACATTCCTATACCTATTACCTCAGCCAGTCCCTATTCTATTGATGAGAACATCTGGGGAAGGAGCATCGAGTGTGGCATCTTAGAAGACCCCTGGTCGGAGCCGCCAGAGGATGTTTTCACCTGGACAAGGTCCCCTGAGGATACCCCTGAGGAGCCCTGCTATATTGAGGTTGGTTTTGAAAAGGGGATCCCTACCAGTCTTGATGGGCGAAAGCTAGACGGGGTCAGTCTCATTCGGGAATTGAATAAACTGGCCGGGGTGAATGGGGTGGGGAGGATTGACCATATAGAGGATAGGCTGGTGGGGATAAAATCGAGGGAGATATATGAGGCGCCAGCAGCCACCGTGTTGCTCACTGCCCATCAAGCGCTGGAAGCTATGACCTTATCCAAGGAACAGTTGAGGTTTAAGCAAAAGGTGGCTAGCGAGTATGCCGACCTGGTCTATAATGGGTTGTGGTTCAGTTCCTTCCATCAAGACCTGGCTGCCTATGTGCAAAGTTCACAGCGCCATGTCAGCGGCACAGTGCGTTTAAAGCTATTTAGGGGTAGCTGTACGGTGGTAGGACGGAAATCGCCCTACTCCCTTTATAGGCATGAGCTGGCCACTTATGATAAGGGCGACCTCTTTGACCAGAGTGCCTCTCTTGGCTTTATTCATATCTGGGGTCTGCCGGTGAAGGTACAGGCGCAGGTGCAGCCTGAGGAACAACCGGGCACGTAGTCCATAATCCAAGGAAATAGACTGTGCTGTTTTTCAAACGACCTCCTAATGAAGCGGAGAAGCATTACCGGGAGGCATTGCGCTATCGTGACCGCAAGAGGAAGGAATTCGACCTCGGCTTATGTTTGTGGCACTTTAAACAGGCTATTATGCTTGAGCCCAACAACCCTGTATTTCATTGCCAGTTGGGGCGAGCTTATATAGCCGCACCTTTGTTAGCGGTCACCCGCGGGGTTGATGCTGGTTTTAGACTCAGCCAGTCAGCCGAGCTAGGCGTTGTGGAGTTGAAGGAAGCGCTTAGACTCAAGCCCGATTACCCTGAAGCTTACATCATCCTAGGGGAAGCCTATATGTATCTAGGTGAGAAGGAAAAGGCTTTACAAGCCTTCCAAGCTGTGCTTGATCTTCCTGGTAGCCAGAGGCTCCGCTTGTATGCAGAGCGAGAGAGACAGCAGGTAGAGCAGGGAGTAAGCAAGGATCCCCAGCCTGAGGAAGCAAGGAAACACCTTGAGCAGGCAACACTATATCGAGACCGGTGTAAATATCGCCAAGCTGAAAAGGAGTTGAATAAAGCCCTCAAGCTTGCCCCCGATTGGCCCTGGCTGTATGATAACCTGTGTCGGCTGGGGGGATAGGTTGGGAGGGAAATAAAAGAAATCATTTCCATAGCGTACAGTACCCAGGTTAGTAATATGAAGAGGTTATGGGATAAGGGACAAGAAATTAGATTCTTTACTGAAGCCCGAAAATCTGTTACACGAAGGATTAATAGAAGAATATGAGTTGGCTTTCTTGAACCTGAGAAGGTGATGGGCAGCATGGAAGAAAGCAGAACGAAACTCATAGATTACTGGCTAAAGTCAGCGGAAGAGGACTTAAAAGTTGTTGACCATCTCTTTGAAAAAGAAGATTATACTTGGGCTTTGTTCATCGGTCATTTGGTATTAGAGAAGGTTTTGAAAGGTTATTATGTGAAGGTGGTTGATAGAAACGCACCTTACACGCATAGTTTAAGTTTGTTAGCCGAAAGGACAAAATTGAATCTTACCGATGATCAACAAGAGTTATTGGAGAAAGTAACCGATTTTTCGATTAAGGCGCGGTATCCAGGCACAAAATTCGAGTTTTATAAATTATGTACCAAGGAATATACAGAGGGTTGGTTAAGAAAAATAAAGGAGTTTTACCAATGGATGCTGAAAAGGTTCTAGTTATTAAAAAGATCAGGCAGTACTTAAATGAATTAAGGAAACATAATATCACCGTAGAGAAAGTCTATCTCTATGGCTCTTATGCTAATGCTAAGGGCAATTACCATGAATTTAGTGATATTGACATAGCTATAATTTCAAAAGATTTTGAGGGAAGATGGTTTGCAGATAGAGACAGAATTGTTCCTCTAAGGAGACATATAGATGTGCGGATAGAGCCAATGCCCTATAGACCAGAAGATTTTACCGACTCAGACCCCTTAGCGGTTGAGGTAATGGCGACTGGCGAGGAAATCAAAATATAATGAAGGAGAATCAAGGATAGACTTTTCTAGCTATTTAATATTGCTGAGTTGGAAAGTCCAAGGGCTGAGAGAATCGGATCAGTGGGAGCAATTAACTAATTTTGAGGGAAGATGGGGTGGAATATGAAACCTTTGCGTAGCCGTTTTCAGAAAGAAGTCGATAAGTCGGTGCAGCAATATACTGCCTCTATCCCCTTTGACCAGCGCCTCTATCGGCAGGACATCGCTGGTAGCATGGCCCATGCTAAAATGCTAGCCAAGCAGGGTATTATCTCAGAGAAGGAGACCGAGCTTATCACTATGGGACTGCTCTCCCTTCGAGAGGAGATAGAGCAAGGCAAATTCCCGTTCAAGCCTGAGCTTGAGGATATTCATATGAATATCGAGGCTCGCCTCACGGAGAAGATGGGTGAGGTAGCCGGGAAGCTTCATACCGCCCGCTCTAGGAATGACCAGGTTGCCCTAGACTTACGCCTGTTCACTAAGGAAGCCATTGAAGAAACAATCCATAGACTGAGAGAGCTGCAAGGTGCCCTTCTGGATGTAGCAGAGGAGAATAAAGGTGTGGTCATGCCAGGCTATACCCACCTACAGCGGGCGCAGCCAACCCTTTTGGCCCACCACCTCCTGGCCTACTTTGAGATGCTGGAGCGAGATGTCCATAGGTTCAGGGATTGTCTCAAGCGCACTGACGTTCTACCCCTGGGTAGCGGAGCCTTGGCTGGGGTGCCCTACCCCACTGATCGCGGCTTCCTGGCTCAGGAGCTGGGCTTTAGCCAAATAAGCCAGAACAGTATTGATGCTGTCTCCGATAGGGACTTTGTGATTGAGTATCAGGCGGCAGCCAGCATGGCTATAATGCACCTGTCACGCCTGGCTGAAGAGCTTGTTCTCTGGTCATCCCAAGAGTTTGGCTTTATCGACATCGATGAAGCTTACACTACAGGCTCAAGCATCATGCCCCAGAAGAAGAACCCCGATGTAGCGGAGCTGGCCAGGGGTAAAACGGGGCGGATCTATGGCAATCTATTAGGCATCTTGACTACCATGAAAGCCTTGCCCTTGTCCTACAATAGGGATTTGCAGGAGGACAAAGAGGGTTTGTTCGATACTGTAGATACACTGCATTCCACCCTGGGGGTATTCGCCGGGATGGTGAGGACGCTTAAGGTGAATGCGGAACGCACTCGCCGGGCTGCTGAAGAGGGCTATATCCTGGCCACTGACATTGCCGACTATCTGGTAAGGAAAGGGATTCCTTTTCGCCAGGCACACAAAATAGTGGGCGAGCTGGTAAGCTATGCTGTTGAGCAGGGCAGGGGTCTGCATCAACTTGACCTCAGCGAATACCAGCGCTTCTCTCCTTTATTCAAGGAAGATGTTTACGCTATTACAATAGAGTCCTCTATCGCTGCTCGGAACATCCTCGGAGGCACTGCCCCCCAGCAGGTAGAGGCTCAACTTGCCAGAGCAAGAAGGATTGTTGAGGGTAGAGATGAAGGTTAAACTTGCCCCTTCCATTCTCTCGGCTGATTTCAGCCGCCTTGGGGAGCAGGTAGCTGAAGCTACTAAAGCAGGTGCTGATTATATCCACGTTGATGTTATGGATGGGCGTTTTGTCCCCCAAATCACCATTGGCTCCTCGGTAGTCAAAGCCTTGCGCCCCTGGACCAGCCTGCCCCTTGATGTCCATCTAATGGTAGAGGACCCCCTGAGTCAGGTTCCCTACTTTGCCGAGGCAGGGGCGGATATAATCACCGTTCACACTGAGGTCTGCCCTCACCTCCATCGAGCAGTGCAGAGGATCAAAGAATTCAAATCGAAAGCTGGGGTGGCCCTTAACCCAGGTACCCCGCTGGCAATGCTGGATGAGATTCTCCCCTCCCTTGATTTGGTGTTGCTGATGACAGTCAACCCTGGCTTTGGGGGACAACCCTTCCTTGAAGAAGTGGTGGATAAAGTAGCCCGATTGCGGAAAATCCTGGATGGAAGGGGATTGGCTGTGGAACTAGAGGTTGATGGTGGCATCACTGCTGAGGTAGCACCTAGGGTAGTTAAGGCCGGAGCCAGGGTGTTAGTAGCTGGAGCGGCAGTATTTGGCTCTGGGGAAGGCATCAAAGAAGCGTTAAAACGCCTCAGGGAAAGCGTTTCTGCCTGGGAGAAAGGCTAATGCCCAAGCTTGTGCTGAGTACGCAAGCATCTCATGCAGATATTGAGTCGCCTCTCCTTTCCTCCTATAGCCAGGGTGGTGCTGCGAATGCTAGGCAACCAGCGACGTTTAGAACGATGCTTGGAGTGGCTCACGTGGTGACCAAATTGAGCTTTCTTTCCACAAAGGTCACATTTTGCCATAGCCCTATCTTGACAAAGTATTTTTTTGCTGTAAGATTACCACAATAATACTATAGGGGATAAAAATATACAAGCAGGGACAGACCTCCATGTCTGTCTTCTATAAGGGAGCAAATGGAAAAGGGAGAGAAGGCTGGAAGGATAGCATCCTGTAGTGGACAAGAGCTGAGGGGGATGTTCACTACAGCTACCTCCTGGCTGGAGAAAAGCGCTTCAGATATTGATGCTCTGAATGTTTTCCCTGTGCCTGATGGTGATTGCGGGACCAACATGCTGCTGACTATGCGTTCTGCTATGGAGGAAGCGTACCGTGCCTCTGATCGCAATGCCTCCGCCGTAGCCCAAGCAATGGCTCGCGGTGCTCTAATGGGAGCTCGGGGGAATAGCGGGGTAATCCTGTCTCAGATTTTCCGTGGCTTGGCGCAGGGGTTAGAAGGGAGGAAAGCCTTTAGTGGCAAGGAGTTTGCCGCTGCCTTGGCTGAAGGGTCATTTTTAGCCTATAAAGCACTAACTCGCCCTGTAGAGGGAACAATACTTACTGTAGCTAGGGAAGCCTCTTTTGCTGCCCAGTTAGCTTGTGCCCAGAGCGAAGATCTACCTTCTATTATGGAAGCCACTGTGAAGGCAGCTAGGGACTCTGTGGCTAATACCCCTGCCCTTCTCCCTGTTTTGCGGCAGGCAGGGGTGGTAGATGCCGGCGGACAAGGGCTATATGTAGTGCTGGAGGGCGCCTTGAAGTACCTTAGGGGTGAGGTGGAAGATGTGCAATATCGCCGACCTCAGGTAGTCCCCAGCAGCATGCCCCTGGTTTCCCGAATTCCTATGGTAACCGTAAGAGAGGAGCCTTATGGATACTGCACCGAATTTGCCCTGAAAGGGCATAAGAAGTTAAACCCGGATAGGATTAAAAAGAGGCTAGATAATAAAGGGCAGTGTCTCATCGTAGTGGGCGATGAAAGCCTAGTTCATATCCATATTCACACCTTTAATCCCGGTAAGATTATCCACTACGCTACTTCACTGGGCACGGTTCACCAGATAAAGGTGCAAAATATGGATGACCAGCACAAGGACTATGTGGAGATGGCCAAAGCCCAGGCACCACCGGCTGATATTGCTACTGTGGCAGTAGTCTCAGGGGAGGGTCTAACGCAGGTATTCCGAAGTCTAGGAGTTACGGCGATTGTCCCTGGCGGGCAGACAATGAATCCCAGCACCCGGGAATTATTGCAAGCGGTTGAATCAGTGCCACAGGACAAAGTAATTATCCTACCCAATAATAAAAACATTATCCTCACTGCCAGGCAAGTGCCTGGATTGACCTCAAAGAAGGTAGAGGTGGTGCCTACGGAGACTATTCCTCAAGGAGTGACTGCCCTTCTCTCCTTTAACTACGATGCTGATTTGGAAACCAATGTCTCCCTGATGGGAGAGGCGAGCTCGGCAGTAAAAACAGTGGAGGTAGCCCGGGCAGTGCGCTCCACCAAGATTGGCGACCTAAAGATAAAGCGAAGGCAAGCCATTGGATTTATCGATGGGGAGTTAACTTCGGTCGGTGATAGCCCTGAGGAGGTCTTATGGGAGGTGTTGCTGAGTTTAGATACGGAAGGGAGCGAAGTAATCACTATTTATTACGGGAAGAACACTAAGCGCTCTAAGGCTGAAGAAATAGTCGATAGAGTTCGTCAGCAATATCCTCAATTAGAGGTAGAACTAATCTACGGAGGACAGCCCCACTATCACTATATCGCTTCTGTGGAATAGGGTTTAAAGGCTGCTGTGGTAAAAATAGTAACCGATAGTGTCTCAGACATCCCAGCGGAGTTAGCCAAGGAGTTGGGGATCACTATTATACCTTCGTATGTCCGCTTTGGAAGTGATGTCTATCGTGTCAGGGTGGAGCTGAGCACCGAGGAGTTCTACCGTAAACTAACTACTAGCCGAGTTTTCCCCACCACTGCTGCCCCCGGTCCAGGGGAGGTTGCTAAGGTCTACGATAAGTTAGCTGAGGAGACTGAGGAAATCCTCTCCATTCACGTTTCTTCCAAGTTTAGCGGTCTCTACGATACAGCCCTACGAGGTAAGGAGCAAATGAAGAGGAAATGCCGAGTAGAGGTTATCGATTCTCTTTCAGGAATAATGGGAGAGGGACTTATAGTTATCACTGCGGCTAAGGAAGCTCAGAGGGGGGCAAATCTAGACCAGGTAGCCGATGGGGTAAGAAGGGCTATCCCCAAGACACACGTTTATATGTGCTTTGATACGCTGGAGTATCTGAGAAGGGGAGGACGCATTGGCAGGGGCCGAGCACTATTTGGGTCAATGCTGAGAGTGAATCCTATTCTTAGGATAAAAGATGGTGCAGCACACCCTGTTGGCAGGGCACACAGTCGGGCTAAGGCCATCGAAAAGTTATACGAATTCGCTAAAAGCGTCATTAATATAAGAGAGCTAGCAGTGGAATACGCTACCACCCCAGATGAAGCCGAAGCGTTAGCTCAGCGCCTTAATCCTATATTCCCTAGAGAACGTATCTATATCTCCACAGTTGATCCTGTGGTGGGAGCCCATGTCGGTCCCCATGTTATTGGCATGGCTGTATTAGAAGGGTAGAGCATGACGGTAAAGATAGTTACTGATAGCACTTCAGACCTCCCCTCGCCGGTAGCGCAGGCTTTGGGGATCACTGTTGTACCGGCCTATATTCACTTTGGCGATAAGACCTACCGGGATAGAGTAGATATAAGCGAGGATGAACTGTATCAGAGACTGGTGGATGGCCCAGTGCATCCTACCACCTCCGCACCCTCACCGGGGGACTTTGCTGAAGCTTATAGTAAGCTGGCTCAGGAGAGTGATGAGATTGTCTCTATTGTGGTTACCTCTAAGCAGAGCGCTGTCTACGACTCAGCACTGTTGGGTAAGGAAGCAGCAGGGCTGAAATGCCGCATTGAAGTGATTGACTCTCAGTCGGTGACTATGGGCCTAGGGCTTATAGCTATAGCGGCTGCTAAGGTAGCCCAGGCTGGTAAGGGTATAGAGGAGGTAATTGAAGTAGTACGCCGGGCTATTCCCAGGACGTATGGTATGGCTCTTCTCGATACCCTGAAGTATGCCTTAAGAGGGGGACGCTTGAACGGGGTGGGCACATTGCTGGGAGCAATGGTGATGGTAAAGCCCATGCTTATTATAAAAGAGGGCGTGGTTAGACCGGCAGGCGTGGCCCGAACCCGTGGCAAAGGTATAGAGCGACTGTGTGAATTTGTTAGAAAGCACCTTCCGGTTGAGGACCTGGCCGTGGTGCACGCCACTTCCCAGCAGGAAGCGGAGAACCTGGCCGAGCGGATAAAGTCTTTCGTCCCTGAAAAGCAACCCCTCATAGCTAGACTAGGTGCTGCACTGGGGGTGCATGGTGGTCCGGGCGCTTTGGCGGTAGTTCTCAGGGCAGGTAAGAGTGAGGAAGAGAAGGCAGCCGAGAAGGAGGGAAAAGCTAGAAGACTCTCATTACCTTCTTTGCGGCTTCCTCGTTCTTAGAGATTTCAGCTTTAACACAGCCAATAACTGAAAACGGCTGGCGAAGGTCTCAGTATTGAACCTGGGTGTCGAACCACTACGAAAAATCCTCCAATTAGAGCAGGCTAAGGGCTACAGCAATCTGGCAGTGATGGGAGGGCTGGATCGCTACCTTCATGGCTGTTTGGAAAAAGCTGAAGCCCCGGAGCAGTTGCTGCTCCTCAAAGAGCTTTGCTGCCCTGGCTTTAGCTACGCTGCCCTGAATAGAGATAAACGTAGAGAATGGGTAGAAAGGACGCTCCAACAGTTGGCTGCATCTGCAACCGGAGAGCAACCTGCCAAGGTGCCTTCTCCTCGGCTACCGAAAAGAAGAACGGCCCCCCGTGCCTCCCTTGATTCTCCCATCACCGTCCTTAAAGGCATCAGCTCTGCCCTGGCAGCTAAGTTTGCCAAGCTGGGTGTAAAGACGGTTGAGGATATGCTCTATTTCTTTCCCCATCGCCACCTTGATTATACCCAGAGGAAGCCCATCTCAGAGCTAGAAGTGGGTCAGGAGCAGACTATCATTGCTACGGTATGGGAAGCACATATAGCGGCTCTGGGAGGACGGAAGGGCACTGAGGCTACTGTAGCGGATGATACTGGAACTGTCAGGGTGGTGTGGTTCAATCAGCCCTATCTGGCAAAAACACTGCGTACTAATAGCCGCATAGTGCTTTCAGGGAGAGTAAGTGTCTTCAAGGGAGGCAAGGTTTTTCAATCGCCAGAGTGGGAAACACTGGAGTCGGAAGACCTGATTCATACCGGGCGGCTAGTTCCTCTCTACCCCTTAACTGAGGGTTTAAACCCTCGTCGGGTGCGCAGGCTAGTCAAGGAAGCGGTGGCTCAGTGGGCCCCTCAATTGGTTGACTTCTTACCGCAGGAGGTAAGAGACCACTGTTCTCTGGTAGACCTGCCTCAAGCTATCCAGCAGGCCCACTACCCCGATAGTCAACAATGGAAGGATGAGGCGAGGAGACGCCTTGCCTTTGATGAGCTTTTCCTTATCCAATTGGGGGTTCTCACCAGAAAGCAGGAATGGCAAGAGAGCCAGAGAGGTAACCCTTTCCAGATTGATGACCCCTTGCTGGAAAGGTTTCTCCACAGCTTACCCTTCGCTCTCACCCCGGCACAGCAGAAGGTGCTGGGAGAGATTCTATCCGACCTAGAGAAGTCAAAGCCAATGTGTCGGCTTCTCCAGGGGGAGGTCGGCAGTGGGAAGACGGTGGTAGCTACGGCAGTGTTGCTAATAGCGGTGGCAAATGGCTACCAGGGAGCTCTTATGGCTCCTACTGAAGTTCTGGCAGAGCAACACTTCAATAATATCTCCACCCTTCTATCCAAGATTGGGCCACCAGAGGGAGAAAGGGGACCTTTACTTAGCTACCCTTCCCTTCCCCCCTATCCCTTTACCGTGGCTCTACTGATTGGCAGCCTTAGACAAGGTGAGAAGAAAAAGATACAACAACTCATTAGACAGGGGGAGGTAGACCTGGTCATTGGCACTCACGCCCTGATTCAAGGAGAGGTGAAGTTCAAGAGGTTAGGGCTAGTGGTAGTAGATGAGCAGCATCGCTTTGGGGTGTTGCAGCGCTCCGCACTCCGGCAAAAGGGGTTTAACCCCCATGTCTTGGTAATGACTGCCACCCCTATTCCCCGCACCCTAGCTCTAACCCTCTATGGCGACCTTGACCTCTCAGTCATCAAGCAGCTTCCCCCGGGAAGAGTAGCCATTGAGACTAGGTGGCTTAATTCTAAACAAAGGGAGGCAGCTTATGCCTTCCTGCGGCGAAAAATAGCTGAAGGACGGCAAGCTTTTATCATTTGCCCCCTGATTGAAGAATCGGAGAGTATTGAAGCCAAGGCTGCGGTGGCTGAATACCAGCGCCTCTCCCAAGAGGTTTTCCCTGACCTTCGCTTAGGGCTGCTGCATGGTCGTATCCCAGCGTCGGAGAAAGAAGAGGTGATGAGGCTCTTTAGAGACGGGAAGACCGACATCCTAGTCTCTACGCCCGTAGTGGAGGTAGGCATTGACGTACCTAATGCAGTGGTGATGCTCATAGAAGGGGCTGACCGCTTCGGTTTGTCGCAGCTTCATCAGTTTCGGGGGAGGGTGGGGAGAGGGGAATATAAGAGCTACTGCCTTTTGTTAGCAGAGACACCCTCATTAGAGGGTAGGGAACGCTTGAAGATTATTGAGAAGACGCGGGATGGATTCTTGCTAGCTGAGGAAGACCTAAAGATACGAGGTCCAGGTGAGTTCTTTGGCACTCGTCAGAGTGGCCTTCCTGACCTCCGCATGGCTAGGCTTTCTGATGTGGCTCTTTTAGAGCTTGCCCGGGAAGAAGCCTCTCGCCTGCTTCAAGATGACCCAGGTTTAAGGCAGCCAGAGCATAGCCTCCTTGCTGCTGAGGTAGCTCGGCTGTGGGAGAGGGGTGGGGAACCCAGCTGAGGCTGTCCGAAAACTTCATAATTGCCTCCAACGGTGCTCCGATAAATCGGGGTGTCCGCCCCCCTTTGGGTCTTCGGTCATTGCGAGCGAAGCGAAGCAATCTCATTATCGTTTCCCTTCCCCACCGAGATTGCTTCGGTCGCCCTAGGCGACCTCGCAATGACATGAGAGGAGACGCCTATCCACCGACTAAATTGTTACTGTAACGGGGTATAAAGGCAACTACAAAGTTTTGGAGTTTGTAATATAATAAAGACCGCATTCTATGGTAATTGGGTTGAATGCTTAAGCATAAGATTGCCCAGCTTTTAGAACAAGCTGCTTTGGAGGCGCAGCAGAGGGGTTTACTTCCTCAGGTGGCTCTGCCTGAGATAACTGTGGAACACCCCCAAAGCCTAGGCTATGGTGACTACGCTTGCAGTTTCCCTCTGAAATTAGCTCGGACTGCTAGAGTCGACCCCTTAGATATAGCTGAGAGAGTGGTCAAGTTTATAGCCTCCGCTCAGGAGATCGAGAAGATTGAGGTAGCACCGCCAGGCTTCATCAATTTCACCTTAAGGAGAGATTGGCTAGCACAGCAAGTTGAAGTTATTCTCAAGTCTGGTGCGGATTATGGTAACACTAACATAGGAGAAGGCTTAAGGGTGCAGTTGGAATTTGTCAGTGTTAACCCCACTGGCCCCCTCCATGTGGGCCATGGTCGGGGGGCTGTCCTGGGCAGCACCTTAGCCAATGTTCTGGTGGCTGCTGGCTACTCAGTGGGAAAAGAATACTATGTTAATGATGCTGGCTCCCAGATGGATGCTTTCTATCGCTCCCTTTATGCCCGCTATCAGCAGGCTTTTGAACTCCCTGCTGAGATCCCCCCTGATGGCTATCACGGTAGCTATGTAATGGAATTAGCCAGGGAGATTATTGCTGAGAAAGGGGACAGCTTCCTCACCCTGCCTTATGGGCCAGCCATCACTGAGATAGGAAAGATGGGACTGAAAAAAGTCCTAGACTCCATCAAAGCTGACCTGGGGCTGCTGGGGGTGAGCTTTGATGTCTGGTTCAGCGAAAAGAGCCTTTATGAGGGCGAACAATATCAGCAGGCGATGTCCTTATTGAGACAGGGAGGTTACATAGTTGAAAAGGAAGGGGCAGTATGGTTTGTCTCCACTGAAATGGGAGAGGATAAGGATAATGTGCTAGTGCGCGCCAGTGGCGCACCTACTTACTTTGCCTCCGATATCGCCTATCACTACAATAAATTCCTGGAGCGTAAATTCGACAAGGTAATCAATATCTGGGGTGCTGACCATCAAGGTCATGTGCCTCGGATGAAAGCAGTGGTAGGTGCCTTAGGCATCGATCCCAGCAGGTTTCAAGTTATTATCACCCAGATGGTTACTCTAAAACGTGGTGATGCTGAACTCCGGATATCTAAACGCAGTGGGGAAATCGTTACCCTTCGAGATTTGGTGGAGGAGGTGGGTGCTGATGCTTGTCGTTTTCTTCTCCTTTCCCGCTCGGTTGATAGCCAGATGGACTTTGACCTTGAACTGGCCAAAAAGGAATCGGAGGAGAACCCTGTCTACTATGTTCAATATGCTCATGCCCGCATTGCTAGTATTCTCAGGCTGGCCCAAGAGAGGGGAATAGATTACAGCCAAGGTGATGTAGCTCTACTGGTCACCGAATCGGAGCTAACCCTCGTCCGAAAGATGCTTCAACTACCAGAGGTGGTAGAGATAGTGGCCTGCAATCTTGAGCCGCATCACCTTCCCTATTATGCCCAAGAGCTAGCCACCCTCTTTCACAACTTCTACAAACAGTGTCGGGTCATCTCCAAGGACAAAGCCATGACACTGGCTCGGCTCAAGCTAGTGGAGGCAGCTAAGATTGTCTTTACTAAGACCCTCCACCTCATGGGTATGAGTGCACCAGAGAGGATGTAAGTTACTTTTTCTCGCGGTTGTTTATCATTCTGGCCAGCGGTGTCGAGAGTTATCGCCCAGTGTATGTCGTATCTTGCTATTATGATTCCAGACCTTAACTCACTAGGCAGTCTG
>Ga0315314_1002688_pt1 | contig 14505 bp, 10 predicted proteins | sample TDP9_MG_FD_203631 | JGI IMG/M metagenome (GOLD analysis project Ga0315314, IMG submission 203631) | Freshwater sediment microbial communities from Lake Towuti, South Sulawesi, Indonesia - TDP9 | ecosystem: Environmental > Aquatic > Freshwater > Lake > Sediment | place: Indonesia: South Sulawesi...
CAGTGATGTGATCGTGGGAGCCTACCTCAGTGGAGGGATGGATTCAGGGGCCATCACGGCGATCGCAAAAAGAAAGATTCCACGACTGATGAGTTTCACAGGAGGTTTTGATCTCTCCTCCGTGAGTGGTATGGAGGCAACATTTGATGAAAGAGAACCTGCTGAATTTATGTCCAATTGCTTTGGTACCGAACACTACGAGATGGTCATGCATTCGGGTGATATGGCCTGGGTGATGCCGAAAATCGTCTGGCATCTGGAAGACCTCCGCGTCGGGATGTGCTGGCAGAATTACTATATCGCCCGATTAGCAAGCAAGTTTGTAAAAGTTGTTCTCTCAGGGACCGGGGGAGATGAAAACTTCGCGGGATACCCATGGCGGTATCTTCCGATGCTTAATGAAATGGAGGAAAACGACGAAAAGATCAAGAATTATTATCGATATTGGCAGCGTCTCATCTCTGAAGACCAAAAAAAGTCTTTCTTTAACCCTATGATCTCTAAGCACATGGATGATAGCCACTGTTTTCGAGTCTTTCATGGTATTTTGGGAAGCTTGAAAGGGAAGGGACAATCTGAGATCGGATTATCAGATTGTCTTTATTTTGAACTGAAAACCTTTTTGCATGGACTTTTTGTAGTTGAAGATAAAATCTCAATGGCTCATTCCCTTGAAACAAGAGTTCCTTTTTTAGACAACGACTTGGTCTCTTTTGTCTTGAAAATTCCAAATGAGTACAAGCTTCAGCCCATTAATGGAATCATTCCTATCGAAGAAAATGTAATAGGGGCAAAGACCAAGTTTTTCGCTCATTCCAATTCAGGAAAATACATTTTTCGTAGAGCCATGAGAGGAATTGTTCCCGATGAGATTCTCGACCGGAAGAAACAAGGCTTCAGCCCTCCGGATCAATCATGGTACCGTGGTCCGACAATGGGGTACATCCGTGATGTATTACTGAACGAAAAAACTCTATCGAGAGGCTTTTTTAAACCTGAGGCGATTCAGCAAATTGTTAACGAACATACGGAAGGGAAAGTAAATCACCGATTGCTCATCTGGTCTCTTCTTAGCTTTGAATGGTGGAACAGGATCTTTCTCGATGAGTAGAATGGGAGCCATTTTGCTCCCGCGATGGAGAGGAAGAATAATGAAAATCGTATTCTTGGGGGCGACAAAATTTAGTGAGGCTATTCTTTTACATTTAATTTCAGACCATATCAAAATTGAGGCCGTGTTTGCTATTCCCGAGGCCTTTTACATATCGTATAGTAATAAAAGGGTAAAAAATTTCAATTACGCCGACTTAAGGCCTATAGCGGAGAAATACAACATTCAGTTCTACGAAGTGGATGGTCTTCCGGGAAAAAGAATAGAGGACTATTACAGTACCATCAAGGAAATCGAACCTGACCTGATCTTGGTGATGGGCTGGTATTACTTGATTCCGAAGAGAATAAGAGAGTTGGCGAAGTATGGGGCGTGGGGAATCCATGCTTCATTACTTCCAAAGTATGCGGGAGGAGCCCCTCTCGTCTGGGCGATTATCAACGGGGAGAAGGAAACGGGTGTCACACTCTTTCAGTTAGGAGATGGAGTCGATGACGGTGACATTATCGAACAGAAGTCTTTTCTGATCGAATTTGAAGACACCATTAAAGAGGTCTACGAAAAAGCAATCGAGGCATCAAAGGGAATCCTCCTGATGGCGTTAAATCAGATCGAAAGGTTTAGGCCCAAGCCTCAGATCAAGAGCGAGATCAAGATCTATCCTCAAAGGAAACCAGAGGATGGAGAAATCGATCTCAAGAAGACTGCCCTGGAAATATACAACTTCGTCAGGGCGCAATCTTCACCTTATCCAGGAGCCTTCATCAAGACGGTTGACGGAAAGCGACTTGTGATTGAAAAAGCGAGGGTTGAGGATCCTGTGTAGTCTGCGGGAGGGGGCGTTGGGTCGAAAAGAGACCAGTTCGGAGAACGAGAACCCGATGGCTTGCTCAAAGCAAACGGGTGGAAGGGAAAAGCCCGTGTATCTTAAACCGATGTTGGCCATTGTCGAAAATAGAGAATTAATTTGGGCAATAACTGTCCGAAATCTGAAAGGAACAAGTAAGGGAGCTGTTCTGGGATTTCTGTGGATCGCGATCAGTCCTTTGATTCAGGTGACTGCTTACGTCATCATCGTTTCATTTATTTTTAAAGCTAAACTGAACAGTGATGCCGGTCCCTTCGATTACGCTATATTTGTACTTTCTGGTATGATTCCGTGGCAGATCATGAATAGATCGATTTGTGAGGCTCCTATGCTTATTCGCTCCAATACAGAACTTGTGAAACAGGTGATCTACCCAATCGAGACATTGCCCTTAATGAATCTTTTAGTCGGTTCCTTTGGAGGAGCCGTGAATTTTATAGTTTTTATTATACTATTCGCTATTGCAGGAAAGTTAGAATGGACTTTGGTTTTTCTGCCCCTCCATCTCTTTTTCCTTTTGATATTCTTATTAGGGATAAGCTGGATATTTTCAATAACGGGTGTCATTTTTAAAGATTTGAGGGAGATTGTATCGGTCATGATGATGCTCCTGATATATTTTTCCCCTGTCATTATAAGTGGTTCCATGGTAGGGAGAAAAATTTGGAGCCTCATCCTGTTGAATCCTTTGAGCCACATCATCATCTCTTTTAGAGATGTTTTCTGGGGAAGTTTTCACATCTGGAGCTGGGTGATTTTTTTGACAATGTCGATAGGCATTTTTATTTTGGGACACATCATGATTACGAGAGCAAAAAAACTGGTCAATGAATATATCTGATTGGAAAGATAAACGATGCATAATGGTGTTGTAATATCTCTCAATCATGTGTTCAAGCGGTTCAAGATATATCAAGATATCATCCTTGACCCTGTTAAGGAACATCTGTTTTTTTGGAGGAGTAAGGATTTTTATAAAGAATTTTGGGCCTTGAAAGATATTTCCATCGAAATAAGGAAAGGTCAGATAGTGGGTCTGATTGGTGCAAATGGAGCAGGAAAAACCACCTTATTAAAAATGATATCAGGACTTTTAGATGTAGATAAAGGAACCATCGAGGTCAGGGGAAAGGTCACGGCATTGCTGACCTTGGGGTTGGGCTTCCATCCCGAATTTACGGGAAGAGAAAATATCCTTTATGGTGGAATGTTATTGGGAATGTCTAAGAAAGAAGTCTTGGGAAAAATGGATGATATCATTGATTTCGCTGAAATAGGGGAATATATCGATCGACCCCTTCGGACTTATTCTTCGGGAATGAAAGCGAGACTGATCTTTGCCACATCGATGAGCATTGATCCAGATATTCTGTTGATTGATGAGGCCCTTGCAACGGGTGATACGTATTTCGTCCAAAAATGTTCTAAGAGAATTGAAAAAATATGTAACAGCGGAGCCACCATTGTTTATGTCTCCCATAATTTATGGCATGTTCAACAGCTTTGCAAAAGGGCAATATTAATCGATCAAGGAGAAATGTTGGCAGAGGGTGATCCTTCTGCGGTGGTCTCCAAATATCATGCGCTCATCTTTGAAAAAGGGAAAAAAGACCCTCTCATCATGAACCATCAACCATTGAACATGATAAGTGGAACCGGAGAAGTCATAGTGACCGATATAAAAATAAAAGGTGAAGATGGCCGAGAAACAACTGGCTTCCATACAGGTGATGAGATGAATATTGAAATATACTATCGGTCTTTTAACGATACCATACGAGAGATCAACGTATTGGTCGGTTTCATAATGTGTAAAAATTTTTCTTATGTCGGAGAAATTAATACGGTGGAGTATTTTGAAAAGATGGGTTTAAAACCAAAATCGGAGACCGTAAAAATTGGTAGAGAAGGAGGTATTTTTGTAAAAGTCGCACCTCTGCTTCTTTTGAACGATCATTATTCCTTGTGGGTCATCCTATATGAAAAAGGCATGGGCCACCTCTATTACAGTGAATACAAGAACGTTAAACCCTTTTTTGTTGCGAAATCTACAAATCCTTCGCTCAAAGGCGGCGCCATATGTTGGCTACCAGCGACATTTACAACTTGTGAAAAAGATTCCACTGATTAATATCTTTATAAATAGGTGACGGAGGTTGAACCGCTCAATTCATTAAAAAAATAAGTGCCAGTATTTGAGGAGAATGTTGCCCCATCTCTGCACCTCGTAGGTATGATTCGATGTTATTTTTTGTTCTCATAGTTTGCTGTTTTTTAGTGAGGGTTTTTCCCAGATTCATTTTGAGAAATTCGATGGTCTCGGATACCTATTTTCACCTTTACTGCGCCCAAACGATTCGAGAGAATTCTTTTCGTCTTCCCCGGAAGCTTCCCCGCATCGTTCTGAATCATATTTATACTTATCCATTTCTCTATCACTACCTTTTGGCCTGTTTTCCTTTAAAGTACAGATTATGGGCAGAACGACTGACGGGTGCATTCTTCGACACCTTGAGTCTGATTTTAATCTACCTTTTCTCGGGGTGGGCGGTCCGAAGAATGGGAGGAGGTCACCCTCTGACGTTATTGCCCATTTGGGTAGCGGCATTGTATGCGTTTTCTCCCGCACTCCTGAAAATAGGATCAGGCCCTCGCGCCTACAACGGGAGCCCTCGGGTTTTAGGCCAGAGTCTCTACCTGCTCCATCTCTTCGCTGCGTATTACGCCTATGCCAATCATGGCATCGCGGCAGTTGCGATCAGCATGCTGGCTGGAGCAGCGATCATCATCACAGCCAAGTTTGGAACTCAGGTCTTATTCTTTTTCGGGCTTTTCTTTTCAGTGGTTATGGACTGGAGATACCCTCTCCTCCTGATCGGTAGCCTAATCCTGTCTGTGCCTTTAACGAAGGGTCGCAGCCTCGTTGTCCTCCAAGGACACGCCCGACATTCCATCTTCTACCTCAAATATCTGCAAAAGGCCTATCTTTATCCGAGCCATCCTACCTTGATACAATATTTGAAAAGGGCCTTCCATGGGCTTTGCCATCTGGTGCACTGCAGGTGGATGGCCGCCTTAAACTGGTATTACACCGAGTCCTTCTTCATCCATTTCCTGGTGACAGTTACCCCTCAATTCCTTTTCCTTCCAGCGATCTGGCAAAAAGCTAAGGATTCTTCCATTGAGAGCTTCTTATTCATGTGGGCAGGCATGGGGCTGCTTTGGTTCTTTCTCACCAAAACCAAGAATTTGTTGTTTCTCGGAGAAGGGGAGAGATACCTGGAATACGCCCTGTTCCCTTCCATCTTTTTGGTGGCTGGGCATCTCCTTTTAAGTGACCGGATCTCTCTTCTCTATGTTTGGCTTGGGTATTCCATGACTTCAGCTGCTTTCTATCTCCGCCAATATCTCAAAGAGACCCCCTCCGATTTCGACGAGACTGAGAAACTTTTTTCCAAACTGAACGAACTTTCAGAAGGAGTCATTCTCCCCATAGGCCCGTTTCACTGGGAAGCTCTCTACAGGTCGAAGTTTCCTGTGCTCACTTACGGCACAAACATGGACGAGAGAAGGATGTGTTCGGATGAATTTAAGTTGCTCTACGGGAGATTTCCCTATTCTCCTTTCTTTCGCGAGGTGCTCGATCGGTATCATATCTCCTACATCATCACCAACCGAAGTTGTTTGGACCATTATCTCAAAAACATTATGAAAAACCCTCAGGATCTCTATAACACGACGGAGCCCCTTTTTGAGACAAAAACTCTGATATTTAGAAGGGTGAGAGGTATCCAAGGTTCAATGGCAACCCATGTTTGAAATAGGGGAGGAATCGAGCAAAGACGACTCACGAATCTTGAAAGGTCATCGCTGGAGAAAGGGATCTGCGAGGATGAGGAGGATCGGTCAATTGATAAGGGAAAGGATGCATCGATTTCAAGAACCTATCTATCGGGTAACCTTAGGCCTACTCTATCCGGTCAATTGGTTTCTCTCATCTCTTCTCAAGAAGGTGAAGTATGAGGATTCCGTTCTTCACATCAGTTTTATGATCCATATCCCTTACGATACTGTAGCGATATTAAGGAAGTTTGGCATGAAAGCAGATTACCTCGCTATTGGAGAAAGCCCTTATTGGGATCAATGCGATTTCCGGGCACCTGTCTCCCGCTGGCCCTTCGTCCAGGCCCTCAAGGAGTTTCTGTTCTTCTGGAGAGTGGCATCAAAGTATGAGATCATCCATTCTCATTTTGTGATGACAATGTCTTCGTCGGGATGGGAACTAAAGTTTTTGAAAAGACTGGGCAGAAAGATCATTATCCATTATCGGGGTTGCGAGATACGGGATCGAGAGAGGAATATGAGCTTACATCCTGAGTGCAATATCTGCCAGGACTGTGATTACGATGCCATTTGCATGAGCGAAACCTTTAGGCGAAAGCGCCTTTTGGCAAAGAGATACGGGGATCTTTTTCTTGTGACGACTCCGGATTTGAAAGAGTTTGCACCGGAGGCAATCCATCTGCCCCTATTTGCTCCTGAGATTGATCGACAGATGGTTGCGGGACATAAGGTTCGCCAAGATCCCGAAAAGGTAAAGATCGTTCACGTGACTGTGCATTCAGGGATTGAGGGAACGGCCCAGATCCAAAAAGCCGTTGCTCATTTGACCGAAAAGGGATATCCGATTCATTTTCTCTTACTCCAAAACATCCCTCATGATAAGACCTTGAAGGAATTCACTAATGCAGATCTGGCCATTGGAAAGATGAAGATGGGTTATTACGCCAATGCTCAGATCGAAGCCATGTATTTGGGGGTCCCAACGATCACCTACGTTCGACCTGAATTCATGACGGAACAGCTTAAGGCATCCGGTTTCATCTTCACAGATTTGGAGCACTTGGAAGAAACCCTCCGATACTACCTGGATCATCCGAATAAGCTTGAAGAAAAGAAAGAAATCGCCAGAAAATCCATTTTGGCTTTACATAACAACGAGAGAATTATAAGGGAGTTAATCGGTCACTACAGCGAGGTAAAGAGGAACGGGCCCCCTTTGAGGGGGTAAAAATGGATGGTGTGATGAAGAGATATGTCCGGACCCTTTTAGTACCAGTTGATGTCTTATTGGACGCCCTAATGCTTGTGCCATTGCTGATTCTTTGCCTTATCTCTCGTTTCAGCAGGAAGAAGCTCGATGTCGGTATCGGTCCCGAGCCCATTGTCAGCCACAAGTATCAAAAAAAGGCTCTGGAAGACTATGGATACACAGCGGAAACGTATGTCAACTCAGTCTACTTTATCACTCAGGAATTCGACATTAGAGCAGATCTATATGTTCCCAAAGTTGGAAAAAAAATATTTTCGAAACTGTTGAGCTACTTTCTTTTTACTTTTGTTATTTTTAGGTACCGGTGCATTTATATTTACTTCAATGGGGGCCCCTTATTTCAAAACAAATTACTTTGGAGAATCGAACCATTATTGTACAGGACCGCTAAGGTGAAAGTGGTTGTAATGCCGTACGGGGGTGATGTGCAGGAGATAAGCCGAACCAAAAACTTGATGTACAAATCCGCCATGTCTAAAGATTACCCCGATTTCAAACTTAAAAGGAAGCGGATTGAGAAAAGGATTGACCTTTGGACGAAACATGCAAGTCATATCATCAGCGGGTGTGATTGGGTCGAATACATGTATCATTGGGACACCTTGGTCTTGGCCCATTTTACAATTGATGTGAATGAATGGAAACCGAGAGACGAGATCATCGGTCCTCCATCCGGTGCAAACTCGCTAAAGATTTTTCATGCTCCAAACCATAAGCATATCAAGGGGACGAGCCATTTTCAGGCGGCGGTTGACCAATTAAAGAGGGAAGGGGTTAAGATCGAACTGGTGATCGCCGAAAAGCTACCCCACGAAGAGATAAAAGAGATGATTGCCCGTTCGGATATCGTCGCTGACCAGCTGATCATTGGTTGGTATGGAATGGTCGCCGTTGAAGCCATGGCCATGGGAAAACCTGTGCTGTGTTATATCAGGCCTGACCTTGAGGAGTTATTCATCAACGAAGGATTGATTAGGCCCGGTGAATTGCCAGTCATAAAATGCAGCCCCCTCAATCTGGCGAAAACGCTGAGAAGTATTGTAGGAGATCAGGAGGGATTGAATGAAATTGGGCAGAGGTCGAGGGAATACGTCATCAAACATCATTCGACGACCTCGATTGGGAAAGTATTTGATGGGATCAATCAATCCATAGGGATTCGTCCTTCGGGAGAAAAATAGTCTGAAGCGACCAGACCACATTTTTGAATCATTTTGGAGGTTGAATTGAAACTGCTCATCACAGGAGCCACTGGATTCATGGGAAGTCGGATCGTTTCCGAGTTGGCCCATCGTCATCACGTTTTCGGCTTCTATTATGAAACCCGGCCGACTTTTAATGCCGAAAGCGTCACATGGGTCAAACAGGATTTAACTCAACCCCTGGAGGAGAAACTTCTACCCGAAACACTCGATGGAATCATCCACTTGGCCCAATCCAGGTATTATCGGAATTTTCCGGAAAAGGGAGAGGATATTTTTATGGTGAATATTGAGGGAACTTTTCATCTCCTCGAATTTGCGAGAAAACGGGGCATCCGGAAATTTATCTATGCCTCTTCGGGGGGCATTTACGGATACAGTTATGAAAAATTTATCGAAACAGATACCATTAACCCTGTCAATTTCTATTTGACTTCAAAATACTCCTCGGAATTATTGATCGGAAACTACAACCCCTATTTTAGCACAGTGGTTTTTCGATTCTTTTTCGTCTACGGACCAAAGCAGAAAGGGATGCTCATCCCTCGACTGATTGAGAATATCAGGAAGGGGGAGCCGATCATCATCTACGGAAAAACAGGGGTTAAGCTCAATCCCATCCATGTGATGGATGCGATCAAGGCCTTTTCACCAGCTCTTGAAACCCCTGTCAGCGGAGTTTTTAACATTGCAGGGGATGAGGTTATAAGCATCAAAGAGCTTTCAGAGAGGATAGGGAGGTTGGTAGGAAAAGGGCCTGTCTTCACTTATGAAAAGAGTGTTATTCCAGGAGACATTATCGGAGACAATTCTCGGATGAAGGCTGTTCTCGGAATCATTCCTGAAATCTCTTTGAGAGAGGGGATTTCAGAGCTGGTGGGATCATTATGTAGAAAATAGGTCATGGGCAAAGGTTAAGGTTGGGATACCAGTTTAGTAGTTGGGTTAGGTCATTGGTCTTAAAGCAGCACCTTGCCCCTTGACTTTGCCCCTGCCTGCGGCAGGCAGGCAAACTGGCTTCTTGACCCTGACCATTACCTGAACCCAAGAACGAGGAGAGACTGGGTGACGAACACGGCCGATAGCTTCAGAGACAAATGGAAACAGAATAAGAGGCTTGCTTTCGAGGAGACCTTGAGGGAGGGTTCGGACATCTTTTCCTGGATATTACAGAGGAATGGATTCGAAACCGCTGAAGGGATGATGGAATACCTTAGGGATAAAAGACGCGTCCTTGATGCGGGTTGCGGTAATGGCAGAGTGACCGGGCTTCTGAGGCGTTACTCTCCGGTGACGACAGAGATCGTTGCCATCGATCTCGTCTCCTCTGAGATCGCGAGGGAGAACCTTGAGGCCTTCGGCCTCTCGCACCGCGTCTCTTTTTCTCAAAAAGACTTGCTTGGGGATCTTTCGGATCTTGGAAAGTTCGATTTCATTTACTGTCAAGAGGTCCTCCACCATACATCTGACCCTGAACGGGCCTTTCGAAATCTATCTTCCCTTCTCTCAAAGGGGGGCGAGATCGCCATCTATGTGTATAAGAAGAAGGCTCCCGTGAGGGAATTCGTGGACGACTATTTAAGGGAGAAAATCTCCGGTCTACGGTATGAGGATGCCATTCGGGTTTGCAATCAAATTACAGAATTAGGAAGGGTACTCTCAGAGCAGAAGGTGAGGATCAGGGTTCCTCCTATCGGGGCTCTCGGAATTGAGGAGGGAGAGTATGATCTCCAAAGGTTCGTCTATCATTTTTTTATGAAATGTTTTTGGAATCCAGACCTTAAATTCGAGGAGAATGTGGCGATTAATTATGACTGGTACCACCCTCAGATGGCCAGCCGGTATACTATAGAAGAAGTCTGGGGATGGTTTGGGCGAGCCCATTTGGAGGTCGTTCACGAAAAGGTAGATTTTTACGGGATTACCGTACGAGGCAAATTGAAATGAGGGTACTACATCTTCCAACGGTTGTCGGGGGCATGGCTTGGGGACTAGCCCAAGGGGAGAGAAAGAAAGGCTTGGATTCTGATGTCCTGGCCCTCTTCAGGGATCAATGGCAATACCCTGCTGACAGGATTGTGTTTGAAGAACCTCAGAGATCGTTCCTGAGTAAGATTTGTGGACTGGCGGTTCGAATGAAAGAAATCTATCGGATTCGGAACCAATATGATGTATTTCACTTTAACTATGGCACCTCTCTCGTCGACCTTTGGAAGATAGGGATGCCTTTGCTGGACTTCCCGTTTTACAAGGGGAAGATTGTAGTGACCTTCAATGGTTGTGATGCGAGACAGAAATATCCAACCTTGAAAAGAAACGAATCCTCGGCTTGCCATAACGACCAGTGCTACGAAGGTATCTGTATGGATGGGAAGCTGGATGAGATGAAAGAAAAGAGGATCCGTAAATCCGATCGATATGCGGATGCGATCTTTGCGGTCAATCCGGACCTGCTCTATTTTCTGCCGGAGAGGGCAAGGTTTTTGCCTTATGCCATCGGGTCCTGGAACCAAATTGAAGTTACTCCCTATCGAGGCGTCCATCAAAGCATGAAGATCGTTCATTCGTCCACGGACCGAGGTGCAAAAGGTTCACCGATAATTATCCAAACCCTTCAGAAAGTTAAAGAACGGTATGGAGATAGGGTTAAAATCATTCTCGTAGAGAATATTCCTAACAGGCAGGCCCTTCAGGTCTATTCAGAGGCCGATTTAGCCATTGATCAGATCCTAATCGGCTGGTACGGCGGAATTGCGGTTGAGATGATGAAGATGGGAAAACCCGTGATGGCCTTCATTCGAGAGGAAGACTTAAAGTTTATACCTGAGGAGATGGCGCAAGAATGCCGACAGGCAATCATCGATGTGGATTGCACTAACCTTTATGAGAAGTTATGTTTCCTGTTGGAGAATCCTGAAATCCTAAAAAGATATCGAGAAGCAGCGCTTGACTATGTCCATCGATGGCATGATCCCGCCTATGTGGCAGGGATCACGAAGTCGGTTTACGAAAGTCAACCCTTCGACTCCTCGGCCTGAAGGCCTGGGTTTGCCCTCGGCCTGAGACTTCGGCGAGCCTTTCGACAGGCTCAAGGCCCTGAGTTCCACCGAGGGGCTCAGTCGAGCCGCTCGGGCCGAAGGCTCAGGGTTGACCCTGAGCGGCGCTTCTTTACTTCGCCTTAAAAGGCGGGGCTTGGCGCCGCCGAATGGGTCAAGAAAAGAATTATGTGCGGGATCGCAGGAATATATAGTCTGAAAGGGAATATTAATCCCGAAGCGATAAAGAAAATGGCGGCTCTCCTTCGGCACAGAGGGCCAGATGATGAGGGATATTTGGCTGTCAATTTAGAGTCGGGTGAAGTATGTCACCTCAACGGAGTGGAAAGCAAGGCGAATGGGCCAACCATAGATGATTTTAATAAACCCGCTCACATATGGCTGGGCCATCGAAGATTATCGATCATCGACCTTTCAGCAGCAGGCCATCAGCCCATGTGTAACGAAGCTGGCTCGATCTGGATCGTCCATAACGGAGAGATCTATAATTTCCTTGAATTGCGCAGGGAATTGAAAGCCTTGAACCATCGTTTTATCTCACATACCGATACAGAAGTCATCCTGCATGCCTATGAGGAGTGGGGAACAGACTGTCTTACACGGTTCAATGGCATGTGGGCTTTTGCCATTGTTGATCTCAGGGCTAAGAGGATTTTTTGCTCAAGAGATAGAATCGGTGTCAAACCTTTCTACTACGCTTACGATGGGAAACGATTCTGTTTTGCTTCTGAGATCAAAACGATCCTTGGAGTGGATGGGTTCTCGGCACAACCCAACGAGCAGACCATCGCCGACTATCTCTTCTTGGGCCTCCTTGACCATACCGAGGAGACTTCTTTCAAAGATATCTATCAGTTGAAACCAGGAGAATACCTTCTTATTGAAGGAAGTCGCCTGACGGTAAGATCCTACTGGGACATTGAGCCTGGTGATATTCGTTTCGGTAAAGAAGATGAATATGCAGAACGATTCTATGAACTCTTGAAGGATTCCATACGGCTGAGGTTAAGAAGCGACGTCCCGATTGGGACCTGTCTGAGCGGAGGGTTGGATTCATCCACCATTGTCTGTTTGGCAAATCAGTTAATGTTTGATGGCGGAAGAATTGATCCAAAACTTGTTGGAGAAAGGCAGAAGACATTCTCTTCCTGTTTCGAAGACCACACCTATGACGAACGAAAATATATCGAGCTGGTTCTCAAGCAAACAGGTGCTGAGAAAAATTACGTTTTTCCCGGGGGTGAAAAATTTTTTGATGATTTACCTCAATTACTCTGGCACCAGGATGAACCTTTTGGCTCAACGAGTATTTACGCCCAGTGGGAAGTGATGAGGCTTGCAAAAAAGCGAGGGGTCAAAGTCCTCCTGGATGGCCAAGGTGGGGATGAGCTACTGGGTGGATACCTGCCCTCCTTTTACTATCTCTTTTATGAGATGTTGAGGAATTGGAGATTAGGACGCCTCTGGAAGGAACTGAACGCCTTTCGAAAATACCACGCTGCGAAGACGCTGGCGGCCATGGTCTCACGTTGGGTTGTTCCCAGGGTTCCGCAATGGATGGAAAGGAAGATCGGCTGGGCAGAGGAGGCCTTTCAAAGAAAATTTCTTCGATATTTTGCGAGGCCTTCGAAATTTGAGAATGGCCTGGATAACTATCTTTACCATTGTTTGCGCTCCACGACCCTTCCGCGCCTCCTCCATTACGAGGACCGCAACTCGATGGCCTTCTCTATCGAGGCAAGATTACCGTTTCTCGACTATCGATTGGTTGAATTTATTTTTAGCCTGCCCTCCGAGCAAAAGATTAAGGATGGGGTTACGAAGGTTATCCTGAGAAAGGCGATGAAGGGGATCTTACCTGAGGAGGTGAGGAATAGACACGACAAGATGGGATTTGTCACACCAGAGCATGTTTGGTTTAAGACAGTTTTAAAGGATAAAATCAAGGGAGTTCTCAGTTCGAAGAGTTTTGCAGAGAGGGGATACTTTGTTGTGCACAAGGTGAAAGAGGCCTTTGAGGATTATTATAAAGGCAGGACGAATATAAGCTCAACCATATGGGGGTGGGTGAACTTAGAGCTTTGGTTTAGAACCTTTATAGATAGGCGGTCAGAGAATGGATAAAGGTAACGTGGATTCAAGTAAGAAAGCACAAGTCCTCGCAATTTCCCTACTGGCTCTTTTTGCAGGCAGCCTTTATCTGAATTCCTTGGATAATTTGTTCACCAATTGGGATGATCAAATGATTTATTCGAATTATCAAATCCGAAGCCTCGGTTTAGAAAATATATGGGTTTTCTTTACACCTGTCAAAGCGGGTACCTATCAACCCATTCGGGTTTTAAGCTACGCCTTGGATTATTACTTCTGGAATCTCAACCCGTTGGGCTACCATATTACGAATATTTTCTCCTATATGTTGACGACCGTGATGGTCTTCTTCACGCTTTATCATCTCTCCAGAAAATTGAGGCAGGGGAGCCCTGCTGGTTCTCATCAACGGGTGGCGCTCTTCGGCGCTTTTTTGTTTGCAGCCCATCCTGTCCATGTGGAGGCAGTGACATGGCTTGCTGCTCGGAAAGAAGTCTTACAAGGATTCTTCTTCTTTCTTGCGTTTTTTCTTTATCTGAGAGGAAGGGAGGAGGAGGGAAGAAGGAAGTTTTTCTATCTCGGTTTGGTTCTCTTTTCATTCCTCCTTGCCATCCTTTCAAAACCATCTGCCATTGTCTTTCCCGCAGTCATTTTGATTTACGAAATTGCGATGAGCGGAAAGCGATGGATCGGCTTCATCAAAAGACACTGGGTATTCTTCATCCTTTCCGTCTCGCTTTCGGTCTTCTTCAGCTTCATCTTAATGAAAGTGATGTTCGATGCCGGAGGGATCAAACCTTATCGCGGCGGTACTTTTTTCAATAATCTACTGATCAGTTTCTATGTCTTCCTTTACAACATTAAACTCCTCCTCTTTACGATAAACTATTCAGCCGCATACACCATACCTGTTTCCAATCCCATTTTGAGTCTTAGAACCCTCAGTTTCATAGTGATCACCTTCTTATTTTTTGGTTTGAGCCTCTGGTCTTTGAAAAAGACAAAGGTGATTTTCTTCTCGTTCTTATTCTTCCTCATCACCTTATTTCCCTATCTCAATATTA
>Ga0315314_1002689_pt1 | contig 14504 bp, 12 predicted proteins | sample TDP9_MG_FD_203631 | JGI IMG/M metagenome (GOLD analysis project Ga0315314, IMG submission 203631) | Freshwater sediment microbial communities from Lake Towuti, South Sulawesi, Indonesia - TDP9 | ecosystem: Environmental > Aquatic > Freshwater > Lake > Sediment | place: Indonesia: South Sulawesi...
GACAGCATAATAGCAGCCACGAGTCTATCCTTAAATGCAATATGCCTCTCAGACGACCCTCACCTTAAAGCCATCAAAGAAATCAAAACGAAATGGATTTGAGAAGGAAAGCCGAAAATTTTAAACCAAGTCTCAAACCTACTTCCAAGCTTCAACGGGGAAGATAGGAAAACAACAACGAAATCGGTAGCAAAAGATAGGCAGTACAGGAAGCGGCCGAGACCACCAGCCAGGGGCCACAAATCGCCCAGACACCCACCACTTTTTAGGCCCGACACCTTGGGCGATTGGGGGCCGCGGGCTGAGCCGGTCGGCCGAAGCCTTCCGGCGTACACCCCGGCTCCATCAACCTCATCTTCTATGAGAGCCCTCGTCCCAGGTCGAGGCCTGTCGCCAGGTCTCACACCTGAGATTGGCTGCCTCTTTTCGGGAGCGGCTTCGGGCTTAGATGCTTTCAGCCCTTATCCGGCGCAGCGTGGCTGCCCGGCGGTGCCCTGTCGGACAACCGGTACACTAGCGGCTGCAACGTCCCGTTCCTCTCGTACTGGGGACCCTTTCCCCTCAGGCAGCCGGCACTCCCAGCAGATAAAGTCCAACCTGTCTCACGACGGTCTAAACCCAGCTCACGTTCCCTTTTAATAGGCGAGCAGCCTCACCCTTGGCCCCTTGTGCAGGGCCGGGATAGGAAGAGCCGACATCGAGGTACCGAGCCGCGGGGTCGATGGGAGCTCTCGCCCGCGACCGGCCTGTTATCCCCGGGGTAATTTTTCTGTCGTCACCAGCCCCAACCAATGGGGACATGGTGGGTCGCTAGGCCAGGCTTTCGCCCCTGGATCCCTTGCTTTGGAGGATCTAGTCAGGCCGGCTTTTGCCCTTGCGCTCTGCGGCGGGTTTCTGTCCCGCCTGAGCCGACCTTTGGGCCCCCTCGATATCTTTTCAAGGGGGTGCCGCCCCAGCCGAACTGCCCACCAACCGTTGTCCCGGCGCGCTGGCGCCGGTAAGAGACAAGGTTGCAGAAAGGCGGTGTTCCAGGTTCGCCTACTCCGGCCCCCGGAGGGGCCGGTATCGACGGCTCCCGCCTACGCTCTGTATCCGCAGCCCCGCCCCAGCGGCAGGCTGCAGTAAAACTCCACGGGGTCTTCTTTTCCCGCTGGGAGTCCGTGGACTGTTCGTCCACGTTACGTGGGTTCACCGGGTACCAGGCGGGGACAGCGGGGACCTCGTTGCTCCATTCATGCACGTCGGAACTCACCCGACAAGGCATTTGGCTACCTTGAGAGAGTCAGAGTTACTCCCGGCGTTTGCAGGCCCTTGGCCCAGTTGAACCCGGGTTTCAGGTACCTGTAGTGGCCAGGATTCAGAAGCCGTTCACACCCTTTCGGGCTTGCGACTTCCTGTGTTTTTATTAAACAGTCGGGCCCCCCTTGCCACTGCGACCTGCGGTCCCAGCCGAAGCCAAGACCGCAGGCACCCCCTATACCGAAGGTACGGGGCTAGATTGCCGAGTTCCCTCGCCTGGTGTGCCCCCGACACGCCTTAGGTTTCTCGCCTAGGGACACCTGTGTCGGATCTTGGTACGGTCGCGGAGGATCCCTCCCGACACCCTTTTCAGGGGCCCCAGGAATCGACCGAACCGCCCTAAAACGGGCGGCTATTCCCGCCTTCGCCTGGTTCTCGCCATTGCGGCCTCCCCAGGCTTATACGGTTAAACGAGACGACGATCTCGCTCGGCCTACCCCGAGGCGTCAGGTGTCGGGCCTGCGTCGCCGCGTGTACCTCCGCGGTACCGGGATCTTAACCGGTTTCCCTTTCGGCCTCCTCGGTTAGGACCGGCCTTAGGACCGACTTACCCCCGGCTGACGACGCGTCGCCGGGGAACCCTTGCCCTTTCGGCGGAGGGGATTCTCACCCCTCTTTGCTGTTACTACCACCGGGATCTGCAATCCCGAACCGGTCCACTGGACCTCAAGGCCCAGCTTCCGCCCAGTCGGGACGCCCCCCTACCGGATCACGGCCTGAGCCGTGCCCCAGGGTATCGGCGGCCGGCTTAGCCCCGTCCATTTTCGGGGCCGTGAGCCTCGGCGGGTGAGCTGTTACGCTTTCTTTAGAGGGTGGCTGCTTCTAAGCCTACCTCCCCGCTGTCTGAGGCTGACGACGCCCTTCAGTTTGACACTTAGCCGGCACTTAGGGGCCTTAACCCCAGTCTGGGTTGTTCCCCTCTCGGCCTAGGAGCTTGCCCCCTAGGGCCCGTCTCTCAAGGTCTGCGGCGCCGGTGTATTCGGAGTTTGAGAGGAAGGCGGGGCCTCTCGGCCCCTTACCCCCCAATCAGTGCTCTACCCCACCGGCGGCCTCGCTTGAGGCTATGCTGCGACATACTTCGGGGGGAACTAGCTATCACCGGGCTAGATTGGTCTTTCGCCCCTAGCCCTAGGTCTGAGGAACGAATCGCACGTCAGCACCCCTTCGGGCCTCCACCAGGCTTTCGCCTGGCTTCGCCCTGCCCAGGGCTAGATCGCCCGGTTTCTAGTCTCACCTCCACGACTCCGGGCCCTTTCAGACCCCGCGCCTCACCGGCCTGAGCCGGCTGCGCGCCGTTGGTTTCCCTGCGCCTCCGGGCTTTACACCCTTAGGCTCGCCGTGGCGGTGAACTCCCCGGCCCGTGTTTCTAGACGGATCGTGCGACCCTGGTCCCCCTCCCCCGGGTTCCGCGTCACCGCGGTCTCCTTCGGGTGGGATCTACCCTTCCAGGCCGCACACGTCTGTAGCCATCTGGTTTCAGGCTCTTTTCGCCCCCCTTCCGAGGTGCTTTTCAGTTTTCCGTCACCGTACTAGTGCGCTATCGGTCTTGAGGCGTATTTAGCCTTAGGAGTTGGTGACTTCCATCTTCCCGCACCCAAACCAGGGTACGGTACTCGGGGACACCAGCCCATCCCCTTCCGGGCTACGCCTTCGGGGCTTTCACCCTCTTTGGCGGGCCTTTCCAGGCCACCTCGGCTTCCCCGGTGAGAGGGCGGCCGGGCCCACACCCCACATCCCCCGCAGGTTTCCCCGCGGGGTTCGGTTTGGGCTTTTCCCGTTTCACTCGCCGCTACTAGGGGAATCCCAGTTGGTTTCTTCTCCTCCCCCTACTAAGATGCTTCAGTTCGGAGGGTTCCCGCTCCCGACGGAGCTCCACAGGCCCCCGAAGGAGCCTGCGGTGGGAAGTCCCATTCGGGCATCCTCGGATCTAAGGCTGCCTGCGCCTACCCGAGGCTTTTCGCAGCTTGCCGCGCCCTTCCTCGGCTCTCAAGCCTGGCCATCCACCAGACGGCGTGGCATGTCGGGCTTACTCGGTGGCAGTGTCTGGTTGGCGTATGGCCTCTGGTCGGTGGTCACGGTGAGCTTCAACGCTCACTTCACCTCTTCGCCCCGCGATCCATGCGGGTCCGGGGCTGCATCTTGCGCGCGCGCAATTCCGCCTTTTCAGAACAAGGCGTCCTTGCCGGAATACCTTCTGCTTTCGTGTCTTATAAAGTTAATGTATGGCCCGTCCGTATCGCCCGGTTACAAACTGTCCGAGGCACTTGGCTAGGTTTGCGCTGCGTTTAAGTATTAGGGCCGCGCAAGACATAGGCGATTCTAATGCTTGGAGGTGTATTGCGCTCGCCAAGATTTTAGTCACGGCGGCTTGGCCATACATCAATTACGTGCCCCACTTGGGCAACATAGTCGGCTCTGTTCTTTCGGCGGATGTCGTGGCCCGATACCATAGGCTGAGGGGAGATGACGTTGTCTTTGTGAGTGGGTCTGACGAGCATGGAACTCCCATCGAGGTGGAGGCTGTGAGGCAGGGCATTTCACCTAAGAAACTTACCGATGAGTATCATCAGAGGGTGGCTAATCTGTTCAAAAGGTGGGGCATATCTTTCGATAACTATACTCGAACCGAAAGCCCCAACCACAAGGAGTTTGTACGAAGCCTCCTCCTGAAGATTTACAAAAACGGGTATGTCTTCACCCAAGAGACGGAGTTGCCGTATTGTCAGAAATGTGACCGATTTTTGCCTGACAGATTCGTGGAGGGAAAGTGCCCCTACTGCGGCTACGAGGGGGCCCGAGGGGACCAGTGTGAGGACTGCGGCCGCCTTCTAGACCCCACGAAACTCACTCAGCCATATTGCACGGTATGTCGATCTACGCCGATCGTAAAAGGGACCGCCCACTGGTACTTTGACCTGCCGAAGTTTGGCCAGCCGCTCCGCGAGTATATCGAAAAAAATGACCAACTGCCTGATAATGCGAAGAACTTCAGCCTAAAAATGATCGAAGAGGGACTGAAACCCCGACCCATTACGAGAGATAACAAATGGGGCATCAGTGCCCCCTTTCCGAAAGCGGAGGAGAAGACCATCTACGTCTGGGTTGAGGCAGTCTTAGGATACGTTTCGGCTACTATAGAATACTTTAAGAATAAAACAAACGAAGAGGGATGGAAGGATTATTGGCTTGACAGAGACGCAAAAACGCTGTATTTCATAGGTAAAGACAACATTCCCTTTCACACGATTATCCTTCCGGCGCTTCTCCTCGCCAGCCATGAAGGGTATAACCTGCCCTGGAACGTTTCCGCCACCGAATTCCTGCAGTTTGAGGGACAAAAGTTCTCTAAGAGCCGAAGGATCGGCATATGGATTGACGAAGCCTTGCAGCTATTTCCAGCCGACTACTGGAGATACGTCCTTTTATCCATTAGACCCGAAACAAAGGACACAACTTTCACCTGGAAGATCTTCATAGAGAAGGTTAATTCAGACTTAAACGATAATTTGGGCAACTTTATCCACCGAACCTTGACTTTTTTGAACCGTTATTTTAACGGCAAAGTGCCCAAGCCAGATAGGCTGGAAAGATACGACAAAGACACACTTCGATCAGTAAGCGAAAAAATAGTGAAAATAGCTCGCAACATTGAAGAATTCAGGCTTCAGGCTGCGTTGCGAACTGTTCTAAGCCTAGGTCAACTTGGGAACATATATTTGAACAAAAGGGAACCGTGGAGCACCATAAAAACTGACTCCCGAACAGCCGCGAACACTCTTTACGTTGCCTCCCAAATTATCAGGTCACTTGCAATAACCCTTGAACCCTTTGTCCCGTTCACGGCCGAAGCGCTCTGGAAGATACTTAATCTGCCGGGAAGTGTTCATGAGAAGACGTGGGACAAGGCAACAAGAGAATTACCGCCGGGCCACAAAATAAACGAGGCAGAACCTCTCTTCCATAAAATTGAGGCAACTGAAAAGGAGTTGCAAGCAGCTTTGGAGAAGATGAGATCCATTTCGGAGGAGATTTCTTTCCAAGAGTTCTCTAGGCTAGATCTTCGAGTTGGAAAAATTGTGAAGGCGGAGCCGGTTCAAAAAGCCGGAAAGCTTCTTAGGCTAACCGTTGACCTCGGCGAAGGAGAAACAAAACAAGCCGTTGCTGGCATCGCCCAACACTACAGGCCAGAACAACTTGAGGGCAGACAGATCGCGGTAATAACTAACTTGGAGCCCAGGCGCATCTTCGGCATCGAGTCAGAGGTTATGATCCTGGCCGCGGAGGATGAAAATGCCGTTTCCCTCCTTCAACCGGAGCGGCCCGTCAAAGTCGGGAGCAAGATAAGGTGAGCCCCTCGCCTCTAAAAATTGATCTCCATGTCCACACCTGCTATTCCCGCGATGCGCCCACCACCCTGAGGGAGGCCGTGGCCTGGGCGAAGAGACGGGGCTTGGATGGAATCGCCGTCACGGACCACGAGACTGTGGCCGGGGCCGTCCGGCTGGCCGGGAACAGGGGGATACTGGTCATCCCCGGGGTCGAGGTGAGCAGCTCGGGGGGCCACATCCTCGCCCTCAACGTGACCGAGCCGGTCCCGGCGAAACTAGCGCCCTCCGAGACGATTCGAAGGATCCAGGAGGCGGGCGGCATCGCCGTGGCGGCTCATCCCGCGGCGGTGTACAGGACGCTGGGGAGGCTGGAGGCGGGCAGGTGGTTCAAGAGGGGCTCGCCACTAAAGCTGGACGCGGTTGAGGTCGTTAATTCGGCCTCCTTCCCCTTCTCCCTCTCCACGTACCTCAACAGGAGGCTCGCGGCCCGCCTCAATCTCCCCGAGACGGCCGGGAGCGACTCCCACATCCCTGAGACGATCGGAATGGCCTACACTCTGATCGACGCCGACCCTGAGGCGGAGGAGGTGATTGAGGCCATTAGGAGGGGGGCCACTGTGCCCCGGGGGAGTGGGGTGCCGTGGTCGTTGAGGTTGAAAAACCTCTTCAGGGAAAGGGGGAGAGGCTGGGGGTAGTTAGTAGTCGGGGCTCTCGAGCTGGTCTAGGCCCAGGTCGATGTTCAGGGCTTTCTCCGGCTCCGCGTCCGGCTCAATGTTGAAGACCTGTGGCACCATCGAGCCGAAGCCGCTCAGCAGCTGAGGCGAACGAACGCCCGTGATCACGAGCGTCACCCTGAGGAGCCCCGCCAGGTCGGGGTTCACCCGGGCGCCCCAGATCACCAGGGAGTCGTCGCTCATCACCTCGGTTACGATCTCCCCCACGCGGTTGGCCTCCTCGATGGTCATCTGGCTGTCGCCTGAGACGTGGATCATGGCCGCCGTGGCCCCCGCGTAGTCGATGTCGATCAGGGGGCTCCTCAGGGCCTTCCGGACGGCCTCCTCCGCCCTGTTGGGGGCGTCGGATTCGCCTATCCCGACCACAGCCACCCCCCCGCGTTTCACTATGGTCTTGAAGTCGGCGAAGTCCAGGTTGACCAGGCTCGGCGTGGAGATCGTCTCCACTATCCCCTTCACCATGTTCGCCAGGACCTTGTCGGCGACGCCGAACGCCTCGTCCAGCGGCAGCTGGGGAACCGACTCCATCAGCTTGTTGTTGTCGATCACAATGGTGGTGTCACAGGACCTCCGCAGGGCGTCCAGTCCCTGGGCCGCGTAGAAGATCCTGCCCTTCTCGATCCTGAAGGGCGTGGTGACCACGCCGACCACGATGGCTCCCTGGCGGCGGGCTATCTCAGCCACCACCGGGGCCGCACCGGTCCCGGTTCCACCCCCCATACCCGCGGTTACAAACGCTATGTCCACGCCCTCCACGAGCTTCTCAATCTTCCCACTGGACTCCTCGATGGCGGCCTTTCCAACCCTCGGGTCCCCCCCGGAGCCCAGGCCGCGGGTGGTCTTCTCCCCGATCAGAACCTTCTGGGACGCGTGGATGGAGTTGAGGTGCTGGATGTCGGTGTTTATGGCGATGCACTCGGCCCCGATGATCCCCGTCTCCATGAGGCGGTTGACCGTGTTGTTCCCCGCGCCGCCCACGCCCAAGACCATTATGCGGCAGTAGCCGGGCTCACGAAGCCCCTCCCGAACCGCCTCGTGCCAAACCATCTGGAGCGCCCGGTCCGCCACCCTCAACTTCTCACCCTCACAGTCGCCCAAACCTCAGTGCTCAGGAGGTCCCGGACAGCAATCCGAATGGCCTCAGCCCTGTTGGGGTAGAAGCGCTCATCCACCAGCTTGTCGAGCGCATGGATGTACGTCTCTGGGAGATACAACGTTATCAGTTTCATCCCAGTCACCGGGCCATCGTATCCATATGTGGTTCTTATATGAAGATATATTTAGATGTAAATATGTTTGAAATATGCCGAGCCATGTACTTATAAAACTTATCCCTGAACGTGTGCGTTTTCATGTAAAGCACGATTATCGGAAGTACGCCCTTTTCTACGCTTTGGTTGCTAGGCTCAGAAGACTACGGGTATCGATGGTCATCTGGAGCCGCTTAGGAAGATGGAAACCTTAGGGGGTCGGGCGCTGAAGGTGCTGAAGGCTCCGGGCACAGGTTTTTATAGAAGGCTTCTTCATCACCTGGTGTCTGGAATTCACGAGGATCTCCTCTTGAAAATGAAGGGAGGCTACTCAGCGGGACGCCCCGGTGGGAAACGGGGCGAGGAAGCGAGCGTTTACGTTGAGAGTTACGGGTGCACGGCCAATCAGTACGATCTTGAGATCATGCTGGCCTACCTGGGGGAGGCCGGATACCGTTTAAGCGACAGTCCTGACTCGGCGGATGTCCTTCTCGTCAACACCTGCGGGGTCAAGAAGCCAACAGAGGACAGGGTGCTGTGTAGGCTGCATTCCCTGAGTCGCCTGGGTAAGCCCCTCGTCGTGGCCGGATGCCTGCCGAGGATCAACCTGCCTGCCATCCGGAGGGCGGCCCCCGGCTTCTCCGCCGTCATGGACCCCCGTTCTGTAGACAGGGTTCTCCTGGCGGTGGGGGGGCCCGAGCGGCGCGAGAAGAACAGGGTGTTCTTCTCGGAGGAGCCCACAGTCAAGCCTGAGCTCCCCAAGGTGAGAGTGAACAGGCTCGTGGAGATAGTGCAGATCGCTGAGGGGTGTACGGGGTCCTGTTCCTTCTGCTGCGTCAGGTTCGCCCGGGGCAGGCTGTCCTCGTATCCCGAGGAGACCCTCCTGGACCAGGTGGGGAGGGCGGTCAAACAGGGGGCCCGAGAGGTTTGGCTGACCGCCCAGGACACCGGGGCCTATGGGAGGGACACCGGGACAGACCTGGCGGAGCTGCTCAAGGGGATCTGCGGCATCGAGGGAAAGTTTCTGGTCCGGGTGGGGATGATGAACCCAGACCACGCCCTCGGCATGCTGCCCCGCCTGATCGACGCCTACAGAGACCGGAAGGTCTTCAAGTTCCTGCACCTGCCCGTTCAGAGCGGCGACGACGAGGTCCTCAGGCTCATGAACCGCCCCTACTCCGTGGAGGAGTTCAAGACCGTTGTTCGCTCCTTCAGGAGGGAGATCCCGAGAATCACCGTGGCCACGGACGTGATATGCGGCTTCCCGGGCGAGGGCGACCAGGCCTTCGAGCGGTCCCTGAGGCTGATGGAGGAGGTCAAGCCCGACGTGCTGAACATCTCCCAGTTTCACCCCAGGCCCGGGACGCCCGCCGAGAGGATTGACTCCCTGCCCCAGGCGGAGGTGAAGGAGAGGAGCCGGAGGATGACGGCGCTCTTCCGGCGTATCCGCGAGGAGGGGAACCGGGCCTGGCTGGGGTGGAGAGGAAAGATAATTGTAGATGAGAAGGGGAAGGCGGGGTCCTGGGTGGGGAGGAACTTCGCCTACAGGCCCGTGGTGGTGAGGAGCCGAGAGGAGTTGCTGGGGAAGTTCCTAGAGGTAGAGGTGAGGGAGGCCTTTCCAACCTATCTCCCGGCCGAGTTAGTCTGACTTGCGGCGAGGTCACTCGAAGATTTCCCCCAGCAGTTTCTCGCAGTCGTTCAGGGTAGATCGGACCGCCTCAATGTAGTCTAGCGCCTTGCCCGTGAAGTACTCGGGGCTTAAACCACGTTCGTATCCGTATGCCGCGTCGCCCCTGATCTCGGCCAGGCTCCTGATGACCGCACTGATGGCGGTGACTTTCTCTCTAAACCAGAGGGGCAAGTCCTCCCTCTCCGAGAGCTGTCGGAAGACTATGCTGACATCGTGTGCCTTCGGGTAATCTATCCCCAGGGCCGTGAAGACAGCCTTGGCAGCCGTTTCCACGCACATCTGGCATAGGTAGATGACGTTGTCAAAGTGACCACTGTTGAGCTCCACCTCTGCCGGGCTCAGCCACCGCTCAGCCCTCCCCAGCATCAGGAACGCCCTCTCCCTCATCAAATTACCAGGTCCTCCCCCGCCTTCAGATCGGGCTTTAAGACCCAGTACCAGGAGCCGTCTGGAAGCTGGATCCGGCGTGAACCCAGCTCCTCAAGCCTCTTTCTAAGCCTTTCCAGCAGGAGCGTGAGGAAGTTGTCCCGGTCGTAGAGGATTGCCCCCTCGAAGATCATGTCAAGGTATATCCTGTTGAATTTCTCCGCCTCCTCCCTTGAGAGGGGGTAGTTCTGTATGATCGGCCATATTTTCCGCCTCAACAGCATGCCGTGCACCGGCGTTCTGCCTAACTCATCCTCAACCCGGGCCAGTTCCTCGATCCGATCCCAGATCTTCCCCCTCCAGTTCTCGACGACAACCAGAACGTCGATGTCACTCTCGTTGACCTTCGCTGTTCCGCGGGAGACCGACCCGAAGACCGTCACCGACACCAATCGATCTCGAAAGTGGCTGAGGAGAAGCTCGCAGTAGCGGCGCAGGTATTCCCTAAATGGCTTTATCGGGATCCGCTCCAGTTCCTCAAGCCTGAGAGAGCCCGCTCGGCGGGCCGTCACCGCCGACCCCAGATCTCTTACCAGACCTAGAGCCACACCACCCTGACCCGTGATCTCGAAAAACCTTCCCTCGCGCCCAACGAGTCCCGTGTCAACAAGCTCTGCCAATCTGGCACTCAGAGTCCTGGGATTTTTCACAACCTCACTCAAATCAGCGAAACGAAGCTTACCGGCATTCGACAGGGCTTCCAGTATCTCAACAGCCCCGGTCTTCGATAACATCCTTAACGCTTCCATAGAAATGCCATTATTCGTTATACTAATATATACTTTACTATACAAGCGTAGTGCATGTCAGGCGGCGATTAGAACCGGTGAAGCCGTTCGGACGCTGTCAGAGGGGGAGGGCCCGAGGGTTAACAGGGCCCTGCAAAGGTGTTAACCCCCGCCCACCGGCGGAATGATGGCGAACTCGTCCCCCTCCTCAAGTCTGGTCTGAAGGCTCTGCAGTGACTTTGTGCTTCTGCCGTTCACCAGGAACTGGAGGCCGGACCGCACTCTCCCGTACTGATTGTACACGTAGTCCTCGAAGCGCTGGCCGTATCTCTCGGAGAGAAGCCTTAGAAGGTCCTCCACGGTGGACCCGCCCGCCAACTCCACATCCTCGACTTTCTTCCCCGTCGTCTCCCTGAGAACCGTGAAGTACTTCACCTTCACCCTCACCTGCGGCTCCATCTCCACGGCCCCTCTGACGGAGATGCCCCGGACCGAGATTTATACCTTACTTCTCGTATTCCTCGGCTTCCACCTTCTGCCGGCAGAAACTGCTTCGCGGTTTGTTGCGTGCGCGTGAAGGTCTGGGGCCTATAGACCGGAAAAGAGCGAAGTGGAGACATAGACCGGAAATACTCAAGATTTATTACCTACTGTGTGCATGGTCTGGGGAGGTGCGGTCGTCGGATGCTCGCCCAGGTCTCGCAGCTGTTCGGACAGGACAACAGCATTCTCGGGTGGATTCTCCAGCTCTCCTGGCTGCTCCTCTTCGTGGTCTTCATGTTCTATGGCCAGCGCATCCAGACGTGGAACATGCTGAGGGAGGTGGAGGGCTCCCTGGTTCGCTTCAAACTCATGAGGGACGAGGGGCGGAAGGTCGCCATATCCACCATCAAGGAGGTGGGGAAGCCTCAGGCGGATCCGACGGCCGAGGTGGACCGGTTTCTGGAGTACGTGGCCCTGCCGCCCGCCGAGATGGACCCGGCCGGCATCTACTGGAAGCTTGAGCACGTTCTGGACGTGTGGGACGCCCGTGTCAAGGACGAGGTGAGGCACATGGCTCCGGAGGCGAGCGAGGCGGAGGTGAACAACCTGGAGAACTTGCTCGGGGCCGCCCTCGCCCTCAACGTCTACTACAAGTTCGTCAGGCACTTCTACACGCTCGGCAAGAAGACCATGAGCCTCTACGTCATCATGCAGGTCCAGATGGCGCTCCCCCTCCTCATGCGGGAGGCGAAGGCCCACCTCAGCGCCCTGAGGGCCTCCACCGAGGGCCAGCCCATAGGGGACGGGGCGGGCGCCCTGGTCGCCGCCAAGCTGATGCGGGAATACGAGAAGACAAGGATAGCGAAGGACGTGGTTATGGCCAAGGTGCCCCTCGAGGGGCGGACGGCCTTCGTCCTGAAGGCTGAGGGGCCGGGTGGAAACGCGGGTAAGCCTGGGGACGCGATCAAGCGGATCATCGAGGAGAACGGTGGGAATATCGCCTCGGCCATCATAGTCGACGCCGGGCAGAAGTGGGAGGGGGAGAAGGTGGGAGAGGTGATCGAGGGCGTGGGCGTGGCGATCGGTGGGATTGGGATCGACAGGTTCAAGGTGGACGAGACCGTTCTCAAGCACAGGGTGCCCGTACACGCGGTGGTCATAAAGGAGGACCTCGGGGACGCCATCTCCACCATGCGGAAGGAGATAGTTGACGCGGCGGACGTGGCCATCGATCGAATAAAGAGGCTGATTCGGGAGGGAACCCGCGAGGGCGACTCCGTCATCATCGCCGGCATCGGAAACACTATGGGCATCGGACAGTAGGTGGGAGGATGAGCGAGGAGACCCCGACCGTGGCGAGAACCAACTCCTTCATGGTGGCCATCATCTTCATAGCCTTCGCCCTCTCGTTCTTCGCCCTCTACCAGGCGATGGTCGCCTATGTCAACCAAAACCCCGAGTCCGGGAACTCCCTCCTGATCATGAGCCTCACCGGATTCGCCCTCTCCACCTACTTTATGCTCCAGGCCCAGAGGGGAGCGCCCAAACTAATCCTCAAACCCCAACGGGTGGCCACCACGATCCTGTGCGAGAAGTGCGGCTTCAAGAACGTCAGGGAGTTCCAGCGCGGCGACTACATCCTCAAGGAGACGGAAAACTGCCCGAAATGCGATGAGAGGATGCTGATTACCTCGATCCACCGCGAGGTAGAGAAGTCGGAGTCAGAGGACTGATCCGGTCACTATACAAGATTCCTTTCTTACTCTCAGGTCCAGCCTTTTCCAATAGCCCGCGTGCACGTCCTTCGGGGCCGGCGGGGATTCGCCGGTAACCGGCGGTCCGGTGGGAATTACCCGCCTAGTCCAGCCGCCGTCTTCACCGTTGTCCTCTCCATGGCATGGTCGGGAGGAGAAAAGGCTAGGTGAGCACGAGGCAGCCGTCTTCCACTATGAGGACGGTGTGTTCCGCCTGGGCCACGGGTTTCCCGCTCGCCTCCACGAAGACGGGGTAGGCCGTGATGCTCTTGGATGAGAGGAGCCTTGAGAAGGCGGCTCTGTAGCGTTCAGGGGGCAGTGTTCTCTGTATCCACCGTTCCGCGAAGGGGAGGGTGTGGAAGCTCTTCCAGACGTGGTCTAGGAGCCGCCTGGCGAAGGGGTCCCCCACGGTCTTACGCTTCACGAACCGGTAGATGAACTCCTCCGGGCCGTTCTTAACCCTCCCGGCGGCCTCGGCAACCGTCACGAAGGGCTCCACCCCGTAGACCTCGCCCACCCCGACCCTGGCCATAGAGAGGTGGGAAACGTTGGGGAGGGCCTTACCCGTGTGGATCAGGTAACGCCCCACCTGGTGCCCCGTGAGGTTGGAGATGGGCTTCGCCCCGCGGGCCTCCACCGCCTCCTGGATGGTGGATCCGAACCGCGAGATGGGCAGCCCCGGACGGAGGATCTCCACGGCCTTGGCGAGGGCCTCCTCCGCCGCGTGCACGAGGTGTTCCATCTCGGGGTTGAGACACACGGTCACGGCCGTGTCCGCGACGAAGCCGTCCACGTGGACGCCCAGGTCCACCTTCACGAGGGATCCCTCCGGCACCCTCCGCCGGTCCCCCGGGGGCGAGGTGTAGTGCGCGGCCACCTCGTCCACCGATACGTTGCAGGGAAACGCGGGCCGGCCGCCCCTCTCCCGGATCATGGCCTCCACCCCCTCGCATAGGGCGACTATGGGCATGCCCCCGTGGACCAGGCCCCGCGCCCCCTCGCGAACCTCCGCGGCGATCCTCCCGGCCCGCCGGTACTTCTCCAGAGTCTCCTCGGGTAGGGCCATAACCTGCACGTTGACCAGTGGGGAGGAGCGGGTTAAAAGAGTTTGTAATCGGCGGAGGTCGGAGCCCCCAAGCGCTCGGGTTCTGACAGCCGGAGTCCTTTAAAGCCCAGCCTGGTCCCCGGCGTGCGCAGACCAGCGTACGCGGAGACACAGACACGGGCATATCCCTCCCCCCTTCATCTTGGGATAAAATTATATGCTCACAGCTCGTAGGAGGTGTGGTATCCCCTTCAGCGGATGTGGAAAGGTTGAAGTACGGTCTGAGGGATAGCGTGCTCGCCTCGCCCTCCTTGGATGAGAAGTTCGCCGCAGCCGCGGAGATCGGCTTCGACGGCCTCGAGGTCATCGTCCCCCGCGACTTCGAGACGTGCCACCTGTGGCGACCCGGGGGGATCGAGGAGCTGAGGGGAATGGCCGCCAGGACGGGGGTGGAGATCTGCTCCATATCCCTAGGCGCCTTCAGCCGCCTCAGCTTCCTGGCTCCCGACCCCGAGATGCGCCGCACCGGGGAGAAGATCCTCGGCGAGGCCATAGGGGCCGCCTCGGGGCTGGGGATCCCGGTTATCCTCGTCCCCATGTTCAGTATCCCCGTGGATGACCCGCTGACCCCGCCCCTCATCGAGGGGCTTAGGCGCTTCGGGGAGGAGGCCGGGAGGAGGCGGGTCTGCCTGGCCATCGAGACCAACTTGGGGGCCGAGGCGCTACTCAGGGTCCTAGACGCGGTCGACCTGGACTCCGTGAGGGTC
>Ga0315314_1002690_pt1 | contig 14501 bp, 18 predicted proteins | sample TDP9_MG_FD_203631 | JGI IMG/M metagenome (GOLD analysis project Ga0315314, IMG submission 203631) | Freshwater sediment microbial communities from Lake Towuti, South Sulawesi, Indonesia - TDP9 | ecosystem: Environmental > Aquatic > Freshwater > Lake > Sediment | place: Indonesia: South Sulawesi...
TAGAGAAGATGGTTGTTTTTGAGTGTCTGCATTGCCCATTGACCACTTGATGCTACATGGGATATAGCCTCTGATATCAGTTTCATAGCTTCTTCATATTGGTTGAAGTGCGCCTTGTCCGCGGCTTCTTTAATCTTTGTGCCTGCCATCTCAAACTCCTTCATTCCCAAGACATTATAGGCGATGTTTATCTCACGCTCTAACGCTTCCAAAAAGAAAGAATATATTTTGGAGGCCCCAGTCAATTCGTCGCCGTTCAACTCACCTAAGCGATCAAGCATTTTGGCTGCTATGATGAGTTCGGATTTGATGCGTTCTACATACTGAAAGGCAACGATTGCTTTCCCAGGTTCCTTGCCTTGCTTTTCTGTGATTGTTTTTCACCTCAGACGTTAAGTTGATGGCAGAGTTGGAACTGGTGGACTCGGCGATGTTGGCAGAATAAGGCTTCTCTGGATTGTCGAAACTACAGTTGTTCCTGCGAATCTGTCACTGTATTTTTGGTGCGGGTCGGCGGCCGTGGCCATACCTATCAGCGTGTCTATGAGCCACAGCAACCAGTAGATTTTGCTGATATCTCGAATGAATGTTCTGTTAAGGCTTGCCAATTTTCCCTCCATCGTAGTGACTCTCAGATTCATGATCTGTTTTCCAATGGTTGTTCCATAGATGGATTCTAGGAATGTAGCGTATAGGAAAAATAGAATTCCATGGAGGAATGGGAATGTTACTGCAAAAAATGGGGCGCCAACTAGTAGAGCGGGTATTGCAGCTAGGAGTGAAATTATAGTAGATATAATACCGATGATTATACTGTCGATTATTCCAGCTATCAGTCTGCGCAACCAGTGGTCCTGCAGTTGACGGTCGGTTCCAATCTTCTCAAAAGCGGTTGACGTTGTAAATTCGCCTCTGAACGCTTTTTTCTTCTTTATTCAACGAGCATATTTATGTCTGTTGTATTTCGTAAGCATAAGAGACTTTTGCCTTGGCTTTGAGTGTGGCACCTACGGAACAGTATTTGTCCTGAGACAACTTTATGGCTCGTTCCAGAGGCTTCTCCTTCAAGTCTTTGCCCTTCACCTTGTATTCGACTTGGACTTTATCGTAAACTTTGGGCGGTTCAGAAACACGCCTGCCCGAGACTATTATTTCTAAGCCTTCAAGTTTCTGCCTCTGCTTGTGCAGTATTTCCACAACATCTAATCCTGTGCATCCCCCGAACGCCGCCAACAAGAGTTGCATGGGACCAAACCCAGAGTCTTCCCCACCATGCTCCTTAGAAACATCCATAACAATAGAATGACCTTTATCATCGTATGCCACAAATCGCATGCCATCTATCCACTTAATCTTAACAACGACAGGAAGGGATTGGCTCTTTTTCTCAACTGTGCGCTTCATAGATTAAACCACTGAATATTCAGTATTCTGAACTGCATTTTATAATCTGTGCACCAATATGCCGCCCTTTCCTGCCGGGTCAGGAAACTCTGGGTCTTCTTTGAAACCGTTTTTGAAAAAGAAGTTTCGAAAGCGAGGCAAAGCCTGTGGGAAACCAACGTGGCAACCCCATGAACCTATAGCGATTTCTTCGGCTTTCTCATCATCAAAGCTTGGCAATGGATGATGTTTGAGATCATTAATCAAGGCTTGAACAAGTTTAGACCCAATTCCTATCTTTTGTAAAGTTTTGGTTGGAATGAAAATGCATGTTATTATGATTGTCCTTTTGTGTCTCTTGGGTAGTAACGGAAAAACCGACATGGGATAGAACTCGATAAAACCCACTGGTTTATCCTCTAAATACGCGACTTTGGCGCAAATGCTAAATCGCTTAAGCGCCTTTTCAATCCATTCACGTTTCCGCGGGCCTCCCTCTTTAAGAGTTTGAGCGTGGCGCTCATCTTCCCATCTCGGTGCACAGAGTCCAACAAGGTCGTTGATGTTTTGGTTTGTTACATCTCTGATTTCGATTCTCATTCAGAAACCTCTTCTCGTGTTTTGCGGATTTTTCGGAAAAACTCTTCCTTGGAGACCTCTCGTCCATCTATGATAAAGCAGGCATGATACGAAAACGGGTTGTACGGATCTATGTTTTTCGCATGCTTCTCAGCCAACTCTTTGTTTTCCAGCATATTGTATTCAATAATTTCAACTCCAAGCCTTTCCAGTTCAGCCTTGAAGTCTCCGCCAGTTTTGGTCCATGTTTCGTCTAGGAATACGCCTCCATAGCTCATGAAGTAACTCCATGGGCAACAACCAAAATAAAAGACTTCAACTCTTGCTTTCAAACCCTATTCTCTCACCTGTTTTCTGTTTATTCTTTTGATTAAAAGTTCAACGAACCTGTCAAGCCTTTCCTTGACGGCTGGAGACTCCATTAAGTTGCCTTCAAGTGAGCTGTGTCCATATTCTCTTGATTGCAGCAATATTGCCTCGGGAGCCTCAATGTTGTAGAAGTCAGCCAAAACCTCGTGTAATGTCATGTCTCCCCAAGCAGTGAGGTTTCCAATAACTATGATTCCCTTAATCTTGTTGAGAAACAGCCTTTGAAATTCCTCAAAGTTTTTGAATTGCTGATTGAGCTTTGGCAAATGTGGTAATCTCTCGGTCCAAGCTCTGTAAATCCCAGGCGTGTGCCCACCATAACAAGGCACCACAAACAGAAACATGTCTGCATCTTTTATCAGTTCATACATTTTTAGAACATCGTCTTTTACTGGGCACGCTTCCCTTGAGCCTCGGATTTCTTCTGCATAACATTCGCAATTGCAGTGACTACACGGCTTTATCTCGTTGTCAAAGGCGTTAACCAACACAGTTCTGAAACCTTTCTCCTCCAACCTGTCAAGGCAATACTTAATGCAGTTGAATCCGTTGCCGCTTTTGCGGGCGCTAAAAACCAAGCCAGCAACCTTCATGGCTCTCGCCTCAACACCTTAAAATGCGCTCTAAGTAATTAAATTCAATCAAAAATGGGGAATTTGTTTAGACTTAGCCCTTTACAACTGCTATTGGTGATAGCCTTACCACTCGGGTTGCGATTCCAACCTTGTCACTGACTTCAGCCACCTTGTCCACTTTCTTGTAGGCTGGGTCTGCCTCTTCAGCCAAAACAACCGTACTCGCAGCCCTTACAACTATGCCGCGCTGCTCCAACTCCTTCTTGACTTCTCCGCCCCAATACCTCCGCTTGGCTGCAGTCCGACTCATCATTCGACCCGCACCGTGCGCTGTGGAGCCAAAGGAAACTTCCATGCCCTTAGAAGTGCCAACCAGAACCCAGCTGCTGGTGCCCATGCTGCCTGGAATCAGAACAGGTTGCCCGACAGGTCGATAGTCAACTGGAACCTCTTGACGGTCGGGTCCGAATGCTCTGGTAGCGCCCTTTCGATGAATCCAAACCTTTCGTGTGCCTCCGTCCACTTTGTGTTCCTCAATCTTGGCTATATTATGAGCCACGTCGTAAACTAGACGCAGACCAAAGGTTTCTGGAGGCTTTTTGAACACTTGTTCAAAACTCTGGCGCACCCAGTGAGTTATGGCTTGACGATTTGCGAAGGCGTAGTTGACGGCGCAGGACATGGCTTGATAGTAGTCTTGGGCTTCTGGACTTGTTCCAGGTGCGCAGGCGAGTTCACGGTCTGGCAACGCTATCTTATACTTTTGAACGGCTCTCTCCATAACTCGCAGATAATCTGAGCAGATTTGGTGTCCGTATCCCCTTGAGCCGCAGTGAATCATAACCGTAACTTGATCTACATCGGTGATGCCGAAGGTTTTAGCAACCTTTGGGTCGAAAATCTTGTCTACTCTCTGAATCTCCAAGAAGTGATTGCCCGAACCTAACGTGCCGACCTGTTGCAGGCCTCGACTCTTAGCGTTTGTTGACACCTTGTCTGGGTTGGCGTTCTCCATGCGTCCATTCTCCTCGCAGTGCCCGATGTCCTCGGGCCAGCCTAAGCCTTGCTCCACAATGTAGGGAACCCCCTCAGCCACCAAGCGGTCAAGTTCACTGTAGGTTATGTGGAAGTCTTTGCGTCGGCTTCCCAACCCGCAGGGAACGTTGTTGAAAATCGCATTGGCTAAATCGGCGAGTTTTGGGCGAATATCCTTTTCTGTCATGTTTGAGGTTAAGAGGCGCACTCCACAGTTGATGTCGTAGCCCACGCCTCCGGGACTGACCACTCCCTGCTCGTAGTCTGTAGCTGCTACGCCGCCAATTGGGAAACCGTAGCCTTCGTGCCCGTCTGGCAAGGTTATAGCGTATTTGTAGATGCCAGGCAAGTGGGCAACATTGGCACATTGGTCCAAGGTGCGGTCTGTCCTCATCTTGTCAAGCAAGTCTTCGTCTGCGAAAACCAGTCCTGGCACGCGCATGCCAGCCTTATACTTTTGAGGAATTCGCCAACTATAGTTGTCTAAACGTTCTAGGGGCACTTTTGGCGGCCGCCCATGATACTCACGTTCTTCTCCCATGAGAAATACACCTTATTTAGGTGAAAGAGTTGAAGGGCGCAAATATAAGCAATTTTGGTGTTTACACCAATAATTTTTTCTTGAAGTATTCAACATAGCCCTGAATGCTCTGCATTTCTACTCCCTCACGGAGCACCAGATGTTTCTTGATGAAGGAAGCCGCGACCTTCATCTGCGGGTCCTGTTCCAAAATCTGTTCATGAATGCTCTCAGACGTGTCGCCTCTTTTCACCGCTTCCGAAACTATTTTAGCCCAAAGTTTTAGCTGAGCCTCGTATTTTCGTAGTCTTTCAACACCATTTTCAACGGGTCCATAATGCGTGTAGTAAAGTCGCGTAGGCCGAAGTTGCATCAGTTTTTCAAGTGAAGCCAGAGTGAGTTCCAAGTGAAATGGCGCTGGAGAGGTGGGTATGGTAACGTCTAATCGGGGGAAGTAAATCCCAGCGGCGTCTCCTTGAAAAATTCCTTGGCTTTCGCTTTCAAAATACCCCAAATGATGTGAGGCGTGACCCAAGGTTTCTAACACTTTTAACCGAAGAGAACCGCCTAGGTCTATGGTCATGCCCTCTGAGGGTGTGATAACCCTGTTTTGGGGCACGGGTTCTATTTCTCCGTAAACAACCGCAACTTCGCCTAAGACCAGTTTTGATTGTTCCCAGAGTTTTTCAGGCTTTATTATGTGAGGAGCGCCTTTGGCGTGTACTATTAGTTTGGCGTTGGGCAGATGGCGCAACAGCGTGCCTGCTCCGCCTGCGTGGTCGATGTGAATGTGAGACACAGCCACGTAGTCAACGTCTTCGTTTCTGACGCCTATCTCTTTCAAGCCAGCCAACAAGTTTGGAATAGAACACGTGGGTCCAGTTTCAACTATGACTGTTGGTTTTTCCCATTTCAACACGTATGAAGCGATGAAGTTCTCTAAGCCTACAGGCTTCAAATCGATGATGTAAAGGTGGTCGCTGAGTTTTCTAGCGTGCATAGTTTTCACGTTGGAACAAGCATTAAAGGACGAAGTAGTATATAATTCATGTTTTTAGACCAAATTCTAGTCTAACTTCCCTCTTTTCTATGTCTTCATTAGAATATGCAGCAGTGTCAAAACCAATTAGGTCAAATCCATGTTTTAGGTAGAAATTGATTGCTGGAACGTTGCATGACTGGGTTTCAAGAACCAGCATTCTTGCTCTTTTTCCTTTGCAAAGCTTGACAGCATGTTTAATCAGCAGTGTTCCTATGCCTCTGTTGCGAAACTCTTCTTTGACCAGAAACTCCCAAACCCGCACTCGGTTGTTCCATTGGTGGTATCCGAGTTCTATCCAGGCTACTTGTTCGCCGTCTAATTCAGCAGCGAAGACTCTAGGCTCTTCAACGTATTCCCTGAAAAGCTCAGATTCAAATTTTTTCTCCAAGGTTTTCTCGAGAGGTTTAAGAGACAACTCAATCTTCCAAGATTCTCCTTCACGACGAATCGATAAATCAAGATAGCTTGATATCATATATCTATACTCCAACTTGGGCAAAGAAGCATCGCCCTTCAAAAGTTCAACTATCTGAACTTTCCGCTTAACATTCTGACTCATAGTTATCACGTGATGTAAAGGCTACATTGTCTCAAATATTTCAATTCCTATACGTTCAAACAAATTTGGAAACATTAAAAGCTAATTTTTATGGTGTTTGAACCAAAGAAGTTTTACTCTAAGTACTCCAAACGTATAACGAGAGAATAAATCATGCTAGTTCGTGTGGTTCGACAATTAACCCTAGAAGAAGTGCAGATGCGCATAAGAAACTACGAGAAAGAGTACGGCTTGACCTTCGACGAGTTTGAGGAACAGTTTTGGAAGAAGAAGCTGGGCAGACGCCTCATCGGCTTGTATTCGGAGTGGGCTGGCTTGGTTCACGCTTATCGGGGGTATGTGGAAGGCGGCGAACTCGACTACGCCACTGAAGAAATGCGTGACCTCAAACCCAAAGAAACAGCGCTTCTAACACCTAAACGGCTGGAATTACTCTACAGCTTGGCGAGCCTGCGCCCAGAGTCCATAAACGATTTAGCTCAGAAAACAAAGAGAAACGTCAAAAACGTTTACCAAGACCTCAAGGCTCTAAAAACCCTAGGCTTTGTGACTTTCAAGAAACGTGGGAAAAGAAACATCATACCCGAGACCCTTGTGGAAGAAATCACGTTGTTAATTAGGTAGTTTTCGACCCTACGACAAAGAACCAGTCGTGAAAAAAATTTCCTCTCTTTTCGATTCTGGCCTCCAGCCTTCGTGAAAGCAGGAGTTTTCTCGCTTCCTTGGTTGTGAAGGCGTGAAACGTTAGCTTGGTTTCATGATTTGTGCGAATGGCTTCTGTGTAGTCCCCGTATTCGATTGGCTTTCCCCCGAGCCTTTGCCAAGTCGTAGTCATATACCTTCACGCCCAACTAAACAGGTCCTTTGCATTCCAGTAACGATGCACGAGCTCGATGATTAGCGTTCCATTTGTCTTAGATGTCCTTTTTATCTCTTCTACCATGTTTTTCCGGTCGTTTTCATGAACGTCAACCTCTCCAAGGACGTTTCCCATCATGATGATGTGACCGAAGAGATTATCTTTCAGTGGAAGTTTTTGGGCATCAGCCAATATCAGATTGGCGTTTAACTTCTTTAGCCTAAGTTTTATTTGAGACGCCATTAGCATTTCTTTATCTTTGTCAATGCCAACAACATCCAAGCCCTTTTCAGAGAATGGGACAACATGTCTGCCAGTTCCGCAGCCCACATCTAACAGATTTGCTTTTATAGTGAGGTATTTGTTGAGGATTTTGACTTCCCAGTCGATTGGAAAAACCTTTGCGAATCTCTCATCGTAGATTTGCGCTCTTGACAAAGGTTTTTGCACCTAATTCGTTTTTCATCTTTTAGAGCCGGATGAGTTTTTCCAGCCACTCGATTTTTTGGGTTTTTCTTTTCCAAAACAAGTCTTCGAAGATATAGTGCATGGCTAATGTTTTCCATTTTCCGTATCGTCTGTCGATTTCTTGTAGAATTGTTTCGGCTGGAACCAGTTTTTTATTGAAGAGTAGGCGCGAATAAATTTGTTGTTCCCACGGACCGATTTTCTCAATTGTGTCATAGTGATGCAAAGCCTCAAAGAGTAGAATGCTTGCAGACGCTGGACCCACACCGTAGAGTCTGTCTAATTCCTTCTTTGCCTCTTCCTTAGTCATCTGACGAAGCTTGGACTCGTCAACTACTCCCTTCACGAAGTCTTCGGAGGTCTTCTTGAGGTATCTGGCTCTATAACCCACCTTCAACTCTCGCAATTCTTGTTCGGTGGCTCTGTTTAGCCGTTTAGGTTCCCAGAAGGCGTAGAGTTCTTTCCCGTCAAACCGACCCTTCGTTCCATACTTCTCTAACAACGCCTTCATCATTTGCACCGTGCGCCTAACAGTGGCGTTCTGCAACACAATGCTGATGATCAAGAGCTCGTAGAGAGATTCGCCACAGCTGACGTGCATTCCACGCCACTTCGCTAGCACCGGACATAAAATTTGGTCTCGGTTAAATTTTTTAGAGAACTCCACGAGGTCGCCGTCAAAATCGTATCGCCATCTTACCTCATTCACCAGCTCGCTCTGTTCCTTTTTCGGCAAGGGCTTCTCAGAATAGAAAGTCAGACTAACCAAAGGCGCGTTGACTGAGCCTCTGTTCCTCATCTTCAAACCCAGAACTTTATTGCCTATTCGCATGGTTCGCCACAGCACGCCTTCCATGTAGTCTTCGACGGGAGCTGGAAAGTGAGAAGGCTTATGCAGGGTGGCATCAAAGTTGAAGGGGAACCTTGGCTTAACCTCAACCATAAATTTGGCGTTCAGCGCAACGGCTTTCTTAGTCATATTTTTTGGGTCTCCTAAATGTCGAGAATAAACTTGACCGTCACGGTGCGCGCTTTTGCATCCTTGAGAATTTCCATTTGATGGTAGGTAACCGCTTTGACCCCAACCTTTGACAAATGCTTCTCTGGACTATAGGGTTCACCCCAAATCTTCGCCCTTAATCTGAATCCCTTGGATGTCTTCTCGATTCGGGCAATCTTAAAGCGTGAGTAGAGGTTGCCTGTAATATCAAATTTTACTAATAATGCCTCCAACCAGTTGTAGAGCAAGGCTTGTTCATCGTGTCCCTCGACTTCCACAGTGTCTTCCATTCTGGGCTGCACCTTATCTAAGTCAGTCATGCCCTCGAACGTGGCGTAGGCAGCGTTTTCAAAAGCCTCTTCCAGACTTTCGCCATAAGCAGCGATGTACAAGTCGGCAGTGTGTTCAAGAAATTCAAAACGCTTCTTCATACGAGTCATGCTCAGAGTCACATTTAGTCAAAAAGAGTGTTCAAGATATAAGCAATTTTGGTGCCGAAACCAGCGTTTCTAGCGAATTCTCCAGACTTCTGCGGGGGGTTTTTCAAAAGATTACTTAGAAACGTCTGTTGTCTTTTTCATCAGATAATCATGTATAATTCGTGCGGCTCTTTTGCCAGCACCCATGGCTTCGATGACGGTTGCCTCTCCCGTAACGATATCTCCGCCTGCAAAGACGCCTTTCAAATTGGTTTTTCCAGTTTGAGGGTCAGCGACTATGGTGCCCCATTTTGTGGTTTCAAGTCCTTTTGTAGTTCGTTGGATTATTGGGTTTGGGGTGCGCCCAATTGCCACTATCACTGTGTCGACATCCATGATGAATTCAGACCCTTTTATCGGAACGGGCCTTCGCCTTCCTGAGTCGTCTGGTTCACCCAGTTCCATGGCAATGCATTCCATGGCTTTTACCCAGCCCTTTTCGTCACCTGCAAACTTGACTGGATTAGCCAAAAACTTGCAGGTTATTCCTTCCTCTTCAGCGTTTTCTATCTCTTCAAGCCGCGCGGGCATCTCTTCTCTTGACCTTCGATAAACGATGCAAACTTGTTCAGCGCCAAGTCTTAATGCGCATCGAGCGGCGTCCATGGCTACATTGCCTCCACCTATAACCGCCACATGTTTGCCAACGCGTATTGGTGTGTCATACTCAGGAAACCGATAGGACTTCATGAGATTAGAGCGTATCAGGAACTCATTTGCAGAATATATCCCGCCTAGATTTTCGCCTAGAATCCCTAAGAACTGAGGCAGTCCAGCGCCTGTTCCTATAAAGACGGCGTCATACCCTTTCTTAAACAGCTCGTCGATTGTGAACGTTCGGCCAATCATAGCGTCGGTTCGTATTTCAACGCCTAACTTTTTGATGTAGTCAACCTCGGCTTGAACTATTCTTTTCGGCAGTCTAAACTCAGGGATGCCATACATGAGGACGCCGCCCCCAAGGTGAAGCGCCTCAAAAACCACCACCTTGTGTCCGAGCTTTGCCAACTCAGCGGCGGCTGTGAGTCCCGCAGGACCAGCGCCAATAATCGCAACTTTTCTGCCAGTTGAGTTTGATACGGATGGAACTGTGACTCCTTTCTGAAGTTCGAGATCGGCGACGAATCGTTCAAGCCTTCCAATAGACACTGGTTGTCCCCTTATGCCCATTACACAGAGTTTTTGACATTGATCCTCTTGAGGGCAGACTCGACCGCATATGGCTGGAAGACTATTCTTCTCTTTCACCTTTCGTATAGATTCGTCGTACTTTTTCTCTTGGATTAACTTGATGAAAGCTGGAATGTCAAGTTCTACTGGGCAACCCTTAACGCATTTGGGATTTGGACAAATTATGCATCTTGAGGCTTCGGCTAAGGCTTGCTCCTCTCTGTAGCCCAGCGCAACTTCGCTGAAGTTGTGCATTCGGTCCTCGGACTTCTGCTTGGGAATAGGAACAGCGTGCCAACGGTCTTGAGGAGGCTTTTCACCCTTCGCCTCCGCCAAGATGCGTTCCTCCATGTTCTTCACAGAACTGTAACGCCAACTTTTCTTCCGATTGATACATCCTTAGCCGTTTGATGAGTTCATCGAAGTCAACTTGATGCCCATCAAACTCTGGACCGTCAACACAGGCGAATCTGGTTTGACCTCCTACGGTCACTCGACAGGCGCCACACATTCCCATTCCGTCAACCATTATAGGGTTCAAGCTGACTATTGATTTGATTCCAGGAGGTCGCGTCACCTCTGATGTAGCCCGCATCATCAAGGGAGGACCAATCGCATACACAACATCGAACCTATAGCCCTTTTCAATCAGTGCTTTCAACACATCGCTAACGAAGCCCTTGTACCCTTTTGAACCGTCGTCGGTGGAGATGTGAAGCTCGTCTGATACTTTTTTCATATCATCCTCTAAAATGAGCAGCTCCTTAGTTCTGGCTCCAACTATAGAAATTACTTTATTTCCCGCTTCTTTGAACGCTTTTGCGATGGGATAGGCGGCTGCCGTGCCCACGCCTCCACACACAACAGCCACAGAGCCGTGATGTTTTATGTCGCTTGGATTTCCCAAGGGACCAACTACGTCTAGTATTTCATCCTCAACGTTGAGCATACCGAGTTTACTAGTTGATACTCCGACTTCTTGGAAAATGAGGGTTATTGCTTCCTTGTCTCTTTCCCAGTCTACTAGTGTGAGCGGAATTCTTTCGCCTTTTTCATCTACCCTTATTATCACGAACTGTCCCGGTCTGGCTTTCTCAGCGATGTCTGGGGCATGAATCTTGAGCAGTTTAATTTGAGGAGCCAGTTCCTGCTTATCTAAGATTTTGTACATGAATATGGCTCCAAGGACTTCAGATTTTGTTGGCTCTGTTCTACGGATTTCGTTTGCTGCAATTGTAAGCGTCCTTTAAGAGAGTTGTAGAAATTCATCCAAAAGGGAAAAAGAATGTATAAAGCTTTCGGGATGCTGCAGTGGTAAACGTTTCAAAGTAAATTTAATCGGAAATGAATGTAACCAAGGAAGAAAAAGTGTGGAAGGAGTTTTTCTTTAGAGCTCCTTGGCTGAAACAGCGATAAGTGTTTCAACTGTGTACTGTGTGGCGAACCCTGTTTCCATTATAAACTTCATGGCTGTAACTTCATCTGGAGCTTCAAACATTATGACTCCATCGTATCTCCCATAAGTGAAGTAGACGCCCTTGATTGATATGCCCTTTTTCACCTTCAATCCCTTAAGGTATTTGACGGCCTCGGTTCCCCTTCCCTTTGGCTGCAACAATGTAATGAACAACATTTCCTATTTTTCCCCCATTTAGCTTCTAGACGGATGTGAACTTAAGCTTAAGCCTTCTCAGCCGTACATTGCTATTTTAGTTGACATCTTTCGTAGTGGTAGAGGTATTCTTGAGCGTAGCCTAAATATTCACCGAAGTATCTTCTGCCAAAAGCGTAAATGGTCTGGTATTCCCGTGGTGAGAGACCCTTCTTAGTTTTTATTTTAGTTACGAACTCGGGCTCAAAATGTTGCGAGTAATATTCAAGGATTATGCGCTTCATCCAAACATCTATTGGAAACGCCTTAAGTTTGTCTAGGGAGAAAAGCAAGACGCAGTCAGCCACTTTTGGTCCAACTCCTGGCAGAGTCAACAACTCTTCTTTAGCCCTTTCGTAGGGCATGGTTTTCAAGGTTTCCAACTCGAAATCGCCGTTGTGGACGAGTTTTGCGGTTTTCAGAACGTTTTCAGCGCGGTAGCCTAGCTTGCAAAGTCTTAACTCATGAAGGTTGGTTTTCGCCAATGCTTCTGGTTTCGGAAACGTGTAAAACCCCTCACTCTCAAACTTTATACGATCATCAAATCGTCTGCAAAGATTGAAAATCATCTGCTTGATTGCTGGAATGTTCTTGTTCTGGGCGCAGAGATAAGAAATCAAACACTCCCAAGGTTCCTGCAGCACGAGTCGCAGTCCACGAAACTGGCTAACAGCCTCACTCATATGCTTGTCCTTCATAATCTTGGAATAAACATAGGGCAAGTTGTCGTCCAAACGAAAATAACGCCACAGGAAATCTGCTGTCACATTGTTCGAAGACGCCTTAAACTCTATGACGCCTTTCTTCTGCCTCATCTTAAAAGCTGTTTGGCTTACAACTCCAATCCACCACTCATCTCGCTTTTCCCATCTAAAAGTTTGCCCACAAGACAACGTGTGGTCTAGACTGAACGGTGCCTCCGCCAAATCTAATCGAATTTCCATGTCAATGTCCCTTACTCACACAATGCCCAGTCGAAACTCTGCAGAAAAGGGTTGTTTCGCCTCTCTTCACCAATAGTAGAGACTGGACCATGCCCAGGATACACCTTCAAGTGATCGGGCAGAATCAAAATTTTGTTTTTCAGAGAATTCTGCATCTCATTAAGAGAGCCGCCTGGAAGATCAAATCTGCCGATTGAACCAGCGAACAAGACGTCCCCTGAAAACACAGCGTTGGCGCTGAGCAAGATTATGCTTCCCTTGCTATGTCCAGGTGTGTGTATAACCCTAAGCTTGATACTGCCGACCTCGATTAGGTCGCCGCCCTGGAGTAATCGGTCTGCAAGAGGATTAGAAAGCATGGGAGCGTCGTATTCATGAATCAGAATAGGCGCCTTGGTGAATTCTTTTAGGGCACGATTTCCGCCTATATGGTCTGAATGTCCATGCGTGTTGACGATGTATTTGACTTCGAAATCGTTGCTTTCAATCTCCTTTAAAATGGTTTTTGCCCCAGATTCCCGGTCGAAACCAGGGTCAATAATCAAAGCCTCATGAGTTTCGGTATCCCCCACAAGGAAGCAGTTGGTCGCAAGCATCCCAACAGTGAACATTTTCACAAACATTTTGAAGCCTTATTCACACCCAAAGTTTCTCTTAAATAAAGAGAGTCATTCAAATAAACTATACGTCTTTTTTCAAATGCGCCACCATGCTTACTATCAAATGAAGATTCATATTTGAAGCGTATTAGAAACTCAATGCCGAAACCTAGAGGGGGTGGGCCTCAAGCAGCCCGATTACGCTAACCCCAATGCTTTGATGTTTGTTTGAGCCTTCGCTTCGATGCTTTTCAGGGCACGGGATAACTCTTCCAATTCATAAATTGCCTCGTCTAGTTCAACTTTGTATCTCGTTTCTTTTGTGGATGGTTTCTTCAGCAAAACAGTTCGCATACCAACCTTTTGAGCGCCCTCAATGTCGTGATCTGGTTCATCTCCGACAAACACGCTCTCCGAAGCCGACACCTTCAACGCCTCTAAAGCCTTTTTGAATATCTTTGGGCTGGGCTTGCGCCACCCAACGTCAGCCGAAACAACGACAGCGTCGAAAAACTTGACCAAAGCGAAACTCTCAAGAGTTTTCCAAACGGTTGGAGAGTGCCCAAAATTGGACACAACTGCAAGGCTGTATTTCTTTTTTAATCTTTGGAGAGTTGAAGGGACACCTTCTTCCATGGTTCTCGCTTGTATCCAAGGTTCCATGAACGCTTCGGTAGCCTCGACTATTATCCTGTCTGTTGGCTTCAAGGAATAACCGAATCGGCTTAACGCCTCAGAGACTCTAAGGACAAAGAGTACTTCTCTGAGAGAATTTCCAGAGTAAACTCTGTCGCGAACCTCATTGTGAAGCTGCTTGTAACCCTCGAAGGAAATGCAAACCCCATTCTTCAAAAGGCTTTGATGAAGGTTAAGCAAGCAGGTCTCGTAATCAAATCGTGGTGGAGTATCGACAAGCGTGCCGCCGAAATCAAAGAGCACAGCCTTTATTCGCATTTCTATGCCACTCCTTTTCACTTCATCTAGCATGTTAGATGAAAGGCGGCCACAACCCTCCTTGTCGGTGTGAGACGATTGTAGGTTTTGTAGGCTTCCCTTGTGTTTTCGATAACGAGTTCAATTTTCTTGGACGTTAGATATTCTTTAACCTCGTTTGGCACCTTCATAGAGCCGTAAAAGCCAGTGCCTACAACCAACACTTCTGGTTTGGCTTGCAAGACGTCCTTTAGATCTTCTATGCTCATCCGATGACCTTCCTTCCTCCACCATCCGTCATTGACATGGTCTGGGAAGATTATAACATCGGTTTTG
>Ga0315314_1002691_pt1 | contig 14497 bp, 11 predicted proteins | sample TDP9_MG_FD_203631 | JGI IMG/M metagenome (GOLD analysis project Ga0315314, IMG submission 203631) | Freshwater sediment microbial communities from Lake Towuti, South Sulawesi, Indonesia - TDP9 | ecosystem: Environmental > Aquatic > Freshwater > Lake > Sediment | place: Indonesia: South Sulawesi...
TAGCTAGGAGAGAGTTACTTGAAAGAGAGCTCGAAGACATTCACAAGAGGATTGCAGAGCTAGAATTAGAAGAATCCAACGCAACGGCGGAACTGGAAAACGCTAAACAGCTCCTTGAAGAGACAAGGAAAAAGGTTGATACGGAGGCTACTTCTCTTTACGCAGAGATAGATGGTCTTCGAGAGCAATATGACCTTGTTGAACAGGGACTAGAAGAAAAACGTAAGAAATTCGAAGAAATGCAGAATAACTTACCATATTTTTTGGTTTTAAGTAGAGTAAGAGAGAGCATTGGCGAAATCCAGAAGGCGGTTGGGCGAGACATAAACAAATTTTTCAGGCATTTTGGATTTCTAGAAGGGGAACTCGAAGTTCTTCAAAAATATATAGGAAAGGTTAGACCTGACGATGAGATGAAAGAAGACGCCTCCAAAATCAAAGAAGAAATCGATAAAATTCTCAATGCACTACCTGGAAGAAATTTGCCTTCTAGAGAAGAGTTTAGAGAATACATGAGCATCGAAAGGTTGTTGAACCTGATCGAATATTTAGAGAAAATGGCCGAAGACTCAGAAGAATACCCTGTTCTAGCAAGAAAAGTTCTAGAACTGGAAGCGAAGGAAGTTTCTTTACGGAGGCGTTTAGATGAGGCTAGAGCTAGTCTCGGCAAGGGTAAAAAGAAGACTGATGAAGTTTCTAAATTAGAAGGAAAGGTAGAACATTTTACAAGAAAACATGCAAGCATCACTACAAACCTTGAACGTTTACGTAATGACAGAGATCTGAAGACGAAGGAGATTAGAGACATCATACAGGACCTAAGTAAATATTCCAAAATGAGCGATGAAGAAGAAAAGTATGCAAGACGGGCTCTCGCTCTGAAGAACTTGTTTGAAGAATTGGTCCAGAAGCACGAAAGGGACAAAATAGCGAAGATTTGCAAAAGGGCTCATGAGCTCTTCCTTAATATCATTGAGAAGCCTGAGTTATTTACTGGTTTGGAACTGACTAGTGACTATGATGTGAAGTTACATGAAAAATATTACCCTGAAGGAGAAGTGCCAACGACAAGGCCCAGCACGGGAGAAACGGACGTGATGTACATTAGCATTGCCTTAGCATTGAACTTGGAGTCAGGCAACAAGATGGTTATTCTTGATGATGCAACAATAAATCTCGATAACAAGCACACAAAGAAAGTGTTAGATGCGATTAACCAATTCGGATTCGAGCAAGTTCTCATGATCTGCAAAGATACGATCAAGGAACTAGTTTTGACAAGGCTACAGTCTGACAGGGTGTATGATGTTCAATTCGACAAGTTAAAGGAAAGCTCGATAATCAGTTCGATAGTGGGTGGATGATTTGAGTAAAGAAGAAGAGGAGGGTATAAAATATATCAGTATCACTGATGTAAGAGCAAGAAAACTGGATAAACTCAAAACGGAAGGTAAAATTCCCTCGACAAATTGGGCAGTGAAAATGGGTGTTGCTATAGGGATTCTTACGGGCAAGACGGCTGGGAAGGAATTTGGAGGAAGGGGACATGGAGTGGACGTTGAGGGTGTTGACCCACAGGGACTCTTCAGAGTTTTGGTTGGGAAAGACATAGCCCAATATGCAAGGGGTGGCCTTGATATTTTCATAAATGAACTTGAAAAAGGGAAAAGTGTTTTTGACATTTATCGAAGGTATATTGAAAGGACAGCAAAGTAAATTTGGAGTAATGTAGGACACTCGCCCAAAATGCAAGAACGAAAAAAATATGAAGAACTTCTTCAACTAATCGAGAAAAAACCGATAATTACTTTAGAAATTTGCCAAGAAAAACACCCTGAGATTTCTTCGGGAACATTCTACTCAACAGTGAACAAGTTGAGTAAACATAACTTAGTGAAAAAAATTCCGCAAGGCAAAAGAAGGATGGCTTACCAAAAAACAAACGAGTATACGATAGAAAAAGGTAGAGAAATTCTGAAAAAACATGTCCCAGAAGAAACCAAAAAATATCAAAAAGAAACCATCATACCAAAGCGGCTTCAAACAAAGGAAGAATTTACAGTTTCTAAATCAATTATCAACGGAAAACAGGAAATGATGTATGAGGCCAAACGGCGGATACACAACCTTGCTGAAGATTACATGCGTATCTTGGCGAGTGGAAAGAAAATTTCCTTTAATGAAGAGCGTGTGAGAATAGCCTTTGTAATTCCACTCCTTGAAGCTCTAGGATGGGAAGCTTTTGGTGAGACTGAAAGAGCTGGATTAGACATTGCAACTAGTTTTGTTGTGGGTTCTAGTGGAGAAGCCAAAATCCTAGTGCAAGTTGAGAGCCCAAACAAGAGTTTAAACGAATACAGAACTACAAGAGAAGGCCCTAAAAGTTATGCGACGCTGGCTATCCAGCACGCTTGGGATACAAAGGCGGACTGGGTGTTACTCACGAACTTCGAGGAAACGAGGCTTTATAGTAGCAAAGTGAAAAATCCGGAAGACGGTTTGGTTTTGAAGATGAGATTTACCGAGTATGAGTCGAGATTTGATGAACTGGCGATTGTTTCGAGAGAGAAGGTGCTATCAGGGGCTTTGAGAGCCTATGAAGCTGGGATTAAGAAACCGTCAGAACACGATCAAATCACAGATTTGTTGAAGAAAGAGGGACCGTTGACACGTGGACAAATACTCGAAAAGTTAGGTTTTGGTCAGTCTTACGAGTTTCCTTGGTACATTCGAAAGTTTGGTTCTCGTAAACGTAAACTCTACTATCTCGAAGGTCAAGAAGAGATGGCTAGGGAGGCATATGAAAACATGTTGAAGCCCGCACCAAAACCGCCCTCTTTGGTGTATCCAAAAGAATACTTCTTGAATCTGCTAAACTTGAAACGCACTACTCTTTCCCCCGCTTCTGATGGAACACCTGTTTGGTGGGAGAGAAGGGCGAATAGACAATACGTCTGTTCAGCATGCAAAAGGAGCATCGAGAATGGTGAAAGATACATCGGTCGGAGGAAACTCATTCCTGGCATGCGTGGCATCTACGGGTACAGGGGCACTTATGTTACAGATTACTTTCATATAATATGTCTTCTAAAAGGAAAAGAAGCTAAAATTAAAGAATCGATAGGAAATGCGCAATCAGAAATCAACGGGCTTGAAAACGACATAGCTGGTTTTAGGGAAGAGATACCCTTAAAAAGGGCGCAAATTGAAGCTTGTAAAGCTCTAACGCAAAAAGCAAGAGAAGACTATGAGAGGGCAAGTTTCTGGAGAAAACTTGACAAATGGGTCAGCAGTCATTCTACATCTTGGTCCAAGAGTAAGGAAATATCACGTCTCGAAAACGAAATAGCTTTTATAGAAAGCAGAGAAATTCCAGAACGCGAGACTAAAATCAGTGATTTGAAGGGAAGAATTGGCAAGCTTGAGTCGTGGTTGAGAGAAATAGAAGCAAGAGTGCAAGAACTTGTTAGACACCAACATATATAAAGAGTGATGAACGTAGAGGATTTAGTATGTCTCAACCAGACCTTGATCCTATGAAGAATGAGGCGAAAAGGCGCATTCATAATTTGGTAGAGGATTACATGCGTGTGTTAGCAGCTGGGAAAAAAGAGTCTTTTAATGAAGAACGGGTCAAGATCGCCTTTATCGTTCATATGCTAGAGGCTTTAGGATGGAACACACGCACAGATGAGGTTTTGCCTGAACAGGCCACCCTTACGGGTAGGGCTGATTTCGGCTTAAGGGTTGGTGGTAGAACCAAGATTTTCGTTGAAGTGAAGAGCTTCAACAAGAGTTTAGATGGATATGATATGGTAAAGGGCCGGCCAAGAAGCTATGCGGAGCAAGCAATTCAATATGCATGGGGTATGAAGGCGGATTGGGCGGTCCTTACGAATTTTGAGGAGACAAGGCTTTACGACAGCCACGTTCGGAAGTCTGAAGACGGATTGGTGTGGAAGAGGCCCATTAGATTCACAGAGTATGAATCGAGGTTTGATGAACTCTGGCTTATCTCTAAGGAAAGTGTGATTTCAGGGGCCCTAGATGCGTTTAGAGCGAGGGTTGAAAGACCGCCAGTCGATGAGGCTTTCCTTGATGATTTAATGAACTGTAGGCAATTTCTAGCTGAAGACATAAAGACTAGCAATCCTGGTTTAACGAATGATCAGATTAACGAAAGTGTGCAAAAAATTCTGGACCGCCTAATATTCATCAAGAATTGCGAGGATCGCCTAATTATTCCAGCCGAGTCTTTGTGGAAACGTTTCAAAGCATGGCAAGAGACAGCCATAGACGCAAATATCGTTACATTTATGATGGATTTAAAGAACTTATTTAGATACTTCGATCAAGTTTATAATGGAAAATTGTTTGAAAAACATCCCTGCGAAGATTTGAAAATCAGAAATGAAGTACTTGAAGAAATCATTGATACTTTATATGGTGATGGACAACATCTTGGATATAACTTTAGCGTAATCCCTGTAAATGTGTTAGGACAAGCATATGAATTATACATTGGATCTATCATAAAGGAAAAGGAAGGAGTAGCCAATGCAGTAGAAATCGTGAAGGAACCAGAGAAAAGGAAGGCACATGGTATCTACTATACGCCCGAGCAAGTGGTTGACATCATTGTTCGAAACACATTGGGTAGGATGCTTAAAAATATTAAAACTATTGAAGACGTATCTAAGATTAAGGTTCTTGACCCTGCGTGCGGTTCTGGTTCTTTCTTGATAAAGGCTTTCGACGTTATCAAAGATTGGTATAGTAACTACAACAAAATAAGTCGCCCATTTGCTCCTCCTAACACCCTGGACGCTCATCTTGTGTCTGTACCCAATATAGAAGAAAAGATACTCACGGAAAATTTGTATGGCGTAGACCTTGATCCTCAAGCTGTTGAGATAGTAATTCTCAATTTGAGCCTCAAATCCATCATGGCAAAGAAAAAACTGCCATATATGGGTGATCATATTAAGTGTGGAAACTCCTTAATATCTGGAGACCTAGCCGATCTAACGAAATATTTCAAAAACCCGGAGGCAAAAAGGCCTTTCGATTGGAGCAAACAATTTGAAAATGTTGTTAACCAAGGAGGCTTTGACGTAATTGTCGGAAATCCTCCGTATATAACTATGGAAAATCTACCGGATTATCAAGAATACTGCAAAACTTTTTATCCAGAAATCTACTCTGGCAAAAATGATATTCACTATTATTTCATAGCTAAAGGATTGCAACTTCTTAAAGAAAATGGATTTTTGGGGTACATCACTTCGAGATATTTTATGGAGGCAGCATTCGCAAAGAAATTAAGAAATTTCATACTTAAAAATTCATGCATAAAGGTCATAATAGACTTCGAAAATGTTCAAATTTTTGAAGGAGTTAACGTACTCACCAGCATAATTATCTTTCAGAAAAATCCTTCGAAGCAAGAAAGGGATAGTAACATTGTAAAGATTGTTAGAGTAAAAGAGGCGAAATGGAATGTTGCCAATTTAATTGAGGATATCGAGGCTCATATAGACGAGGAAACATTTAGCGACGATCAAATAGACATCTTCAATGTAAAACAGTCGGAATTAACCGAAGATAGTTGGAAGATATTGCCGAAGAAAACGACGAGCATCCTATCTAAGATGGAAACTCTATCTTGGAAACTAGCAGATATTTGCGAAATCGAACAATCTCAGAAAACTGGTTTGAATGAGGCTTTCTGTGTGAGTGAAGCTTATGTCAAGGAAATGAATCTAGAAAAGGAGCTTTTGAGGAAGGTAATTAAGAACAGTGATGTCCTTAAATATTACATTGATTGGAAACATAAGTACTTGATCTATACAATAGATGGAACTCGAATTGATCACTACCCTAATATCAAGAAACACCTTGAAAAGTACAAGAAGCAATTAGAATTTAGGTCAGAATGTAAGGACGGTTTATACAATTGGTACAGACTTCAAAGACCTCGTCGTGAAAGATTGTTTAGTGCACCGGAAAAGATCGTAGTACCCTTTCTTTCGACTGAGAATCGTTTTGCTTTGGATAACGAAAGTTTTTATGGAACAGCTGACACGTACGTAATAGTTCCAACAACAAAATGCCCAGTCGATCTTAAATATATTCTTGCTTTGTTAAATTCAAAGCTATTAGAGTTCTATCACAAAAACACAGCCAAACTCAAACGTGGTGAATACTATGAGTATCTCCGAAAACCTCTATCAAATATTCCAATTCGAAGAATAGATTTTACGAAGTCGTTAGACAAAAAACGACATGATGAAATCGTAGCGCTAGCAAATGAAACAATATTTTTGAGAAGAACATACTATGAGACTTTGCATTTATTTAACAGATTGCTGGAGAACCTTATAGATTCGCAGACTCGATTCAGCTCGTTCCGAAAGGAGCACTATGCGCTAGGTTCTGAATATGACATCGACCTCTCAAAAACAGAAAAGGTAATTTCTGACTCTATCGAAGGGGAGGTGACTGAAATTCAGGTCAAAGAAAAGGATAACTTTTTAGTTTTGCAGGCAAGGTACATTAGCCAAAATGAGCAAGAAACATTTCAAGACATTGCTAGAGTGCACTTCCTTTCTAATGAAATGAAGAAGTTCTTTTATTATTCGATGAAATCTTACCTTATGAAAAATTACAAAAGGCGAAGCTGGGGAAAAGGGCCTGTATTGGAAACAGTCTTTGATGCACTCAAGATTCCGAGATTTGTCACAAACATCGAGTTGAACAAAAACAAAATTAAAAGACTTGTGAGCGAGTTCCTTAGGGCATCTCCGATTCGTTATACAAACTTAAGTGACTTAGAGGAGCGGTTTCAACAAGCTGAAAGAATGATTAACGATAAAGTATTTGAATTATATGAATTAACTCAAGAAGAAATATTACGGGTAAACTCGTTTATTGAACAGCAGAAGAAATATATCTCAAGAACTATCTGATCCTGAAGAAAGATTTTGAAGCTATCATTGAAAAAAGAGAAAAATCCTATGTTTTGTGCTATCAGATAGAGCCTATATTAAGTTCCTCATGGCTCCATTTGATGAACTCGTAAGTATGAAGCTTGTTTTTGCATGTCTTTTCCACAGCTTTCTTCAGCTCAAAATCCTGTGTAGCAATAATGATTTGCTCTTTCGTAGAAAGCTCAGATATTGTTGAAGCCAGAGCATTCTTATGTTCCTCGTCCATGCTTTGGGCAGGATCATCCATAACTACTAGCGCCAAATTACCAGCCATCTTGGTGTTATTTGAGAGGAAAAGCGACAAAGCTACGATATTCATTTGGGTGTTGCTAAATCTTGTTGGGATGTATGTAGACTGGGTTAAGTCTGAACTTAAACCTTTGATTGAATAAATGAACGGCCGCTCTTCTTCGGGCTCCAATCGCAATTTTATGAAGAAAGGATGGCCCAGTATGCCGCTATAGAAATGGTTGATCCAGTCTTCCAGTGCTCCTAACGTTGTTGTCACTACCTCCCTTTGGTGCGCCATAGTAACTTGACGCATTGCCTCAAGCGACCCCTCTAAAACGGAGAGTTTCTCTATTCTTGCTTTCAAATTGGACATCAATTCCGTTACTTGTGGCAGTTCTTTTTCCAGTTTCACCAAATCTTCTTTGCTCTGCAAATACTCCACCAATTCTTCTATGGTTTCCATTTTCGTTTCTGCCTCATCAATTGCTTTGGTATCTTCGTAGGCTTTAGCCTTATTTCGGATGTCTTCTATTTTATCTTCCAATTCTTGAATGAGCTCTTTTCCAAAATTGCTAGAATTGATTGCTCTCTGTATCCTGGATTTAACATCCCTTAACTTATCCATACACGCCTTCAACGCATTATATTTTTGATCAAGCCCCATGGATTCGTTAGCTAATGTTGTAATGTGGGCGTTTAAGTCGGAGATTTCTTGCCTACTGTCTTTTATTACTTGATCAACGTCAAAGGATGCGTCAATTTTCTTTCCTATAATAGATTCTATTTCTTTCCTGACAGCTTCAAGTTTTGCTTCTTCAGAAGCCAGTCTAGTACTGATGTCTTTGTACCTCTCCAAACTTTTCTCGATTTCTTTAAGATTTTTTCTGACCCCGTCTTCCTTCTCTCTTAACCGAGTTATATTTTCAGAAACTAAGATCTGAGTATCTTTCCTGAGCTTGGATACAACTAATTGGTACTCTATGGGCTGGCTGCATACCGGACATTCTTCAGGTTTGGACTTCTCTAGAAACTCCAACGCTAGAGAAACTATTTGAGCGTGAGCAGAGAATTTGTGTATTTCATCCTCCAGTTCTGCAAGGCTTGATTTCAACTTTTGAATGGAGTCCAAGTGTTGCTTCTCATCTCCAATTTCTTGTTCAATTTCAGCAATTTGATTCTTAAGCACATCAATCTGTCGTAAGGCTGAGTCAAGCTTTATTTTGGCCTCAATCAGTCTGCTTACACTCTTTTGTAAGTTTTCAAGCTGAGGCCTAGACTGTTTGAGTTGATCTTCGATCTCTTTCTTCTTTTCGAGAAGAGATTCTGGCGTCACCGGTCCAAATTCTTGAAGACTTTTTTCCGCTTCCTCGCATTGCCTTCTCAAATTCTCTAGACTAAACCTCATTTTTTCTTGTTGCGAGTACGCTGTGGTCCTGAATCTGTCCAGCGTCTTAAGCTCTTTCTCAGCCTCATCTACAGTATCAGCAATTGATTCAGAGCTCAACTCCGGAGCTTCTATAATTGGGGCCGGTGAACCAAGTTGGATTGCTATTCCCTTGATGTCTTCAATTAGGCTATTCACCTTGTTTGCAACGTATTCCACAGCAAGTTGATCTTCTACATACCCCTTCTTTAATAGCGCCTCCTTCTCCTTGTTAAGCCTCTCCCTCATGCGGACGACAAATACAATCTTATCTCTTTCAAGAGTGTCTACTCGTTCTCTCAGATTTTTCATGTTTCCCCTTATGATTCGCCCCATGTCCAAAGCTTCAGCTAGTTCCCGTAGTTCAAATGTGCCAAGGAGCCTATCTATAGTTTGGCTCATCTCCTTTGGATCCGCCGTAACTATATCTCTGATAGCCTCCTGATGCAGATACATAATCTTAGGAAAATCATCAGGGGTGATTCCAAGAACTTGTTCAAGTTTCTGCTGGCCCTCGTCATCCTTCAATAACTCCACATCTGTTTCAACTTGTAAGTAGGACCTGCCCCGGGTGGTCGACTTTGCAATCTTTCTTCGTCGGGTCACAGTTAACGCCTTTCCATTTCCATCTTTTAGGACAATCGACACAAGAGCAGTTTCTTGTGGGTGGAACAAATTCACGATTGCATCTTCAAAACCGAATTCCCTCCCCCTAAGATACGGCAGCTTTCCCGTCAAACACCATTCTATTGCTTGCAGGACACTAGTTTTTCCAGTGCCGTTTCTTCCATACAGAAGGCAGACGCCTTCGTGCATCTTTAGCTTAATCTTCTTGTTTATCCCTCTGAAACCTTCGATAGAAACGTCATCTATGATGTAAGGCATTTTTACTCACCTGCTATCTCTTGTATAAGCGTCTTGATCTTCTTCTTAACCGCCACTCCGCCACCCTCTCTTTGGACATCTAGTAGCGTCTTAAGCAAATCGATGTCCTCTTTCCTAGGCAACTTCTTTGATAACTCTCTGAAAATGTTCTCATATATATCGTTCATTTTGTCTCACCTAACATCCTCAAAAAGATGTCCAGCTCTAGTTCTGGTATTTTTCCTCTTGAACTTCGCTTCCCCTTTGACCAAAGAATATAGAGAAGCAAATAGCTGGCTTATTAGAGGAGCTGACATGGCACTATTTAAATAGGTGATGATCAAATCAATTAATCTTTTGGGTTTAACTGTTTCAACTAAGGCATGAAAAATATTTCATACTCCATTATTCACCGTACACACCGATAATAATCGAACAACCAAAGAATTCTTATTTCATCTCTAGTCGATTCTTTCCCAACCTAGAGTTTTTATGTCTGACTCCTTCAGCCATATGGCCCAGCAAATCAAGGTCTGAGAATATCCTGTTTCCTTGGAAAAAGCCTCCATCCTCTTAATGAACTCCATACTATCTTTGGCTTTGATGCCGAAATCACGCTCAACCACCTTTTTGACGATCTTGTCAGGCATGGCGGTGTCTACGCCAGCCTGCATGCGCAGATACTGAAACGTGATCAAACCCACCCCCGAAATCTTACCGACAGGGTCTTCCCTCCAAGTTTCGTAGTTGGCCTTCTCTGCCCAAAACCTTAAAGCAGCAAAATCGCTTTCTAATCCATTCTCCCTTTTAATTTGATCCAACACTCGGCAGATGTTTATGGCAGCCCTCCAACACCGCTCGTTATTCATTATTTTCCTTAGCCTCAAATCTTGAGGCGTCAGCTTTGAAAGATGTTCGAGAGAGGCGATTTGACCCGTCTTCACATAATCCTCGTAGAAACGCCTAACCCTAGGAACCACTATCTGAAAGTAGTTCAAACCGATCGAGTCCAGGGCCGCGTCCACCACAATCAAAACCGCATGCCCACTCCACCTCTCACCATTAAAACACCTCTGCTCGCCCTCCCTAGCCGCCTCCAAAATATCTCTATACTTTTCCTGAAATGTTTTTCTCAAAGGGCAATACTCTCCCGATTAGATAGCCAAGACATAAAGCATGTTTGATAAAAATGAACAGCTAAGTAATAAGTAATTACTGTAACTATACGATTTGAGGAGGCGAATAGACGATGCCAACCCTTGAGGCATGTAAGGAGATGATAGCTCAATTAAGTGAAGCAAAGAAATGGAGCAAAGACCCAAACATCAAGTTCCTCTACGCCTTTGTGGAGTTAGGCGAGGCTGTCGACGCTTGGAAGAAAAGAAAGCCCCCATCCAAAGTCATAGAGGAAATCATCGACACAATTTACTACCTCATCCATTGCGCTTGGTGTATCAACCCACAAATCAACCTTGACCAACTCTTCATTCGTAAGCATAGAATCAACTACAAAAGGAGCCGCAAGTATCCGAACGACACAACAGAAAGAAACAATAGATAGCACATTGTGCTTGCTCTATTTTAATGCAGACGTTGTCCTTTTAATTTTTTAGTTAATTGGTTTTGGAGTTCAAATTTGTTTAAGAACCTGCGTTAGCTCTCGCTTATCTTGGTCATGTGCCTTGACGGTTTGGGAAACCATCAATTCACTACGGTTCGGGGACTTAGTTGAGATCGAGTGGTTGGATGCTAGTGAGGCGACGGGCAGGCTTGAGCGTGCTCATTTTGATACGCCTGTTAGATCCGTAGGCTTTTACTTGGGCGTGAAGGGAAAGCGAACCAAGCATATGGTGATCGCGAAAGAGGTGATTGACGCTGCGAAGGCTTACCATTATAATGTGATTCCGGTTGGGTGATCGAGAACGTGACCGTGCACGGCCGAGACGTGTTAGACCCTGAAACCAAGCGGGTTCTGAAGAAGTTTGTTCATGTGAGCATGGCGAAGTTGAGGGGAAAGGGCGGATGGGCCTATGCTGAGAGGGAAAATAAGAAGCGCCTTCACAAGAACCGTGTGGGTTTAACAGTTATTTTGTTTTGTGTACTGTTTCTGTGATGAGGCTGATGGATTTTGCGTATTCCATGAAGGCTTGACGTAGGACTTCGCTTTCCCCTATTCCCAAGCCTTCAGCAATCCTTCTAATAAGACTTCTCTGCTCCTTGCTCAAATACACCTTTATCAATTTCTTCCTCATCATCAAGCCCCTAGCGCATGTGCTGTTATGTTTCCCGGACTGACAATGTAGGCTAGACTAACATCTCTATTATTTAAGACGATTAAAGGCCGCAGATAGTTCGAATGGGAGTTCCACTAAAAAGTTTTAGCTTTTATGACCTCGTAGGTGGCACGGGTGTTTGCAGTTTTTTCACTTGATCGTCCATCGTTTTTAGGATCTCCTCGATGGCTTTCCCCTGCTCAGGATCGTAGTAGGCTTCCCCGCATTGGGAGCAGACGTCGGTTTGAATATCCCGAATAATAACGCAATAGTCTCCTCTCGTAACTGAAAAGTTTTTCTTGCCCCTCACGATCTCTCCACCACAAAAGTGGCACTTCACCATCTACATTTTCCTCCTAGCCATAAAATTCGGCGTCCACTTATTTAAGGTTGGCTCGTAAGCCGTAACTATAACAAGAAACTCTTTTTTTGGAGCGCATACAATGTGAATCGGCCTCCTCTGTCTAGTGAAGCCCAGCATAAGGCAGCTGTGCCCACGAGGATCATCAGGATAATCCTCAATGATATCGCCGTCACGAACAGCTTCCACCACCTCATCCACCGTTACCATTCGTTCTGCAGAGTACATGACCTGAAAAGCATGATCCGTAAACTTAATCCCCTTCCTCAAAGCCTTCAAGACCACACTCATAAATGGATGAGACATCAGAACCGCCACAATAGGTCAAGAAAAACCTACTTTATTTCTTAATGCCTATAACACTTATGACATGACATCAAAAGATTGTTACCGTCACGTTTCCCTGCCAGTTTCGGCTTTAACTCAAACCCCATTATTGCACGCCGTTTTCAATTTTTTAGTTAATTGGTTTTTGCATTCAAATTTGCTTAAAATCATGCGTTGGCTCTCTCTTATCTCGGTCATGCGCCTTGACGGTTTCGGAGACCATTAATTCACTACGATTCGGGGACTTAATCGAGATTAGATGGTTAGACGCGAGTGAGTCGACGGGGCGGCACTACAACGTCATCTCGATCGGCATGATTGAAAACCTAATCGTTCTCGCCAGAGATAGGTTGGACCCAGAAACCAAGCTGGTTCTGAAGAAGTTTGCTCATATGAGCATGACGAAATTGAGGGTAAAATGTAACAGTTAAGCTAGTGTAGCATGATCTGGTTTTTGTCCAAACTCTCCTCACCGGAGCCTTGAGATGTTTCCGTAAATAAGCAGATTTATTACTTAAGAGGGTTAAGTACTTAAGGGGGTTAAGTTGCCTCTATTTGACCTAAACCCGAAGGAGTCGCCAGAAGAGCTCTATGGTAGGGGAAGAGAGCTGGATGAGCTTGTTCGCTTGATCAAGGCTAAAAGGTGGGTTGCTGTACTTGGGCCAAGGATGGTAGGCAAGACCAGCCTCATCAAGGCCGCTAACCCGAGGCTAGAGGACGCTGGGTTCAAGACCGTGTACGTGAATCTGTGGGGAGCCAAGAGAACCCAGGGCCTGCTAAATGCCTTGGCGCGAGGTCTGAACTCAGCGAGGGGCCTAATGGAAAGGATTAGGGACACGCTTGGAAGAGTTGAGGGCGTGTCTGTGGGGCCTGGAGGCGTCTCCATCTCTGTTCCCAAGAGACCAATGAAAACAACATGGGACCTGCTGGCTGCCGTGGGAAGGGAGGGAGGAAACTGCGTCATCGAGCTAGACGAGGTTCAAGAGCTGGCCGTCCTCTCCGGCCACCTTCTCAAGCTACTAGCCAATGTCTTCAACACATATCGCAACATAGTCTTCGTCTTTACAGGCTCCCTGTTCGGACTAATGAAAACCCTGCTTGAGCCTGGCTCGTCGTCCCCTCTCTACGGGCGATCGCCAGCAAAGGTTTACCTCCATCCCTTCAGAAATGAGGAGGCAACGAATTTTCTCAAACAAGGATTCCGAGAATACGAAGTGAAGGTCGAGGAGAACCTGATACGCGAGGCCGTCGAAAGGCTGAACGGTGTCCCAGGCTGGCTCACCCTCTACGGCAACAACGTTGCAGTCCGAAGATTAGATCACAAGGATGCCCTTGAAGACACCGTATCCGAAGGCCTAAGGATAGTCAAAGACGAGCTTGAACATTATCTCGAAGGACGAGACAGAATTGGACATCTAGCGGCTCTGAAGGCAGCGGCCACAGCTGCACGCTGGAGGGAGATAAAGGGGGCGGTGGAAGTCAGGAAAGGCTCCACGGTTAACGACGCAAGCATCTATAACACCCTAGAAAGCCTAAAGGCTGCCATGCTAATAGACGAAGCAGAGGGCGTCTATAGGGTTAAAGATCCTTTGCTCCGTACCCTGCTACTAACCTCGGGGCTAACTTAAGAGGGTTAAGTACTTAAGGGGGTCTTCTTCTCTCTTTATCCGGTTCCTATAATGATGATATCAAAGTTGAAGCGAATAGACCCGAAGCATAGGTAGCAAAAGCCGTGAAAACAAATAGGGCACAACAAAACCTTCGTTTTGACCCGAAACATGGATTCCAATAACTTTTTTCGGCTTCATTCTTTCTGCTAGGCTGGAGACGAAGTGGGGCGCCCAACCCACGCGCTGTTTAATTTTTTAGTTAATTGGTTTTTGCGTTCAAATTTGTTTAAGGACATGCGTTGGCTCTCGCTTATCTCGGCTGTTGTGCCTTGCCGGTTTCGGAAACTATTATTGTGAAGAGTGGGAAAGCTTCTCAACAGCCTTTATTTCCCATCTCAAGCCCAAATCTTCCTTAGATT
>Ga0315314_1002692_pt1 | contig 14493 bp, 20 predicted proteins | sample TDP9_MG_FD_203631 | JGI IMG/M metagenome (GOLD analysis project Ga0315314, IMG submission 203631) | Freshwater sediment microbial communities from Lake Towuti, South Sulawesi, Indonesia - TDP9 | ecosystem: Environmental > Aquatic > Freshwater > Lake > Sediment | place: Indonesia: South Sulawesi...
GTTTTTGGATTGACAATCTCTTCTTTAATCAAAAGCGATGGGAAGCTACACAGCAAAATTCAGGAAGTCAAACCAACTACGGTCTGAGGGAACTTGTTGAAGTCGATGAGGAGCTTCATAGTGACAATGAATGTAACCTTCGCGCCAAAGCCTTGTTGGACCACTTAAGTGATCCTGCGGAATTTCTCACCGTGCAAAGCACATGCTTGGATTATGGCACAAATCGCCTTTTGCCTGGAGACAAGATTCATGTTACGTTGCCAAACGAAAACATTAACTCAGACTTCCGTATCATAAGCGTTGAATACCGAGTTATCGCAAGCGAACAAACACTAGAGATCACGCTGGAGCTTGGGAAAGAGAAACCTCTACTCGCTGATTATCTCTATGGTTTACGCGCCACAACCGTGACTGTAGAGAAGTTAATGCGAACCAAAGCAGGTCTTACTGGAGTAGCTGGCTCTGCAGGGGGTGGAGGAGGCGGTGGCGGAATGAGTCAACATGGTAACGAATGGCATGACCCTGACATGGAGGAATTTGGTGAAATCAAGGGCAAAACGGTTGATGATTCAGGCATCGGCGATGGAAAAGTCTTGGCGTATCAAGCTACTGGTGACAAAATCGTTTATTCCTCTGCCGGAGCGGGAGATATGCAAAAATCGGTTTACGACACTGACAATGATGGTGTAGTTGATAACAGCGAAAAGCTGGAAGGTTCAACGAAAGCGCAAGTTCAAGATCATGCTCCTAAAGCGCACACTCATCCATGTTCAGAGTTAACAGACCACAATAAAGCGACACATGACACTTTAGATATTGACGCGGACACGGTTGACGGTTTACACGGTGCTGATCTGGCAACCGATGTAGAACTTGCTGCACACGCAGCCCTCGAAAATGTGCACCATACAAAGTTCACAACGACAGAGCATGATGTTACAGAAAGACATTCGCTTGGGACGGTTGTTCCTCATGATGCGTTAGCGAGTTTAACAGAAAAATCCCATGCCAACCTAACAAATGTTACAGCTGACCAACATCACGCTCAAAACCATAATTTAGACGTAACACATCCAGATGTTGAGATTACTTCTCCAACAAATGATCAAGTCTTAACTTACGAGAGTGCAACTAGCAAATGGAAAAACAAAAACCCAACTGGCGGTGGAGGCGCTTATAGGCGAAGCGCCACTAAAATTGTGGCTGCCTCAAATTCTCTCGACACGACAAACGCTGATTATGTTTGCGATGGCACTGCAGATGAAGTTGAGATAGAGGCTGCGATTAATGCCTTACCAGCCTGTGGTGGACGAGTTATTCTGATGGAAGGAACATTTAACATTTCAACTACCATTGACTGCATAAAATCAAATGTCGCTTTCGAGGGGCAGGGTCCTGCAACCAAACTATTTCTCGTAAACGGAGCCAACTGCAGTGTGCTTAAGATAGGTGATGGCACTGCAGCAGTGAATAACGTATGCGTTAAAAATCTAGTTATAGATGGCAACAGAGCGAATCAAACCCTAGCGTGTCATTGCCTTCATTTTCTCGGCAGTTCAGGAACATACTTGAACGACTGTGCTGTTCAGAACATACATATCTACAATGCATACACTACGGGACTGAGAGTTGAATATCACAACCGCCTCATTGTGTCTGGCTGCTACGCTCAGAATTGCGCCACAGCTGCCTACTATCTTCGATATATTTATGACTCCGTTGTTTTCTTATCAATAGCCAAAGACATCACCAGTTACGGATGGTATTTCTTAGGCGATAGAAATGTTCTATCTGCTGTAGTCGGTGACACTGCTGGGACTTACGGTTTCTACTTTCAAGGAAACGACAATGTAGTCAGTGGCGCACGTTTTAAAGCAGGAGGCTACGCAGGAGCAGTATTCGGGCACAGAAACTCAGTCGAGGGAATTGTTGGAAACAGCGGAACCCAGAGAGGTCTATACATTAACCTCGCAAATGACAACGTGGTTTCTAACTGCGTTTTTCAAGGCTACACTTACGATGGAATCTACCTCATTGATAGTGACAACAATGTCATAGCCAATAACAGATGTGTGGGAAATGGCGGCTATGGTGTAAACGTTTCTAACGCTGCCTGTGACAAAACTCTTGTTCATGGAAACATATGTTTAGGAAACACGACTGGAGCGATAAACAACGCAGGAACCAACTCGGTCTTAGCAGATAACATAACAGCATAAGGATGTAACAATTTTGAGAGAAGACATTTCTGGGTTGCAGTTTGGTGACCTAATCGAAATCGAATGGTTAGACGCCAGCGAAGCAATAGGTCCCTTGCAGCAGGGCAAGTTTGACACTCCAGTGCAGTCAGTAGGCTATTTCTTGGCTGTGAAGGGACGAAAGACCCAGCATGTAGTCATTGCGAAGGAGATCGTTGACAACAAGAGCTACCACTACAACGTCATTCCCGTAGGCATGATCCAATCAATCAGGCTCATACACAAAGACGCCTTGAAACCTCAAATGAAGCGGATACTCCGCAAATTTGCAGCCATAACGGTTCCCAAATTGAGAAAGAAGGATGGATGGGTATATGCTAAGAAAATGGCTACGTAGGATTCTCACAAAAAGTTACTACGTACATGCTAGGGATGTACGTAGTAAGAAGGCTAAGCGGGTTCAAATCCCGCCAAACGAAAAACTCGTCTATGGTATGTACTTCGCAATTATCACGTTATTATCATTCACCGCCTTGGAGATCACTTACATGGTTGTATTTCATCAATGGAATATCGAAATCTTCTCTGCAATTACCGGGTTGTCAGGAACAATTCTAGGGCTCTTCTTGGGAGCAAAAGCCTAAGGTTGCGACGTACATGGCTAAGTATTATTGGACCCGGGAAGAAGAAGCCAAGTTACTCGAGCTGTACAAACAGAAGGGCATAACAGATCCGAAGGTTTTGGCGAAGGAGTTAGGTCGTAAACCAGGAGCGATAGAGAAAAAACTTGAGCGGTTGTCGTTGTCCACACAGCGCCAGACGACGACAACTGTGACTCTAAGCAAGGAATTGTTAACACATGAGCAGGCTTTGAAAATCTTAGCTGGCGCTCTACAGAGTCTTCGTAATCCTGGACAGGACAAGTTGGAGTTGCAGCGCCTCCGTATTCTTGTTGATGCGATTCAGACTTACGATTCTGTTCTCGAGAAGTTTGAGAGATGGGCTGAAATTGAACAAAGGATTCTTGAGATGGATAAGAGGATTGAAGATTTACAGAAGGCGCAAAAAGTTTCGTCCTGATCGCCGAGAGCATGCCCTAGGCATTTTGGAGTCTCGGCTAAGTGAGATTTGGCTTCAGGCTGAACAAAAGCGAATGAGGCTCAGCTCTGACCCTATCACATTTTTTGAGCAAGTCGTCGGATTCAAACCTACAAAGTATCAAGAGGACCTCGCCAAAAGATTTGTGGAAAATCAGTTTGTGGCTATGCGCTGGAATCGACAAAGCGGAAAGTCATGGATCGCGGCTGCTCTGCTTTTGAATTATGCTTTAACTCATCCCGGCGCTTACATCGGCATAGTTGCTCCCGGTTGGCGTCAGTCAAAACTCGTGATCAGACGAATACGATACTTTCTGAGAAATCTTCCGAAGGAAATCTGTCCTAAACCGCAGCGAACAGTGCTTTACTTCTCTAATGGGTCGATTATTGAGGCTTTTCCAAACAACCCAGACACGATCAGAGGTCCAACACTGCATGTCATTTATTGGGATGAAGCCAACTTCACGCCTAATGATGTTGACATGTACACCGCTATACTGTTCACCATCTCTACCACAAAAGGCAAGGTCTTAATCAGCAGCACGCCCTGGAACACGGACTCCATATTCTACAAGATTTTTCATAGCGAAGAGTTCACCGACTTTGCTCGCAGCCATGTAACTTGGCAACAATCAATGGAGCCAAACGGACCCTTAGACAAAGATACGCTCGCGAAAATCCGCAAACAGTTTGCTGAGGATCCTTGGCGGTGGAAACGTGAGATGGAAGCTGAATGGGCAGAAGATGAAACAACATGGCTCAGTCAGTCTCTTATCACTAAATGTATAGCCACTGAGAAAACTTTAGGCGAAGAGTTGGAACTATGGCATTTTGAAAGTGTGCAGAGAGGACATAACCTTTACGCTGGCCTAGACTTAGGTCGCCTGCAAGATTATAGTGTCCTCGTAGTAATCGAAGAGGTTAAAGGCAAATTCTTTCTCCGGCACCTCAAAATTTTCGAGTTAGGCACCAGCTACGCCTCTGTCATCGGCTATGTCAAGACCCTTCAGGATCGGTGGGGAGGCTTCTGCAAAATCCGTGTTGACTCCACCAACCAAGACTATGTTGTTGAAGATATGAAAAACAGTAGCATAGACAATGTTGAAGGCGTTCACTTTACTTTGCCGCGGAAACAAGAAATGGCAACACTTCTAAAACAACGCATGATAAACAATCAATTCTGGTTTCCCTACTTCACCTGGGAACGCCCATACAAGAGCGAATTTGTTACAGAGTTAAATGTTGAAAGGTTTGAACTTCGCAAGGATGGTAGCATAGCGTTTAATCATCCTCAGGGAACGCATGATGACGTGTTTTGGAGTACATGCCTAGCGCTGTATGCAACTGTAGAATTAATCCCAGAACCCTTCATAGCGGTGATTCCAAGTGTTTAAGATTGTTAGGTGTTGCAAGAAGTTTAATCGGCGTTCTGGTGTTTTCGATATTGACATTAGATTTCGTGTGCGTACTCAGGTGACGCCTAGGACCATAATTGTGAGTGAAGCGTTCGGTTTGGGCATTGACAAACAGGAGCAGTATGTTGTTTATGGTAATCTTAGGTTGCGAATTGGTCCTACTGACATAGTTTATATCACAGGTCCTAGTGGATCCGGAAAGAGTGCTCTATTGAGAGCCTTAGAAAGGTTGCTGAAGCCTAATGTATTCAATATATCCGATGTGACAGTTGATCCGAAAAAACCGTTGATTGATACTGTCGGCTGGACCGTTGAGGAAGGCTTAGAGCTGTTAAGTAGAGTTGGCTTGAATGATGCTTTTCTCTTCGTTAGGCGTTATGATCAGCTTAGTGATGGCCAGCGTTACCGGTATCGCATCGCCAAACTAATTGAGTCTAAGAAGCAATATTGGGTCTTAGATGAGTTCTGTGCCACACTAGACCGGGATACCGCCAAAGTTGTGGCTTTTAACTTGCAGAAGCTAGCGAGGCAACAAGGTAGGGCAGTGCTTCTAGCTACCAGTCACGAAGATTTATTGGAGGACTTACAACCTTCGATTCTAGTGAAAAAAGGTCTTGGTGACAGAGTAGAAGTCATATACAGAAAGTATGATACTAATGCTCAATGTTCTCTTGTCAAGGAGATGTACGTCGCAGAAGGCACCAGGAAAGATTATGAAGAATTGGCGCCTTTTCATTATCGCTCTTCGAGTCTTACTGCAACTCAGAAGATTTTCACTTTAAAGCGAGGCACGGAAATAGTTGGGGTCATTGTTTATCGTTATCCTGGAGCCAACTGTTTTGGTCGCAAGAAAGCGTTTGGACGGACCCTGAATCTCAAAGAGGTGAATCAAAGCCTCAGTTTGATTTCTCGGGTGATCATTCATCCCAAGTATCGCACTATTGGATTGGGTGTCAAACTTGTTAAGGATACGTTGCCTCTCTGTGGCAAGCCATATGCAGAAATGGTTGCGGTTATGGCGAAGTATAATCCCTTTGCGGAGCGTGCGGGAATGCAGAAGGTTGCTGAAAGTAAACCTGATCCAAGGATTTCCTCGGCAATAGAAAAACTGAAGGCAATAGGGTTTAATCCTCTCTTTCTCAGTAGCGAAAAATATAACATGCAAGTTTTGACTGAGGATAAATCGCGTGTTGAATCAGTTCGGGAGATCTTGTCTTCTCTACATAATCCCATGTTGCTTAAGTTTGCTGATTCTCATGATCCATATGGGAAGAAAGGCGAATATCAGGCGATGATGCGTAACGCGTCAGTTGAGAAGTTGGCAAAAATGCTCCGTACTATCGCTATTCTAGCTCAGACGAAAGTTTATTTATTCTGGGAGAATCCCGATTATCTTTATAAAGCAAATGCAACTGGAAAATAATCGAAGCGTGCCTTTTTCAAGTGGCTTGAGTCATGGATGAGTATAAGTGTCGGCGTTGTGGTCACACGTTTCCAAAGAAGGGTGCCAGTATATCTGGGTGGGAAGGGTCTGCAAGCAGTCCTCCGCATATTCATTGTCCAAAGTGCGGTCACTTGGTTGCAGTTCTTTGAGGAAATAGTTTTACTACGACTATATGTATGGTCTCGGTGAGTTGAATACTTTCAGCTTTCTCTGTCTCCTGGACCTTTTATTTTGTTTATTCAAAGCTTTTTTATGCTGTTTTAGGCGTAGAGTTGGTTTTGCTGAAAGAGAAAGGTGAAGTTGATGAGTTATGTAGATGGAGTTAAAGACGGGCTCAGGTTATGCTTGGCGAAGGTGAAGGCTGCTGTTACAAAGGAGGCAGCCATTAAGGAAATCAGGACCTTGTTGCGTTGGGCTAGGCAGGACAAAATGGAGAAAATCAAAGAATTGTTAAGGGAGTTGAAAGCATGAATGACTATGTACGTGGTGCGCTTGAGGCTTTGACATGGGCACGCACTGTGTTAGAAGATCAGGGAGATCCAAAGAGAGCGATCGAAGAAATAGAAGCCGCCTTGAAAGACATTAATGCAGGCGTCGCAGTGAATTTTAGGGAACGACTAAAACAACGTTAAGATTCACTTCTGCCTGTCGCTATCTTTTCGTGCTCTCGAGTTATTAGCATGCGCACGACGTCAGTGTTGTTTTCTAAGCCCCATTGTTTTTTTATTGCAAGAAAACGTTTCTTCATTTCACCTGTGAGGGTAAGTCCGATTCTAATAGTCTCTTCGTCTTTTTCTTCTTTCATTCTTTTTCACGTAGAATGATTCTACATCATTTCTGCCTAAAAAGAGTTGTGGAACAAGATTATAGAAAAATCTTATATACCTTTAAATCACTTAGAGTAACGTGGTGTGATTTAAAGTGACGGAAGAAGAGAAAATACACATTAGACTTGACCTAGAAGGCGAGATGGCAGAGAAATTCATTGCCGTAAAACGCGACAAGGGCTTAGAGAATAACACTGACGTGATTCGGCTTCTGATTGCTGAGGCTGCCAAGGAAATTCCAAAGGAGGCTTAGATAATCCGTAGAGTTACTGCCAGGGAGCTTCACTCTCTCGGTGTTAAGAGTGGTCCTGATTTGCCTTTGCCTTCAGATCTTGCTAGCAAGGTGGCCTTGGCGAAAGCGGAGATTGCGAAGGAGTTAGAGCGGTTGCATGGTGACGATTTTCAGATATGGATCCGAGTGTTGAAGCGTGTTAAGAAGACGGTTGCTCGTGCACAGAAGGAGCCCTATCGAACGGCGATTAGACAGCTCTTAGCGGAATTGGAGAGTTAGCTGATGGATATTTCGTTTGTTGTTAAGGGCTATAGTTGGAAGAGTGAGGCTGGAAAATCACCAGTCTTCAAAGTTTCGCTCAAAAGCTCTGATGGCCATTGCTTGACTTTAGTTAGTAATGACCGGTCAATCTTTGAGAGTTTTCCGAAAGACGAGACGGTTAACGTTAAAATCGGTAAGGCGCAGCGGACTTTGGACGAAGTTCCAAGTCATGAATAATGAGGCTACGTACATGAGTGAGAAGCCTTCGCCTGAAAACTTGGTTCCTTTGCTTCGTGAGTTGCAGTTTGACGACACCTTCGATGAAGTCTGGGCTGTCATTCGTTTTGATGCTAAGCTCGAGGAAAAGAGCGTTAAGACTCAGTTGCTCGTTGACTTACGCCACAAACAGAATCCACGTCAGAGCAAGCCTCGTTTCTTCTTAACTATGTCTTCTATTGACCAGCATCTTAACCTTCTCACTGCAGCCACAGCCATGGCCATCTTTCATCACCACAGAAACAACTTGAACATCTCGGAAAAGGAGCTTGACCGGTCCATAAGAAGCGTGCACGACCTCATCAGAAGTGACGCCGTAAGCCTAGCGCAGCAGCTCATGCTGGCTGTTCAGAAGAAGCAGTCAGAACTAGCCTATCAGTCATGTTAACCCTGTTCGGGAGAAATTTTGTTGAGTCTTCCACGTCTGACAAATGGATCACCTCCTTTCTCTTTCAGCAGTAGAGAAAGTCGAAGCGGGTGCTGCCTATCTAAGCCATGGAAATGGCCAGCGTTAAAGGTGGGAAGTAGGGCTTGCTGTTGGGAGTCCTCCCGCGCTCAACACGCCGAGGATATCCTCGGCATTCCAAACGAACCAGGGTAAATGAGAGGCGACTTACATGAATGTGTTTAAGGATTGGGATAAGGCTCCTGTTCGTGTCGAGAAGATCAGCGATTTAATTCTGGATTGGAATTTCTATCCCCGCAAGGAAGTTGACCATAGAGTTGTGGTAGAGAACTACGCCAAAGCGTTAGAGGCGGGTTGTGTTTTTCCAACCGTTAAGGTTGGTCTCTTCCATGGAAAGAAGATCATTGTTGACGGGGTGCATCGTGTCAGCGCTCGGAAACTTAAGGGAGTCGATTATGTCGATTGTTCTGAGCTGCCGTTTGAGAATAAGGCTGAATTGTTCGCTGAAGCTGTCAGACTCAACAGTATTCATGGCAAGGCTTTCTCTGAAGTAGAGTTGAAGGCGAATATCAAAAGGCTTCAAAAGTATAAGTTTGATGTTAAGGACATTGTGGCGCTTGTTCATGTTCCTGCAAGCGAGATTTACCGAGAGGCAGCCGCGCCAATCACAAGTTTGACATCGCCGAGTGGCAGAAAGATTCACTGTAACATCCAGAAGGCTGACTGTGATGGACAGCCCAATGGTCGTGAGTTGGTGCAGTTCAAGAATGCGTTGATGCTGATTCGTGACGTGGCACAGAAAGGCTGCATTCCAACTGATGACGTTTTTTTCAGGGATTTGGTGATGCAGTGTTGTGTGGCGTTGGGGAAGGTGCGGTTTAATGGTTAAGGTGTTTCGAGGTGTGGTATCGCATGGTGGTGCGGGCTCCTGTCCTGCTGGGTCAGGTGGAGTTTGGCTCTGTAAGGTATTATCATGGTTTGGTGAGGTCCTCCTTTGTGTTGTGGGGTGGATTGGGGTACTGTTCTCCAAGGTAAGGTCTTATTGCGGTGTGGCTTGGAGTGTTGAGGCATTGCACGGTGTCGTGAAGTTTGGTCCTGCGAAGTACTCCGTGGCAGGCTCAGGTGTTTTTTGGTCTGGTGATGTTCGTAGGGGTGCTGTTTTGTACAGTGCTGTATGGCATGCTAAGGCGTTATTTTGGCAGGGTGGGGTGGAGCAAAGCGAGGTTCACCAAGCTAAGCTCTCATTGAGGTGTGGAATTGTTAGGCGTCGCACTGTAGTGTCTGGTTTTGCACGGTTGTGTGCAGTTGGGCAAGCCTTGGTTAGGCACTATTTTGGTACTGTCCTGCTAGGTAATGTTAGGTGGAGTCCTGCTAGGCAGGGTCCTGTAAGTTAGGTATTCATGGGTACGGAGGTAACCAAACATGAGTGAAATCTACAAGAAAATAGACGTGCAAATTAGAGGCTTGACGCCTCTTTTAATGAATCGTTTGAACCCTGAAAGTTTGAAATCGAAAAGTAGAATGAGAATGGAGCAGTACAGCACCGAGGACGATGCAGCGAAGAGCGCCTACATCGCAGTGATTGACGGTAAGAAGCAACTCTACATTCCCTGCGAAGCCTTGTACAGCATGATCATCAACACGGCGAAGCAGTACAAGATACGTCGCATGAGTCTCTCCAGTCTACTTGCTGGCACGATGCGGGTTGAGCCCGAGAAAGTTCCGTTGGGCACAGACCAATACGAGGTTGACGAGCGGGCAGTAGTCATACAGAACCAGAGAGTCCTCAAGGGCAGGGCTAAACTGCCAAAATGGAGCGCAAAATTCCAGCTTGTCTACGATTCGAGGCGGTTGCCAGACGGAATAGACGTTTCGCTGAAAGAGATTCTGGAAGACGCTGGCACACGGATGGGTTTGTTGGATTATCGTCCGCAGCATAAGGGTTGGTTCGGCACTTTCGAGGTGGAGAGTTTCACGCCAGTAAAAGCCTAGGCAGGCTACGCCATGAGTTTGAAGATCTCTGAGAGCCTTTCTCTTCCTACGGAAGCGGCAACTTGGGTTATCAGTTATCTTGCTAAGCGTGGCGCCGGCAAAACATACAACGCTTCGGTTCAAGCTGAAGAAATGGTGAAAGCCAACGTTCCTATCGTTGTGATTGATGGGATGGGGATCTGGTGGGGTTTACGGGTTAGTACTGACGGGCAGCATGAAGGCTTGCCTGTTGTGGTTTTTGGTGGCGAACATGCTGACTTGCCTTTGATTCCTGAAAAAGCAGCTGAGATGGCTAAGGCCATTGTGGAATCGAACATATCCTGTGTTTTGGATCTGAGTCCATTCAGCAAATATGCCGCCCGTAAGATCGTGAGTTCCTTCCTGAATGAACTTTATCGTTTGAACCGTGTTGAGAGGCACGTTTTCATCGAAGAGACCGATATGTTTGCTCCGCAGCGTCCGATTGGCCAGGAAGAGACTCTATGTCTTTCGGCTGTTGACAATTTCGTGCGTAGAGGTGGCAACCACAATCTCGGTTGTACGTTGATTACGCAACGCAGTGCTGTCCTGAATAAGGATATCCTGACTCAGTCTGATTGCCTAGTGGTTCTTCGGACGTTGGCGCCGCAGGATAAGAAGGCTATCCAGGCCTGGGTTGAGGAGCAGACTGATGAGGACAAAACGCAACTTAAGGAATGGTATGATTCACTTAAACGGCTGGAGAATGGCGAAGCATGGGTTTGGCATCCTGAACCGCCGGTGATTTATAAAAAGGTCAAGTTTCGGCAGCGTGAGACTTTTCATGCTACTCGAGAGTTCATTCGCAGTCCGCAAGCCAACAAGATTGTGCTGATGAGTGTGGATGAGTTTGTTGAGAGGTTCAAAAAAGTCTTTAGATCTGAAAACGTAGATATGACCCTCAGAGGGTCACTTAGTCCTGACATTTTGAAGGAGCTTGAGGAGTTTCGTTCTGGCAGTAAACTTGCGGAAGGTGTACAGCAAAGGCTCAAACTTCTTGGCGAAGCAAAGACGGAATTGGAAAAGCGTGTCAATGAACAAGCTGAGGAGCTGAAGCTTTATGATGAGTTAAAGAGTGTTTTGCGGAGAATGTTTCCGAAGGGCATCCCTGAGCATCCGTTTTTGCAGCAACCAAGCGAAAAGGCTGTAGGTTTGCAGGCTACAACGACTATTGTTGATGTGCCACCTGCCGAAAAATTCGTTACGATTAACACTGAGAGTATGCGTGGCAAGGTCTTAGCGGTTGCGAAGAAGGGTAAGTTGGATACGTGGCGGCAGCTGGGCGAAGTTGTGAAGGCTGTTCAAGAAGAGCATTGGAACGCTTCTTCAGCGGAAGTCAATAACACTTTGAATGACTTGGTGAAGGATGGCTTAATCGCGAAGAAGCACACGGATCGCAACTACTTCTGTTTGGCTAATGGCGTCAAATTCAAGACGGACGAGGTTGAAGCATGAAAGCGAGAAAATGGAATGAAGATGAGTTAAAGTTATCAGAGAAAGCCTATGTTGTTCCCCGTTACAACACTATCAGTTTTGCGGAACGACAAAGACTCATCGCTCTCGTGTCTTGGCTCAAAAGACCACTTCTTCCTGAAGAATGGGTTATTGTTAGAACATGAACGAGGTTAAAGCCTAACATGAATCGCACTAAGATTGAGTATCTTGATTTCACTTGGAACCCCATTGTTGGGTGTTCTGGCGCTGATTGTGAGGTTCGTCGGCGTGGTGTCTGTTGGGCTATGGCCATGGCAAAAAGACAGAAACAACGTTGCCAACTGTGCTACGATTTCTTGCCGCACTTCCATGAAGAGCGATTGACGGAGCCTCTGCATCGTAAGAAGCCAACTCGAATCGGCGTCTGTTTCATGGGGGAACTGCTCGATGGAACTGTGCGTCTGACATGGCTAACTGAGATTTTCAATGTTATGCGTATTGCTCGCCAACATACTTTTGTCAATCTAACAAAGCAAGCTATGAACTTACAATCGCAAATAATAGCTAAGTTGCTACCAAGTAATCTTTGGCTCGGCGTCTCCGTGAATAGAAAGGCTGATTTATGGAGACTTGGATACCTCAAACAAACTAAAGCGACCGTCAAAATTGTTTCTTTCGAGCCTCTTTACGAATGCATGGGCGATATTGACCTTGAAGGTATTGATTGGATAATTATTGGAGCACAAACCCATCCTGACTTACAGCCTGATACAAGTTGGGTCACCCCAATACTTAGAGAAGCAAGCACTCATGAAATAGCAGTATTTATCAAAAATAATCTCTGGGTAACATCTAAATGCTTTAACACTCTCGAAGCACTCGGACATAAACCGCCTTTTCAGGAGTTTCCGAATCTTAGGTGATCTGTTTTTGGGTAGGTCTTCAGGCGATGGCCTTCTTTCATGGAGGAAGTATGACAGTCAGAATAGTCATAGTCAGAGCCTGAGGCAAGCCGTTTACGAATTGCTTGATAAAAATCCGTTGTTGACAGCTCAGCCACTATGTAAATTACTGAATTTGCCCTATCGCCGCTACCAAGATTACGTTGCCCATCTACGCTCTAGATGGAAGTATGATCATAAAAATGAGCGGGGTTCAAAGTGTTCATTGCATGGTTGGCGTGGTTGGTGTTTTTTGCCGAATGGCGTGGGCGGGATTCGAACCCGGGCTGTTGATGTTGGTTGGTTGCAGAGTAGGGCTCGTAATAGGTGGTTGTTGTGGAAGGATCGAGTTGGGAGGCTTCAATGGTTTGAGACTGGTCGGGTGAATTTGTATGTGCGTAAGCCTGCTAATTTGGGTAAAGCCTATCAACTGATTTGTAACGGGTTTAGTTTCACGGGTTTGATTACGGACATTAAGGTTCTCGAGAAGGTTTTGGCTTCTGTTCGGTTTAAGGGCGCTCACTATGTTTTTCCTACGGAGCAACGCTTGCCCAAGCTCACGATAGATCTCTTTGCCAAGAGCAATGGGATCATAATCAAAGTCGGCGATGTCACTCATCCTCATGGCGTAGAAGTATTGGTTACTTATCCTGACTGGGCTGAAAGAAATGAAAGGGTCTTAGAACAACTCAGTGAGACTTTGGGTCAGTTATTGAAGCCTGCTATGCCCAAGGATCCAAAGAAGGATGTGAGTTATCGGGCGTGATGGTTTTGGTTGAGGATACTACGAGTATACCGAGTGCATGCCCAGGATGCGGTTCACAGAGTAAACACCCTGAATCTACTCTGTGTCCTGAATGTGGTTCGGCTAGGCTTTGGAAGGATGGCCTTCGCTATTTGCACCGCAGAGAGGATACTCGTAGTATTCAGCGTTGGCTATGCCGCAACTGTGGATATCGGTTTTCAGTAGGTGTCATGACACCTAATTTGTCTCCCGGAGACAATTTCAATGGCTCTGAATCATCTGAACGCCTTCAGAATGTTGATAGGCAGATTTTAAATTTGCCTGCGCCCCATAATGGTAGTTGCCGAGTGTGCGTCGCTGAGGGAGCGATGGTAAACTTGGCCGCAGTGAAATCAACCCAACAGAACCAACAAAGCGAAAAAGCGGGAGCCGCAACAACAGATCCAGCAGCTCTCAAAGGATTAATCGTCCAATTCATGGCTTGGCTTGAAAAAGAAGCCTACGAAGGAACAGCATATCCAAGACTCATACGAATACTTGCCCGTCGTGGAGCCGATCTACTAAATCCTGAAAGCGTCAAGAAAGTAATTGCGCAGCAGCCTTGGAAAAACGGAACAAAAATGCTTGCAGTATACGCCTATGATGCTTTCGTAAAGATGCTTAATATACAATGGTCTCCGCCCCAATATGCTCAAGAAGAATCGTTGCCTTTCGTTCCCGAGGAGAAAGAGCTTGATCAATTGATTGCCGCATGTAGAAGCCGAAGAATGGCCACGTTTCTACAAACCTTAAAGGAAACCTTTGTCGATCCCGGCGAAGCGATAAGGATGGAATGGATAGACGTAAACTCTTCGCAGAATGTGATAACGATCAATCATCCAGTGAAGGGTCATCTTCCAGGGCAAGTGAAGGTTTCAAGTAAGCTCGTAGCGATGTTAAACGCTTTGCCAAAAACTTCAGACCGGGTCTTCCCAACAACATACAATGTAATGTACCAAGGGTTTCTTGAAGTAAGGAAAAGAGCTGCAAAAATATTGCAGAATCCAAGGCTTCGAGCAATATCATTTAGGTCCTTCAGACATTGGGGCGGTAGCATGATCGCTCATTATACCAACGGGAATGTTCTAACGGTTAAGAAGATCTTGCGGCATAAAAGAATCGAGAACAGCATGAAGTACATCCACACGATCGATTTCAAAGACGATGA
>Ga0315314_1002693_pt1 | contig 14491 bp, 17 predicted proteins | sample TDP9_MG_FD_203631 | JGI IMG/M metagenome (GOLD analysis project Ga0315314, IMG submission 203631) | Freshwater sediment microbial communities from Lake Towuti, South Sulawesi, Indonesia - TDP9 | ecosystem: Environmental > Aquatic > Freshwater > Lake > Sediment | place: Indonesia: South Sulawesi...
CGTAGACACTCCGAAGCGAAAGTACCATAAGGAACTTGACTTGCCAGCTGAGGTTGATCCGGACACCTCGAAAGCCTCTTACAAGAACGGCGTATTGGAAGTCGTACTGACGAAAGTGAAACCGAGGCTCAGAGGGAAAGAGATAAAGATCGAATGAACATCGACGCTGAAAACGAAGATTGGGAAATCTACCTAGCCGAGAAATCTCAAATAGTCTATAGCTATGCGAAACCTAGTAGTTAGAGCGGAGGAGATCGACCGCAACAAAGGGAGGTTCCCTTTCTATTCCTTCCAGCGGATCTCCCTCCGCTTCCCCAATTTCCCTTTTTCCGGCCAAGCCCTACTTCTTGACCAACTTCAGCAGTTCGTCGAAAGATGGACCCTGCCTTATCTCTTCCGGATGCTTACCTAGATCTTTCTTCTTCTCCAAAGCTGAGAGGAACCTTCTAACCTCATCGAAATCCTTCTCATAGATATGCAGATCGTTGGAGAAATCTACGTACTGTCCAACCTCAAACCTCACACCTTTAGACTCGTAGGCTTCATTGAGGGGCTGAATTATCTTTCTCTCCTCTAATTCGATCAAGCCGTTCACATTGGCTTCCCAAGCGTCGAAGAGGTCTCTAGACCTCCAGCAGGTTTGAAGATCAATCTTGTAGGTCTTGCCGCGCTCCGGCTTCGGATCCATTGTAGGAACTGTGACCCAAATCCTTTGGAGGCATGGAGGGCTCTCAGACTTGATGTCTTTCCAAGTCTGCCAAGTGACTGCTTGAAGCCTCCTAGAGAAGATCTCGCCTCTCTTCAATCCTTCCACTATGAAGTCTTCAAGTTGATCCACTTTCTCGAAGGATGGAGCAACATAGTTGAAGATTCTATCATGATAAGTGTAGTCCCAGCCCTTCCCGATATAGTGATCCTTTGTTCCTTCCACGAGTTCATCGATATATCCGCCTATGATCGCTTGTTGACCCATAACATCGCCAGCATGAATCCTAGGCTCCTTCAAAGGATCTCTTATAACAACAAGCACAGTGGCAGCTCTACTCTCCTGATATAATGAACCCCCACCTTCCTTAGGCCGCGTATACTGCGTCAGCTTCCTGACACCGTTAGTCCAGATTTCGATAACAGCTCTCTCCCAAGCCTCCGCCGTGGTCCCAACCTCTATCTTGAAGACAGGCATAGGCAATATTGATCCCTCACAATGCTTCTACTACCGTCAACACGCAAATGAGGTTATTGGTAGCTTTTCCACGTTATTCGTTGCTTTTCGGCTACTTACGCTTTCTGAAGAGTTTGACGCCTTCGACCTCTGTGACGTATTCGAATCCTGCCTCGACAAGGCTACGCGCTTCATCAAGGTTTTGGGCTACAGCTGACGTATATTCGTCGCTCTGCCAGTCGATCAGTTGGGTGTAGAGGATCGTAGTGGTTATGCTCTTATGGCTGAGGATACGTTGAAGATATAGGAGGTCACGCGTCCGACGGTATTCCATTGTGGCCTTCCAATGGCGAAGCGTATGAAACGAGATTTGGAGCAGCCTTGGGTTCTGAAGCTTCGCCGCTAGCCTCCGCTTTTGACGGCAGAGGTTTCCTCGTAAACTCATAGGCATGGTGTTTCCGAAGACCTTCTCACTCTTCAGCTGTATCCAATCCTCTCCTTTCACATGAGGAATCTGATCACTCTTTCACCAGAAGCTTATCGAAATCCTAATCTCAATATCTATGGCAGTGGAGGAAACAGTTAATCTCTTACCTAATCTTCGATATAGATTATGGACGATAAGTATGAGTGAAAAAACCTTTCCCTTTAAAGTAGGAACCTTCAAATGTATTGTCGTCAAGGATGGCATCCATGCATATCCCTATCCCGCCCAGAACGTTTTCATCAACTTCTTCGTCAACGCACCCAAAGAAGACTTAGAGCAAACGCTGAGGCAACACGGCCTCAATCCAGAGGGATGGAAAGAATACGTCAGCCCTTACGTCAGTTTGGTTATCAACACAGGTGACGAACTCATCCTCGTAGATACGGGTGCAGGTGCTATGTCCCCGACCACAGGAAAGCTGATCCAGAACCTGCAGTCAGAAGGCTTGGCTCCGGAGGACTTTGACAAAGTAATACTGACTCACGCTCATCCAGACCATATCGGCGGAAACCTTGATAGTCAGGGCAAACCAGCCTTCCCTAACGCCCGTTATGTCATATCTAAGACTGAATGGGACTTCTGGATGCACAAGGCAGACGCAGAACTCAAAATCCCAGAAGAAGCTAAGAAACGGCAGATCAACGTGGCACGATACAATCTCCTACCGATCAAAGACCAAGTGGATTTAGTGGGGGAAACAGAAGTCGTTCCGGGCATCAGCCTAATCGAAGCGTCAGGACATACCCTTGGTCAGATGGTCGTTGCCGTAACTTCTCTTGGTGAGAAACTGCTGTGTCTCTCAGATACTGTGCTACACCCAATACATCTGGAGAGACCGGAATGGTATTCTTCCGTTGAAGTCGCTCCTCAGAAAATCGTCTCAAAGAGACAAAAACTCCTAAGCAAAGTTGCATCCGATAAGACGTTGGTGCAGGTTTTCCATTTTCCCTTCCCGGGCTTGGGCTATATCGTCCAGAAGGGAGAGAGATGGCAGTGGCAACCGATTGAGACAACGGGTTAGGGCATCGAAACCATCGGCAAACGATCAGTCGCACGCGCGTTCTCTAGCTTAATCAATTAGGGGCGGAGGCACGAGTACCCAGATGACTCTTCGATTCAACATACCTGACCTGTTCTAGTCTTTCTATGAATTCAGAGTGCTTCTGAACAGCTTCCATATCTGGGAATTCCATTACTCCGAAATAGACCCACTCCTCGTTTGACCAATAACAGTTGCAAAAGGCGATCCATCTGCCACCAACCTGTTCAACATCCTTCATTGCCTTATCACCAAAATCCTTCCGCTCCTCTTCAGATAGCTTGAAGTATGCTTCCTTAGGCTTCATAAACAAGACTTTGATAATAGGTCTTTTCTCAGCCATCTTATCACCTCCCTCTAACGGATTTAAACAATTATCAGACCACAGATAGCATAAGCATTAGCCAAACTAGTTTTTGAAACTACTTTTCTCTCATCTATGAGGAGAGAGTTACCCCCGCGCGCAAAGGACAGAAGGGCTCTCGTTAATAGAAAAAAGAGGGATTTGCGGGGGACATCGCCACCCTTGATTCTGTCAAAAACTGTATTCAAAATCACCGTATCAAATGACAAAACTTGACAAAACCCCATCCTCCCACAGCCTGTAACGGCGGAAAGCTAGTTTTAAGTACTTTCAGGTCAAAATAAGCCCAAAATAAGCCCGTTACAAATCTTGTAACGGTTGTAACGATCATCCTACCGTAGCTTACCGTAACTCTCGACGCCAGCCTTGTCAGCTTCCTATGAATTCTAGTGCCTAGTGTATATGTCCTAATGCATGATATGCAAGTGCATGCTATAGCAGTTTTCCTTGTGCATAGTGCCTAGTGTATTGTCTAGTGTAGTGCCTAGTGTCTAGTGCCTATCACTATCGCTATCATTATCAGTAGAATTAGCTTGCTTCTAATTGTAGTGATATAAAATTAGATTCAATTTGCTATCACTAGAATTAGTTTGCTTCTAATTCTAACTCTAGTTCTAGTGATGACTAGTGCATAGGTGACCAGTGTCTAGTATCTAATGACTGCACTAATGACTAGTGACTAGCGCCTACCTGACTTATCTAGGATGTTATCACTGTTATCAGGCTGTTAACATGGATGTTATCAGGTTGTTAACATGGGTAAGCTAATAGCTACGCGAATAAGCGATGAGGCGTATTCGAAAATGCTGGCAAAATGTGCTGGTCTGGTGTGCTCACCCTATGAGTACTTAAAAATGCTGGTCGAAACAGACCTGGCTCGGCCTGGATCTATGGAACCCAAGAAGACCGAGGATGGAACGAAGTACCTAACCATAGTCAAAGATCAGCCGAAGCTGATAACATTCGTAAAGCCGCAAGCAAAGACGATAGAAATTGTAAGGAAAGAATGATCTGATGCCTCCTCTAGGATTCAAATGCGTAACCATAAGCGAGAGGGCGTACGCCCTTCTCGTGATCAGAGCTAGACTGGCGGGAAAAACGATTCCAAAGATCATAGAAGAACTCCTAGGCATCAAATAGATTCAACCCTCTCTTTAGCTTATGTCAGGCCTGGGAAGAAAGCTATTCCAGGGATCTCTGAATGATTATTCGATAGGTGCCCTTGAGGCCCTATCTTGGGTCCTAGCTCTTCTCGACAAGGTCCATACTGACTTGTTGAGTTATCCGCTTTAGACTCATTTTGTTCAGCTCACATAGGTTAAGAAACTTTTGCTGACTTCAGTTGGAATCGGCTCGAAGAGCGATCGTACGTAAGAATCGATGGGAGCGAGTTTCATCATTAAGTAATGGTCTTTGGCTGTATCGATCTTCTTCCATCCGACCATGAGATCGATAGCCGCTTCAAGAGGTATTCCGCAGAGTCTAAGGCCTGTCAGGTATGCTTTGCGAAGGTCATGTAGATTCAGTGGAGTGATGCCCAGTTTTATGCAGCTCTGTTTCAGTAGGGGATTTGCGGTGTGCGGCATCAATTCTTGAATGAGAAAGTCTCCAGACTTCAAGCCATACTTGGCTACATGGCTTTCCAGGAGCTCTTTGAGCTTATTCGGTATCAGATTGAAGTGCCATCGTTCTCCTTTTTTCGCATACACGGTCCAAGACTGGAATTGGCCTTCTGAATCGAGAGCGATCTTTGTAGGTTTATCTCCGCCTATCCTGGTACCCCAGAGCTCTCGTTCTTCTTCTCGGCTGCCCGTCCTTATTCCTGTCAGAATCTTCGACCATACAGCAAGTTCGAATTCATCTTTCCTGCGATTCGTGAGGTCCACATTGCTTTTGTTGCTTGCGCTTATTTTCTGGAAGCTTCTCGCTGTCCCCAGGATGTTGAGTAGGTGAACCTTGTAGAAGTCAGGCGACATCAACTCGTTGACTAGGCGAGGCTGGCTTTTCAGACCTTTTGTCCGGAGGTATTTGTCTCTCCATTCAGGTTTGCCGAAGCCGTATCTGACGAGGTATCGGAGGGCGATTATAGCGTTGAACCAAGCGCCTTTCGACTTCTTCTCCTTGATGTATCCGATAGCGTTGACGATGTCCTGGTCTTCTCTGATCGTTATGAGCCGTCTCCTATTCCAAGTGTTCTCCCAGATCTTGATGACGTTGTTTTTGATGTATTTTGCACACGATGGTTTGACTTGTGTCTTGACCCAATTCCACCAGTCTTGGGCTTCTTTCTGATCGAAGAATCCGCCTGATACCGGGGCTAAAGACTGTTCGTTGAACTTAGTCCTTTGTCTCTTCAGTCTAGCTCTCCTGATGGTTCTCCAATGAAGCCCCTTAGGGAACCTGCCTGCATCGAGAGCTAGAATCTGAGCGATCTTCCTATCCTCTTTGACCGATTCGCATAGCCTATCAAAGCGTTGTGGAAAAGTAGGGTCATCCTCATAGCGAGCGAAAAGGTCTGGACGACCCATTTGGCAATCAATCTTCCTGTGTAGTTCATGCTACACGTGTAGTAGATATTCACCCAACTCCTATTTAAACTTACGACACATACTACACATAGTGCACAAGTGTTAAATGTGGCATTCAAGACTCAGATAGTCATCGTGAGCAAAATGATTAGAAAACACGGAAGGACTAATCTATTCGTCATAGATCCTGATCTCTGGAATTGGGCGCAATACCGAGCGAAGACTCTAGGCTACACCTCTGTTTCAGAGTACATCTTTGACTTAATCAAGATTGACAGAGAGCAAACCGTTCTTAAGAAGAAGCCAGATAAGAAGTAACGCTTCCCCTAACTAGGATTCAGAAGATTCCAAAAAGAGGAGAGCCTCTGTAACCATTCACGCGCAAACAGTCAATACTGCACAGCAATTCGAAGTCGGTTTGTAGAGAAGGTTGAAGACTTTTTGCTATTCTTGCGACTTTACCGCGGTAAGGTTTAGGACAACTTCAGCTATATCGCTTCCATATTCACATATTCTTCGGAGACTCTCCAAGATTAGCCTAAGGCTCGACATCTCGGGTCCCTTGATCTTCTGTTTCGAGATCTCGGGCACTATCTCGTTCTCGTAGGTTTCGATTTTCTTCGCTCTCTTCAGTACTTCGTCTGCTGAATCATAGCTTCTTTTGAAGAGTGATTTGATTGCGTCCTCGAATATGCTGTTCGAGAAGTTGTTAATTTCAGATATCCTTTCGAGCAGTTTAGGATCTATCTTCATTTGAACTGAATGAACGTTTTCCGCGATCTTGACAGCGTGATCAGCTGTCCTCTCGACGCTCTTCACGATGAGTCTATAGCCCAAGCATTCTCTCGGAGAGAGAAAGATTTCCTTAATTGTTCTGGCGTTCTGAACAGCTGTCTTTATCTGGCGGACTATGTAGAAGCTGAAGCGATCGACTTCATCATCCATCTTCATGACCTCTTCAGCTAAAGCGGTGTTCCCTTCTTTGAGAGCTTGGATCGAGTCTTTCTGCATTGAGGAAGTGATTATGACCATTCTTCTCAATGCGTCCTCAACGGAGAGTTCTGGGTAGCTGAGTAGAACTTGTAGAGTAAGCTCTTCAGGCGATTCGGTTACGATCTCTGTTCCAACGAGCTTCTTCCTTACGGTATCTCTTATCGCATCTTTTATGCTTGATAGCAAACGCCCCTCAGTGGATCTGAGCCTAATGATACTGTAACCGACAAGGTAGAGCGCGATAACCCTTCGGACGATTGACTCAACGTCCGCCTTGGGTAGAATGGCAAAACTGATTTCACTACGTTTCTCTTTCTTCACCATCGTCCTAGGAGTGACTGTCAAGGTCCCATTCTCTCTCGTGACCACGACTTGGCCTCCGCGGCCCAACCCTATATCCTCCACCCACCTCTTCGGCAAAGAAACGATGTACGAGCCACGTCCAGTCACCTGAATTCTTCTTACTTCACCTTCTTCCAGCTGTTCTTCCATCGGATAAAGCCTCTCTATATGAAGAATATAGATTTCTTTCCCTCTCATATTTCATTTGCGCATGATATATTTATTGCTCCCAGATATTTGCTCGAGAAAAAGAGGGAAGAATAATTGAGTGAAAAAAGGAAGATAGGAAGATGGATAGCAGTAGCGGTACTAGCTGTAGTCATAGTTTCTGTGGTAGCTTTCGTATACTTTGGCTCTCAAGGAAAAGAGACGACATATGCAATCAATCAGAAAGGCTCTGACACGATGCTGATTCTGGCGCAGAATTGGGCAGAGACCTACACGAAGAAGCATCCTGAGGTACAAATCGCAGTTAGCGGAGGAGGATCAGGAACGGGTATAGCCGCGTTGATCAATAAGCAGGTGGACATAGCAGACGCTTCAAGAGAGATCACCGACAAAGAAATAGAGCAAGCGAAAGCGAATGGAGTCAACCCGATTGAATGGAAAGTTGCGATAGACGGAATCTCAGTGATAGTTCACCCTGACAACCCGATTTCTGAATTGAGCTTGGATCAACTCAAAGCCATATACAATGGGTCCTTCACGAATTGGAGACAACTAGCCGGTAATGATGCGGTAATAGTTGTTTATGGACGACAAACGAATTCAGGAACATACGTCTACTGGAAGGAGCATGTGCTGAAGAATCAAGACTACAGAAACGATATGCAAGCATTGAATGGAAACGCCGATATCGTAGAAGCGATCGCCAAAGATAAGAACGGAATCGGATACGTCGGCATAGCATATGCCTCACAACGCAGCAGTGAAGTGAAGATCCTAAAGGTGAAGAAAGATTCAAGTTCTCCCGGAGTACCGCCAACTCCCGAAATGATCAAGGACGGAACGTATCCGATTTCACGGTATCTCTATCTTTACACCGATGGCATACCGAAAGGCGCAGTGAAAGACTACATCAAGTGGATACTTGGACCTGAAGGACAGAAGGTCGTCGAGCAAGTTGAGTACATACCGCTACCGGACGAAGTAATCAATGAGCAATGGGCGAAGCTAGTTGACTAGAATGTTCAACCACCCTAGAGATTCCCTTTTTCTTTACAGGGATATTCAAGATCACTGTGAGATGAACTACCTCATTTTCCATGAAACTGCAAGAGAGGGAGAGTTCGCGATATTTTGAGAACCGACTCTATTATTGAGAAATTCTTCTTGATATGCGCTCTAAGCTCGATACTTGTAATTGCTCTCATCTTCATATTTCTCTTTAAAGAGGGGATTCAGACTTTCATCTATGTCTCGCCGATTCAATTCTTTACGGGAAGTATTTGGCAACCGGTAGCTAGCGAACCAAAGTACGGTATACTCCCTCTCGTAGCTGGATCTATTCTAGTTACTTTGGGCGCAACAGTTATTGCGGTGCCCATAGGCATATTATGCGCAACTTATCTTGCTGAGGTATCTAATCCAGCCGCGAGAGAGATCTTGAAACCTATGATAGAAATCCTTGCGGGCGTACCCTCAGTAGTCTTCGGCTTCATCGCTCTCACAGTCCTCGCCGACTTTACACATGGCGTCTTCAATACGACCTACCGTTTGAATGCACTGAACGGCGCGGTAATCCTAGCTGTAATGATAATGCCCACCGTCGTCAGTGTTTCTGAGGATGCGATTTCAGCCGTCCCGAAAGAGTACAAGGAGGCGGCGCTAGCTCTTGGAGCAACGAGATGGGAAGCTTCTAGACGCGTGGTTTTGCCCGCGGCGCTGTCAGGCATAATGGTAGCTGCAATGCTGGGCATTGGCCGAGCTATAGGAGAGACGATGGCTGTCTTGATGGCGACAGGGAATGCCCCACTGTTGACGTTCGATCTGTTAAGCTCTGTTGAGACCATGACGGCAACCATCGCAATAGAGATGGGGGAGGTTGCATTCGGTTCCCCACATTACCATGCACTGTTCGCGATAGGGCTTGTTCTCTTCGCGATGACTTTCATAGTTAATCTAATTGCAGAGCTGGTTTCTGCCAAGTTTAGGAGTCTCAGGTATTGATCTCTAGAAGAGTTAGAGAGAAGATCGCGTTTACCTTTCTTCGGTTATCAGCTCTACTAGTTCTCGTCGTGTTGGTCGCCATCTTGTACTACATAGTCAGCAACGGTATAGGAGTTGTAAGCATAGGCTTCTTGTTAAGGAATCCTGAAGAAGGTATGACTCGAGGAGGAATCTTCCCCGCAATCGTCGGCACAGTTTATTTGGTTGCATTAACCTTGCTGTTTGCGCTTCCATTAGGCGTCTCAACAGCAATATACCTGTCGGAATACGCTAGAGGAAAGAACGATCGAGTGGTAATGATAATCAAAATGGCGACTAGAATCTTGGCAGGGATTCCATCCATCGTGTACGGTTTGCTGGGGTTAGGCCTGTTCGTTCTTTTCTTGAATCTACGTTTCAGCATCCTTTCTGCATCACTAACTCTATCATTTCTTACTGTTCCGATCATCATCGCAGCATCGGAAGAGGCACTTGAGAGTGTTCCAATGTCTTATAGAGAAGCCGCGCTTGCGTTGGGAGCTACGAGATGGCAGACTATAAGAAGCGCGGTTCTACCGTATGCTCTTCCAGGCATTATGACCGGATCGATACTCGGATTGAGTAGAGCAGCTGGTGAGACAGCGCCCATAATGATAACAGGTGTAGCATACTACCTTCCACGTTTACCTACATCACTCTTCGATCAGTTCATGGCTTTGCCGTTTCACATCTTCACTCTCTCAACACAGTCATCGAACCCTCAGCTGACTAGGCCAGTACAATTCGGTACAGTATTCGTCTTGATGGCTCTTGTCCTAGTGATGAATCTTGCAGCGATAGTCATCAGAAGCCGGTACAGCAGACTGAGAGCGTGAAAGCCGTGTCAAACAACAACTTGAAGATTCAGTCAAAGAATTTGAATCTCTGGTTTAGCGAGAAGCATGTGCTAAAGAACGTCAATATCGCGATTGAGGAGAAGAGAGTGACTGCGATCATGGGGCCTTCTGGATGTGGAAAGACGACTCTTATCAGAGCTTTCAATAGAATGAATGAAATCATCACTGGCTGTAGAACTTCCGGCGAAGTCCTAATCGATGGAAAGGACGTGTACGGCTTGGATACGGACGTCGTCGATTTAAGGAGGAGAGTTGGACTCGTATTCCAGAAGCCAAATCCATTCCCGAAGTCGATCTACGACAATGTCGCTTTTGGACCAAGAATACATGGAATAACTCGAAGAAGGCAGCTGGACGACTTTGTTCAATTCAGCCTTCAAGAAGCTGCACTCTGGGAGGAGGTCAAGGATAGATTAAACGACTCAGCGCTGAGTCTGTCCGGCGGACAACAGCAGAGACTATGTATTGCGAGGGCGCTTGCTGTAGCCCCTGAGGTAGTTCTCATGGATGAACCGTGTTCAGCGCTGGACCCTGCAGCCACGGCTAAGATCGAGGCCTTGATGAGAAAACTCACACAGAACTATACTGTGATCATTGTTACACATAACATGCAGCAGGCGGCTAGGGTATCAGATTTCACAGCCTTCATGTATCTGGGAGAGCTTGTCGAGTACGGGGAGACGAAAAAGATCTTCGAGAACCCTGAGAATGAGTTGACTGAGAAATACATAACCGGAAAATTTGGCTAGGTGAAGTAGTTTGAGTAAGAGACCGCTGGATGAAGGTTTGAACACCATTAAAGGAATAATAACCGATATGGCAGATTTGGCAGTGAAGACCGTAGAGGCGTCTGTTGGAGCTTATGTGGAAGGAGGGGCTCTAGAGGTTCAGGTTAGAGCTTGGTCCGACGCCTTGAGATCTATGCACAGCGACATTGAAGAGGTCGCAGTGGAATTACTTGCGAGATATCAACCTGTAGCGATCGATCTTCGAACAATAAAGTCAAGCATGAAGATTGCTTATGACCTTTCTAGGTTCGGCCGCTACGCCTACGACATATTGCATGTGCTACAGCTACTTAATGGGTACAAAAGGACAGAGTTGAAAGATGAATTCATAGAAGGGATGAGCAAGAAGGTTCTGGAGATGCTCAGGCTGTCTGTGGACATTTATAAGAGAAAGAATTTCGATAGAGTGGAGGATCTATCACAGATGGAAAATGAAGTCGATGATATGTATAGGAGACATTTGAAGGCTATGGCTGAGAATCCTCCTGAAAGAGCCGCCAAATGTATCTCAGATGTCCTTTTGACACGTCACCTCGAAAGAATAGCCGACCACGCCTGCTACATTGTTGAAGAAGTCTATTACATGGTTCACGGCCGCTCAATGTATTTTAGATAGACCCAACATTCTGGTACCCACGCGGCGAATAAGTTCGTTTACGGTTCGAAGGTGCTCGCAGTCAGCACACTCACGCATAGGAAACTAGCTCATATAATTCGATTCCAACAAGTCTCATTAGGTTGACAGTAGATTGAAAGTGACCTCGATTTACCCGTAAAGAATTCGCGATTCAAATTTAAGGGGACGCATCAAGTGACCCATACACAATTCTGTCTTGGCCCATTGTTTGGAAAGAAATCCACTAAAACCCCTAACTAGGATTCAGAAGATTCCAAAAAGAGGAGAGCCTCTGTAACCGTTCACGCTCAAACAGTAAACATCGAACAGCGATCCGAGGTCCAGATGATTAAGCTGGAAATAGAGAAAGCCCTCGACCTAATCGCTAGGGTCCCTGATAACCAGGAGTTCAAGGAGCAGCTTCTTAAAGCCGCCGTCAAAGCAGTATCGGCAGTTATAGTCGGTCCACTTGACACGAGAGAGATTTTTTAAAGGTGCTTCTTGTAGTTTACTGAAGGTGCCTTGGTTGAGCACGATCAATATCTCCCTTCCCAAGGGTATGGTTGAGAAGATTGATAGGATTGTGAAGGAGCAGCGTTACGCCAGCCGATCCGAGCTTGTGAGGGACGCTGTTAGGAGCTTTTTCAGTGAGGCTGATTGGGCGTCGAGGTTGACTGGAATGGCTTTAGCCGTTGTGACAATGACCTTTAACATAGAGAGGAGGGGGGTCTTCGAGGAGATCAGTCGGCTACAACATAAGTACGAAAATATAATCTCAACGACATTACATAATCACCTTGGCAAATCTTGCCTTGAGGTCATCTTGACAAGAGGCGACATAAACGAGATCAAGAGGTTTACCGACAACCTCAAAGTTATTCGAGGAATAGAGATAGTTAAGATAACCGTCGCATAACCGGCTCATTGGCAAAAAGCACAGCGTTTCTTGGCAATTTTTGCTAGCAACCATTATTTCTCAATGCCGACTACTACCGTGCTACCCCCATTGAACTCAGTCCGAGTGAATTCAGGATGCCGAATGATATTCAGCGAGAGGGCGACAGAAGATTAGACATCTTTCGCTTGACGTTTATCGCCATTGCGATCGTCTTGAGTTGGCTTGGAATTTGGCGTCTGTTCTTTCCGTACGACTATGTCGCCTTGACAGCGGTGATGATAGGTGGCTTACCGATTTTCAAGGCAGCGTACACGGCGTTGAGATCAAAGTCTGTGACAATGGAGGTTGCGATGAGCGTTGGAATCGTAGCCTCCCTGTTGGTAGGTGAGTTTCTTGCGGCGACTGTCATAACATTCTTCACGTTGGCGGCCGAGTTCATCGACGAGTTCACGATCCGGAAAGCAAGGGCTGCGATTCGAGAGCTGATCGAGTTCGCTCCGAAGAATGCAGCTGTTAGACGTAACGGCGAAGAGGTTGAGGTTCCAGTAGATGAGATAATGCGCGGCGACACCGTCATAGTTAGACCTGGAGAGAAGATACCTGTTGACGGCAAGGTCACTAGAGGAAGCGCAACCATCAACCAAGCACCGATTACAGGGGAATCTATACCTGTTGAGAAGAATGTCGGGGACCTTGTCTTCGCAGGTACCATCAACCAAGCCGGCCTTCTTGAGGTTGATGTAGCCAGAGTTGGCAAGGACACCACTCTGGGACGAATAGTGAGGCTTGTTGAAGAAGTTGAGAGAACCAAGAGCCCGGTTCAGAAGTTTGCTGACCGTTTCGCCAGTCGTTTCGTTCCAATCGTTCTTCTCCTTGCTTTCCTCACCTTTATCCTCACGAGGAACATCACGTCAGCTATCGCGGTTATGGTGGTTGCATGTCCTTGTGCTATTGCAATGGCAACTCCCTTAGCTGTGGTCGCGAGTGTGGGAAGAGCTGCGAGGAAAGGGATCATAATCAAAGGAGGCATCTACCTAGAAAAGCTAAGCCAAGTCGATACGATCGTCTTAGACAAAACTGGAACGGTAACCCTCGGGGAGCCTCGAGTAATAGACGTAAAGAGATTCGGTGCGTGCAGTGAAGAAGAGATCGTCACGTATGCTGCCGTCGCGGAGAAACATTCTCAGCATCCCTTCGCTCGAGCAATAATGAGAAAAGCAGACGAGTACAAGCCAAAGATTCCTGACCACAAAGAATGCGAGATCATAGCTGGAAAAGGTGTGGTTTGCGATTACAATGAATCAAGGGTCATCGTAGGAAGCAGAGAACTTCTTCATGAGAAGGGCATAGCCATCCCGAAAGAGGCAGAGGAGTACATGAGCCGAAGGGAAATGGAAGGAAAAACATCGGTGATGATCGCTCATGACGAGGAGCTATGTGGAGTTATCTGTCTCGGTGACATTCTCAGAAGAGATGTGGCCCAAGCACTAACCGACTTGAAGAAGCTCGGCTTAGACAAAATGTTAATGTTGACCGGTGACAACCCGCGGACAGCGGCAACCATCGCCAGTCAAGTCGGCATCACAGAAGTGAAGGCTGGATTGATGCCTGACGAGAAAGTGGAGAGAATAAGAGAGCTCACCAAAGATGGTCGCAAAGTCCTCATGGTAGGTGACGGGGTCAATGATGCCCCTGCTCTGGCGCGGGCGGATGTCGGCGTGGCCATGGGAGTCGCCGGCACAGATGTTGCGATTGAGGTTGCAGACGTAGTGCTTATGACTGATGACTTCGGGAACTTGACAGAAGCGATCAAGGTCAGCCGAAAAACCTTCAACATAATCAGACAAAACATCTTTGCCAGCATACTCTTTAACGTCGTAGGAATAGCGCTAGCGTCAACAGGAGTCATCACTCCGTCAATGGCGGCTGTCGCCCACGTGTTACCGGACTTCATCCTCTTCATAAACTCTTTCAGACTAATTCGATGATAATTGATGCAGGTGGAGAATTCTGGCTGTCAAAAAGTTCGAAGAAGTTACGGTAAACGTCAAAGAGTTTTGTCAACCTAGCGCGTTCAACATTGACAAAACTTACGCACAAATTAAGTTTCGCCACTCAGCATAGATATGAGGTTATTGGTTGCTTTTCGCCTACTTACACTTTCTGAAGAGCTTGACGCCGTCGATGTCTGTGACGTATTCGAATCCTGCCTCGACAAGGCTATACGCTT
>Ga0315314_1002694_pt1 | contig 14487 bp, 14 predicted proteins | sample TDP9_MG_FD_203631 | JGI IMG/M metagenome (GOLD analysis project Ga0315314, IMG submission 203631) | Freshwater sediment microbial communities from Lake Towuti, South Sulawesi, Indonesia - TDP9 | ecosystem: Environmental > Aquatic > Freshwater > Lake > Sediment | place: Indonesia: South Sulawesi...
AGCACATCGGCTTCTTCATCGTAGTCTATCCACATTGCTTTAGAGGGCATGGAGAGTAGGTTGGGTATGATTTCGCTGATTTTTTGAACGTTTATCGTCTTCGCCACAGGATTTTCCTCCTCATCAAAATACTATCTATCTTCGAAGTCATAAACGCTGTGATTACAAACTCTTCACTATTCTTTTCTCTGTAGCAGCAAATAAGATACTTGGAGCCAGTGTGAGTCTTCTTGTAAAACTTTATTGCTAGCAATTCTCCTTTCGTACCAGTCACGACGTGGTCGGGGTTATTTATGGTTTCAAGCACGTCATAGAAGTAACCTGCCATGTAGTCGTGGGATTCTGTGATGTGATACCAACGTTCTGGAGTTAGTTTTATTGTTCTCTTGCTTTTTGATAGAGTGGTAGCAGTTGTCGACATCATGTTGCCTCTTATGCCAACGCCTTTTCACTGTTAGTGAACTCCAAGCTTATAAACCACAGAAGCTTTCTCCCCGCAAGCAACGTCACAAACGGCCTGGGAAAGAGATGTTCTCCGCAGAGCTATTCCTGAACTCGTTAAGAAGGGTTATGTGCACTACAGGGATATTGAGAAGAAAGCGCTTGCAACATGACTACGTCTTCGCAACATCAAACACGGTCAGAAAAAGTAGAACCAAAATTGACATGACCTTAAACGAAGGAAGTTCAGCTCAGAACAAGAATCAAGATAGAAATAACCATGGAAAAGACGTTTTTTGGAGAGTTCAAGAGAATCTATGAGCTTAAAGTTGTGAGGACAGCGGGCGCCGACTGTTAGTCATATCCTTGAGATGTTGTTGGGAAAAGGATCAAGGCCCTTAAAAGAGAAAAAAGAGGGATGGTTGTGCTTGCGTTTCTCGTTCTAGGGGCTGAAGGTTTTGCCGTAGTTTTTTGCGAGTATGTACAGATCGTTGACGTCGACTATACCATCTTGGTTGAGGTCGCCGAGTTGCCAGGTGGTTCTGACGATCCAGACGTAGATACGGACGTAGTTCCAGTAGGGATCGGTTTTGCCGCGGTAGATGGTAATCGTGTTCACTGTTAGACCAGTCCATGCCAAGCCTGTTTCAATATCTGTTTTGACCAGCAGGAAATCATAGGAGCCTGCGCCCGCCGAGTTGGTCGAGCCCGCGAGTGCGTATGCAGCGTCGTCTGTATAAACCAGGGAATAAGCCACGTCCTGTCCTGTTCCGCCATATGTTTTGTTCCATAGCGCGTTTCCAGCTGAGTCCGTCTTGACAAGCCAGAGGTCAGAGCCGCCTGCACCAAAGGACATCGTCGACCCTGCAATTGCATATCCTTCATCGCCTGTTTGAATAATACAGTAAGCATAGTCACTGCCTGTTCCTCCGTATGTCTTGCTCCATTCGGATCCTCCATTTGGGTCTGCTTTAATTAGATAGAAGTCGTAGCCGTCAGCACCTAGAGAATCAGTGTAGCCTGCAATTGCATATCCTTCATCGATTGTCTGAACCACTGAAGAGGCACAGTCATTACCCAATCCCCCGTATTGACGGCTCCACTCCTCACCTCCAGCCGAATCTGTCTTAACAAGCCAACAATTCTTTGTAGTACCTATTGAAGCGTAGCCTGCTAGTGCATATTCCCCATCACTCGTATGAACCAAAGAAAAAGCCTTGTCGTCCCCAGTAATCCCGTATCTGCCGCCACCCACCTCAGTTCCACCTGCATTTGTTATGACGAGCCAGAAATCATAATAGCCTGTCCCAGCGGACTTGGTTCCGCCTGCCATTGCATAGCCCCCGTCATTTGTCTGAACCACACAATAGAACTCATCATCGAAACCCGATCCGTATGTCTGGGTCCACTGTACGTCTCCAGCGGCATCAGTCTTGACCAGCCAGCCATCAATGCCCCCACTACCGAAAGAGGTCGTAGATCCGACTATTGCGTATCCGCCATCTCCTGTCTGAACCACAGAGCGAGCAAGGTCGGTGCCAGTTCCTCCTCCATATCTTCTGCCCCATTGCACGTTTCCAGTTGAGTCTGTCTTCACAAGCCAGAAATCCCAGCTCCAACCAGTAAGATAAGCGGACCCTACCAGTGCGTGTCCTCCGTCGGTTGTCTGAACCACGTCGGTGCAATTTTCAATGTCTGTTCCGCCATATGTTTTGTTCCAATCGTGGACGAAGAATCCGCCCAAGTTTCTTTGGTGTTCCAGACTTGTCTCAACGTTGAGCTTAACCAACCAGAAATCCCCTCCACTAGCGCCATAGGAGTATGTATGTCCTGCCATTGCATATCCGCCGAAAGTCGGAACCACAGCATAGGCTTGGTCTTGCTGTGCTCCTCCATATCGTCGGCTGCCTACCATGCCTCCAACCGAGTCTGTCTTGACCAGCCAGAAATCCCAGTTAGTAGCTGGGGTCCACGAGTATTTGTGCCCCGCCAGCGCGTATCCGCCGTCAAAGGTCTGAACAAGGCAATGGGCCTCTTCTGTGTCTGTTGTTCCATATGTTCTGTTCCACAGGGCGTTACCACGTGGGTCCGTCTTAACAAGCCAGAAGTCATTGCTACCACCAGCGCCATAAGAGTTGGTTGAGCCTCCCATCGCATATCCTCCAAAAGTCTGAATTAAACAATAGGCGTTATCGTAGAGTGCTCCCCCGTATGTTCGGCTCCATTGCATGTTACCAGCCGAATCTGTCTTAACCAGCAGGAAATCATTGTTGCCTGTTCCAACCGATGTGGAGCCAGCGATTGCGAACCCTCCCTCGCTTGTCTGAATCACAGAATGGCCTTCTTCCCAGCCTGATCCTCCGTATGTCCTGTTCCACTGCTGGATTCCCTCGGAATTCGTTTTGACAAGTAAGAAATCCCCGCCATTAAATCCGGTGTAGCCTGCTATGGCGTAGCCTCCCTCGCTTGTCTGAATCACAGAATAGGCTTGTTCAGTGAACGTCCCTCCGTACGCTTGGTTCCACAGCATGTTTCCGTCCTTGTCGGTCTTGACCAACCAGAAATTGGGGTACCCACCAGGTGTGCCATAAGAGGTTGCGTCGCCTGCTATTACGTATCCGCCGTCATTTGTTTGAATCAAGGAGCGCGCCTGTTCTGTCCCTGTTTCTCCTCCGTATGTTTGGCTCCACAGCTTCTTTCCGTCTCGATCTGTCTTAACAAGCCAGAAATCTGTGTCGCCACCTGCAAGGATGGTGAAGCCTGCTATAGCGAATCCTCCGTCAGTCGTACCGACCATTGAATAGGCCCAGTCGCTGCTTGCTCCGCCAAATGTCTTGTTCCACGAAGTCGCGCCCATAGGATCGAGAATTTCCTTTCCCTGAATATCAACAACTACCTCAACCGTATTCAACCCGTGCGTCAAAGTGAGATACTGCCCAACATTGCCCCGAATGTCCACCCAGCCGCTGTCATACGCTGGCGGGCTAAGCAATGGTGTCGCTGAGGATGACGAAGACAAGGAAGATGACTCTTGAGACGAAACAGACTCATAAACTGGCGCAACCGTTCCACCCAAGCCGAACGCAACAGCCAAAACAGCCAACAAAGCCATTGTAGCCGAATACTTACTAATGGTGTCCATAGATCTCTCTCCAAGTGTCATATTTCTATCATTAGATTCCTTAAAACATTTATGAAAGACAATTCTATTCAGATTTAACTCAAATACTATTTAGCTCTTTCATACGTGCTTCATTTCTTTCATCGTGTTTCCTCCAATTAGCCCTAAATGGTGCCTATTAGTTGTGTTCCTTATCCTAACCTCCACTCACTCTTTCCAGCCCAAAGCCGAAGCAACACAATGCTTGATGATGAAACTATAGCAGCGACCAATTATCAACACGCGCACCGCGCACAGCCTCAACATAGAAGTGGTAGTCTGCGCCGCGTGTACGTTGACTACTCTTCTGAACAACAGCCACCTCGGTATTATTACAGTCTCTAAGCGAAGGTTAACGACCCATGAAAATTCACACCGTTACAAACAATCTACACTTCCATGTTAACTACAACTGTCCGTCCGCAGCCCCAACATCCTATATGATATCGTCATCTGGAACAGCCTGACGACGATGTCCACACAGCCTTCAGCCGCACAACGCAGCCGCAACATGGTAGAAGAAGGTGTAGGTAGATAATTGCCTTCTTCTTCAGAAATTTCTCTTCCCGCAGAACTCACCCCAACATACCCAAACGTCACGATTGACAACATTGATGGTGCCTTTTAGCAACATAGAACGTCACGCTAAACCAGCGAAAACAGCGCCCAAAGCACCATACAGAACCATGAACAGACCGCAAAACGCAAACTGAAAAGTAGAACTTTCACCGCAAAAAAATTTTTCTGCACTCATACTAATAGACCCTACACACAGGAAAGCCACCACACATGCCACGATTCCATCAAACCGCAGACATACTACGCTTAATGAGCAATAAACAAAACATACGAAACATAGGCATCATAGCCCACATAGACCACGGCAAAACCACCATGACCGACAGCCTACTAGCCGAAGCAGGACTACTATCACCAAAAATAGCCGGAACCGCCCGAGCCCTCGACTACCTCGAGGAAGAACAAAAAAGAGGCATAACAATCAAAACAGCCAACATCAGCCTACTACACGAAGAAAACGGCACACCCTACATCATCAACCTCATCGACACACCAGGACACGTAGACTTCACAGGCAAAGTAACCCGAGCCCTAAGAGCCACCGACGGCGCCATCATAGTCGTAGACGCAGTAGAAGAAATCATGGTCCAAACCGAAACCGTGACAAGACAGGCACTGAATGAACGAGTCCGCCCGGTCCTATACATAAACAAAATAGACCGATTAATCAAAGAACTCCGACTCACACCAGCCGACATACAGAAGAAACTAACACGCATAATCAACGACTTCAACAACCTCATCGAACTCTACGCTGAATCAGAGTACAAAGACGAATGGAAAGTAGACCCTGCGAAAGGCACGGTGGCTTTCGGCAGCGCCCTTCACAAATGGGGATTCACACTCAACATAGCACAGCAAAAGCAAATCAAATTCAACGATGTCATCGAAGCCTACCAAAAAGACACCTACGAATCACTACAAGAAACCATACCACTACACAACGCCATACTAACCGTGGTAGTCAATCACCTGCCCAACCCAGTTCAAGCACAGCGCTATCGAATTCCAAAAATCTGGACAGGCTTCCTTGACTCAGAAATAGGCCAAGCCATGCTCAACTGTAGCGACACAGGACCGACTGTCATATGCATCACCACAGCGCAGATGGACCCACATGCCGGCCTAATCGCCACGGGGCGACTCTTCTCAGGCAAAATTACAGCAGGCGATGACACCTACCTAGTTAGCGCCAAAAAAGACTACCGCACGCAGCAAGTCTCCATGTATATGGGTGCATTCCGCGAGGTAGTTGACCATATCAACGCGGGCAATATAGCTGCAGTTCTGGGGTTAGAACTCGCGAGAGCAGGCGAAACCGTAGTCGCCCGCAGCCACAAAGACGTCATGATACCCTTCGAACGAATCAGATACGTCTCCGAACCCGTCATAACCGTCGCCTTGGAACCCGTCCACCCCAAAGACCTGCCACGCTTAGTTGAAGCCATGCAACGCTTAATCGTAGAAGACCCAAACCTAGCAACGACCATAAGCAAAGAAACAGGCGAGTACTTGCTCAGTGGCATAGGCGAGCTTCACTTGGAAATAGCGGTGAAATTTCTGCGAGACTACGCTGGCGGCGACTTGGAAATCATTACAGGTAAGCCTATTGTTGTCTACAGGGAAAGCGCAGCTGCCAAAGGCGTAGTGGCTCAAGCCAAAAGCTCCAACAGGCTCAACAAACTCTGGATGCAAGTCGAACCACTGGAAGATCAAATAATCGAACTCATCGAGAAAGGCGAAATCACCGAAGACACAAACCCAAAACAGCTTTCAGTTGCGCTCCAAAAAACCGTGGGGTGGTCCCCTGAAGAAGCACAAAGAGTATGGGCGGTTGAACCTCACAAAAACATTCTCATCGACATGACCAAAGGAGTTCAATATCTACAAGAAGCACGAGACACGATAGTATCTGGCTTTGCATGGTCCTGCCAAAGCGGACCTCTGTGCGAAGAACCTATGCGAGGTGTAAAAGCGAAACTACTGGATGCCCAACTTCATGAAGACCCAGTTCATCGTGATCCAGCTCAGCTCATGCCCGCGACCCGAAGAGCCATGTTCGGATCGTTTCTTACAGCCAAAGCCTCACTGGTGGAACCCATATTCCGGATTGACGTTACAGCACCGGCTCAATGGGTGGGACAGGTGAGTGGCATAATAACCCGACAGAAGGGCAGAATTACATCGTCAGAGCAGAAAGGACCCATTACCAACATTATAGGCTATATACCAGTGCGCCAAACCTTCGGCTTGGCCGCGGAAATGCGCTCAGCTACATCTGGCCATGCTTTCTGGCAGTCAGCATTAGACCATTGGGAAAAGATACCTGCGAGCACTGCCTATGTGATCATCCAAGAAATAAGGAAGCGGCGGGGACTGCCGCTTGAGATTCCGACAGCCAATAAGTTCATAGATGAACCGTAGCTCCGATTGAGCCTAGGCTTGCTCAAATGCAAACTCATATTGATGTAGCAAATCAGAAAGCAAGCTGCAGTTGTAATGGGTTAGGAGAGATGTGGGCACGTTCGTTCTTGTCCTCATGGGGTGTGGAAGCGCCATGATCGCTAGCCCATATATCGGCATTGTGGGAATTGCATTTGCGTTCGGATTTTCACTGCTGGCTATGGTGTATGCTATCTGGGGTATTTCTGGATGGCACATTAACCCGGCAGTGTCCCTATCTATGTTGGCGGCTGCTTGAGTAACCATTAAGGACTGATTAATTCTGGCGCTGGCAGTAGTCTGCACCGTCGCACGTAGCTGTGTTCAATTGCGGGAATCCTTCTCTGCATGTTCCGAAGGTCATTCCTGTTTTTTCGGTTTGCTCTTTGATGTTTTTCAATATGTTGTATCGAAATTTCTTGGGTAGGTATCGGTATCCTGCTATTCTTTCGCCCTTTTCGAAGTAGAGTGGTTTGAGTTGTTTTGCTGTGGCTCGGAAGGTTTGGTTGAATCTGTTCCAGTTGTCTGGTTTGACCTTGTAGGTCGATGTGGTTATGTGTTTGACGCGTAGTGTGGCTAGTGTTTTGATGAGCTGTGTAGGGTTGTTGTTTAGTGATGGTATTATTGGGTCTATTCTAACGCAGACTGGTATGTTTTTTTGGGTTAGTGTTTTGATTGCTTGTATTCTTTGTGTTGGTGGTGGTGCGTTGGGTTCGAGTTTTTGGGCTAGTTTGTCGTTGTCTGTGGTTATGGTGAAGGCTATGAATGATGGGGTTTTTTGTAGTATGTCTGTGTCTCTGGTTACTAGGTTTGATTTTGTTATGATTTGGATGCGGCAGTCGTGCTTGGCTAGGATTTGGAGGCATTTTCGGGTTGTTTGGAGGGTTCGTTCTATTGTGGGGTAGGGGTCGCTGGAGTTGCTTATGGAGATTAGTTGTCCGTTGAGTCGGTGTGCTTCGTTTTCGAGGTGTTTTAGTAGGTTTGTTTTGGGTCGGCTTGTGTGGAAGTTTGGGATGTAGCTGGTGGCGTAGCAGTAGATGCATTTGTGGTTGCAGCCTGTGTATGGGTTGAAGGTGAGTTTGTTGAGGCAGGTGCAGAGTGGGCTGCGCCATGGGTCGAAGGGTGTGAGTAGTGGAGTCATTATTGGTGGCTGAGGGGGGATGTTGGATTTAAGGGTTCTTTTCGGTGGTGAGGGTTAGTATGAGTGCTGGAAAAATTTTTTGTGGTGAATGTTCTACTTTTCAGTTTGTGTTTTGCGGTCTGTTCGTGGTTCTGTATGGTGTTTTGGGTTCTGTTTTCGCTGTTTTAGCGTGCGCGTGAATGTTGGTTAGCGTGACGTTTAATGTTGGTTTGCGTGGTGTTTGGGTATGTTGGGGTGAGCTCTGCGGCAGAAAGAATTTCGGAAGAAGAAGACGATGGCGAAAAGTCAGTTACATCTTCTTCTGCCAGTCTCGCGGGCAGGTTTGAACAGTTGTACTTGAACGCGCAAACCTAGACTGTGTGTTTGCGGGTCTGTGTTTTCATGGGTCGTTAACTTCGGCTTAGAATCACTAATAATACCGAAGGCGGTTTTTGCTCAGAAGTAGTAGTCTGCGCCGCGTGTACGTTGACTACTACTTCTATGTTGAGGCTTCAGGCTGTGTGGGGTTGACGCCCAATCTCTCTTTGTGTCGATTTCACTCTATTTCGAGCGTTTGCTGTTTGTTGTCGAATGTTATTCTGAAGTGTCTAAGAAGTCTTTGTATTGGACAGAGTTCTTAGATCCGAGAATTGTGATTTGCACTATTGGTTTGCTGTCTTCGTATCGGAGCTTCATTTAGGAGAGCACCAGTAGGTAGCCGACAGATGGGTTGGGACCGATTCGTCTGAAGTAGAAGGGTCCTTTTGATTTCTTCTTGGCTTTTTCGTATACTTCTAGGATTTCGTCGCCGACTCCAGCTACGCCGTCTCTGCTGAGAGCCACGATCTTGCCTGTGTACTCTTTTTCTAGCCAGTTTCTGTTGCTTTGGTAGACGCTTTCACCCATCTTGGCTAGGCTCTTGGTCTCTTCCATCGAGACACACCTACAGATTACGTTGTCAGGTGTGGGATAAGTAAATTTACCATGAATCATGAGCAACAATGTTGATTGATACGTCTGGGGAAGTGGTTCTTGAAAAAGTGGTGGCAGTTCCTCTGCTAATGTTGACATTATTATTCGGTATGGCTGTGGCTGTGTTGGTTTCGACAGTTGTAGTTGAACCCGCAAACGCAGTCTGTTTGTGTGCGTGGTGGTGTTGACTTGCGCTATAGTTTCATCATCATCACGTATGCGGTGTGGTTGTTTCGAAGTTGTTGTTGACTCTGGTAGGTCTGCCACAACAACTTCTTGAATGTTTGGGGTAGTTTTCTTTTCAGATGTTATTAATTTCCGCTTAGAACAAGTAATAATACCGAAGCGGGATTCGCTTCAGAAGTAGTTGTCTGCGCCGCGTGTACGATGACTACTACTTCCATGTTGAGGCTGCTTGGCTGTGTGCGAGTTGATGATCGGCAACTGCGGTAGTGTCATCATCAAGTGCTATGGTTACTTCGGTTTCTAGGCTGGAAGTGCTTGAGGTTGTGAAGTAGGCTGAAGCTCAAGGATATCGGCAGCTTCGTGTGAACTTTCAGGCACAAATCGCTAGGGGAGCCTTTCCAGCTCTGCAATGCTAGCATCGGTGTGTTTTGGCAATTCATCTTTAATCTCGTCTTTGGCTGTAAAGTAGAATGTTTGCCAACCTCTCTTTGAGAGATTCTTCACTAGACCAAATTCTCTTATCAATCTTTCATGATCAGCGTGGATAAAGGGTTCTTCAACTATGAAGAAGCCTTCCTTTCCTTTCAGCAGGCTCTCACCAAGTGCTACTCTTATAGACATGTAAAGCTGAGTCCACTCACTTCTGCTCAGTTCAGAGACCTTTTGCGGTTTCTTTCTCTGCGAACGCTTCACTAGCACTTCTGCGGTGGAGGAATCGTAGTTTACTTCTTCAAACATTCCATGTGTAATATCTTTGAAGATTTTTGATGCCTCACTATCTGTTCCAAAAAGCTCCTCTGATTTAGCCTCTTCCTTTGACTCAAGCTCTCCAAAGATCTCGAATGCTTCTCTAGATAGCCGTGCGTCATTTTCGATATGCCCTATATATTCATCGAGCCATTGCGTGAGTTTTCTAAGAGAATCTAGATTTCTAATCTCAAAGTCCAGCTTGAAACTGGAAAATTCGTCACTAAACTGTAGCTTCAGTGCTTGCTCAGAGTAATCTGCCAAGGTCTCTTGATGTTCCTGCAGATCTTTATTCACTTGATTGAGGCGTTCACTGTTGCTTTTTCTCTGCAACTGTGCCTTCTCTAGCTCATCAGGGTCGTATTCAACCGTAATCGTATGATCTATATTCGATCGAAGTTTCGTTAACGCATTTTCGATTTTGCCCAGGAATTGTTGGCGATCGCTGTCGTCGATTTCAAATTGCTCTCTCAATATACCCTTTTCTTGGTTGAACCCTGCCTCCTCTTCATCTATCTCCTTGCTTATTCTGCTTATTTCAACGCCGACTTCTTCTGCCGTATTCGCCCTTATTCCATGATCAAGAGCTTCATTGACTATGGACTGTCTTTTGATCGCTATGTTGGAAAGAGATTTGTCGGATTGTTGCCATTTGAGGAGCGAGATAATGGTGATGACTAGCAGAATCGCTGGTATGATTATTGAAGGCATCTCGAAACCAAAAGCGAGAAGCGCCGCGAACGCAATGGCAGTTGAAACTGAAATGTACGCGAATCTCGTTTTCCATGAGTTCGCTTCTCGCTCAAGGCTAGGCACCTTTTCGATGTCCTTCCTCGAATCTGATAGTTTGCCTCCAAGCGTCAGTATTCCATTCTTGTCTGGCATCTCTTCTAGCGCTTTGAGATGATTTTTCGCCTTGGAGAGTGAGGTCTCAAGTTTATCGAATTCTAGTTTTTTCTTTGCTTTCTCGAGAAGTGTGATTTTCTCTTCAAGAGCTCTGGCTTCCCACTCAATGTCGAACTTTTGTTTTTCGAGACTGCTTATTCCGCTGGAATCGGCTTCATGAATGTACTCTTGTACGTTCTGTCTAAGTTCCTTGGCATCTCTTGCTTTTTGGCCGATTTTAAGGGGATGTTTGTCCACGAGTTCCAGCCCTGGCGTAAGTCGCCCTCTTCTTCTGACTTCGTCCTTCACGTTGCGTATGTCTCCCGTCCTGACGCCGATCAGTTTACCAGTCACCCTGCCATAGAACTTGTCCTCTTCTGTGATGTGCAGATCTGCATCTTGGATTACGAAGATGTTTTTCAGATCGACTGGATCCAGCTCGAGTCCAGGAATATCTGACAAGTGTTTTTCCGTGTCAATCTTGTATTCTTCTCCATCTTTTTCAATGACCATGTAACCTGCAGGCATTTCGTCAATCCCTTGATGACGTATCAATCCAGAAGCGTTGCCGCCTAAAAGCATCTTAAGAATTGCATCAATCATCAAGGTCTTGCCAGATCCGCCAGGACCGAAGATTATGCAGACGTTCTTGTCAAACTTGGCACTAAAAGGGCGGAGTATATCATATCTTTGAACGCAGATCTCTTTAATCTTCATAGAATCTTCCTCGCAGCCTTGAGCGTAGACATCGCCTCTATAACCCGAAACTTGATTTTTTCTTTTTCCTCCGGGGACTTTTCCTCATTGCTGTCCAGCAGTTTTGAGAAGTCATTGAAGATGGGGTGTCTAAGAATATCCTCGACATTCTTGTATCTGTTCTCTTCTATCTGTGCAGGTTTAGCACTTTTCTTAAGCAAGTCACTGAATTCCGTCTCCCCCATCTCGCCGTAGCCCGAAGCCAAAACTCTCAACTCACAGGCTTCTTCTGAGTGATCCGCTACCCAGTTTTTAACTTCGTCGAGTTTTGCAATCTCATTTCCTGGCTTGATTGTGATCTCAAGTATGTCATAGTAGAAAGTGTTGAGAGGTATCTCCCTAACATCCCGCTTATCAGTGTCAATCAGAGCTGCTCTTCTTTTTCCTAGATGCTTCCAACTCAGCGATATCGGAGAACCAGGATAAATGAAGATTTGACCGCTTCCTAAATCCCTCTGAACAAAATCAGCATGGAAATGCCCAGCCAAGACGTAGTCAAAGCCTAATCCATAAAGTGTCTGGCTATCAATTGGGAAATACTCTTTCTGTTCTTCGTCGCCGAAATCTGCAGACCCATAGCAAAAATCGAGCGTGCAATGCACGAGCAAAATGCTAATGATGTCGTTCTTTCTAGCTTCGCGCAACATGGCTATGAGCTCTTCTGAAGGTTTATCAAGAAACGGAACGCCAACGATCATGACCTTTTCTCTTCTTCTAATGTCGAACGGCTCTTTGGTCAGTATCCGTAGATCCGAACCGAAGTCAAGGTTTTCCTGGTAAGCTTCTCTGTCGTGGTTGCCGGGGATAACAGTGATCTCAAAACCGTTTCCAGAGAACATTTTCGTTCTAAGCTTTGGTCTAAGCGCTTCAGCGTCTACTTCGCTCTCAAAAAGATCACCACTAATTGTGAGCATGTCCACTTTGTTCTTCTTTCCAACTTCGAGAATTTCCTGCAATGCCTCAATGGTTCTTGGGTTCTTCATGCTTAGGTGCAAATCAGACGTATGGAGTAAGAGGATTGATCTCGCCTCCTTCTGCCTAATAAGGTCAATTGTTTGTTTTCCCATATTAGCATATCCTATCTCAATAGCAATATGAAAAGCGGGTCAAAGAGAAGCAAACATCAAATAGGCAAAATGACCAAATGACATGCATGGAAACCAATGTCATCTACTGTGGCGACAATACGGAAGTAATGCGGCACTACCTCTCTGATAACTCGATAGATCTGATCTATGCCGATCCACCATTCTTTTCAAACAAGCCCTACGAGATTTTATGGGGAAATGGCTATGAGCTCCGAGCCTTTGAAGACCGTTGGAAGGGCGGAATAGAAAACTACATTGCCTGGATGGAACCCAGGCTCCGAGAGTGCCATAGGGTTCTGAAGAGCACTGGTTCTATGTATCTGCATTGTGACTGGCATGCGGGTCATCGACTTCAAGTCTTGATGGATAAGATTTTCGGAGATAGACTTGTTAATGAGATTATCTGGAAGCGCACTTCTGCTCACACTGGAGAGGGGGTAATCAGAAGCTACGGGACTGTGCATGATGTTATCCTATTCTACAGCAAAACCGATGGTTACACTTTCAATCCTCAACACATGCCCTACGATAAGAGCTATGTTGAGAAATTCTATCGGAATGTCGATAAAGATGGTCGAAGGTGGACATCTTCAGATCTTATGGCTGCAGGTATTAGACATGGAGAGTCAGGAAAAATCTGGAGAGGGATTGACCCAAGCAAGCGAGGTAACCACTGGAAATTCACGATAAGCAAACTTGAAGAACTCGCAAAAGAAGGACGGATCTACTTTCCAAAAAAGGCTGGAGGCGTTCCGAGGTACAAACGGTATTTGGATGAGATGAAAGGTCAGCATTTGCAGGATATATGGACAGACATTCTTCCCATTCAAGCTCATTCAAAAGAGCGTTTAGGCTATCCAACACAAAAACCCGAAAAGCTTCTGGAAAGGATTATCAATACGTCTTCGAATCCGTTAGATATCGTTCTTGATCCTTTCTGTGGTTGTGGCACGACTCTTGTTGTCGCTCATAGGCTCGGAAGGCGTTGGATTGGAATTGATATTTCCCCCACAGCGTGTAAATTGATGGACAAAAGGATTCGTAGGTTACGTTCAAAGCACAACGTAATTGGGCTTCCAAAGACCGTTGAGGAACTGAGGGCTCTGCAACCTATCGAATTTCAGAACTGGGTGTTTGAGAAACTCCATGGAAGAGTGAACCCAAAGAAAATAGGGGATTTCGGTATTGATGGATGGATAGAGCTTGATGTGCCTACACAAGTCAAACAATCCGAAAATATAGGGCGAAATGTCGTTGACAACTTTGAAACAGCTATACGAAGAACGGGTAAGAAGAAAGGCGTTATTGTGGCGTTTAGTTTTGGTAGTGGAGCTAATGAAGAAGTAGCGAGAGTGCATAACGAAGAAGGAATAGAAATCAGACTCAAAACAGTGGAAGAGATTTTAAAAGAAACCTAAATCATCACAAATAAGTTAACATCATCCAATTCAAGAGACCTTTTTATACTATGGCATTATCTATGTCGTCTCTGTCACGAGATTCATGCTGATTAAAGACGTTCCTAATACTTCTTTTAACATGCCATACTTTGTGATGAAAAGGAAGAAAAAACATGCAACCAATACAACGATTTGAGGACTTGCCCCTTAGTCCTGAAAACCTAAGAGGAATAGAACCGCGCGAAGAGGAATGTCAAGAGAAGAAAGAGACAATCGCTTAGCGCCTTCTTCTGCTTTGTGTTTCATGTGTCGTAGACTTCCGCTTGGAAACAGTAATATTGGCTTCTCGAATGCTGGCGACGTTCGGGCTTTAAGCCGTGTGTTGACGATTGTCCTTTGTGCAGTGTTATCATTATTGTTGGTCTTTTGCCTTGTGTTGCGAATGTTTTAAGTACGTCGTTGAGGCGACATGATGCCGCGAATGGGCTGATTGGCTATGACTGTTGGTGAGATGGTTTGGGATCTTTCGCAGCTTGTTGAAAGCACGAATCCAGAGCTGGTTCAGAAAGCTTTGGATTCAATGGTGGCTGAGGCGAGGAAGGTTCATGAGCAACATCATGGCAAGATAGGTAGCCTTGAGGCTAAAGGTGTTCTTGATCTTCTTGAACTGCGTGATGCGCTTACGCTCAAATTCGACGGCGTCACCAGCTA
>Ga0315314_1002695_pt1 | contig 14486 bp, 10 predicted proteins | sample TDP9_MG_FD_203631 | JGI IMG/M metagenome (GOLD analysis project Ga0315314, IMG submission 203631) | Freshwater sediment microbial communities from Lake Towuti, South Sulawesi, Indonesia - TDP9 | ecosystem: Environmental > Aquatic > Freshwater > Lake > Sediment | place: Indonesia: South Sulawesi...
TCCACCATGCTGGCGGAAAGTTCCGCCTGTGCCGTGAGGGTCTGCTGAAGGTTCACGAGGCGGAGTTTCCGCACTTCCACCTCGCGTCGCGCCACGTAAAGCGCCAAGACCATCACCACCATCATGACCACAAAGAAGACCTGCGGCGAGATTCTTAGCTCCAGGGCGTTCTCTCGCCAGAAGCTGGTGGGGGTGAGGAGCGAAAGCGCCCCGAGGATGAGCACCGCCGCCGCAAAGATGACTACCACCCACACGTCGCGGTTCTGCGATTCGAGCTTGGTCAACTCCGCTCGCAGCCGGGCTTGTGGCCCCAGTTGCTCAACTGATTCGGGCTGGTTAGCCATGCTACCGCCTTAACAGGGCACACGGCCCGCGAACGTCGCACATCGATCCCTCATTCCACGAGATTATACGATTACAGATTCCAGACGAAAAGTAGTTGTTGGCGCAGTATTGCTCCTCTAGCAACTAAGCAAGGTGGCAGAAGTGCCGCCCGCCGCAACAAATCCCTACGGTGCCAACTTTTCGGTAATGGTCTTGGCCTGCGTAAACAGCAGCAGGTAGTCCTGGCCTCCGCCCTTGGAGTCCGTCCCAGACATATTGAATCCGCCGAAGGGGTGGGCGCCAACCAGCGCCCCCGTGCACTTCCGGTTGAGATACAGGTTCCCCACGAAGAATTCGGCCGCAGCCATCTCCAGCTTGTGGCGGTCCCTGGTGTAAACGGCGCCCGTCAGGCCGTACTCGGTATTGTTGGCGATTTCCAGCGCCTCGTCGAAATCCTTGGCCTTGATTACCGCCAGGACCGGCCCAAAGATTTCTTCCTGGGCGATGCGGGCTTTGGGCGGAACGTCCGCAATGACCGTGGGCTGGAGGAAGTATCCCGGCCCGGGGGCTTCGGCGCCGCCCGTGATCAGCCGGCCATCCTGCTTGCCGATGGCAATGCATTCCAGGATCGATTTCTGGGACGCGGCATTGATGACGGGGCCCATGAAAGTCTCGGGATCTATCGGCAACCCGACCTTGATCTTCTCCACCCGCCGCCGCAGTTTTTCCAGGAATGCGTCATAGACCTCCTCCACCACGATGGCCCGCGAGCAAGCGGAACACTTCTGGCCCTGGTAGCCGAACGCTGAGACCGTCACGCCTTCGACCGCCGCATCCAGATCCGTCTCGCTGTCCACAATGATGGAATCCTTGCCGCCCATTTCCGCTATCACGCGCTTGATCCAGATCTGACCGGGAGCGGTCTTGGCGGCAATTTCGTTGATGCGCAGGCCCACATCCTTCGAGCCGGTGAAGGCTACGTAGCGCGTCCGCGGATGGCCCACCAGAATGTCGCCGACCAAGGCGCCCGGCCCGGGCAGGAAATTCACCACGCCCGTCGGCATCCCGGCCTTCTCGAGCGCTTCAAAAAACTTGTAGCCGACGGCCGGAGAGTCACTTGAGGGCTTCAACACCACTGTATTGCCACAAACGATTGAGGCCAACGTCATGCCAGCCAGAATGGCCATGGGGAAATTCCACGGCGGGATCACTAGGCCTACCCCCAGGGGGATATAAAGCAGGTAGTTCCTCTCGCCGGGCACCGGAGTAAGCGGCTGAGGTCCGCTCAGCCGCAGCATTTCCCGGCTGTAGAACTCGGTGAAGTCGATCGACTCGGCCACGTCGGCGTCGGCTTCCGCCCAGGACTTTCCGACTTCATAGACCAACCAGGCGGCTAAGTAGAACTTCCGCTCGCGGAGGACTTTCCCCGTGCGCAGCAGCAACTCCGCACGCTGTTCCGCCGGTGTGCGGCTCCAGGTTTTGAAGACCTCGTCGGCTGTGCGGATGGCACGGTCGGCCAGCTCGGCGTTCGCCTTGGAAAAGACTCCCACCACCTGGTCTTTCTGCGCCGGGTTGTAAGAGTAGAGCTTCTCCTGCGTCTTGACGTGCTCGCCGCCGATCACCAGGTCGTACTCGCGTCCCAGTTCCTTCCCCACTTCCTCCACAGCTTCCTTCATCCGCCGGAAGTGCTCAGGGTTGTTCCTGAAGTCGCTGAGGGGCTCGTTCTTGAATTCAGGAAGTTGCATGATGTGGACCTCCAGCCGCGTGAACGCGGGCCGTTCATTATATTGATTTAGACTCTGGAAGGGTAGCTGCCCTCGCGGCAGGCGCAGACGCCACGCCGAGTTGAAAGTCTCCACAGGTATCCCGCTCTATCATTCTCAGCGTAACGAAGCATCTCAGATCCTTCGTCCCACTCAGGATGACAACCGCCCAGGCTTCGCTGGGCGACCAGCTCTGAGCTCGGGGCTTCTGCCTTCCGGTGACTACAAGGGCATACGGTGGCCACCGCCGACGTAGAGCAACTGGCCGGTGATCCAGCGCGCCTGCTCCGAGGCCAGGAAAACGATCACGTCGGCTACATCTTCCGGCTGGCCGATGCGTCTCAGGGGGATAGCCAGCACCGCCTTGCTTTCCAACCCCGGTGACATCCAGCCGGTCTGAATCGGTCCCGGCGACACGACGTTCACAGTGATGCCATGCGGCCCCAGCTCGTAAGCCGCGGCGCGGCTATAAGACTCCAAGGCATGCTTGCTGGCCCCGTAAGAAATCTCCCCCGCGAAGCCAGATGCACCGTCCGTGCTCACATTGATAATTCGGCCCCAACGTCTGCCGAGGGCGACATGCCGCCGAGCAAATTCCGCCATGGTCCACGCCACGGCTCGACTGTTCACGGCAAAGTGCCGGTCGTGGCTCTCGGGAGTGAAGGTGCTCATCGGTGGGCCCAAGCCGTCGATGCACCGGTCTCCCTGTGCTGACGACTTCTCGGGGAGGAAGGTGTCAGGTGTGCAGTGAGCCGCGTTATTGACCAGCACATCCACGGGGCCGAAGGCTTTCTCGGCGCGATCAAAGAGTTGGGGAATGGCGGCCGGGTCAGCCAAGTCAGCTTCCCAGGCTTCCGCTCGGCCGCGCTGCCCGCGAATAGCCTCGATCACACCTTGCGCTGACATGGTCTGAGCCGCAGCGTAGAACGCTTCGCCGAACGTATCCGGCTCGCTCCTGCCTGTCTCCTTATCAAGCCACTCCAACCGCTGTCGAAAGTAGTGGATGAACACCACAGCCCCCTGCGCGGCGAAGGCCTTGGCGGTGGCGGCGCCGATACCTCGGGGATTGTTACCGCCGGTAACCACAACCACTTTCTCTTTCAGTCCAGACTCGATCATGACGTTAACTCCTTATTCCTTCTTTGCGGACCGTTCTTATGGGCACGCAATCCGCTTCTCACTTGCCGTTCGCCTCACGCCGAATGCCGCAGGCCAAAGGGCAAGCCCGGCCCAAACGTTATGCCCCCACGACGTGGTTGGTGAGAGTTCCAATTCTCTCCACCGTAATGCTGACCATGTCGCCGGGCTTCAGGAAGACCGGCGGGGTGCGCTGCACGCCCACACCTTCCGGCGTGCCGGTGGAGAGGATATCCCCGGGTTCCCAGCTTAGCGACTGCGAGAGGTAGCTGATGAGGTACGGAATGGTGAAGATCATCTTCCCCGCGTCAGCGTCCTGCATAACCTCTCCGTTCAGCGTCAGCGAGATGCGCAGATTGTGCGGGTCAGGGATTTCATCGCGGGTCACGATCCAAGGCCCGGTGGGCGCGAAGGTGTCGCAGCTCTTGCCACGAAACCACTGCTTGTCCTGCGCCTGCATATCGCGCGCGCTCACGTCGTGCAGAATCATGTAACCAGCAACGTGCTCGCAAGCTTTCTCCTCCGGAATTCGTTTCCCTCCTTTGCCGATGACCACGGCGAGTTCGGCCTCGTAATCCACCTGGGTGGAATTGGGCGGCAGAACTATAGGATCGCCGGGCCCGCAGATCGCGTTGTTCGATTTCGCGAAGAAGACCGGCGAGGCGGGCGGCTCAGCGCCGCGTTCGCGTGCATGCTCGGCATAGTTGCGACCCACGCAGATGATCTTGCCAGGCCGAGAGATGGGAGCACGCAGCCGAGCCTTACCGAGTGGCGCCAGAAGCCCGCGGAAATTGTGCGCCAGAATGAGTAGAACGTCCTCAATGCCGCTGAGAAGTTCGTCGAGGGCCCGGCACCAAGTTTCGCGGCACGCGAGCAATTCGAGCATGTCGCGCGGCGCCGACCCGGCGGCGAGGACAGTGCGCGCGACCTTCTTCAGCCCCGGGCGGCCATCTAGGCTAATGACGCGGCCCGCGATGATGTCGATGACGCAACCGATGTCCACCACCCAGTCGCCCTTGATGACGCCGAGGCGAAGCTCTTTACCGACTTGAAAAGTCGCCAGCTTCATCGACCATCTTGCCTCCGTTTGGGTTCGGGAGGGGCGGTGCGCCGTGCCCTCACGCCCCCTACGCTGCGTCAGTCTCCGCCAGTACCCTTACGGTCTCCCGCGCGACGATGATCTCCTCGTTGGTGTGCACAACCAGGACCGCCACGGTGGAATTGGGACTGGAAGTGATGCGGTCGCCACCCCCAGGCGCACGGTTCTGCTCTTCACTGAGGCGCAAGCCCAGAAATTCGAGCCCGCGGCAAACCTCCTGTCGCACCCGCCAGGAGTTTTCCCCGATGCCACCGGCAAAAGCCACAGCATCGAGCCCGCCCATGGCGGCGGCGAAGGCGCCGATGTATTTCTTGACTTCGTAAACCATCACATCGATGGCCAGCGCGGCGCGCGCGTGTCCTTTCGCGGCGGCTTCCTCGAGGTCGCGCAAATCCTGGCTGAGGCCCGAAATGCCGAGCAATCCGCCTTTCTTGCACAATACCTCACGGACCGAGGCGGCGCTGAGACCTTCCTTTTCCATCACGTAAAGGACCGCGAAGGGATCGAGCTCGCCGCACCGCGCTGCATGTTCCACCCCAGACTGCGCGGAGAAGCCGAAGCTCGCGTCGATGGCTCTTCCGTCCTGAATCGCGCAGATCGAAGAACTGCCGCCCAGGTGGCAGGACACCAGCCGGAGGCCCGCAGCCGACCGCCCCAAAATCTGGGGAACGCGCTGTGAAACATATCGGTGCGAGGAACCATGGAAGCCGTAGCGGCGCACGCCGTACTTCTCTAACCACTCGTAAGGGACGCCGTAAACGTAGGCCCGCTCCGGGATGGTGACGTGGAATCCGGGCTCGAAGACGGCAACCATCGGCACGCCGGGCAGAACCTCGCGGAAGATCTCCATCGCTTGGATGTAAACCGGGTTGTGCGCCGGCGCCACGGCCACAAACTCCCTCATCGCGGCGAGCAGGTCGTCGGTGACCAGAAAGCTGCCGCAGTAGCGTGGCCCGCCGTGAACCGCCTTCAAGCCCACGGCGTCGATGGTCTTTGCCGCCTGGCTCTCCGGCGCGAGCTGGTCCAGCCGATCGATTAAGGTTTGGATCGCAGCTCGATGATCAGCAACGGCAGCGGTGGTTTGGGTTGCCTTCCCGGATGAATCCCAGGTAGTGTGCTGCGCCTGCGCGCTTCCGATGCGCTCGATCTTGCCGCGTGCGAGGACTCGCTCGCCTTCCATATCGATAAGCTGGTACTTGAGCGAAGTCGAGCCGAGATTCGGAACCAGGACTCTCACGGTGAATCTCCTCTTCAGACCGACGGGGTAGGGGGAGGCGTTACGGAGCGGAAGTTGCGCACGCACTGACTGTCAACTGCGGACTCCCGCGCTCACATCGTTTTCTTACCCTCGCCTGCGTGCCGCTGATGGTGCATCACCAGAAGCGCCAGCGAGATCGAGTGAATCTTGGTCTCGGGCGTCTCGGCGCGCGATAGAAGGACGAGCGGCACCTGGGCACCCACCACGATGCCGCCCGATTTCCCCTGAGCAAAGTAGAGGATGGCCCGATAAAGAATGTTCGCTGCTTCAATGTCGGGGGCGATGAAAACATCCGTAGCCTCCACAACCGGGCTCTGGATGTTCTTGCGGTCGGCGGCGAAGCGGCTAAGGGGGACGTCGAGAGCCAGCGGGCCCTCGAGATAAGCTCCGGTGATCTGCCCGCGGCGATTCATCTGCACGAGAGCGGCAGCATCGACCGTCGCCACCATATCCGAGTTGACGAACTCCAGCGCCGCGAGCAGCACCACTTTCGGCTCGGTGATGCCCAAAGCGTGCGCGACCGTGATGGCGTTGCGACAGATGTCCGCCTTCTGGGCCAGCGTCGGGGCGATGTTAATCGCTCCGTCGGTCATGATCATTAGCCGGGGAAGGTGCGGCACCTGGAAGACCACCACTTGGCTGAGCTGGTTTCCCGTGCGCAGCCCGCGTTCCTTGTCGAGGATGGCTCGTACCAGGTTGGCGGTGGTGACCTTACCCTTCATGAGCAGGTCGGCCTTCTCCTCCCTCACCAGGTCGATGGCGTGGCGAATCGAGACCTCTTCGCTGGAGGTCGAGATAAGCGAGCCGGGACGCAGGCGGTAGGCCACCTGCTTCGCCGTGGCTTCGATCTTGGCCGGGTCGCCCACCAGGATGGCTTCGCCCAGCCCCATGGGTTCTGCCTGCGCTAGGCTCTCAAGCACGTCGGGGTCATGCGCCTCGACGACGGCAATCCTAGCGGGCCCGAGTTGGCGGGCCCGCTCGACCAGTTCTTTGAGGTTTTGAATCACTGGCCAACCCTCTCTGGATAGGTTTCGCTCGAACGTCCCCTCTGTTCGCAACCGCTCACCTGGCCGTCTCTACAAATCGGATACCAGGTGCCCCGGGGCACGACAAGCAGAGCGCCGTTCCAGGACGCAGCAAGCAGCGCCCCTACTTCGTTAGGCCGCGGACCGCTTCAGCACGCGATCCACAATGGCCTTGAAATCGTCCGGCGTGAGCAGGTCCTTCTTCTCGAATGATTTCTCCTTGACCAGGCGCAACATCTCCATCATCTGTTCTTCGCTAGCCTGGACACCCAGTTTCTCGCACCACTCCTGGACCGACGGCAAACCGCTATTCTTGCCGAGGACGATCGAGACCGGCTTCTGGCCGACGAGTTCCGGCGCAAAGGGCACGTACTCGAGCGGGTGACCCGCGCGGGCCTTGCGGAAAAACCCGGCCACGATGCCTGATTCGATCTGGTAGAGCATATCTCCGACGATGGGGCGGTTCCCAGGGATCATCACTTTGGCGCGCTCCAGCACAAGGCGGGAGACCTCGCAGAACTTCTCCGTGCGGATCCCCAGGTTCACACCATACTGGCAGAGCAGCGAAAGTACCACGTCTTCCATGGGGACGTTGCCGGCTCGCTCGCCGACGCCCGTGATGGTGGTGTGCGCCACTGACGCCCCGGCCGCCAGCGCGTAAATCGTATTGGCCACGCCCAGGCTGAAATCCTGGTGGCAGTGAATCTCGACGGGTTTCTTCAACCGCTTGATGACTTTCTTGACCACATGGTAAACCGCCTCGGGCGTACACCCGCCAAAGCTGTCGGCCAGAGTAAAGGCGTCCATGTGACCTTCGGTCGCCACCCGCTCCACAATGTCCAGCAACCTCTCCACCTCGGTGCGCGTAGAGTCCACGGTGAAGAAGACCGTGTAAAGCCCGGCTTCCTTCGCGGCGCGCGTGGCTTCAATGGAAGACTTCATGGCCCGGTCCAGGGTCCACCCGTAGGCGTTCTTGATGATGTGTTCGCTGGAAGGAATCTCGACCACCACGGCCTTGCAGCCACATTCCTTGGCCGCCTGGACGTCGGCGATGAGGCAGCGGGCAAAACAGAAGATCTCCGCCTTCAGCCCCAGGCTGGCGATGTCCTGCACCGCCGCCTTGTCCTGCGGCGAGACCGCCGGCATCCCCGCTTCAATCCGGTGAATACCCATGGTGTCCAGCAGCTTGGCAATCTCAATTTTCTCTTCCCGGCGGAAGACCACCGCGGTCTGCTGCTCGCCGTCGCGCAGGGTGACGTCGTGAATCTTGATCTTGGGAGAGAACTTGAACCCCTTGCGGACCGCCGGCAGATAACACCAGGGGCTTACAAACCACTTATTGGTTTTCCAGGGATGCTGCATCGTGACCTCCGTCGTCGTTTGGAGAGGCATTGCCGGACCGCCCAGGAAAGCGGGCTGGTTTCCGGGCCGCAATCGCCACATACTCTGGCACAAATTGCGTTGTTAGTCCCAGCCAAAGGCGGTTAGTTTACAGCAGCTCGAATGTGTCTGCCAGTGGGCGTGCCAGATAATCTCAGACCGGAGAAGCGCCCTTGGTCGTGCGCTGGCTAAGAGGCCGCACTTGCCGCGCGAGCTGCAAGTAGCCGAGGGATATCAAATGAAGGCCTACGAAAAAGGGGACGAAGCTCCAGATACCCATCTTCACAACATCGACGAAAAAGAAACAGTCGGCCGCGGCGACTGGAACGTACATTTGTATCAATCGCGACCGGATTCCCGGCCATTGTGCGCGCGTTTCGTTCCGCCGGGAGAATCCAAACTGATACCACAGCACCACAGGCACCACCCAGTACAAAATGGAGGGAGCTGTCATCATCGCTGTTGCTGTGTCGGCATCTATGATTGGCGGCGAACGATAGAGAGACAGGAAGTAGTCCGCCATCAAGCACAGAGAGCTGACACTCGCCATCCCGAAAAGCCCGGTGAGCCAGCGCTGCCTGCGTAAAAACTCGGAGCGAAGGCAGGACACGAGCACGAGAAAAGTCACCCCCGCTGTCACCGCCGTAGTGATGCGCGCGCCCCCCAGAAGCTCCTCAAGAAACCCGCCCAGAGTCAGGCCAACAAAGACCCAAAAGAAATCAACAATCGCAAGGAGAGAAAGGGCACCCGCAAGGGCATAAACCCAAGTGATCAGGCGCGGCCTTCGCATGAGATCAGCGCGGCCCGGCAAAAGAACAAGCACAAGAGTGAGCACAGCTAACGCCAAGCTTAGCAAATAGAACGCGCGTCCGCTGTCCTCAAAGATAAGACCCAGGAAAAGCCCCGGCCAGATGCCTTTGCCCTCGCCCCGGGCGAATTCATACCCGGTGCGGTTCGGCCCACAGGCCTCATAAGCGATAGGCAAGAACAAGGTGAGCAGAACGAGCACGCTGCCGGTGAGCAAAGACACACGGGGTCTTATTTGCGAGACGAGGGACCATCCCCACCGGTTGCTCCTTTCCCACACCGCCACAACGCCGTGGAGCCCTTCTTTCGTCATAGTCATGCAGGTCTTTTTCCCCAGCCTGCCACAGCCTCTGCTACTGCGGCACTTGCGGCTAGTTGAAGTACGCGCCTGCGGAAGCGTTAAAGCCCCGCTCTTCCGCGGCCGAAATCTGCTTTCTCATACTTTGCGAGGCTGGGAGCGCCTATTGCTCCGTCAATCGGAACGTGTAGCGGCCTGAGCCGACCGCGAGAACAACGCTTCCGTTCTTATCTTGGGTTGCGTCCGTCACACCCGGCACGCCCGAGACGTATTTGCCGTTCTCCCAAACCACGCGGTCGCTTTCGCGAATCACCACGTTGCTCATGTGCTCTTCCTTGGGCATCACGATCTTAGCATCGCTATTTACAGGGATCACAACACCCAAACTGATGGCGCCTGGGGAATGTGTCCACGAGGAAGAAACAGTGCCGCGAACAGTGTCAACTGTGGCGCTTACCCACATCAAGTCTCGCACGATTTGCGGCTCAATGCGAATGCAACGGTAACCGACGCCGTCAGCCTCGACGTTGATACCCGCGAGCGCCTGGTAGAACCACGCGCCCACGCTGCCGAACATCGGGTGATTATGGGAGTTCATCGACGGCCCGGTGCGTTTCTGCCAGAGCTCCCACAGGGTCGTCGCGCCGTTAGCAATCATGTAGCCCCAACTGGGATAGGTCGTCTGCGTGGCCAGATCGTAGGCCAGATCGGATAGCCCGGAGCGGGTCAGGAGCGGGAACAAATACTTCACGCCGATGAAGCCGGTCGTCACATGCGAGTCGTGCTGGTAAACAATGTCGTTGAATAGATTTCCGCGTACAGAATCCTGGGCCTCCTTATCGGGGACGAGATCCAGAAAGAGCGGCAGGGTGTTGGCCGTCTGCGTTCCATTGGCGTACACGCCGCGCTTCGGGTCATAGAACTCGCGGTTGAACGCCTCTTTGATCTGCGCCGCCAGTTGCGAGTAGGTCTGCGTGTCCCCTGCTTTGCCAAGAAGTCCCGCGATTTTCAGCAGGATCTGGACGTCGTAGTAGTAATACACGCTGGAAACGAGTTCGCCCGGGGTCTTCTCCACTGCCACCCAATCGCCGTAGTAGCTGTAGCGGAGGACGTTGTCGGGAGCTTTGGTTCGGAGAAACTCCACGTATTTCTTCAGCCCTTCATAGTTCTCCTCCAGAATGCGCCGGTCTCCGTATTGCTCGTACATGTACCAGCAGAGAAGCGGATAAGCCGTTCCCCAGGCTGGGTCGGCCGGCCGGCTGCCGTAGCGGTGGGGCACGGTATCGGTCAGGCTTCCGTCCGGGCCTTGGACGTCCCGAATGTCGCGAACGAAGTTGGTATAGAAAGCGGCCATGTCGAAATTCAGCATGGCTTCTTCCGCTGTCACATGGGCGTCGCCCAGCCAGCCCATGCGCTCATCACGCTGGTCGCAATCGGTCGGGATGCTGTGGAGGTTGGTGGACTGGCCCCAGCGGATGAGCCGCTGGATTTGATTCAGGATCGGTTTCGAGGCGGTGAAATTGCCGACTGACTCCACCGCGCTGCGCACCACGCGGCCGCGCAGAGAATCCAGTCCGGGCGTGCCGGGAAGGCCCGTTACTTCGACATAGCGAAAACCGTGATAGGTGAACCGGGGCTCGTAGACCTCAACGTCGCTGTCGCCGCGCAGGATGTAAACGTCTCTCGCCTTGGCCCGGCGGATGTTTTCGCGATTGATCATCCCGTCGTCATAAATCAATTCGCTGAAGCGGAGGGTCACCGCTGTTCCCCGTGGTCCCTTCACGCGTAACTGCGCCCATCCAGAGAAGTTCTGCCCCAGGTCGTAAACGTACACGCCTGGCTTGGGGTTGGTCATCGCGACAGGCACGAGCGTGTCCACCACACGAATAGGCGGCATCATCTGGGCCGAGAGCACGCCGCCGGGGCCCTTCACCACCTGTGCCGCGGCCCACCCTGAGTCGTTGAATCCTGGGCGGTCCCAGCCGGGCGTTTCCTTGGTGGCGTCGTAGACCTCTCCGTCCCACACGCTATCGCCGGTGAGGGGGCCATCTTTCGCTTTCCACGCCGGGCTGCTGGTGACGCTGATCTGCTTTCCGCTTGCCAGCTCGATGGTGATCTGAAGCAGGAGCACGCGCGACTTGTACCAGCCCTCTCCCAGCATCACTCCTACGGCGTTCGGGCCGCGCTGGAGATAGGAAGTCACGTCGTAAGTCGCATAAAAGACTCGCTTGTCGTAAGTGGTCCAGCCGGGATCGAGCACATTCGTACCGACCTTCGACCCATTAATCCGCAGCTCATAATAGCCCAGGCCGCAGATGTAGGCGCGGGCGCGAGTGAGGGCCTCAGAAAGCTGGAATTCGCTGCGGAGCTGGTTGCTGCCGCCGATCCATTGCCCTTTCCATTCCTCCGGCGCGAGCAGCCCCGTTTCGAACTGCGCGGGCGGGCTGTAGGGACTGGCATTGGCCTGGGTGTCCCAATACCGCACCTTCCAGTAGTACGTGCGGCCGCTTTCCAAAGGCTTGCCGGCGTAAACGACCTGCGTGGACTGATCGGACGTCACCTTCCCGCTGTCCCATTGGTCGCCCCTGTCTTGGGCCAAGAGTTCCGGCCGCGTGGCGACCAGGACTTGATAAGCGGACTGCTTCTGGCCGCGCGCCGTGTGCTCGAGCACCCAAAAGAATCGGGGCTCAAGCACGTCGATACCCAGCGGGTTCGTGAGGTATTCGCAGCGCAGGTTAGAGGGGGCGGGGGAACCGTCCGCGCCCAGGGTCGGCCGCGGGCCCCACACGCCGCCAAAAAGCAAGAGTCCCAAAAGAATGACTGTTGTTAGGTCTCGGTTTGTTTGCCGCACGGCGCACCTCGCGTAGCTCTCAGCGGTCAGCAGTCAGCCTTCAGCAAAGCTCAATCTGGCTGAAAGCTGCGGGCTGAGCGCTGCCAGCCTTTATTTCGAGATTTCTTTCCAGCGCTCCCGGAATGATTTGGGTGCGAGGGCCGGAAAGTCTCGACCCTCGGTCCAGCGCGAAAGCGGGAAGACCGGGAACTTTCGGATCCACCCCTGGCGAGCGACGAACCGCTGACCGAGCCGGGCCAGGCGGCCGCCGAGAGAATAGGCCCAGGGTCGCTTCATGGCCCACGCCCAGAGACGCATCAGCGTGCGCTCGCTGGCGAGCGAACCTTTCGGCCTCGGCGCCTTGCTCCTCTCCTGCGCTCGGCTGCGCAAGCAAAGCAGCAGGTCAGGGATGTTGATCTTGACGGGACAGACTTCGCGGCAGAGTGCGCACAGCGACGACGCAAAGGGCAACTCTCGCGCGCTTTCGAGGCCGATGAATTGCGGTGTAATAAGTGCACCGATGGGCCCGCTGTACACCCAGCCGTAAGCATGTCCACCAATCTTGCGATAGACGGGGCAAGCGTTCAGGCAGCCGCCGCAGCGGATGCAGTAGAGAACCTCGCGCATTTTCGGATCCGCGAGCGTGGCCACCCGGCCGTTGTCCACCAGTACCACGTGCATCTCTTCCGGGCCGTCCTCGCCCGGACGGCGTGGCCCGGTCAACAGGGAGGTGTAAACGGTCAAACCCTGCCCGGTCCCGGAGCGCCCCAGCACGCGCAGGAAGACCGCGAGGTCGGCCAAGCGCGGGATCAGCTTCTCGATGCCGACCAGCGCCACGTGGATGCGTGGCGCGGTGGTCGCGAAGCGGATGTTGCCTTCGTTCTCGACGAGCACAATCGTCCCGGTTTCCGCCACAGCAAAATTGGCCCCACTCAGCCCCATGCCTGCTCGCGCAAATCTCTCCCGCAGCGCGCGCCGGGCGATGGCCGTCAACTCCTCGGGGACATCGGTGGGCTGAGAGTGAAGGTGAGCGGCGAACAGGGCGGAAACGTCGTGTCGCGTCTTGTGCATGGCGGGGGCGACAATGTGCGCCGGTCGCTCGCCGGCAAGCTGCACGATAAACTCGCCCAGGTCCGTCTCCGTGGCGAAGATGCCTGCCGCTTCGAGCGCGGGGTTCAGCTCGATTTCCTCACTGACCATCGTTTTCGCCTTTACCACTTCGGTGGCGCCCGCGCGCTCGGCGATTTCCCGCACGATCGCGCAAGCCTCCTGGCCGGTAGCAGCCCAGTGGACCTGCCCGCCGCGCTGCTCGACGTTCGAGGCAAACTGGGCAAGGTAGCAATCGAGATGCTCCATCACCTCGCGCTTGAGGGCGTGGGCGCGGTCACGCAACCGCTGCCAGCCCGGGACTTCGCTGATCGCCTCCAGGCGATGGGTGAAGAGCCGAAGCGTCGAGGAGCGATAGGCCTCCTGGAGGTGCGCGTCCTGAAGCGCCCACCGCGCCCGCTCGTGAATGTCTCCACTATGAACTGGTGTTCTGCGCATTTCTTAGTCGAGGCTCGAAACTGGAAACTCGTGACTCGACGAGTTTCGACTTTCAGCCGGGTGCGTGTCACTCACAGCCGCTTGGCCAGCAGTTCCGCGAGGTGCATGGTCTGCAAGGGCAATCCTTGGCGATGGATCAGCCCGGCCAAATGCATCAAGCAACTGGCATCATTAGCCACCAGGTACTGGGCCCCGGCCGCCGTTGCGGCCCTCAGCTTGTCCTCGGCCATCGCCACGGAGACCTCCGGGAACTTCACCGCGAACGTCCCACCGAACCCGCAGCACAACCGGTGATCCTGGAGCTCGAGCAGTTCGACGCCGCGCACGGCGCGGATCAGCCTTCGCGGCTCCTCTTCAATCCCTAGCTCGCGCAGAAGATGACAGGAATCGTGATAGGCCACGCGGTGGGGAAAACTGGCGCCCACATCCTCAACCTGCAGCACCTTGACCAGGAACTCCGAAAATTCAAACAAGCGACTCCCAAGGTTCTGGGCCTTCCGCAGCCGTTCCGGGTCGCCGGCAAAAAGCTCAGGATAGAAAACCCGGATCATTGAGGTGCACGACCCCGAGGGTGCCACCACGTACTCGGCGTCATCGAACAGGTCCAGGAAGCGGCTGGCAACCTCGCGTGCCTCTTGCCGGTAGCCCGTGTTGAACGCCGGCTGGCCGCAGCAGGTCTGCTTGGGATTGAAAGTAACCTCCACTTCTAGCCGCCCCAAGACCTCGACGACACAATCTCCCACCTGTGGGAAGAGCTGGTCCGCCAGGCAGGTGATGAAGAGCGCAACCCGGGGCTTCGACGCTGGGATTCCAGTCTTCATGCGATCCTGCCGTCCGGGAAGCGTTCGAGCACCTCCGGGTCATAAAGGGGGATCACCACATCAGCCTCTTCCCGGATGCGCTTGTAGGCGGCCATGCATTCCGGGAGGCTTTCCGTAATCCCCAGCGGATGCATCTGCTCGATGTTGCCGTACTTGAAGCAACAATCGGTCACCACCGCGCGTCCCACGGCGGTCGCGA
>Ga0315314_1002696_pt1 | contig 14485 bp, 6 predicted proteins | sample TDP9_MG_FD_203631 | JGI IMG/M metagenome (GOLD analysis project Ga0315314, IMG submission 203631) | Freshwater sediment microbial communities from Lake Towuti, South Sulawesi, Indonesia - TDP9 | ecosystem: Environmental > Aquatic > Freshwater > Lake > Sediment | place: Indonesia: South Sulawesi...
CCTTCACCATCCACTTGGTTAGTGTCTATACATATGACGATGGCGGTGGTCTCAGCCTCTATGGGGTCGGACAGCCAACCTGAAGGCCACGCTGTATTCTTGCCAGTCCAGTCTATATCTGTAATATTGACAAACTTCATTAAGAAGACAACATAAGTGTCATTCCACTGAATTCGAAGTTCTTTTAAATCAAAGTCTCCAGGATTGAAAGCACGGCGAGTCGTATAATTGTATGTCGGATACGTCCATGAGCCATTCCCCTTGTCGTCGCCAACTTCATCAACCCAAATAAACTCACCCTGACTAATCGTCCAAGTGTTTGGCGTTGTAGGCGCTGTTCCAACCCACTCCGTATCCTTGCCATCAATTGTCCATTTTGCCTGATCTTCTTGAGCTTTGGCTAATGGAAGCGTAGACACCATTAAACTTGATGCCAAGAGTAGCAATGCCAAAATCGATAGTGTTTTCCTCATTTTATCACCTTTCGTACCTAATTATTAATAAGAACGCTTTTTAAATTTTGTTAAGTCTCACATTTCAGAATTAAAAAAATAGAGAGCGTAGAAGCAAAGCCAGTTGGCGATTAATTAGGGGGCAGCCTTTACCTTTCGTTTCCTACGAGCCACAATTGCCATGATCACAATCGCTGCTGCTAACGACGAGCCTCCGAGGATGTAGGCACCATAAGCCTTCCAAAAGTCGAAAGGTTGTTCAACAAACAATTGCTTTATCGCATCCAAGTAGGAGTTAACCTGCTGGCGTCCCGTTATCGGCCCAATCGCTTCATCTGGATTTTTGAACCAATTGCTTGTTTCAGCAATGTATAGGTACTTTAGGGCTGTCTTTAACTTTTCATCTGTAGCTCTTTTTTCAGCCGAAAGGGGTTCTGAATAGTTCATAATCATTTCTCGAGCCAATGTTACATTGTCCCACATTTTTTGTACAGTCGAATTGGGTTCTCCAACCAATGCGGCGAGGCTCGTTACGTTTTCTGACCAACCTTCAAGAAGGTTGGTTACAGTTTGTTTGGGAGGCACATCCTTTAGAGCACTTTTCAGCGTTTTAGTCTTAATCCAATAAGAAGACTGATTAAGTGTGGAGTAGATGTCGTCGAGGGTTTTGTTGGCCACTGGACCCCCTGTGGAAACCCATTCATCTAAAGCAACTGTCACAACGTTTTTCAAGGTTCTGCGAGGCCACCATATGGAAAAGAGGGTAGCAAGGAGTTCGCGGGCTGATTGACTGTGCCGTGTAGCAGTGCTCCATTCAGTTTCTAATCTGTTGCTGAGATCAACACCCTTTGGAGAGACCACCCACTCCTCTTTGAGGTAACGCGCCCTAAAGAAGGCAACCACTGTCTTGTCTGTTTTGGGGTCCTTTACGTACCACGGCTCGTAACTGGGAGTGCCAAGCGTTTTTACATTTTCCAGCATGCGATGATCCAAGACTATGTATTGGAGGCCTGTTTCATTAATGATGGGCACTAGGCTCATGTTGAAGGCCATTTCGGGAACCCACAATCCGGTTGGTTCTACTTCCATGAGTTCTTGAGTGTAGTTTTTACCCAACTCTAGCTGGTCTATTAGGTCGCTTGTCCAGTTCTTAGCTAGCAGAATTGGCATGACTGGATAGTAATATGGTGATGCTAAAAGCTCTATTCGGCCCGAAGACGCCAAACTCTTGTATTTTTCAATGGCTTCCCCGCATGCCTCGGATGGTTCTTCTTGTGCTTTTTCCCAATGTAAGTACCCTGTAGCCGTATTATACCACCATTTCCACCACTTAGCGTACGCGGAAGCATTCCATTGGTATAGCAAGGTGGGTTGAAGGTTAAATGTCACGTTTATGGATGGATACTTATCAAGTAGCAATGCGTGCCACAGATACGGCTTGCTGCTCTCCTCAACATAATCCTGTATCCATGTGGTCAGAAAGGCGTTGGGAGGCCCAGGAAGCGCTGTGGAAGGGAAAACACTCAGTGCTGAAGAATCCAATAAATACGGTTGGTGCAAATTCCAAACGAAGCTAACTATCAAGGGCTCTGCTACTGGCCCCGTTACAACAACTATAGTTAGAGGCAGGCTCGTTATGGTTTTTATGGATTCGCCTTTTTGGAACACTTCCGCATACAAGGCGAACATTCCGTTATCTCTTGTAATATTTAAGTTACCTGCTAGAGGTAAGGTTTTTTTGGCTTGTACCGTGAGATTCCTCCAAGAATAGACGTCACTAATCTTTCTTGAACGGGTTGCAAACTGGTCAGATGACCAAAATGTTACATTAACATCCACATTAGTTAAGTCCTCGCCTAGGTTGTTGGTCAAATTTAGGGTATATTTGCAAATGTCGCCCTTAGAATACACGAATCGGTCCGAGTCCATTTCAGCGCTGAAGGCGACGCCAGCGGCAAGGTTACTCATGCCAATTTCTGTTAGCTGCGGGATGTCTGGCGGACCTCCATAAACTTTAAGGACGTAGACTACCTCCTTGCTCGCAGCTATGGTGACGGGCAGGTACTCAATGCGTGCCTCTGATCCCCAAATGCTCCTTCCGCTCGGATCTTGTTCAAGTCGAACACTGCCTGTGGCGTTGTATGGCTTGAGGGCAATTATGGCGCCTGTTCCTTTGTTGTATACGGCTACCCATCGTAGCTCTTTAGCATCTCTTCTTTCCCCGATAAGATTCAGGCCCAGAACGGGAGTTTCTCCGTCTTGATATCCTTGATAAAGATCGGATAGGGGCTCTAGGTATCCAGCGGCGTTGATGCTGTACCCCACATTAGCCCAGCCGGGAGGGCCTATCTTGATATCTCCGGTTGTTGGATTTCTCAATATGACTTGCATGTCGAAATAGTATTTGTCTTGGTAAAAGGTGAGAACCTTAATGACTTGAAGCCCCACTATTGGAGTTATGGTGCAAGTGTGATTAAAACTAATCGAGACGCTTTCAGTAGGTAACTCGTAGGTGCCATCAGTGGCATTTGTCCCATAAGCGCCTAGGGTTAGTTCGCCAGGCCACTCTGGTGCTGTTTCGTACGAAGGCCAATCCCAAAGGGGATACCTATTACCCATTGCCCAAGATGGTTTAGATTTCGCTGCAAGCTCTAATTCGGGCTGTGCCAATGGGTGCCACTCAATCGGCCTAACGCCCCCCACATCGCCCCCTTTAGATAACACAATTTTCATGACACCATTTGTAACAGTTACCGTGTTCGCCGTATCGTCCTTCGTAACTGAAATACTTCCCTGTTTAACAATCGGCGAAAGCATTAATGTTTGACCGTTATTCATCGTAATGGAAACAGTTAGCATAAAAAGCAAAGCCAATGAAACGCTCTTCAATTTTTTCATTTATACACCTCTGAAGAAGCACATTATAACTAGTTGAAATAAAAGTTTATCCCTAAGCTGAGATAAAAAACAAGGAAGGCAAAATTACTTAGCGACTCTCCTTGCATAATCAGGTGCTTAACAAATTAACCATTTAAACCTAACAGAAACCTTTAATTTTAAATAACACCCACGCTATCATATGTATGGACGAGAGAAAAGGAACATGAATCGCTCCAAGAAGATTCTTCTCCTACTTATATGTTCAACCTTACTTCTTTCCCTCATTAAAATCGGCTCCCTTGTATACGCAAAAAATACGGCGCCGACCGAAACAATCGACGCCAAGGAGTTCCTTCAAGAAATAAATTTCACACGAATAAACGAAACTATTTACACCCTTTCTAACTCCCCATACATCCCTCGTGTCGTGGGCTACTCAGGATGCAATAAAACAGCGGAGTACATCTTTAATAAGTTCAATGAGACCTTGAGTGACGTGCATTTCGAAAACTTTTCAGTTACTGTTCCAATCGACTATGGTGCCACCCTAAACCTAACCGAACTAGGCATAGTTATTAAGGCGGATCCCTTGTGGCCTAACCAGCTTAACCCATGTAGCACTCCACCAGGCGGAATAACCGGCGAGCTAGTTTATGTTGGGCGTGGAGAGATCTCTGATTTTAATATTGGAGAGGAGATTTCTGGTAAAATTGTCCTCATGGAATTTGATAGCTACAATCATTGGCTTAGGGCAGCCATGTTTGGAGCCAAGGCGATCGTATTCATTATGCCCGAGGAAACGACCTATGCCATGACGGAGACAAAAAAGTTGAATATTCCGCTTTACATGCCCAGGGTCCTGGTTTCTAGGGAAAATGGAACACGCTTGAAGTCGCTGATTCAAACTTATAAGGATGTAAAGGTAAACCTAAAATCAAGCATGCGTTGGGAAAAAACCTTAGGCAGCAATGTCATCGGTTTGGTGCCCGGAACGGAAAAACCCGATGAGATCGTCGTATTCTCCGCCCACTACGACGCCATGTCCATAGCCCCATCCCTCTCCCCAGGCGCCACCGATGCATGTGGAATAGCAACCCTCCTAGAGTTGGCGCGTTGCTTTTCGAAGTATCGTCAACCCAGAACCGTGGCGTTCATTGCGTTTTCCGGCTATTATTCCGCGTTAGCGGGTGCGAGGGACCTCATTTCAAGGCATTTCTTTCCGAGCATGACAGGGAGAGATCGGGGTGTTCCTGACGATTTTGGCAGTAAGATGAAGATTCTCATAAACTTGGATCTGGCTACGGACTATGACAAGTTTGGCATAATGTACTCGGGATATTACGGTTATGGGTCTTGGATTCGGGATGATATATTACTATCGGACAGAGTTGCGTTTGTCAGAAAAGAGTTTTTGACAAAAGAAAACGCCTACATTAAAGACGCCCGTAGTCAGAGCATAGTAAGCGGCTGGACAACGGAGGACTATGATGAAGAAGAAACAATAATTTCGCAAGCCCTGTCAAAATATGATTGGCAAATTCTAGTTCCAAACAAGTACTGGATGGATAGTGAGCCATTTTTTAGAGCCGGCTTAAATGGAATAGGCTTCTACACGGTCTTTTCCCCTAGAATATATCGTAACACTCCATCGGACACCTTTGAAAGGCTTAATCTCAACAACCTTCCTCCCCAAGTGGAACTTGCCTTTCATTTTGCCAAAAGGATAGTCAACGCAGATCAGTTTGACTTTGATTCCACTCCGTATCGAAGAGCTGGAGGCGGCGAGGACGAAATGTTTGGAAAAATTGTGGGCAGAATTGAAATTTACAACCGAACAAAGGCATGGTACTCGAATTTAATGGAGGCAGACATACCCCCAGTTTTAGTTGACGTTTATTTTTCATGGGCCCCCGTAACGCCCATAGACTACATAACAATAACGGATGAGAATGGACTCTTTGAAATAGACGGTATAATGGTTGGCGCATCCGAACGAACCACTCCTTCGCGTGGAACGGTATCTGCGTACGTGATCGATGAGTCCGGAGGCATCATCTACGCTCCTGATTTTGGCGAACGTGGCGCCTGGGAGTTCTCCCCTTCATTTGATATACCATTGGCATCATCAGGCATCCTTGGAAGCAAGGAGTCTCCACGGTCCTTCATAATATTTGAATGTGGGTCCGTCACGCTCTATGGTTGCCTAGACCCACGAAATCTTCTCGACCCGGCGTCTTCTACTTTCGGACTTGCAGCCGGTCCAGGGAGACCCTGGACAGAAGTCGCGGCGGTGCTCTCGTATAGTCTGCTTGATATCGAGGCTGGAACGGAACCTGAGAGCTTCGGGTTTGTTGCCGATGCTTATGGTGATTTTGTTCTTTTTGTTCCACCGGATATTCCTATAATGTTTAAAATAGGAATCACGGGGGAAAGGTTCCCCATTCTGATATTGACTAATGCAACTAAGGAGAACCCTTTAGGCTATGGCTATACTATTAGTAAGGGGCAGCATCTATCCCTACCCTTTACTCCCTATTATGTTGCCTGGGACATGTACTGGCTAAATGAAGAAAGGATGAATGTTTCTCATAGTTATAGCGTATTTAGCGGAACAGGGGAGCAATATCATAGGCAGACAGAATCTTACCTCCAAAAAGCTGAAGAAGCCCTTGGCGAGGGTAAATATGACGAGTTCTATGAGGAGGCGTTGAATGCCTTCAGTTCTGAAAGGAAGGCGTATATTGCTTTTCGGGGAAATATTGTGGATGTGATAAGGACTACTGTGTTCTTTTTCGTGTTGTTAATACCTTTTACGTTTCTGATTGAGCGATTAGTCTTATCAAAAAGTGGTCTTAGAAGAATTTTGTATATGGCGTCTATTTTCACCGCCTTTGTGGTGGCATTGTACTTTCTTCATCCCGGTTTCCATCTGGCTTCAAACGTGTATATGGTGTGCATTGGATTTGCTATGTTTGTCCTCTCAATCCCAGTTATAACCATGATTTCTAACAATTTCTACTCTAGACTTGTGGAGTTAAAAAAGACGGTTCTCAAAAAACACTTTGCGGAAATCGGTAGAGTGAGCGCAGCCATGATGGCGTTTTCAATTGGACTTGAAAACATGAAGAGGAGAAAGCTTAGATCAGCTTTGACCCTCACGAGCGTAACCCTTATAATAATGTCCCTTGTAGCCTTCACTGCAGCGTCCACTTTTATTCTGCCTGTTTCGCCTGAAACAGCCTATCGTTTAGGCTATCTTTTCGGAGGAAAAACTCCCTATAATGGTATACTAACTGAAATACAGGCTGGCTGGTCTGGGAACATGCCGATTTCAGAAGAGGTGTTTAACTATTTGAACCAAACATTCAAAGACACTGCCATCGTAACCGCTCGGTACTGGACGATTCCTGCCACCCAAAGTTATAACGTATATCTTTATAATTCATCTAAAACTGGCAGTTATAGACTTGAGGCCATTTGGGGTGTCATGCCCCAAGAGGCAAATGTAACACTTCCAGAGGTCTTCTTAGGCCCTCCACTTTTGTGGGGGCGGTGGCTCCGAGAGGATGACTACGCACATTGCCTAATTAGTAAGACAGTCGCTGATTACCTTAACGTAAGGGTCAATGATACAGTATCCCTACGAGGGTTCGAAATGAAAGTAATCGGAATTTTTAATGAAAACATATTGAGCAATAAAGGGGAGTTGAATGAAGAGGTTACGGGTCAATTGCCCATAACCGACAAGCGTGCACACGCCACAGCCATTTCAACGCTAATAATACCTTACTGCCTTGCGAGAGACCAACCGTGGCGTTCCTACGAAATGGGTGTTTCTATGATACTCGCCCAAGTGGCAGTGAGATTCCCAGATAATGTAACTAAAGACGAAGTTTTGAATGCAACGAGGCAGCTGGCGCTTCGCCTTTCGAAATTGAACATTTTTGCGGGTTTTGGAGATAAGATTTACCCGTTTAGGGAGGCTAGGTCTTACTCGGTCACGGGGTTGCGCCTTGTTATGGTGCCTCTGGTTATTTGTATATTTACAACGCTTTCTACGGTTTTGACTGCTGTTCATGAGCGGGTTAGGGAGACTGGGATTCTTAATGCTGTGGGTCTCTCTCCATTACATATAGCTTTTCTGTTTTTGGCTGAGTCTATAGTTTATGCGGTGATAGGTGCTGTGGTGGGTTATCTCTTAGGTATGACTATGATAAGGGCTGTGATGGCTATGCAGTTGTTGCCTGCAGGATTCTATCCTAACTTCTCCTCGGGCTTTGTTGTGATTGCGATAGTGGCATCTATTCTGATAGTTATCTCGTCCTCGTTGTATCCCATGTATAAGGCGTCTAAGCTTTCCCTGCCTTCTCTGAGGAGGGTTTGGGAGCTCCCAACAAAACCTGCGGAGGACAGGTGGATGGTGCCTTTGCCGTTTGTAGCCACAACAGAAGGTGAGGCTAGGGGAATTTTGCTGTATTTAGAGGAGTTTCTTGGGGCGCATACGACTGAGCAATTGGGCGTTTTCGTGATTGAGGGAGAAATGACCACTGAGGAGAAGGAGAAGGGCGTAATAGAACTGAAATCCAAAATACGCGTCGCTCCGTGGGAGGCCGCCATACACCAGCATGCGCACATTCTTGCGGGCTATAATCCCGAAGAAAAGCGCTGGCTTTTCCAACTTAATATAGAGAGGATCAGCGGCTCCAGAGGCGTGTGGGAGAAGGCGAACAGAAAATTCATCGACAGCCTAAGAAAGCAGTTCCTCATATGGAGGGCGCTAACGCCCTCCGAAAAAGGGGAATACGAAAGAAGAGCTTTTGAAAAGGCTTAAAAACAATTGAGCCAAATAAGTATGGAAAAGAGGGAAGAAATTGAGTAAAGAAGCTAAAGGTTTAACGAAACGAGCATTAATTCTCGGCACTATTGCTGCTATTCTCGGACCGATGATCGCGAGCTATTTCATGAGCCTCGGTTTTTACCACGGTAATGAATATGTGTGGACAGTTGTAGGTCCCTTCACAATATTTGCATTCATAATTCCGGTTTACCTCCTTCTCTCTTACCTCGCACCTAGACTAAAAATCCATCCCTACGAAGTGGTTGTCATCTACTCTATGTTGGCAATCAGCATGTGCGTATCCATTATTCCAAGTTGGGATATTGCAATACATATGAGTGCCATGTATGATGAAACGACTCGGACAACAACTTTGGGGGACATAGCTAATCCAGGGGCATATATGCCGTCACTTTGGGCTCCGCCATACGCCCCTGCCACCTTTTCTTCCATATATGGTGTTACAGGGGGGGGCTCTCCCTGAAGCTACTGGGTACTTCCTGCCGTTTCGGCCCTTCAGGGTTATTCCTCTTGGACGCCCGGTTCCGTGGGGAGCGTGGATGGTACCAATAGCCTATTACATTGTTCTCTTTGTCGCCATTGGTTTATTCCAGTTCTTCCTTTTTGCGATATTCAGAAACCGTTTCATTGACGTGGAAAAACTTCCGTTCCCTCATGCGCAAGCAGGCATGGAGTTACTTAAGGCAGGGGGCATAGGCCCATCGGAAAAGTCAGAAAGAATATTTGGTTTACCTCCATTTTGGCTAGGGGCGCTCATCGGCTTTGCGTTCTATTTTCCAAATATCTTAGCTTACTGGTTTAGGCAAAGCTGGGCTGCGCCTTCTTGGTACGCAACATTGGTAGGCCATATATGGGCGTGGGGAGGAATAGATGCAACAGCAACATACGGTTTAAAAAATATTGTCTTAGTACTGGCGTTTGACCCAAGATGGATTTCACTGGCATTTCTAATGCCCCTAGACGTCCTTTTCACAGCGATAGTATGGTTTCTGTTCTTCTACATGATCGCTCCGCCAATACAGGTATCGCTAGGGCTTTACACTCCCCCGGCTGCTACCCCAACTGCAAATAACCTCTATTATCAGTATGGTCACTGGATGGACAGGGGGTTCTGCCCCCACTCTATAGAGCAAGGAGCGTGGGTGGGCGTAGGACTCTTTGTAATAATTTTCAACCTTCGATACCTGATAGGCACCTTTAGGGCTAAAGGGGAAAGCGTGAAAAGGGAACCTATGCCATACAAACTAGCTTGGACAGGCCTATTCTCAACGTTCATCCTCATTGTCGTTTTGCTTGCAGCCAGCGGCATGGCCTTTATTGCACCGTTCCTGGCAATCTGGGTCTTGCTCACCTATTTGTCCTTGGCAAGGTTCAGAACCATTAGTGGATACTGGTCCTCATTTGCATTGTATGGCCCATGGCTTCATGAAGCATCAGAGATGTGGTCCATACCTTTCATTGCATCCGGGACCTATAGAAGTCAGGCCCATTTCACCTCTCTTGACACCGCCATATTCATGACCACGGACAGAACGTTAGAAGGCAATCAAGGGGTACATATCCTTGAATCCTATAAGTTTGCAGACGTAACTGGGCTAAGACCTAAGAGCCTTCTAGTACCTCAAGTTTTAGCAATCGTCCTAGGCGTTGCAATATCATTTCCAATTTACATATGGGGCGTATACACCTACGGTTGGACCACGTGGGCACAGCATCCAGATTTCAACCTCTGGACAACTTGGACAACAAACCCAATGAACCAGAACAGAATTGCGGATTTCCCTGGCTACCCACCTGGCGTCCTAGGGAATCCCTTTGTGAACAGATGGCTGTTTCAGTATTTCGCGGGAATTTTTCTTGCAGGATTGCTCATGTTCCTGAAGGCGCGGTTCATGTGGTTCCCCTTGAACGCTGTAGGCGTCCTATATGTCAGCGTTGGATTCTTCGGCTTATACATGTTCATCCCCAACATCATCGCATATGTGCTCAAATGGACAATACTAAAGTTTGGAGGCGCCAGAATCTATGAGAAATACGCTTTTCCATTCTTTGCAGGCTTACTAATATTCGGCATGGTCACATGGTATATCGGTGAAATAGGACCTCGATACGTCATATAGATTTACAGTGTTAGGCGGATCGTTGCTTTCGTCAAAAAGTGCATATGCCTTGGCCAATCGAGTCCCTTGAGTCTCCATAGACCCACTATCTTTTTCTTGAGGACGTGAGTTCTGCTGAGTAGAGTTCTCTCATAAGGTAGTAAGCGGGAAGCGGATTCCTATGGCCATCAACGATTCCAATCTCCTCTCCATAAACGATTCCAATCTTCTTTTCATCCCAAGTGCCTTGATAATGGTTGAATACCCATAGCAGTCCGCCTACAACATAATGTCGCGTATCATCACTGATGATTAGCCAGTGGTCCTTAATGGTTTGGAGATAGAGAGGGTTATATGGATCTCTAAAACGCAGGGCACCATACTCGGTTACAAGGATTGGCTTATCTGGATACTCGTTCCGGATTCTTTCAAAACAGTCTACAAGTTCTTTTGGAGATTCACCGTACCAAGGGCCGCCATAGTACTCGTTAATGCAGATTATGTCGTCATACTGAAATGTGGGATCGACATAGGTGTCATGGTGTTTATCGGAAGCGTGAGTCACCGGCCTAGTCTTGTCTAGAGCCTTGGCCTCTGCGTAAAGTTCGCGAACCCACGTATCATCATCGGTTCGTAATTCGTTGCCAACGCTCCATACAATCACGGATGGATGGTTATAATCCCTCAGAATCATTTCTCTAAGCTGTTGCTTTCCACTTGCAAGTTTTTCTTCGAAACTTGCCGTACTAATTTGCCATGCTGGAATCTCCTCGAAAACTAGCAGTCCTTCACGGTCAGCCAAGTCCAATAGATGAGGATGCTGAGGATTATGCGCCAGGCGAATCATGTTCATGTTAGCCGCCTTAATAAGTTCAACATCACGCTGCCTGATTGTGTCGTTTTCAGTTAAGCCCATTTCTGGATAGAACTCACGAACATTAACTCCTCTAACAAAAAGTTTCTCTCCATTTAGATATAGCCCGTCAGGACGGACTTCAACCTTCCTCACGCCGAAGGTGCTTTCATATTTGTCCAGCGGTGTTTCGTCCACAGAGATAGTAGCCCTGAGTAGGTACAGATTGGGAGTTTTAGGGGACCATAGTTTCGGAGAATGAAGTGCGAGATTAAACTTTACCTCGCGGGTTTCGTTCGCTGCGAAACTGAACCCTTTACTTTTATTAATGACCCTTGCGTCGTTCTGGAGATCAATAACTTCTACGGAAACATTGAAGTCTCTAGACTCTGGATACCTGTTGTACAGAGATAGATTTACGTTAACCTTTGAATTGCCGATGAGACCTTTGGTGTCAATTTTTGATCCGAGAATCGTGAGGTTGTCGCACGCCTCTAGGAATACTTCTCGATGTATCCCGCCGTGTTTCATTCCCCATGCAGGGTCAGGGACCCTTGAGTCTAGATGGCGATTATCAACGCGGACGGTAAGATTGTTCAGAGAACCATAGTTGAGCCATGGCGAAACGTCGAACCAGAATGGCGTGTAGCCTCCTTCATGAAAGCCTAAATATTCATTGTTCAGCCATACGTCAGCCCGATAGTTAACAGCCCAAAAATGCAGTTTAATGAATTTGCCGTTCCATTCTGGCGGAACAGTGAAATTTCGCCTATACCACGCGAGGCCCTCATAAAATACGAAGCTTCCGGTCTCCCATCCCCAGCTTCTGGGCACGCCCATTTGACGCCAGGAAGACTCGCCTTCATGCCTAAAGTCCCAAACACCGCACAAAGACAAATTTTCTCGAAAAGAATTAGCGGAAAACGCGTCCACCGCGGATTTTTTCATTGGAAACCGTCCGCTTTCCCTCATTCGGCATCCACCTTAATAAAACTTTTTTGTTCCAATATGACAACTTGCCGTATATGCTCATCGGAATTTGTAACGCCCCAAGCTATCATCTTTATTCATCGAAAGACTTCCTAGCGTGGCTAACGTGGGAGTTAGATATTTTTAGGAGATTTACAGTGTTAGGCGGATCGTTGCTTTCGTCAAAAAGTGCATACGCCTTGGCAAATCGAGTCCCTTGGGTCTCCATAGACCCACTATCTTTTTCTTGAAGCCGGGAGTTCTGCTAAGTAAAGTTCTTTTATAAGGTGGTAAGCGGGAAGTGGATTCCTATAGCCATCAACGATTCCCATCGTGTCCCATCCACCCCAAGTGCCTTGATAATGGTTGAATACCCATATGAGTCCGCCTACAACATAATCTCGCGCAGGGTCACTGATTATTTGCCAGTGGGCTTTGATTGTTTCGAGGCACTTAGGGCTCATTGGGTCAACCTTCCCGAATTCGCCAGCAGCACCATACTCAGATACGAGAATGGGTTTCGCAGGATACGCGTTTCGGATTCGATTAAAACAGTCTATGAGTTCTTGTGGATTGAAAGGGTAACTTCCGTACCAAGGGCCGCCATAGTACTCGTTAATGCAGATTATGTCGTCATACTGAAATGTAGGATCAGGGGTGATATCGCGGTGTTTATCGGAAGCGTGAGTCACCGGCCTAGTCTTGTCTAGAGCCTTAGCTTCTGCTTTAAGTGTGCTGACCCACGTAGTATCATTAGAGAATCGTAGTTCGTTGCCAGTGCTCCATATAATCACGGATGGATGATTGTAATCCCTCAGAATCATTTCTCTAAGCTGTTGTTTTCCACTCGCAAGTTTTTCGTTGAAACTTGCTCCACTCATTTGCCATGCTGGAATCTCGTCGAAAACGAGCAGTCCTTCACGGTCAGCCAAATCCAAATAATAAGGATGGTGGGGAGTGTGCCCAAAGCGAATCATGTTCATGCCTGCCGCCTTAATAAGTTCGATGTCAAGCTGCCTAATTTCGTTGGGTGTAGTAAAGCCCATTTGTGGATAGAACTCGCGAATGTCAACTCCCTTAATAAATAGCTTCTTTCCATTCAGATAAAGACCATCAGAGAGTACTTCCACCTCTCTCACGCCGAATGTGCTCTCATACTCGTCAAGGGGTGTTTCACCTATAGAGATAGTGGCCCTAAGGAGGTACAGATTAGGCGTTTCAGGAGACCACAACTTCGGAGAATAAAGGGTAAGGTTGAACTTTACTTCGCGGGTTTCGTTGGCTGAGAAGCTGAACCCTTGGCTTTGATTAATGACGCTCATGCCGTTCTGGAGGTCGATAATTTCCATGGAGACGTTGAATTCTTTATGCTCTGGATACCTGTTGTATATTGAGAGGTTTGCGTTAACCGTTGATTGGCCGATGATACCTTCGGTGTCGATTTTTGATCCGAGAACTGTGAGGTTGTCACATGCCTCTAGGAATACTTCCCGATGTATTCCGCCGTGCTTCATCCACCAATTAGAGTCGGGAACCCTTGAGTCTAGATGGCGATTATTAACGCGGACGGTGATTTTATTCCGAGAACCATAATTGAGGTATGGCGAAACGTCGAACCAGAATGGCGTGTAACCTCCTTCATGAAAGCCCAAGTATTTACCGTTCAGCCATACGTCAGCCCGGTAGTTAACAGCCCAAAAATGTAATTTAACAAATTTTCCATTCCATCTCGACGGGACAGTGAAATTTCGCCTATACCACGCGTTGCCCTCATAGAATATGAAGCTTCCGCTTTCCCATCCCCAGCATCTAGGCACGTCCATTTGACGCCACGAAGACTCGCCTCGATGCTTGAAGTCCCAAACACCGCACAAAGACAAAAATTCTCGAAAAGAATTAGCGGATTTTTTCATTTTAAACCCGTCCGCTTTCCCTCATTTGGCATCCACCTTAATAAAACTTTTTTGTTCCAATACGAAAGTTGCCATATATGCTCATCGGAATTTGTAACGCCCCCCCGGAGCTATCATCTTTATTCATCGAAAGACTTCCTAGCGTGGCTAACGTGGGATTTAGTGAAGAGAGATTGGTTCACAGATACAGAGTGCCAGCGTTATCGGCTGGTCCGACTTCTTGCTAATCGATAAAATTTTATACCTATGCTAGGTGCCCCTTGGCACAGACTTTGCGTCTGGTCATTCTCATTCAAGTTAGCTTATACAAGCTAGGTCCAAAGATACTTTTACTGTCAGTCTTTTAGTACATTGATTTTTAGCGGATTTACGAGCTTGGCTCCATTCTTGCTCCCGTTCCTACTGTTAAGACCCATCCCTGTTCGGCCCCGGCGGATAGGCCTTCCTCAACCACTTTATGG
>Ga0315314_1002697_pt1 | contig 14478 bp, 13 predicted proteins | sample TDP9_MG_FD_203631 | JGI IMG/M metagenome (GOLD analysis project Ga0315314, IMG submission 203631) | Freshwater sediment microbial communities from Lake Towuti, South Sulawesi, Indonesia - TDP9 | ecosystem: Environmental > Aquatic > Freshwater > Lake > Sediment | place: Indonesia: South Sulawesi...
CCCGAGCAAGCCGTGAGTGCCTCACTACAGCTTTCAGCCCACCATAAAGATCATTTGTGGTCGGAGTTTTACCTCCTCAGGAGAGACCTAGCCTCCCGCTTAAGACCTCGCCGCCAAGAGAGAATTGAATAAGGAATCGATATTAACCTTTCATTTTTTACCATAACAGACAACATGGAGACAACAATTGAGTTGCTACCTGACACCAAGATTTATTGTAAGTGTGATTGGAATTCTGATAGCGAATAGATACGGGCTATGGATATTCAGCGAGACTATTGCATTCAGTCACAATCAAGCTCATATCGAAAGGGTATGCTCATGGGGTCCACCTCAATAGTCCAAGTCACAAAGAAATTTTCTAAGAATTCACTCTTCTACAAACTGGAAGTTTATCCCAACAATTCATTTTTTGCCGATTCAAACATAGAAAGAAAACTTAGTCTTCCAAGTGTAGGAGCGGCGTGTGGATCTCTTTTGGAGAAATCTGGGATATAATGCATGGTGCGCTAGCTTGGTAGTATTTGAGATATCGGATTTAATTCCCGCAGTGATAGTAGGTCTATTTATAACCGGTTTAGTGATTTTGGCATACCAATATGGAAAGGGCAAAGCACGAGTTTATCATGTGCCCCGACACGGATATGGATCTTGAGCAGCTCATAGTGAAAGCGAAGTATGCAGTTAAGGCAACAAGCGTTGAACAAGTCTATGACAGTCTACTGGAACGTTTGAATCATGGATGCCGGCTAATTGAATGGACGGGAGAAAAACAAGGGAATACCATGAAGTTCATCCGTGAATTGGGGCCACCAAAGACCGTGGTTAAACAAAAGCTTTCGCGGCACAGGAAACGTCGCCTCTAAAAAACTTATATGCATTGCTGGTTTTCATTGTATGCGGTGGTGCATTCTAGATGAAAGCGTATGAAACCGAGTTGACCTTTTCGGGAGTAACTTCACATGCCGTTGTTGTCGAATTTGGGAAGCCTTGGCGTCTTGTCTTTTGGGCTAGGGCGCAGTACGTTGGGTGCTGGGATCTGGGCAAGGAGGTTTGGTTCACGCCTGAATGGGTTGAGACTAACAGTCCCGAAGACCTTCACTGTTATGAACCAATCATGGATAAGAAGTTGAAGTATAGCAAGGTAGAAATTAAGGAGTCAGGCGACGCGAGGGCCAAGGTTCACTGGCATTACGCATGCAACGATATGCGTTATCGTGTGTTCCATGGGAATACCACAGCGGACGAATATTACACCGTCTACCCTGATGGAGTAGCTGTGAGAAAGGTTGTGATGTGGCCTGGAAACGAAAGTGATCACGGTGGAAATCCGAACTTCTGGCAGATGGGGGAATTCATCTTGATAAACGGCAAGGGAACCACTCCAGAGCAGAATCTGCAGAAGAAAGAAGCGTTCACATTTCAAAACGAATCTGGAGAGAAAATCTCCTTTAAGTGGCCTCTACCGTCTCCGCTACCAAACGGTCATCTTCCTTTATGCGCGAAATATCCAAAAATTGCCAAGTGGAACACGTATATAGGCCGAGTTCACGTTGTCAATAGACCCAATCCATATGTAATCTTCCCAAGAGACAAACGTCTTTTTCCCTTCAAGCCGTGCGCTCACTGCAAGGGTGATCATCCATACTTCGGCTTGTTCCAAGGAGAAGGCAATACGTATAAACACTGGCCGGTCACTCTTGACGAAGATTTCATCCTAGCAGCGGATGCTGGTAAAGACGTTGGAAAAGTGGCTACACATAGTTCTTTCCTAGATATCAACTACTCTTGGCGTGGTAAATCGAATCGGCTTCTTTCTGTCGATACGCCTACAAGGCCGACAAGCTGGCTTTTCCTAACGGGAGCAACTGAGGAACCCTCATCTTTTCTGATAGATTTGGCAAGGTCTTGGCTGAATCCTGCAAAGATAGAGACAGGATTCGAAAGCGGCCCCCTACCATGGGGTATGTCTTCGGGCCGTGTATTGTATGAAGGTTATGCCTACTCAGAAAGAGCGTATGTATTCCGAAAGTTTGGTGAAGACCGTATAGAATTCGCGATGAAGCCTCAGGTCCCTGTGATAAACCCCGTCTACGTGATCAACGGTTGGAAGAGCCGAGAAGTCAAAGTAACGTGGAACAATGAACCCTTGAGTTCCGATCGCTTCAGATCGCAATTGGTCGGCGATGATCTCATACTTTGGGTGGATCAAAGACTGGAGAAATCCGCGAAGGTCAAAATTTTTTCGTAAAGTTATCGATTCGAAGAACTGTGTCTTCGATTCTGCCTCGAGAACCTCGAGGGCGTCCAGAGCAGCTCGGCCTTATAGTTGAACAATCATATTAAAGGTAATATCAAGGATTTTTCTCCATTTATGGAGTCAATTATTATTTTCACTTTCTGGGGACGCGTTAGCACTATTTCCACTAATTTCTCTTCCCCCGGAAGAATATCGAAGAAGTTATCACTATATTCGGCGGAGACACCTGGTATCTTGAGCATGACGACTCTTGCATACTTATGTGCCCTAATACTCACTAAGTATGATGCCTTTGCACTTTTAGAACCCACTCGTTTGATCGATGCGTCTAGTTTCACGGTAGGAAAAGAGAGGTCTTTAAACAATTTTCTAAACCATTGGTTTTGACTAATTATTATATCGCCCTCTCGTAACCTCGCACAGAAGAACTCTGTACCTGTATCCTTTGATGGCATATCTCTGAACGGTATATCCTTTATCTTAGCTGAGGAATTGCTGGGAATATTGATGTTTACGGTGTCTTCCCACAGCTTTTCTCCCGAAAATGTTTGATAACGAAGTTCCACAGCGCCCTTTATCGGTTCAAGTAAATCGTTTGTTATCCAAACTGAGATCCCAAAATCTTCTTCTTTAAACGAAACCAACACTGGGCTATATGCCCTCTTTACGTAATAATAGCTGGCCTTCTCATTTTCATAGTAGTCAACTATACTCCATATGACGCCTGGATAAGCCTCGTCATACGACCAAAAGAGGGTGCCGCTACAGTCGAATTTTCTTCTACGAAAATGTTCAATTCCATACTTTAGCCCTTCACACTGGACAAGTTGTGCTATTCTTACGTAGTTTTCAATGTTTTCAGGTTTCCCAGAAATTTCTCCGAAGTATTCTCTCACCAATGTGTCTAAATTATCTTGAAAATGAGGCCAACCGGTGAATGAAGCGACGTGAAGGCGCCACACATCGGAGCTTGTGTCTAAATGTTCTGGAGGTACGAATCTCCTTAGTGTCTCTATTTCCGGGACCCCAAGAATTCCGAATTCACTGATAAACTTTCCCATGTCTCTTGAGTAGTTTTCATAACGAATGAAGTCAAAATCAGTTCTATGTACTCCGGGTTGCTCCTCATTAAGTCCTACGAATACCTGATAGCTGTGTCTGTCCCCTTCTATCTGGCTATTCGGATCTTCTCCGCCATACGGGCTGCTCGGCCAATAGGGTCTGGTGGGGTCCAGTCTTTGGCAAGCATCAGGTATAATCTCATGCCAAATTTGTTTTCCAAAGAATTTGATGTACTTTTCAGGGAACTGTTTCCACAGTTGGAAGTGTAACCAATCGTTCTCATTGTTGCCACACCACAACACTATGCATGGATGATTTCGAAGTTGCTTGATTGTTACGTCAACTTCTTTCTTGACTTCAGTCAAGAAATCCTCAGTCTCAGGATAGTCAGCGCATGCGAACATAAAATCTTGCCAGATCATAATCCCTAGCTCGTCGCAAAGATCGTAGAATGTGGGGTCCTCGTATATTCCTCCTCCCCAGATCCTTAACATGTTAAAGTGAGCCTTTTTCGCTTTGGTCAAAAGATTCGAGTATTTGGGCTCGTCTACTCTCGTGACAATTGAGTCTGCAGGAACCCAGTTTGCCCCCTTACAAAAAACTTTCACCCCGTTGATGATGAAGGTAAAAGATTTGGTACCAGATGCGGGATCAGGCTTTTGAACCAGTTTAATCTCTCTTATTCCAAACCTGATTGTTTTTTCATGCAAGACTTCTCCATCAATTTTGACCTCAGTTTTCAGTCTGTACAAGAAAGGGTTCCCTACGCCGTTAGGCCACCAAAATTCAACTCCGCTTACATGCAGAGTCTTGCTGATGGTCGTGCGACCTGGATGAACCTTTGCGCGTGCATACGATTTGAAAGGTGTGCTAACCCCCTCTTTCCCCTCTTTGACTATTGTTAGATCTAATTCTATGTTCTGTGATTGCAAAGCGTAATTATCCAACGTTATCTCGACCCTAAGATCAGCCTCCTTTTCCCCAGTTATCTCGCTCATAACGAAAACATCATCAACAGACACTTTTTTATACGACTTAAGCTCTACGCTTCGCCAAATTCCTACATCAACAAGTCGCGGAGCCCAGTCCCACCGGAATGTAAACTGGGCTTTTCTCGCGTAGACCCGATAAATATTTGAAACAGGGAAAAGTGGAGTTAGGAAATTTGAAACATTCCTAGTTTCAAGTATCTTCGTTGCTGAAGCCAGTTTAACGACTAGAAGATTTTTCTTACTAGGCTTTAGTTTATCCGCGACATCAAACTCGCTGGGGATAAACATGTTGCTATGTTCGCCGATTAGTTTTCCATTCAGCCAAATAGTAGCATACGTGTCTAGACCTTCGAAAACCAGCTTAACAGCATCTTGAACAAAGTCTTCAGGAACAAAAAACCATTTTCTGTACCACCAGTCTTTCTCCTCAACCCATTTGCATTTCTCTACATTCTTTGCAAAGAAAGGATCTGGTATTTTATCAGCTCTCATCAGATCCAAATAAACCGAGCCTGGGACTTCTGCGTCCATCCAATCCTTATCTGAAAAACTAAAGGTGTATGGTCGCCTTTCCTCACCCTTTCCGCAGTTAAAAGAAGATACTTTCCAGGTCCCATTAAGTGATAAACTTTTCGATTGATCCGCCAATCGTTCCCCTTTTCGAGGTTTTATATTTTTTGCATACATAAATATTGCGCACCATTATAATGTGAGAACCTATGCGTCATCTTCAAGTCTCAGATCCAAGCCATATCGTCAATTCACCCTTTGACGGCACCAAACGTTAACCCTCTCACAATGTACCGTTGAATAGCTAATGCCAATAACCATGGTGGCAGAATAGCCGCGAGAGCGCGTACGGCGATAACCCAATACATAACACCTACTGGACTTACGCCAGCAGATATTGCTACAGGCATTGTTTGGGCATTCGAGAGAGTAAGTATAGTTGCAAACAAGAAATCGTTCCAAGAAAGAATGAAAGAAAGAATGGCCGTTGAGACCATTCCAGGTGCTGAGATCGGAAGCGCGATTTTTAGAAATGTTTGTATACGTGAGCAACCGTCTACAGCAGCAGAATCCTCTAACTCTCTTGGCACTTCTAAGAAAAAGCTCCTCATTATTAAAACTGCGAAAGGTAGAGTAAAAGTCAGATGTGCCATGATCACAGATAAGTGAGTGTCAAGCAACCCAAGATTCTTCATCATGATGAAAAAGGGTATTGCGAGTACGATCCCGGGAAACATTCGCTGGGACAGAAACCAAAATGATATATCCTTATTTTTCATCCAACCTTTAAACTCGAATCTAGCAAGGCTATACGCGGCTAGACTACCTATTGAGACTGCCAACACAGCAGTACTTGTGGCAATGATGAAACTATTCGCAAGAGGGCTACCAGGGCTAAAGACCTCTAACAGGAGACTCAAATTTGAAAAGTCGGGTTGGAATTGAATAAAGGGGATATATGTTGTAGTATATATATCCTTTGTCTGTTTGATTGCTGTCGTAATAAGCCAGTAGACTGGAAACAGAAAATAAACTGCAGTTGTCAGTAAAACGCACCAAACCACTACATTCTCAATCTTTCTTTTCATTACATGGCCTATTTGCGTGCGTTATTACCTCCTTAACCCAACTTAATTATCCTGGAAAGCGGTATAGTTATCGCTAAGATAATAATAAGAATAAAGTAAGATAGAGCACTCCCATATCCCAAGCTGAACCACTTCATGCTAACATTGTATGTATAATAAGTAATAGATTGTGTAGAAATCCCAGGACCGCCGCCAGTAAGGCCATAAACGACATCAAAGATTTTAAAAACTTCCACCAATCTAAGGAAAAATACAACTGTCAAGGCTGGCCCTAGTAAAGGCAAGGTTATGTGCCTGAAAATTTGAGTTCGTGAGGCACCATCTATTTGAGCTGCCTCATATGGTTCTTTCGGCAGCGATTGAAGGGCTGCATACAATACCAGTATGACGAAGGGCGTCCATTGCCAGACATCAACCGTTACAATTGAAAACGGAGCTATCTGTTCATTAGACAGCCACGCTACGGGTCGGAACCCTAAAATTCTGAGAACATCATTTAATGGACCAAACAATTCACTGTATAATAAATGCCATATGTATGAAACGGCGATAGGGGATGCGACCATAGGCAGTAGAAATATCCAGAAAAAAAACCTTACACCTCTAATATCTCTATTCAGAGTCAACGCCATAGCGAGTCCGAACAAGAGCTCTACGATAAGGGCTGTGACCGCAATAATAGTCGTGACCTGCAAGGCGTTCCAAAATCTGCTGTCAAGAAGGACTTCTCTAAAGTTTTCTGCCCCAATAAATACCATTTCTCTTCCCAACTGATATGAGTGAAAACTTATGAAGAGCGTATAAATGGTAGGGAATATGCCTAATACCAACAAGAAAATAATAGAAGGACAGAGAAAGACATATCTAATATATTTGTCCGGTGAGGGAAGTTTCATACGCGTCATCAAAAAAAGAAGGAGAGGTTTATGATGTGGGAAGCCCTAGGCCGATTCTATAATATTTTATTTGCTTTTCTCTACCCAAGTCGTCTGTTATTTTCTCCCATCTGTCATAGATATCACTTAGCGCGGCTTCAGGCGTCTTCTTTCCTGTTAGAACCTCACCCAAAGCTATTTCTACGGTCTCGCCGTAGCGGTAGGAGCCAGGGATTCTCAAGTACGGCCATACTGCCGGAGCGGTATAGGTTTTCCATATGGCGGTAAGATACTCTTTAAGGTCATCAGCATTAAAGCCAGAGCCATACACCCATCCATCTATAGTCCCCGTCCCCTTCCCATCGCTATATTCAGGTGGGAAGTGAGAGGCTCTGCAGGGATTGAAACCCGTATCTCGATAGCCTTCTGATACATCGTGAAAACTGATTGAAGGTTGACCCATCCAAGCGAAGTAATGGTAAGTTGCCTCAGGTTTTTTCGAAAGTTTCGATACTGCCGGGCCCCACCCGCCAGTAAACATTCCTAATTGATTTATCTCAGTCAGCTTGACCCAGGCGGCTTTTTCTCTGTCATAAACTTCATATGAACCGGGCATAGGCATGCAGCCTAGCTTGCCCTTGATCTTCGAGAACTTCTCATCTTGCACTAGAACTCCTGTGTCGGCCCATTCATAACAAAAAGCTGTCGTTCCTGTTAGAAACGCGCCCCTCGATTCTGCGATGCCCCAAGATAACTGAGCTTCAGGGCCAACATCCTTCGTTTTGAGAAACATCTCCATTGCTTTGAGATTACCTGGAGTATTTATCAAAGGTTCCATAGTTTCGGGGTCGAAATACCAAACGCCTCTATATTTGTCCGGACCACCAGGTAAGATAGAGTATTGTTGTGCTATAGGATAGAACCACCAATCAACAGCCCAAGAAACAAAAGTTTGTCCCAACCCATAGTTCACTTTACCGTCACCATCCCAATCCCAGCCGTTAAAGAACTTGCATATATCTAAGAGCTGGTCCCAAGTCTTTGGAGGTGTCAGTTCATATCCATACCGACTTTTAAAGTCAGCCTTATGACGAGGATTTTCCAGTAGATCTTTCCTATAGTACAATATCACACAGTCGCCGTCGTATGGAATAATGTAGTTCTTTCCGCCCCATTTCATAAACTGTCTGTAAGTGGGCAAAATGTCATTATAGCCAATATCCGGGAATTTAGGATCTGCTATGTAGTCGTCAATTGGGACCTCGTAATTTCCTGCTATATAGTCCCAGTGATAAGAGTAAGGGGTATAAAAGCCATCAAATGACCCAGCTCCGGTCATAAGGTCGGTCATTACTTTCTCGTAAAGGGTTCCAAACGCGAACTCAAAGAGTTTCACTTTCCCTCCCGTCTCTCTCTCCCAGGCATCTTTCCAGTGGTGAAACGGTTCGTTCTGAGGGCCTGGCCCCAATAGTACAGCGACATTTATTGTCTGCCCTTCATATAGCTTCCCGACCGGTATTGCCGTAGGGGTTGGGGTCGGTGTGGGTGTTGGAGTTGGCGTAGGTGTCGGAGTGGGCGTAGGCGTTGTTGGAGGAGGCTTCGTAGCTTCATATATTCCGTATCCTGCTGCTGCAACAACTGCGACAACGACAATGCCACCAACGTACTTCACATAGCCGCGTCTAGAAACTTTCTCTTCTGCAGTCAAAATGTATCACCATATTTTTTCTTACCTTTGTTTGGAGTCTAGGATATATTTATCTCTTCCCTCTCCCACCGTGGCTCTGTTAACTTAAGATAGACTAAAATAGACTTTAATCCTTTCTATTGTTGGTATGGATTACGTGGATGTGGCTATAGGGCGTTGCTTGGCCAAGGGCTCTAGAAGTCTTGCTCAGTTGATAGAGGGGACAGGCTTCTCTAGGGCTACAATATTCAACCATTTACCGCACCTCGGAAGCGCTGTCTCAAGGGAGCTTGTAATGGCGAAAAGAAGGGGTAGACCCAGCCTCCTATATAAGCTCGCTACGGTTCCCTCCGGCATGGACGCTCAATCCAAGCCGCTAGGCATGGTATCCATCAGCTTCCCTAAGCTCAAGCATGTATGCAGATTCGAGAAAGGCGGATTCTGCAAGGAACAGAGGAAGGCATGCACACCCGGAACATGCCCACTAATCGCCACATAATAAAGTCTAATTCAGTCTACCTTAAGTTAACAGAGCCCCCACCGTACATAGCAATGTCACCAGATATAACTAACAATGAGTAGATTAAGGAGGAAGAGCGGGATATCTTGAGTTAAGTGAAATCTCAAGCAGCAGGTTCCGGCTGCCTATGATTGAGTATCCTTTCAAGGCATACTTAATTCAAATGGAGACGGAAAACTCCGCTGGCCTACTGTAGGGGAGGCGTAGGATTTTCCGATTAGAGGCTTTCCTCGTCAGATCGGGGCCCTTTTGGACCATTTCGTCAGTTTGAAGGCAATCAAACTTCCTTACATACGAGTATACAGCGATATTAACGTCTCGATAGAATCACTTATGGAACAGCTTTCTTCAAGATCTTGCAGACTTGACATATATCTGTCGTAGTAGGTTCACCGCAATACCGGCAGTTCTTCAACTCGATCTTCCCTGCATACAGCTTCAATGCGCTTCTCAACTTCTCAATCGACCTAAAAACTGTATATTTGGTTCCCGGGTGCTTGACCTCCATTCTATTCAGCATGGAGCGCATATCATTCCTCAATGATGTGGCCATGTATGGGCATGGGACGCTCTGAAACTCGATTCCGTTCTCATAAGCGTACAGGGCTACTTCCTTTTCGGGAATCTCACAGATCGGTTTTATACGCCTCAAGAATCTTCCATTCGGGTCTTCTAGGACGGGCTCAACCCTAGAGATCCTAGTCACATCTCCGTGAACAATATTTAGCATAGCAGTTTGGGCTTCATCATCCAAGTTGTGGCCAGTCGCGACTACGTTTGCTCCAACCTTTTCCGCTGCGAGATTGATAGCTCTTCTTCTGAGCACTCCACAATAGGAGCAGGGCGAAAGCTCTCTCTTCTTCTTAACCAGTTCATCCAACTTCATTTGGAAGAGGTCTTCGAACGAGACGATCGCGTAGTCTATAGAATGCTTCTTGTAGTAGTTTTTCGCGATCCTTATGGCTTCATCTCTATATTCAGCTATTCCTTCATCCACTGTCACAGCTGTTAACCTTGACTTTGGAAATCTCTTCGTTATCTTTCTGAGAATTGTTAGAAGAGATAGGCTGTCTTTTCCACCGGAGACCGCTACAGCAACGTGATCATCGGGCTTGAGCATCTTGTACTTGGATATTGTTCGTCTAACTCTATCCTCGATATTCTTCTTGAAGCATTTGTGGCATAGACCGATTCCTTCGTAGCTCCTTACGTAGAAAGCTTCATTCTTTCGACAGAAGCTGCATCTCAAAGGATTCATCCCAGAAACTCTATCGAGCCGTACCGCCAAAGCGAGAGTGCGAAATTCAACCCTATGATAAAGAGGCAAAGCATACTCGCCAGCGTCCTCATCTCCTTTATCCTTCCAACGCCGAAGGCTCTCAAGATCGATACGAGGAACTTGTCACCATCGAAAGGAAATATCGGAAGCATATTGAATAGAGCGACAGCTATCATGATCGTCGCCATCCATCGTTCAAGCTGGTAGAGATGAAATGGAAACGCTGCCGGAAATATTGGGAGCTTAGGCGCATAATAGTTGAATACAGATACTCCTAGATACGGTCTTGAAGAGTTCAAAGGATGGGTTCGAGTAGTAATGGTCGATGTTCCCTTATTCGTCGAAGCAATGAGGACACTATTCGGCTTGATGCTGGAGAGATAGCTTGACAAGCCATCATACCCTGCTATCGCTGTTCCATTCAGCGCGTAGATAACATTCCATCTCTCGATCCCAGCCGTCTGGGCAGCTCCGCCTTCGACCAGATCCGTAATCAAGACTCCAGATGGGCTGGTGTCATAGAACGGGCTTATGGAAGGCATGAAGTTATACATTAAGATCAGGACTAGAAGCCATGTGACGAGGTTGACAGATGAGCCTGCTGCGAAGACCCGCAATCTAGTTGAATGTCCAGTCTTCTCAAGTTTCTGATCATCGATCTCAACAAAAGCTGCTGAGAAAAACAATAACGAGAATATTCCAGTAGACTTCAAGGAGACGTCATCGATCAAACTGGCGATCCCATGAGCTAGCTCATGGGTTACCGCGAGGATGACTACGGCTACCATTATGTAAGGTGAGTTCTCCCAACTTATCGTCAGTCCTGGCAGAGGAACTAGGACAGAAACAGGCGTAGCTTCAGGCGTCTTGAACGCCAACGCGAAAGCCCCCCGCGCAAGCGAGTACACAGCGAGAATCATTAACCCTACGCCGAAAGCTATCCCGATGTTGGCTGAAACACGCCAGAACATCCTACCCCTCTTGGCCAACCTCTCTAAGGCTTTGTTCAAGCGAGTACTCCTGTAGATGAAGTAGAGAGGTTTCACTGTCACCCCTCTCTTCTCCAACCGCGAAATTCTGAAGATTATGTAGAGGGTGAACCACGCCAGAAGGTATATCAGTGAAGTTGTTGTACTGTCCATCGAATCACTTTAGCAGAGAGTTTAAGACGTCACTTTAAAATATTTGGTTTGATGGTATCTATGCCGCACATCATCATGCTGTCGACCTGTTCGAATTTGGCTGAGGCGAAGAAGATAGCGAAAACACTCATAGAGAAGAGATTGGCAGCATGCATCAATATCTTTCCAGTCCACTCTATCTTCCGATGGAAGGAATCTATAGAGGAATCTGACGAGCAACTTCTCGTCATAAAGAGTAGTTCAAGACTCTTCAAGAAAACTTGCGAATGCATAAAGGATCTCCACAGCTATGAAGTTCCTGAGATCATCTCGACTGAGATAAAGCAAGGCTCTAGAGATTACCTGAAGTGGCTTGAGGATTCTCTCAGAAAGGACTAGAAGGTGCAGTTTTGGCCAAGAAGCCCTCGATGCGCAAGGAGTTCCTTGAAGTCACTTACAGTGAAGAGAGATGGACTCAGTTTGCTGCTTTAAGACGTAAAGCGGCAGAATTGATGAAAGCCCTAGTCTCAAGCAACTTCTCGCCGATAACATACGGGAGCATTGCTCGCGGAGACGTTGGCAAATCAAGCGATATCGACGTCTTCATCCCCGAACCAGCATCGACTGTAACGGTTGAGATTGCTCTGGAGAGGGCGGACATAAGGCCTCGAAGGCGAATCCTAGTTCAAGCTACACCGTCCTATGCGCTGAAAGCATGCTTCGAGATAGAAGAGTATGTTTCAGTGTCAATTCCACTCGTGAAGCTGAAGAGAACGGAGAGAGAATTCTACAAGTTTGCTGGAGAGATCGCTTTAGAACAAATCAGATTCGGGAAGAGGGTTCCGGGCGTTGACAAACGATTGATGTTGATAGAACCTACACCCGGTGGGCACGTTGAAACCAGTATTATCAGTCGAGAATCCTATGTCTCCAAGCTTCTTGGAGTCAGCAGTCAAATCGTAAATGAGAGGGTCCGGGTTCTCATGAAGAGGGACAGAGTCGGGAGAACCGGCATATTTCTTGAGAGAGATCTCTCCTCTGACGAGACATTCGAGTCGATCCTTAGGGAGATAGCAAGGACTAGCCCAGCATTAAGAAGAAGAATAGGGTCCTGAAAGACAGTATAGATCGGCTACGATACTGACGCTACAGTTTCTCGGGAGCAAATTGGCGAACAGTCAAGCAAGAAACCTCGTGCCGTTTACGGGTGGGATGAATTACATGTCTTGCTTCTGGCAGAGCGATTACGCAAAATAGTTTCTGTTACCTCTTCCAGTTAAGAAAGATGTCCGCCAAAGGAATGATCGAATTGAAAGTGGTTAAGACTGCGAAGATTCCTGTTCACTACGCTTTGACGAAGCGGAAGCTCTCAATCCTCAATCACCTAACAGCCAAGACGACCTATGGCGCGTGGCTCTGGTCAAAGCTCTTCGATGAACATGACTTGAAAGGCTCATATGCGGATAGAGCCAGATTCTACGAGCAGATAAAGACGGAAACCGGATTGCCGGCGGTCATGGTTCAATGCTGCTTTGATACGGCTTCGTGGATGTGGAAGAGCTACCGCAAGCAACTTGCAGAATGGAAACGCCGAATGAGAAGAGCGAAAGGTAAGTGGCGTGAGAAACTCCTCAAACGTGAACCTCAGAAACCGTTATCGAATGGAATCAGCCGCAAGATTCCCGTCTGGTTTGATCATCGAATCGGGTCCATTGAGAAGTCAAAGATTAAGTTGTGCCCATACTTGGCAAAAATATCTACCCTTCGAAAAGGCATCAAACTCACTGTTCTATTGAACCCTTCGAAATATCATCTTGATTTGTTATCTAAGGACGAATTGAAAAGCTTCCAAATCGTCAAGCGTGACGGCGAATATTTCATCCATGTCAAAGTGGAATATGATGTGCCCGACCAACCCGTTTGCTCAGTTCGTGGAATCGACCTAGGGGTGAAGCGGTCAATAGCGTCCGTGACGTTAAGACCGAATCAACCTCCAAGATCAAGTGACTTCTTAATCATCGGTGACGGGTTGAAGAGGGATCGCCTAGACCGTTTGAATCGGCGTGTGGCGGAACTCCAGCAAGCAGGAAAATGGGAGCCATTGAAGCGTATTCGACACAAACGGAGACATGTCGCTGAATACTTTGACCGGCTTTCAGCAAGAGCAATCGCAGACACTTCTGAGGACTGTCTAGTAGCAATCGGTTACCCAAAACATATCAAATACGAAAACTACAAGGGAAACAACAAAGCGTTCCTACGCAAATTACTGACCCGTTGGAGCTACGGTCGCATAATCCGTTACATTCAAGAGCGGTGTACTGAGCGAGGTGTTCAAACAAAAGTTCTTGAGGAGAGTTGGTCAAGCATGACATGCCATAGATGCGGTTCAAGAAATACTGAGCGGGCTGGGCAGAGTCTTTTCCATTGTTGGAATTGTGAGCTTTGGTACAACGCCGATTTAAACGCGGCTATAAATATCGGGTCTCGTTTCTTGGCAAAACCCCTGACCCGAAGGGCCACAGTTGACTTGGCCCATACTGAGGATGAACAGGCAAAAGAAATAATAGCCTGTAAGCTCGGAAGCCCGAACCCTATCATGGGTGAGAGTAAGTCACGAGTGTCTCGAATAGCGGAGGGTTGCGGCTATTCCTCCCAGAGATGCCAGCTTCTTTCCTCCCTCATGCTCACTGCTGACGATGAATATTCGCCCGGCCTTCTTCTCGACAGTTCTCATGATCTCCTCAATTCTTCTGCGTTCGTCCTCATCCGCTTCTCTCAACTTCTTGTCACAAACGAGTAGAGTCTCCACGGCTCCTGCACCTCCATCTTCCTCAGTCTCCGCTAAGCCGAAGACAACGTCCCCTCGAGCTGCTCCTAGTCTTGCGAGAACCTCCTCTACGAGCATAATCTCTTTGCTAGCTCTTGCGTCTTTCATAACTTTACCGACTATCCCGCTGCGCATCGATTCATATACGCCAGCAACTCCGCCGCTAGTCACGGTTTTCACTGCTACAACTTTCGATGCAGTTTCCGGAGAATTGTTCTTCAGAAACTTGATGAAGTTCTCTTTAGCGAAACCCG
>Ga0315314_1002698_pt1 | contig 14476 bp, 14 predicted proteins | sample TDP9_MG_FD_203631 | JGI IMG/M metagenome (GOLD analysis project Ga0315314, IMG submission 203631) | Freshwater sediment microbial communities from Lake Towuti, South Sulawesi, Indonesia - TDP9 | ecosystem: Environmental > Aquatic > Freshwater > Lake > Sediment | place: Indonesia: South Sulawesi...
GAGGCGGGGAAATCTATGATAGCTGCCATTGATGAAGCTATCTCGACAGGGGATACAGTGGGGGGAGTTTTTGAGGTCATGGCCACCGGGGTGCCTGTTGGACTGGGAAGCCACGTTCACTGGGACCGCCGGCTCGATGGCAGAATCGCCCAAACAATGATGAGCATCCCCTCAGTCAAAGGGGTAGAGATTGGGGTTGGCTTTGGATTAGCCAATCTGAAAGGCTCTCAGGCTCATGACCTGCTCGAAGTAAGTCACAAGCCACCCTATTGCTGGCGGCACGCTACCAATCGTGCTGGTGGCATCGAGGGAGGGATAAGCAATGGCGAGCCTATTGTGGTCAGAGCGGTGGTAAAGCCCATTCCCACTCTGGGCCAGCCTCTGGACTCGGTGGATTTGGCTACAAAAGCCAAAGTGAAGGCCCATTTTGAGCGTAGCGATGTCTGCGCTGTTCCCGCAGCAGGGGTGATAGGGGAAGCCATGCTGGCCATTGTCTTGGCTGACGCTATCCTAGAGAAGTTTGGTGGGGACAACTTAAAAGAGACCCGGCGTAACTATCGTAGCTACCTGCGGTCAATTCGCTGATCAATGTTCGCATGTCATTGCGAGGGACAAAGTCCTGAAGCAATCTCTGGACTGGCTCGGAACAGGCTCTGCAATCTCAAGAGATAGCGTTGATGAATAGACAGTGCTATATTTATATCTTGCAAGAGGAATTATGGAGATTGCTTCGCTCCGCTCGCAATGATAGGAGGGGTGGGGATGACTAGGATTGGCTTTCATTGCCACGGTTTAGACCACTTGGAGAAGGTGATTCTCTCTAATGGGCTGCGGCGGGGTGAGTTTTATAATTTCTTACCCCAGAGTTTGCCAGGGCTGAGGAGGGAAATAGAGCAGCATAATCTGGCAGTGAGCGTTCATGCCCCGCTGCTGAGGACTCCCTGGTATCCTAATCCGCCCACCTGGTCCTTCCTTTGTGATATTGATGCAGCCAAAAGGCAGCTTAGCCTGAAAATGATCCAGGAAACGATGGAGCTGGCTCAGGAGTTTGGGGCTGAATATGTAGTAGTCCACTTTCCCTCTCCTCCTTCCACCGATGTTAGCGGCGTAGATTTGGCTCAGTTACGTGAAATCGCCTGGCAGGGTGCCCTCTGCCTGGCGGAGCTTAATCGAAAGTATAGCCTGCCGATTCATATAGAAGGGTTTGGTCCTAGCCCTTTCCTCAGAGTAGATTTTTTGGCGGAGGTTATTAGCAATTTCCCTGGTTTACTCTACTGCTTTGATACCGGACATATGCACATTGCTTCCCAGCGGGATGGCTTTGACCTCTATCAATTTGCTCAGCAGCTAGCACCCTTTGTCGGCTCAATCCATTTGTGGAACAACCGCAGTATGGAAGATTACCTTGCCTTCCGTCATATTCCTGTCCATCCCAGCCAGAAGCCTGAGGAGGGTTGGGTAGACATTGCTTATATTTTGCGACTGATATTATCCAGTAACCCCTCCTGCTACATTATCTTTGAAAGTGGCTTTCGCTATCCGGAAGCGCTGGGGGGATATGATTTCCGAGAGGGAGTGAGATGGGTAAAAGAGCTGGTAGCCACATTATCCTAATAGGCTTCTCTACTACCGGGAAGTCAAGGGTGGGGCGGGAGGTAGCTAAAGGGCTTGGCTGGGAGCTGGTGGACACCGATGAGGAAATAGTCAGGCTGGCTGGCAAGAGCATTGCCCAGATTTTCGCTGAGGAGGGTGAGGAGCACTTCCGACAGCTAGAGCGGCAGATATTGGCTAAGGCATGTGGGAAGGAAAGGGCGGTCATCGCTGCCGGTGGTGGAGCCATCCTCGATTCCCAAAATCGGGAGCTGATGAAAAGGAGAGGGGTGGTGGTTTGTCTTGAAGCTACCCCAGAGACTATTTACCAGCGCCTGCTGAAAGATACGGAGGCCTCTGGCCCTCTCCGCCCCCTCCTGGCTGTTCCCAACCCCTCTGAGCGCATCAATCAGCTAAAGGAATATCGTCAGCCCTATTATGCTATGGCTGACTGGACGGTGCATACCGACGAGCTTAGTGTGGAAGAGGTTTGTCAGGAAGTTATCAGGGGCTGGCATTACTGTAGCCGTGCTTGCTTGGGGGATATCGCCCGCCACCAGAGTGACCTCGCTTGCGAAGTAGTTACTGCCACGGAGCATTATCCGGTCTTTGTCGGCTGGGGCTTGCTCTATCATCTAGGGGAGAAATTTAATCAAGCGGGACTGTCTGGCACTGTCTACCTTATTAGTGATGAAACGGTCTTCTTCATCTATGGCACTAGAGTAATGAAAAGCCTTCAGAGTATTGGTTTTTCTGTCCATCACTTTGTGGTCCCCTCGGGGGAAATAACTAAGACGCTTGATACTGCTATCAAAATCTATGACTGGCTGGTAGAGCAGCGAGCCGAGAGGGACGATATTATTGTGGCTTTAGGGGGAGGGATGATAGGTGACCTGGCCGGCTTTGTAGCTGCCACCTTCCTTCGTGGTTTACCCTTGGTGCAGGTCCCTACCAGCCTGGTGGCCATGGTTGATGCTGCTATTGGTGGGAAGACAGCGGTCAATCATCCCAAAGCGAAGAACCTCATCGGCGCCTTCTATCAACCTTGCCTGGTTATAGCTGATGTTCAAGCGCTGACTACCTTGCCCCGCCGTGAGCTAATCTCAGGGTGGTCGGAGGTAATTAAACATGGCTTGATTCTCGATGCCGAATTTTTTGAATTTCTGGAGGGTAATGCCCCTGAGCTGTCAAGGCTGGAGCCAGATACAGCTATCAAAGCGATAAGAGGAAGCGCCGCTATTAAGGCCAGGGTGGTCAGTGAGGATGAGAAGGAGAGGGGAAAACGCACCCTGTTGAATTATGGGCATACTATAGCTCATGGCTTGGAGGCAGCCACCAGCTATGAGAGGTTCCTTCACGGTGAAGCGGTGGCTATTGGCATGATGGGGGCAGCCATGATGAGCCATAATCTGGGGTTATTACCTCAGGAGGTGGTGGAGCGACAGAGGGCCCTTCTGGAGAGGTTTGGCCTGCCGACCTCCTGTACAGAGGTAGACTTGCCCTCAGTTTTGAAAGCCATGGAGCTGGATAAAAAGGTCAGGGGGAAGGCAGTGAGGTGGGTGCTGCTCAGCGGAATTGGACAACCGGTGATTCGAGATGATGTGCCTCGGGAGCAGGCGGTCAAGGTACTCCAGGAGTTATTAGCTGGTAGCTGACTTATATTGACATAATCTTTAACAAGGGGGTGGCTGATGGGAAAGACTGTGAAAGGGACAACCATTCTGGCAGTAAGACGAGGTGACCAGGTAGCTATAGCTGGTGATGGGCAAATCACTACGGGCGATATGGTGCTGAAGCGCAGTGCCAAGAAGGTGCGCACTCTTTATCATGACCAGGTGATTGCTGGCTTTGCGGGGGCAGTGGCCGATGCCCTAACTCTGTTTGAGAGGTTTGAGAATCAACTGGAGAAGCACGGGGGGCAATTGAAGCGGGCAGCGATAGAGTTAGCCAAAGAGTGGCGCACTGATCGGGTGCTGCGGCGCCTGGAAGCTTGGCTCGTTGTAGCCGACCGAAGTGAAATGCTGGTTCTCTCCGGCGAGGGTGACGTGGTGGAGCCTGATGAGGATGTAGTCAGCATAGGCTCGGGGGGTGGCTACGCTCAGGCAGCAGCTAAAGCTTTGCTTCAACATTCTAACCTCACTGCAGCGGAGATAGCTCGCACCAGCATGGAGATTGCTGCCAGCCTTTGCATCTACACCAACAGCTATATCTCCGTGGTCAGCCTGGGCGGCGGCAAACCTTAACGCCCTTTTGGTATGAAAATAGCTTGACCTTACCACTTTTCCTTGTCATTGCGCGGACCCCGATTTATCGGAGTCCCTACTTGCTAGGATAGAGGTCTCAACAAGTCTAGGGTCACAAATTTGAAATAGAGTAGGGGCTCTGTCCCCTACCAAGCGGGGCAGATGGCGGAGCACCTACCTATGAAAAGGCGGTAAGTGAGCGGTGGGCCATAGTTTTAAGATAGTAAAACCTTGCCCTCAGACCCAGGCACGAGCCGGGGCGCTTTCTACATCTCGTGGAACCCTGCCTACCCCCCTGTTTCTGCCAGTAGGTAGCCAGGGGGCAGTGAAGACCTTGACCCCGGAGGAGCTGAAGGCTATCGGGGTGAAAATGGTGTTAGGCAATACCTATCATCTCTATCTTAGACCGGGGATAGAGATTATCGAAAAGCTGGGCGGGCTGCACCGATTTATATCCTGGGACGGACCTATCCTCACTGATAGCGGTGGCTATCAGGTATTCAGCTTAGCATCCCTCCGTCGCGTCAGTGAGGAAGGGGTTAGTTTCAGGTCTCATATTGATGGCAGTGAGCATTTCTTCACCCCAGAACTGGTGATTCAACTTCAGGAAAGGCTGGGGGGCGACATTATTATGACCCTAGACGAGTGCCCTCCCTATAGCACTGACTCCGGGTTGGTTCGGGAAGCTATGGAAAGGACGCATCGCTGGGCAGAGAGATGCCAGCGATGCCACCGGCGTGAAGGGCAAGCTCTCTATGGGATTGTTCAAGGGGGCGTCTTCCCTGAATTACGCCGGGAATCAGCCAGCGTTCTTAGCTCGCTAGGATTCCCTGGCTATGCTATCGGGGGCTTAAGTTTAGGGGAGCCAAAGGAACTGACCTGGGCTATGCTGGAGGAGACGGTAGCTTGCCTTCCCCAGGATAAGCCCCGCTACCTCATGGGGGTAGGCTCGCCTGAAGACCTCTTTGAGGGCGTGGCTAGAGGGGTAGACCTCTTTGATAGTGCCCTTCCCACCCGCACCGCCCGCAATGGTTCCTTATTTACCCCACTGGGCAGACAGGATATACAGAATGCTCGCTATAAGGACTGGGACGAGCCGATTGACCCTGGGTGCGATTGCTATACCTGCCACACCTTCTCCGTGGCTTATCTGCATCACCTGTTCAAGAGCAAAGACCTTCTGGCCTACAGGCTGGCTACTATTCATAACCTGCGCTTTATTCTTAAGTTGATGGAGCAAATGAGGCAGGCTATCCTGGAGGGCAGTTTTATCACCCTGAAGGAGTCTTTTCTGGCTGATTATCAGACAACCGACGAAGAGACGAGGTTAGCCCAGAAACAGAGGTGGTTAGAGAGGTTTGGTTAGCTCCCGGACGAAGGCAGCGGCACCGAGCACGGCAGCATTGTCACCTAGCTGGCTGGGAACAATGCGCACCCTCTGAGCTGGCAACTGGAAGGCTCTCTCTGCCACCACTTTTCTGGCTGGCTCAAGGAGCATCTCGCCCATCTGCGCCATCCCCCCGCCAACAATAATCATCTCAGGATTAAAGATATTGACCAGGTTCACCAACCCTATGCCTAAGTAGGTGGCTGCTTGGGAGATAATGGCTGAAGCTGTAGCATCCCCCTTTTGAGCCGCTGCTGCCACTGTTTGGGCGGTGATATTCTGGGGCTCCCCCTCGGCCAGTTCAGTGAGTATAGTCTTCGCTCCTCGGGCAATAAGTCTCTGGGCCTCTCTAGCTACCGCCTTGCCCGAAGCTAGCATCTCCAGGCAGCCGATATTGCCACAATTGCAGCGGGGGCCATTAATATCAATGGTCATATGCCCTATTTCTGCGGCACTCCCTGAGATACCAAGATATAATCTGCCATTGATGATAATTCCTCCGCCAATGCCAGTGCTCACCGTAATATAGACCAGGTTATCTACACCTCTCCCGACACCGAAGCAATGTTCACCCAGGGCAGCAGCGCTGGCATCATTGAGGAGGAAAGTCTTCAAGCCGGTGGCTTCCGCTACTATCTCCTTTAGGGGGACATCGAGCCAGCCGGGGAGGTTGGGGGAGGCGGTGACTATCCCTTTCTCTGAGTCTATGGCACCAGCGGCAGCAATGACTATATTAGAGAAAGAGGAGCGTGGTAGTTTTGCCCTGCTGATGAGGCTGTCAATAGCAGCCAGCATACGCCCGATGACGGCTTCCGTCCCCTCTTCAGCCAAAGTAGGGATATACTCTCGAGCCAGGATTTCGCCTTTGGGGGAGATAAGGGCAGTGACGATCTTGCTGCCGCCTAGGTCAATTGCCAGGAGAGGATTTTCTGTGGTCAATTCTGCCATCGCCTCATTATAGTAAAGCTTGTCGAAGCTGGCAAATGCGTAGTGTTGAGGGCGTTTATTAATAACCTGTAGGGACAGACCTTTAGGTCTGTCCACACTTAGACTAGGTGGCTGAACTCTTCGAGGGAAAGATTGGCATCCTTGATTATTTTGGCTAAAGTGGTCTTCTTGATAGGGTTATGAGCTGGGAACGTTAGCTTTATAACCCTTTCCTTGGTTCGTTTTTGTAGTTGAATGTGGCTGCCTCTCTGTCTAACCACTACAAAACCTGCACGCTGAAGGGCGTTAATCACCTTACGGTAAGAGAGGCTTGGTATTTCTGTCACACTACAACTTCCTTAATTCTCTTGCTCTCGCTAATAAATAATTCGTCCTCAACAGGTTCAAGGTGTAGCTCAATAGCTTCTCTGATATTCGCCAGCGCTTCCTCTTCCGTTTCCCCTTCGCTAATACAACCGGGGAGAGAAGGAACATATACTGTGTACCCTCCCTCTTCTGAAGCTTCCAAGATTACCCTTATTTTCATTATTCAACTCATAGCCCAAAAGTTATGTTCCCAGATTATTATTGCTTATTTACCTAACTATATGCAAGAGGCTGTTTAGAAATGTAGTTGCCCAATTCATTGGGCGATCGAGCCTGATAAATCAGGCAACTACGAGTAGGGGTGGGCGTCTCTGCCCACCCTGCTGTAGAGGGACGACACGGAGTTCGTCCCTTTCCTGGGTTTTAGTTCAAATCCTTCTTGCGCCTCGAGTGGGACTTGAATTTTACCCCTGACTCAGGCAAAGCATTTCCAATAATCCTTGAGGTACTCCTTCACCTCCTGGACCACCTTTTTCGTCTCTTCCAGTCTGTAATCCGTTTTGAGAGAGAAGGGGAAGGGTTCTTCCAGCTCAATGTCGAACCTAGCCAAGCCGGAGACTAAGGCCAGCCAGCCATAGGGCAGGACCCTGGGGTTATACCCGCTACCAACGAGGTCAACCACTTTCCCACCACATACCTTGTCAGCCACCTCTCTTACCTTGCTTCCAATCATCCTGAAGCCATTGAGGGTGAGACCCAGATTGGTCAGCTCATCAGCAAAGTGGGGGTCAGAGCCCCCGTTCCTGATGATTATCTGGGGATTGAATTCCTCAGCCAGTGGGGCAAATATCTCATCCAGCACGTGCTCATAGGCAGTGTCGGAAGCTCCAGGGGGGAGGGGCACATTGGCTGTATAGCCTTTGCCTTCTCCTGCCCCGATTTCATGGGAAAAGCCGATTCCCGGATAGAGGGTTCGGGGGTCTTGATGGAGGTCAATGAATAACACCCTTGGGTCTTGGTAGAAGATCTCACAGGTCCCGTCCCCAGCATGAGCATCGGTATCCAGGACTAAAATCTTCTCTAAGCCGTATTTCTGAATCAGGTTTCTGACACATATAGCCACATCATTATAGATGCAGAATCCTGCCCCGTAGTTTCCTCTGGCATGATGCATTCCTCCTCCCACCCCAACGGCGCAAGTGAACCTCCCCTCCCAAACAAGCTCTGCTGCTGTCAATGAGGCTCCCGCAATGAGCCTGGCAGCCTTTCCTATCCCGGGCTGGAGAGGCGTATCTGGACTGAGGAACCTGTAGCTGGGAAGCCAGATTCCCTTGGAGGCACCTTCCAGAAAATCGACATAACTTCTATCATGAACCAAAAGGAGTTCCTCATCGCTGGCATACCTGGGTTCAACTATTTCAAAATCGCTCACTTTTTCCTGGAGCAACCTCATGAAATTAGCATACCTATCGCCTCGGAAGGGATGCCCGGGACCAAAATCGTAGCTTTTCATTTGCTCACTATATACTATGGCAATCGTCATCTTTCCCTCACTTAGACAGGTGAACTACAATGTAGGCTGTTGCAGTTCGCAAGATAGCCTTTAATAGGGAAGTTACTCCTTAATCCGTGGATTCTGTTTTGCCTCTCGTCTCTCCACGGCGAGTCTTCGACATAGTTTTGCCCAAATCCGGGTGAGGTGAACTCCCCCTCCCTCTAACTCCCTCCCGCCAGTGGAGGGAGAACTACTTTGGAAACCCTCTCCCTCGACGGGAGAGGGTAGGGTGAGGGTGAATTTCCCCTCCTCTTAACCTCCTCTCGCTAGGGGAGGAGATTGACAAAGAGTTCCACAGTTAACTATGACAAGCCACCTAGAAGGCAGTCCTTTGAACATGTACCCACAGATCAAGGTTACTCACTTGACTTTGATTTGAATCAGGATATCTCCTGGCTTACCGTCGGTTACCTGGCGGGCTTGGCTCAATTTGACAATGCTGCCCGTTTTCACCCCGGGAGGAATCTTCACCTCTAATCTCTTCCCTTTCCTGGTCAATACCTTTCTTGTTCCTCGAGAGGCTTCACTCTTATTGATTACTAGCTCATAGCGAACATCTTGCTTTCGAGCCCTTTTGGGCTGGGCAAACATCTCCTCAAGATTGATTCTTCCCCCAGGCCCGGTCTCAAACCTTATTCTTCCTCCTCTTCCTGGTCCGCCGAAGGTCTTGAAAGAGAAGGAGGAGCCTCTACCTCTCAAGAAGTCGCCAAATATATTGTCCAGGAAGTCGAAGCCGAGACCAGCTCCACCGAAGTCTTTCATCAAATCTTCAAAGGTGGTCCTGGTATAATGACTGCCGAAGATATCACCAACATCGCCCACTGTCCCGAATTGGTCATATTGCTGTTTTTTCTGCGGGTCGCCCAAAACTCCATAGGCCTCGTTTATCTCTTTGAACTTTTCGTTGGCCCATTTTTCCTTCCCTTGATTGCGGTCTGGGTGATATTGCATCGCCAGCCTTCTATAGGCTTTTTTGATATCTTCCTTTGAGGCATTTCTGGGTACGCCTAGAATTTGATAGTAATCCTTAGCCATCGCCCTGTAGCACTAACTAAATTCTCATCCCTAATCATAAGTATAGCACACTGGCTACAGCGGTCTAATTTGCGGTTCTGCCTGAGATCAGCGATGGTGTTTGAAAATGTAGTGCTCCGATTCATCGGAGCACTAAAATTGATGCTGATGGGTTACGTTTCACTGCAGCCACCCTACGGCCTCTGGCAAATTGCAGTCGTACCCTAACTTATGAAGAAATGTAGTGAGTGGAGTATAAATACGGAAAACCTGGCTGATTAATGATTAGGGGAGGCCACTATTGCCTGGCCTCCCCTTTTACTCACCCCTGGAGAGAGTGTCTATGGCGCTGGTGCTGTATATGCGTTGGTAAAAGTGACGATAACAGTCTCCCCCACAGCCAGGTCGATGATAGCCGTGGCCTCGCCCAAATCGTATAACGAGCCACCGGTCGGGTCTTGTATGGCTATACCAGTGAGAGCCCACCCCTCAGGCAGCTCTAGCTCTGTCACCGACTCTTGTCCTGGTTCCAGTCCATAACTTATGCAGAACTGGTTACTGGTCATCTGCCAGTCACTACGATAGCTGGCAGTGAAGCTGAAAAGGGTAGTTGTGTCGGTGATTGGGTTGCCCGCGGAATCAGTCACCACTTTTTGGACTACAATGTGCGCCTTTTCTGTAAAGGTGGTGGTAGCTACAGGATAGAATCTTATCTGTAGTAGCTTCGTTCCATCGTTTTCGATGCCCCAGGACTGGATCACCAGTTCAGCGATATCGAAGACCCACCAGTCCTCGTAGTATCTGGCTAGACCAGCCGCTTCCATGGCTTCGCGCCATAACAGGAAATCAGCTTCATCAATGTCGCCGTCACCATCCTGGTCTGCAGGCACATCGTTAACATCTATGACTCCGTCCCCGTTAATGTCAAGGCTGCCATCGTAAACCCAGCCTGTCCACAAGAACATATCAGTTATGTCCTTGGCAACTGACTTCCCCTTGCCATTCAACGACGGGGTGTCATCAAATCTTATGAACCCCTGCTCAGCAAGTCTGTAGGAACCCTGGGTAGTTATCAGGCCTAATGGAAGTTCAGCACCATCAGTGTCGTACTGTATCATCGGGTTCGGGGTCACTATGATAGAACTCGGATCACCATCAGTCTTCGAATTGTTTGGTTTACCGAGAATTCGGCCATATACGTAATAGCCATTGGCATTAATTACCCCGGCATCCGTCTGAATTTTGTACGGCAAATTGAATTGCGCTAAGTCATCTGCGTATGCAAAGCCAGTTGGTGCGCCACTAGCATATTTGCTTGGCATAGCGTACGGGTCCGTTACCACAAACTCTGTTCCGCCACTCTTATTCGATACACATTGTATTGTTATCGGTCCATAATCTTCGGTGTATTCGGGAATGAATATAGAATTCCCGTACGTTGCTGGGTCGTATGGCGGCGGACCGGGGGTGGCGAACGTCGTTGGGTCTTTGCCGTGTATGTTAAGGTTGAAGTGCATCCCACTTGGAAAGCCGTTGCTAACCGGGATAACCTGTGGTGGCTTGGCCGCCATAGCTGGTGAAACCCCTGCGATTAATGCGACTAGGGCTAGCACTGAAATCGTAACTATGATTATTCGTTTCATATGTTTTCGCCTCCTTTGATGTTAGATTTACAATTTCCAAAACCTCTTCATTTCCCTTTCTTTCTCTTTTTCACCTCCTTTCGGTATCCCGGGAACAAACGTCTAGAAAGCACAGCATGCATTCTTCTTGTATGGTACTGTCTAGAAAATGAGTTACACAACGCTAATTCCGCCAAATTTCGTCACCAAAAAGTATCAATTCAAATATGGCCGGAGATGGTTCCACTTCATGAGGCTTACCCTGGCTTTTGCCAAATCACCGCTCAGAACGCAATCATCGCCACTCACAGCAAGCCAGAGGGCACTCGGAGCAAGGGATTTTTGACAACAGGTGGAATCAGACACGGAGTATCAAAATCCCCGAGCCACCATACAGTGATGTCAAAGGGGATCGAATGAGGTGTATTGTGTCCAGGGAATCGATGCAAACATGCACTACCTTGCCACTACCCTCCTGCAGAGGAAATGGGCTAGGATGGCTAGTGTAAGGGCAATACCCACATAACATCCCCGTAAGTGGTATAGGGTATGCTTGCTGAGTCTGTGCCATAATATGTAGAAACGAGGAGGGAGTCTCCAAAGGGACTCCCTCCATTGCAGCTTAACCGGTGTGTGGTCTCGCTCTTATAGTACCTCTATTACCTCTACGCTCACCGGGGCTGTCTCTAGCGACTCGTACTCGGTGTCCTCATACCAATAGGTGGCTGATGCACCGCCATCGAGTTCATGCTCTAGATCTGGCGAGGTGAATTCATGCTTACCCCGGGGATTGACGCCTGTAGTCACGCTCACTACGAGGGTCTCTGTGGCTCCATCAATAAGGTCGCCGACATCCCAGGTTACCATGGTGGCTCCCATCCTGCCCTTGCCTCTCTTGGCAGCATTGGCTGTGCCTTGGCTGGGCGTGCCGAGGACTATATCATCAAGGTCAGCACCCATACCGTCCTGAACTACCACATCCTGAACGTCACCACCCGAAACTGTGACCGTTATCTCGATCTCCCACGTTGCCTCCACTCCGACAGTTACCGGATCTGGGCCTGAGATAATGTCCGTGGTCACTACCACCTCAGGAACAGCGTTCGCGCCAGCTGCCATTGGCAGAGCTAGACCAAGCGCCAGAACTAGACCGAGTACCGGGAATAGTATTTTCTTCATCTCTCTATCACCTCCTTTCTTTCAATCGTTTGCCCTATCGCCCCTCGACCTGGGGCATAGCGGCTGGTACCTCCATCAACATAGTCTTGACTGTGACTGGTTACTATCTCCATTCGCTATCCCGAGAAATCGGGTCTGGAAAGTACAGCATGCATATCCATAAGAGTTAGAACTCAGATGATTAGTTCGTTGAAACCCCTGTTTTGATCGAGGATGGTTCTTTTTATATGCTACTGTCTCAAAAATGCGTCATACAACGTTAATTCCGCCAAATTTCGTCACCAAAAAGTATCAATTCAAATATGGCCAGAGATGGTTTCACTTCATGAGGTTCACCCTTGCCCTTCCAAGACTGCCTCTCAAAACCCCCTCAGAGGCATTAGCGACAGGGGATTTTGGACGACGGGCAGAAGAATCTTGGTCATGGAGACGGGGCATAAGGCATTTTGTGGATGGAGTGGCTGGAGGAGATGATTGCTTGGCATTCCGTAAGGCTAGTTTGGCGCTAATGTAAATCGAACAACTAGGGTCGATTTGATGGGCCCAACGGGTCACACAAGGGATAAAAGAGCTACCTTACGAGGTAAAGAGGTGGGTCAAAGAAAGGGAGACCCACTAGTGGGTTGCTTACTAAGGGTCGTTCTTTCGGAAGGTAGTGCCAAGGGCACTAGATCAGCCTTCTTTTGTAGGCTTCTGCTGCTGCCTCAGGTCGATTGCGAACACCCAGTTTGTTGATGATACGTTTCACATCTCTTCTAATAGTAGCTTCGCTGAAAAGAAGCTCGTGAGCAATCTCTCTCGTGGTAGCACCACTGGCAACCAGTCGCAGTATCGCTGACTCCCGCTCGGACAAATAAGAGCGCTCGGCATCCCTAATCAGTGCGGCAAGCTCGGCAAGGGATTCTCGACTCCAAGGGCTGAAAGGTGCTCTATCCTGCTGAACGGTTCGAATAGCTCTAACAAGCTCATCTCTCTTGACATCCTTGAGGAGGTAGCCTTCAGCGCCAGCCTCGATGGCTTCAGTGATGTACTCGCCATAGAGGGTTAACATAATGATTTTGCAAGCTGGCTGCTTCTCCTTCAGAAGTCGGGTAGCCCGGATCCCGTCCGTTCCAGGCATCTTAATATCCATAAGGACAACATCTGGAGAGAACGTCTCAAACAGGGAGAAGGCTTCCTGGGCATTAGCACAATCGCCCACAACCTCCACGCTCTCTTCGAGTTCCAGCATACGCCGCAACCCACGACGGACGATCTCGTGGTCATCAACCAAGAGTACTCTGACTCTGGTCATTCTATTCTCCTACCCGAGCAGGCTCAACAGTGCTCAAATAGTATCTTCGTTCTACTAGCCCTATTGTTGTGCTCAGCCGTAGCCCGCAGTCTTGAGAGTGAAATCAAGCCGTCAGCTCAGCTAATAGTTATTAGCTCGTCTTGCGCCTGCCACCACTTTCTACTGCGGTTCCTTCATAACCCAATTGCCCCTGAAGGACGCTTCTCTTGTGATATGGTAATTTCCCCAAAATGGGTCGCGCAAGACCAATTCGGCTCAATTCCATCGCCAAAAAGGTTCAATTTAATATGGCTAGAGATAGGTTAACCTCGCGAGGCTCACCCTTGCCCTCCACAGAACACCCCCTCAAGACTATCTTATAGCCGCTCACAGCAAGTCAGAGGGCGCTCGCAGCAGGAGATTTGGGCAATAGGCGAACTTCGTCGGGGAGAATCATAAGCACCAAACCCCTAGACAGTAATGTCAAACGGGATTGAGTGGGGTGTATTGTGTCCAGGTAATCGAGATAGGGTGGACATCTCTGTGCACCCTATGGCTGCTACCCACTTGGCTTCTCTACTTCGTTGAGGCTTTTATTACCTGCTCTACCTGGGCCAGTGAAGCAACAGGATGAACCTCGAACTTAACATAGGGGGCATACTGCAATGTTTCAGTCATCAGCTCTAGCTCTGTGCCTTCGTGAATGGAATATCCATTCAGTTCCCCAGGGAAACTCCCCCAGTCTTTGGTGAACCCCTTCTTGATGCTTGCCTTCACCATCTCGACCATAGCAAGCCAAGCAGTGCCTCGCTCTTTGGCGTTCACAGGCACTCTCGTTGAGTCTACTTCCCATAAAACAAGATACTTAGCCACTGGTTTTACCCTCCTTATCGTTGATTCTGTCTGGCCACCTAGGTAATGAAAAGCGACTTCCTCTGTGGCCAAGGGTTGAGGGGTCGCTGCGAATATGGCATAGGCACCACCTCCCCACACATGAATTGCTGGTGAAATATGCGGATAAGAGACCATACACCATTGCCTATGAATTGTCAATACCCCAAGGCGGCAACCACACCCAGCTTGGATGCAGATTCAAGGTTGGGGAAGAGTGCAGTATGGCCTACCAAAGCATTCAAGCAGCTAGACACTGATTTCAAAGGGGATTGAATGGGGTGTATTGTGTCCAGGTAATCGAAATGAAGGACACTACTCTGCCACTATCCTCCTGTGGATGACATAGGCGACGATGCCTAGTCCAAGTGCTGTACCAATACCAATATGGGCCTTGAGAGACTATTTACCCTTTGGTTTTGCCACAATCATCTTTGTGGTTCCACACTTAGGGCAAGTCCACGCTTG
>Ga0315314_1002699_pt1 | contig 14471 bp, 14 predicted proteins | sample TDP9_MG_FD_203631 | JGI IMG/M metagenome (GOLD analysis project Ga0315314, IMG submission 203631) | Freshwater sediment microbial communities from Lake Towuti, South Sulawesi, Indonesia - TDP9 | ecosystem: Environmental > Aquatic > Freshwater > Lake > Sediment | place: Indonesia: South Sulawesi...
CTTTCGATGTTGCCAAAAGCCACGTTCAATGTAGCCAAAAGAGACTGTTCAGGAATGTACTGTGCTTGGTGGTGATGACCACGCCTTAGGATAACACTAACATAATGCCCTGCTGGGAAACTAAATTTCAAAAGAAGAAGGGAACAATTCACTTACACCTTCTTCTACTCTCTTTTGTGTAACATTTTTTGCAGTTTGTCGTAGACTGATTTTTGTTTCGCCATGCTTCTTTCCATTTGCTGAGCTCCTTTATTATTTGTCGCGTCTGCGTTGCTGTGAGTTTTTTGTTTTCTTGTCTTAGGCTGATGAGGAAGATGTCGTAGGCTATGTCGGCTAAGCCGAGCATGACGTCTAAGCCTGAGTGTTGGCTTAAAACTCTGTCAATGCATTTTATTCTGTACGCAGTGTCTTTCATCAATGCGTGTCTAACTCACCTATCTGCTTGGGTTGCGTAGCGTTTAAGCCTGACTCATGACTGGACAGGGCTGGTTTTCTTTTCAGGTGTTATTAACTTGGCGGTAGAACTGTTAATAACTTCTTCTTGCTGCGGGTAGTGTGTGAACAGAAGTAGTTGAACACGGAATCGCAGACTGTTTGTCCGCTCTATGAGCGTGTGATTTCTGGTTGTTTAGAGTAGTTGTCCTTTGGCTACTGGTTTGACTTTTCCGCCGACGTTTACGTGTATTTTTCCTTGTTTGTCTTGTTGGGCTTTTAGGAGTAGGAGTGAGGGTCTGCCTATTTCGTAGCCTTGTTCTACTCGTATGTTGATTTGGCGTTGGTTGAAGTATTTGTGTTTTATTAGGTATGCGGTGAGGCAGCCGTTGGCGCTTCCTGTGGCTGGGTCTTCGGGTACGCCGTAGTAGTCCGCGAAGAAACGCACGTTGAGGTGGTTTTGTCTGTGGTATGTTTCTGGGGAGAAGATGAGTATGCCTTTGGATTCTATGTGTTCGATTAGTTGATAGTATTGGTCTTTGTTTATTTTTGCTCGTTTTATGGCGCTTAGGGTTTTGAGTGGGACTATTATGGCTGGGATGCCTGTGCTGACTTCTTGAATGGGAAAAGCGGGTTCTATGTCTGCTGCTGTGAGGTTTAGGACCTTTGCGATTGTTTCAGCCTTGAAGGTTTGTCCGAAGGTTGGTTGCTTCTGTTTCATCCATAGTATGTCTGGTTGTCCTTGGGCGTTGTATGTGGGTGTGACGGGGATTTGTCCAACCTTTAGGTTTAGGGTTATTTTGTTGACTGGTTTTTTGATGATTTCTTGTTGTATTATGTAGGCTGTTCCCAGCGTAGGGTGACCGGCGAAGGGCAGCTCTGTTTCTGGCGTGAAGATGCGGACATCGTATCCGCCCTGCCGCTTTTTGTCTGACAGGATGAAGGATGTTTCTGAAAAGTGCATCTCCTTGGCAATCTTCTGCATCTCAGTGGAGGAAAGTTGTTTCGCATCTCTGACAACAGCCAGCTGATTGCCCGCATATTTCTCATCAGCAAAAACATCCACTATGTAGAAAGTCTGCTTTAGCATATTCTGATTCTCTGTTCAAAGGCGTCTTGTAAGCTTTTTGTTAAAGGGTAGAAGTCTTTTGGAAGACTTTGCTTAGCCTTTGCTGGGATTCCGCATAGAAATTCTATCTTCCTCTAAACTCACACACTAATTAACTAAAAACTCACACATTGAACAACTGACTAAAATACACACAAAAAACTTAATTTAACGGTTGATAAACAGAAACTGGAGAGTGCCAAGGCTGGGCGAGAAAAGCGAAGAAGAACTAATCGGAACGTTAGTTAAGCTCAGAAAACGTGAATCCGAACTTTGTGCGAAAATAGATAAATTGGAAAACATTTACCAAGGTCCTTTTCATGATTCATTTGAAAAGAAGTATCCTAATGGAAATGACCCTGAACGAATGTTCAAAGCACAAATGAGCATCAACCCTGATGGAATCATTGCATTAGCTACAGAACTCAAAGCGCTGCAAAAGGAATATGGGGAAGCACATGTTGCAACCAAAGAATTTGAAAAAGCACATCCAACAACAGCGAAAACGTTAGATAAGCATTACTGTTAGAAAAATAAATGCCAAATAAAACCCAACTATAAACAGGTTATCCGTTCTTGCCACTTAGCTTGAGCAAAAGAATCAAAGTCCTAAACAGGAGGCACTTTTTCGCATTTCTTGATTACAAAAAAGATAGAAACTCTATCCCAAACCCAAACGTTCGTTTTCCCTTTCCTTCTTTTCTTCGTTTTCCTTCTTAAAGAAACATTAGCGCGCTACACATATCACACAAGCACAAAGCAAAAGAAATAAGTCGCTAGCATTGAGAAAATTTATGCAATTCTGAACGGAATAGTTGTATGAGGTTACCAAAGTGCTAACTTATCAATTACAAAAGAGAGTTTGTATGATTAAGAATGGAAAAGAGCTCACGTTTCCAAACGACGTGGAGATTGTGGTCTGCTTGGAACCTACTGAACAATTTGGAATCGGAGAGAAGCTCTCTAAAACTGCATTAAAAGACACTAAGGCGAGATTGATCTATGATTTAAACACTGGCAAGTATGGCGTTAGGTCAACACCGCATTTACAGTCAATTGAAGCCGTTGTTGAATGGTCTAATTTACGACTAGAAATGCGAGGAAACATGGTACATGTCAAAACTTACTGTCGAACTTCCAATGACTTGAATGGTATCCTAATTGCGTTGCACTATCTACTCCCTATTCTCTTGAATCTTGAATTCGCAGAACCTCCAGTGGTCAAGTATACTCGTGGACGAGTGGGGGATGCAATTTTCAACTGGGAATTGGAGAAAGCAACGCAATTTATTGATATTACCACAAAGGAAAAACAGGAAAAACGTGTTGTCGATTCGTTCAAAAGATTGGTAAATATGGGAGACGTTTCTATTAGAAGATTGGCCGCTGCTTTGTTTTATTTCTACGTAGCAAGAAGGTTAGTGGAGTCTGGAAATTCACCATACGAATTTCTATCCGAAGTCATTCATAACTTGAACAAAGTCTTGGAAATTCTGTTTGGGTCACGACAAGAAGTGAGAAATGAACTATCAAAATTTGGCTATTCGCAGGATGAAATTGAGGTTAAATTTTTGCCCATAATGACCTTACGCAATGAATTCGATGTAGGTCATGCTTCAATAACCATTTTCAAACCAAAACAGTTGTCTGTTTTGTATGAATATTTGGAATATTCAGAGAGGAACATCAGGGAATTATTGGAAAGAGTGGTGAAGAAGGTCGAAAGTGGAGAATATATTCTTCCTCCTGTTCATGATTTAACATTGAAAGGGAGCAAGCTACGAATATTAAACGAGCTTATTGCAGTTTTTGAAAAAGTTGCCGATCATGAGAAAGTTCCCTGATATAGAACCCGAAATAAGGGAACGCTTTGTTTCGTCCCTGCTAAGGAATCAACTGCTCTAGGCGTCCATGTTCCTTGCTCATCTCTCAGAAATCTTGCTAACAATAGCGCTTCTTCAGTAAGGTCTCTGATTCTTGTTTTTCACCTATAATAATTCTAGGAATTTCAACCTTAGTCTATCGGGTAGGCGGTGTTATTTTTATCTGGCTTTGTCTATTTGTGCTTCTGCGCCATAAGACTCCTTCCTAGTCCTCTATGCCTTCCACTCTTCATAGCCAGTATTGGTCAAGAAACCTTGTAAAGCAATATGCACGGGATACAAAGATAATAAAAAAGAGGTGGGAGACGCTGGTTTTTCTCTCTCTGGTTTTGCCTTATTGTGGTGGTGTTGGTGGCGGTGGCGGCGCCGCAGCAGGCTGCGCCCTAATCGAGAAGAACGCAACGATCAACAGTATCATAGCAATCCAAATCAGGAACAAACCGATGACAATAATCGTGAGAACACCGCCAATCAACCAAATCAACCCCGCAGTGCCGAACATGCCCACACCAGTCTTCGCAGCTGTCAAATTCAAAGACCGCCTAATGAAAAACGCTGACACAACAACGAACACAAACAGCACAACAAAGCCAAGGACGACAACGGTGAGGAAGGGCCAAAGAGCGTTAAGCGTCACAACACTCTGCCAATCAATCTGCGAAAACACTGTCCAATCGGTCAGGTTGGCGAGGTCAATACCTATAGCAGACAAGAAACCCACAGCCGCAGTAATCACGATAGCTATGAAGACCACGACTCCAACTATGGCAGAGAGGATGCCATAGAGAGCATAATTGAAGATTCCCCGCTCATGATAATAGTTTGCCAGACCGTTCAAAGCAATCAACACGAGTATGAACCCGATCAGGCTGAGGATGCCCGTGTACACTCCTAAGAAACCCAAAGAACCAATGACCATCAATAGGGCGCCGACTCCACCCAGATTCTTGCTCGACTCCAAAGTCATTCTATTTACACCTTTAGAGACAAGGTTACCAGACAACTCACGATAAAAGCTTTTCCAACTGTCCAAGCCTCCAAGCAGCGCCTGATTCTACGTAATCTTTAAAAGTGTGGTGGGGTTATCCTTCATTTTCTAGGTTTACAAATGTAAAGGTGAGAGTGAATAGGAAATGTCGGAGAGAGTAACCCACAACAGTGCTTATCTTAACGGCAAATCCACATGCGGAACAACAACCAGAGTAAAAGACGTATCACCCACCAGCGGCATGTGCCCCATATGCATCCGAGACTGTCCCATCCTCTGCGAAATCAGCCTATCAGCCTTCCGAGGAAGAGAAGCCCTCTACCCCGAACCAGTACAATTCGGCTACAGCACAGCAGGCGCACTCAAAGACTTCCGCCTAGACTGGAGCGACTTCAACATCCACGCCAGCCTATTCGGCGCTGAAGGAATAGAAGCCAACAGCGACGTAGCCCTATTCGAAAACGTCGACGTAACCACAACAGTCGCAGGCATACCACTTAAAGTACCCATCCTAACCGGCGCATTCGGCTCAACCGACGTCGCCAGACTCAACTGGGACGGCTTAGCCATAGGCGCCGCACTAGCAGGATGCCTAATCACAATCGGCGAAAACGTCTGCGGCATGGACATGGAATCCAAACTCGACGAAAAAGGAAAAATCAACTACAGCAAAGAACTCAAACGCCGAGTCGACAGCTTCAGAAAATTCTGGGACGGAAAACACGGCGACGTAGTCGTGCAAACAAACGTAGAAGACCAACGCTTAGGCATCGACGCCTACGCCATAAACAAACTCGAAGTCAACGTAATAGAACGCAAATGGGGACAGGGAGCCAAGGCTATAGGCGGCGAAGTCCGCATACGAGACCTCGAAAAAGCGATTGAGCTGAAGAAAAGAGGCTACATAGTCATACCCGACCCAGAAGACAAAACCGTACAGGAAGCCTTCAAAGAAGGCACCTTCAAAAGCTTCGAACGCCACAGCCGAGTCGGCATGCCCAACCCCCAAGCCTTCATCGAAGACATAGAATGGCTAAGACAGCAAGGAGCAAAACACGTCATCTTAAAAACAGGCGCGTACAGACCCTCAGCCGTAGCCTGGACCATGAAAATGGCATCAGACGCCAAAATCGAGGCAGTCACCTTCGACGGAGCAGGAGGCGGAACAGGCATGAGCCCCGTACCCATGATGGACGAAATGAGCACACCCACAGTCTATTTGGAAGCACAAGTGCTCAAATGTGCCAACATACTGAAGAAAAAAGGCAAACACGTACCCGACCTAATCATGGCAGGTGGCTTCATATCTGAAACCCAAATCTACAAGGCGATAGCCATGAGCAACTACGGCGACGGACCACTCGTGAAGGCCGTCCTGCTCGGACGCTCCCCAATAACAGCCTGCATGAAAGCCTCGTACTTCGCTCAGCTAGCCAAAGAAGGACGCTTAGCCAGAACATTCGCCGACCGATACGGGACTACACCAGAAAAATTCTTCATAACCGCACCCAAGTTGAAAGAGAAGTACGGCGAAAGATTCAGCGAAATCCCATGGGAAGCCATAGGCGTGTACACGTACCTGCACGAGCGCATAGGCGTCGGCTTAATGCAACTGTTAGCAGGGTCACGCAAGTGGAAGCTTAACCTCCTCAGCCGCAAAGATCTGATGTCGCTGACCGAACGTGCCGCCAAGGTAACGGGCATACCACTGCCAGAAGAGCAAGAAACAGACGAAATAGAGAGGATACTCAGCGCCTAACGCTCAGCCTCTCTAACCCACATTTCTTTTTTACAAGCTGTCTGTGAATAGTGCTTATCGTAACCAGGTGGACATCTCTTGCATTTTCCCCTTTTCCCTCAAGGTTGTTTAAGCGGCAGTTCTGCTTCGTTGTATCATGGTGAGGCGCGGCTTTCTGTCAACCTTTCAAGGGTTTTAATGTGTTTTTGGTGGTTGTAGATCCAAGTTTTATTCTGGAAGAACTCATAGGAGAGTGTCTGACGCGACCATTCTCCAGAATGTTGAATCACGTAAAAGTAGCTCTTCACTACGCCCTTTCTGATGAGGATGGATATGCTATCAAGGAAGTTCTTGAATTCTATTTTGGGAAGGTAAACTGAACTCACCATTGCCGGTTGTTGGAGGATTTTGCCAAGAACTGATACGAAGGGCTTGTTCAACAATGAGCACGCAAACTTGGTCATTTTCCTGTTGTTAGGAAATCTAAAAATGAACAAATATCGGTCTGAAATAAGTTCATTAAATGGGAAGAATTCTATGTCGAAATTTTCAAGTAGTCCTCGTTCTAGAACGTGTTTTGAGTAGTGGTATTTGACACCCTGAATCGTGAGCCCAAGCTTCTCAGCAATGTCTTTGAAGTCGATTGCAGCATCTTTCTCCATCTCTTTAAGAATAAAGACATCTACATAGTCTCCTTTGACCTGAAAGTCCTTGGGATCTTTCAGTGTGTATGGCAGTCTTGTCCCTTGGCTTAATGTTTCATCTATCCATTTTTTCCACGGAAAAATCCATTCTTGGGGCTCTTCGTCGAACCAGTTTGTTGTTAGATTAACTTTATGGAAGCATGTTGACCAGAAAAGTTGAATGTTCTTGGCTACGCCTTGTTCTTCAAGTTTGGCAGTGAATTCCTCGAAGTTGTTGCAATGATCCTTTGGTATAGTGTAAATCCCAAGGCAACCGTCAATCCTTCCATAACATCGTGAGACGTAGATCCAGAAATCGTTGGCCTTGAGACACTCTGGAAGAAGTTTTTCGTTACCCTGCGTTGCTTCGGCAAGAACCACCGCTTTCTTCAGACCCAAATTGGTGTGGTAAATGTTTGCATGTAGCCACAGAAGCTTTCGAGCTTGCATGCGTTGTATTCTGCGCCTGACTAGCCCATTACTCATTCTAAGCTTTCGGGCCAATTGTGAAATATTTCGAGGACCGTAGATGCCAAGTCCTTCCAGGATCTTCAGATCTGTAAGTCCAAGCCTCTTTGGCATTCAATCTCACATTTTGATGACTTACTCCCCTATATGAGGCTTAAGGTGGAGGAGCGGCTGGAAGCCCGCCACCACCGGGCACTGGGTCACCCAAAGGCTGCACAAAAGCGGTGTAATTAAAGGGCGTCATGTTGGGAGTTGAATCGATTGAATAATGCAGAACAGTGTTCGAGGCAACCAATGCGGTGGGAATTGTTAAAGCAGAAAGTGCAATAAAGAGCATAAATAGAGTGCCTTTTCTCATTATACATCACCTCCATTATTCACTTTTCGCCGAAAATCTTAAAAATAAAGTCTAAAAATAAAGTTCCTCCTTTCCTCAGAATCGGAATTAGACATTAAGCTGGGCTAAAATGCAAATATCACCCTGCGGATGTAACTGCTCCATATGTAGGGCATACTCTATGGGAAAATGTCCTGGATGCTTCAAACGACTGAACCGATTAGGTTGGAATTGTCAAATTAAAGATTGCGCAGTGGAAAAAGGGATTGAACTGTGCTCATACTGTGGAAAATTCCCTTGCAATGTCTACCTCGAAAACCTGTGTCTCTGTTATTCTCTTCACTCAAGACAGCGATGAATACAATGTCAAAGTCGGGAAACCTTGGAATGGGCTTGCAAACTGGTCGAGGTTTGTTTTGAGTAGTTACGACCATCGAAGGCGCCCAGATTTTAGAAAGCGACAATGAAAAACCACGGGAATATACCCAAAAACGCATTGGATAGTGTTTTATTTCAGTAATTAACTAGCTAATACGCTGCAGAAGGAGCAAACCAGCCCATGAGCTACGAGATGTGGGCAGAAAAATACCGCCCAAAAACACTTAAAGAAATGATGAACCAGTCGGAAATCATCGAACGCTTAAACAGCTTCGTCAAAAATAAGAATGTCCCCCATTGCATTTTTGCGGGTCCGCCAGGCACAGGGAAGACCACAGCGGCACTCTGTCTAGCCCACGACTTGTACGGTGATGGCTATCGTGAGCATTTGATGGAGCTCAACGCCAGCGACGAACGCGGCATAAACGTGGTGCGCGAAACCGTGAAAACATTTGCCCGCATCAAGTCGATAGGCGAAATCCCCTTCAAGATTCTGATTTTGGACGAAGCCGACAACATGACGGCTGATGCGCAGCAGGCGTTGCGACGAACTATGGAGCGCTTCACCGAAACCTGCAGACTCATCCTGATTGCCAATTATAGTGGCAAGATTATTGAGCCCATTCAGTCTCGTTGTGCACCCTTCAGGTTCACGTATCTAAGTAAGGATGACCAAGACAGGTATCTTCGAAGCATAGCCGAAAAGGAGAAGGTGAAGCTGCTGCCCGACGGTTTGGAAGCCATTTTTGAAGTCAGCGGCGGCGACCTCAGAAGAGCGCTGAACACTATGCAGGCTGCAGCCTCGTTGGGGAAGCCCATCAGCTTGGACATGGTTTACTCTGTTATCGGCAGAGCCAACCCCGCCGACGTGCGTGAAATGCTCAACCTAGCCATGAAAGGCGACTTTATTGGTTCACGAGAGAAACTGCGAGAAATGATCTTGAAGTACGGTGTGGCGGGCAGCGACATAATCAGGCAGATTCACATCGAAGTCTTCAGGATGAAAGACGTGCCCGAACCTTGGAAAATCAAGTTGGCAGATGTTATCGGCGAAGTCGACTTTCGACTGGTTCAGGGCGCCGACGAAGAGGTTCAGTTGAGCTCGCTGCTGGCTCGGTTGGTTGAGGCTGGCTACGACATAAAACATGCAGGCTAGAATTCTTTAACGGTTAGGTTAAGCCATGTATGCTGCTTGGACTGTGAAGCACAAGCCGAAGTCTCTTAGCGAAATCGTGGGCAACGAGGAATCAATTCAAAGACTCGTGACATGGGTTAAGTCATGGGACAGAGGCCTGCCCAAACGGCGAGCCGCATTTCTATATGGACCGCCTGGCATTGGCAAGACCGTGACTGTTGAGGCTTTAGCCAACGATTTGAACTTGGAGTTGGTGGAGCGCAACGCCAGCGACTACCGCACTGAGGAGGCGGTTCAGAGGTTTGCGGGCTTGGCTTCCCAATCGGGCACGTTGTTTGGCAAGAAGCGTTTGATTCTGTTCGATGAGTTGGATGGGATTACGGGAAGGGAGGACCGAGGTGGCGTTGGAGCCATCACTCAGATTGTGAAAACCGCGCTGGTTCCAATTGTTTTGATTGCCAACAACGCTTATGAACCGCGCTTAGGAGGTTTGCGCTTCTACTGTGAGCTAATCGAGTTTAAGAAGTCGCCTGCAGGGGCCGTTATCAAACATCTTAAGCGAATATGTGACCGTGAAGGAATAATGGCTGAAGACTCTGCGCTCAAGTTTGTTGCTCAGCGCAGCGAGGGCGACGTGCGCTCGGCTGTGAACGACTTGCAGGCTCTGGCTCAGGGCAAGAAGGTGCTCACGTACGATGACGTGTCTTGGCTGGCTTACCGAGACCGCAAAGAAGCCATATTCAATGTCTTACGCATGGTTTTTTATGGAAAGAGCACCGAGGCGGCGAAGCACGCTGTGGACATGGCTGATGTTGACCCTGACATGCTGTTTGAATGGATCTATGAAAACTTGCCCCATCATCTGCGCGACCCCCACGATTTAGCAAATGCCATGGATTCGTTGGCAATCGCCGATCTGTACCGAGGACGAATTGCAAGGTCTCAGAATTGGGCACTTACCAGATACGTAATAGATTTCATGACGGCAGGTGTAGCCATGGCTAGGGAGAAAACTCAGCCAGCTGGTTTTGTGCCCTTAAAGTTTCCAGCGCGAATTAAGACGCTGTCTCAGACCCGTGCGGAGCGGCAGATGCAGTCGGCGATTGGGTTGAAGATCAAGAGAAGATGCCACATATCAGCCTACAGAGCCAGAAAAGAGATTCTGCCCTACCTGCGCATTATCTTTGAAAACAACGCAGAGATAGCTGCAGGACTGACAAAATGGTTAGACTTAGATGAAGCAATGATAGAGTACCTAGCGGAAACAAAAAAGCAAGCAAGGGCGATAATGAAAAACTTGAGCTAGCCATTTCTGACCTACCCTTATTCTGATGTTATGCCGAAAATGCTGTCTGGCTCCGGAACAAAAGCTCCTTTGCAGTTTGGACACACGTATACGTCGTGTTTGTTTCCTTTCATTTCTGTCCCGCATGCTGGGCAGACTTTTTGGGGCATTGTTTCACTTTCACCTCCCTTTTTCCCTTTCCATGCCACTTTAGGTGTAAGTTGCATTAATAATTTGGCACACAGCTAACAACCGCTCTTTCCTGTCGTCAACACGCACTGAATTCAATGGAAAAGTTTCAAATATTGCCTTGACTATCATAGACAAAATACTTGATTGGTGATGATTCGTGGTAAGAGTCTTCATCGTTTATGACACAAAGTACGGCAACACAAAGCTTGTGGCAGAGAAAATCGCAGAAGGAATAAGAGAAGTCAAGAGAATCGAAATCGAGATTAGTGATGTTGAAGAAGTCGACTTCAAAAAGATAGAAAGCTTCGACGCGATTCTGATAGGCGCTCCAAATCACATGGGAAGCCCTTCTCGAACCATCATGAAGTTCATTGACGAGTTGGGCAAGCTTAAACTGAAGGCGAAAGGGGTCGCTGTTTTTGACACCTATCTTGGAAAAGACTTTGAGAAGGCTGCGAAGAAAATGGAGAAGAGAATAAGCGAAAAGGTTCCAGCCCTAAAGCTAATGACTTCTGGACTGTCAATAAGAGTCAACGACATGAAGGGACCAGTTACAGAGGGAGAACTACCCAAATGCATAGAGTTCGGAAAGAAAATAGCAACCCAGCTTAAAACTTGACAACCAAACCTGCACTGAATTTAAGAAGACGCTTTCATAATAATTGCTAAATGTTCATGGGAAATGGGCGAAAAGGACTGGAATCTCTATTATTGGAGCCTACGAGGTAAATTAGTGCACATACCAGCGTGCCCGTTAGCGCTTCGTCAACTGCAGCCACATTTATCACCTTGCTCTACCCATTCTTTGACCTCTTCTTCCGTCGAGCCGAATGGGCATTCGTCTGAGCTGTTCACATCATTTCCGGTTAGGGTTGAAGCAAACTTGTCCATCTTGCCAAATGCGCCTTTTCTGACAACTCTCCCTATTGCTATTGCTTCGAGGATTTCTTTCTTGTCTACTCCTACTCCCTGAGCCTGGGTGACGGCGGTTTTGAGACAAGGCTGGCAATTTGCCGTGACAGAGGCTCCGACCGCTATGAGCAATTTGATTTTGTCTTCCATAACCGATCACCTCCTCGTTGTTTTCTAGCTGGTGCCCCACGCTTGTGATTTGCTCAATCTGTAGATGCCACTGATCATAAGCAGTATCCCGAAGGCTGCCAAGGGAAATGGCCATGTGCTTACGTTCTTTTCGATTATTCCAGCTTGCTTTAGTATCAGCAGAATGCCCCAGAGGAGGATGATGAATCCAAAGGCCAGCTGGTTGATGGCACGTCTTCTCAGTTTGCTTGCGTGTTCATTCTCAATTTGCTTATCATGCGGGTTTTCTCCTGTTTCCATACTGAGCCTCCAAATTTTAACTACTACCTTGAGAGTAGTAGAAAACTATTTAAGGTTTCTCTGACAACCACTCACTAGAAGAAGGTGGAAACAAGCTGTGAGCATCAAGGAGACAGTTGCCCGAGACCGAATAGTCTCGAGGCTTAAAGAATTGGAATTGCCAACGCATGAGGCGCTGACCTACGTCACGCTTCTGATGCATCCCAACATAACCGCGGCTGCACTGTGCAAAGAAACGGGCATTCCCGACTCAAAAATCTACTATGCTCTGGACGGACTCTCTAAGAAAGGCATGCTCATCGTTCAGAAGGGCAATCCAAATATTTACCAACCCATGTCGCCAAAAGAAGCCATCGCCAATTTGAAAAACCAGTTCACTGAAAGTCTTAACGAGAAAATCAAGGAAGCAGACGTTCTAGTCGACGTCTTAGTTGACATGCTGACGCCAGTATATGAGAGCGCCAAAAAATCTGAGGAATTAGAATTAGCCTACATCATCCGGGGACAAAAGAACATCATCAACAGAATGAAAGCACTCGTTGAAACAGCGCGGAAAGAAGTAACAATTTTCATTTCATATCCAGAAGTTCTCGAAGGACTTAAAGAGTCTTTAATTGAGGCAAAGGAAAGACGCGGAGTCAAACTAAACATCGCGATGACTCAGGAGGTCTTCGAAAAAGAAGACATTTCAGAACTTGGGGAAATACGCCTGCTAAGTCGTTCGGTCGAGCAATCGATCGACTCGCTTGGTATGCTCATCTCCGACATGAAAACACTCCTAACAGTGTCAGATTGGATGGACGAAGCTGCTATGTTGACGCAAGACCAAAACCTGATCAGAGTCGCCAAAGACTACTTCGAAAGCCCCTCGTGCTGCACGAGCGTGCGCACCAACAGGAAACGAGGAAACTAAGTCATCATCCACTAATTTCTAACTGTCTTTGAGAGTTCTCGGCTGTGAATCGTTAGTTTTAAAACATGATAGGCACAAAATAGATAGGTTCAAAATAGAGGTGAAGTGAAGCAAAATGGTCAAAGTTGACGGCTACGAAATCCCAGAAGGACTATACTACAGCAAAGACTGGTTCTGGGTAAAAATCGAAGGCGCAAAAGCCAGGATGGGCATAACAGACTACGCTCAAAAACAACTACGTGAAATCGTGTTCGTTGAATTGCCAAGCGCAGGAGGCACAGTTAGCGCAAACACACCGTTCGGAAGCGTGGAGTCCGTGAAGGCAGTGTCCGACCTAATCTCGCCACTAAGCGGCACAATCGATCAAATAAATCAAGAAGTCACATCCAAACCCGAAACCTTGAACGAGGACCCATTCGGCAAAGGCTGGCTCCTAATCATCACACCATCAAACCTAAACACTGAACTCGCAGCACTAATGGACTTCAACAAATCAGTGGAATGGCACAAGAGCCTAATCGCCAAAGGCTAAACGGCTAGGCGCATGACAATGCCCCGCAAAATCCTCGTAATCGGCGCCCACGCAGCTGGTGTGGACGCTGCCAGCGCCGCCAGAAAAACCGACCGCACCGCAGAAATCATACTGCTCACGACAGAGAAGCATTCGGGCTATTCTCGATGCGGCATCCCATTCGTTGTAGGCGGGCACATACCAAAATTCACCGACCTCATCGTGTATCCGTCATCATACTATCAGATGATGAAACTCAACATCAAATACGAGACAACAGCCACAAACATCGACACCAAGAACAAAACAGTCGAAACCACAGACAAAACGGGCAAGCAGGAAAACCTACCCTACGACAGCCTCATAATTGCCACAGGCGCCAACGCGTTCATTCCACCTATCAAAGGAAAAGAAAAACAAGGAATCCACACGGTGCGCACAATAGAAGACGGAGAAAGAATCAACCAAGCCATAGAAAAAGGCGCCAAAACCGCAACCGTACTAGGCGCTGGTCTAATCGGACTAGAAGTCGCCATCGGATTAACTGAGCGAGGCGTGAAAACCACCGTAGTTGAACTATTACCCCAAATCATGCCTGTCATGCTAGATGCCGACATGGCAAAAGGCGTCCAAGAAATGCTCGAAAATAAAGGCATAACAATACTCACAGGTAAAGGCGTCGAAGAATTCCTAGGCGGCGACAAAGTCACAGGCATAGTGGCTGCAGGAGAACAAATCAACGCCGACCTCGTGGTAGCCGCATTCGGGGTCAGAGCCAACACCGAACTCGCACAAAAAGCTGGACTAGCGCTAGGAGAAACCAAAGCCATCAAGGTTAATCCAAGAATGGAAACAAGCGTGCCAGGAGTCTACGCCATAGGAGACTGCGCCGAAGCCACTCACGTCATAACGCAGAGACCAGCACTGCCACAATTAGGAACAGTCGCAGTCAGACAGGGCAAAGTAGCTGGAACAAACGCCGCAGGAGGATACGCCGTTTTTCCAGGCGTACTAGGCTCGGCGGTCACAAAGTTCTTCGACATGGAAATCGGCGTCACAGGCCTCAACGAATTCTTCGC
>Ga0315314_1002700_pt1 | contig 14470 bp, 13 predicted proteins | sample TDP9_MG_FD_203631 | JGI IMG/M metagenome (GOLD analysis project Ga0315314, IMG submission 203631) | Freshwater sediment microbial communities from Lake Towuti, South Sulawesi, Indonesia - TDP9 | ecosystem: Environmental > Aquatic > Freshwater > Lake > Sediment | place: Indonesia: South Sulawesi...
TGAGAACGACGAAGAACTGAAGAAATACGCAGAGCAGGCCCCTTCCTCGAACTCGAGGGATTACGGGAAGCCCTCCTACGACATCTATAGCTCAGTTGACTTCGACTTCACTAAGATCGACCCCGCCCTGTTCGCACCAGCATCCATCACGTTGACAAACTTGAGAACAGGAACCACGTACACCTATGGACAAATCAACGCAGATTTGCTTAGAGGTGCCCTGAAATAGTTGAACAGCAATTACAGAATAGTTCCCTCCTCGAAATGCGTTTACGTTTATCTTCTGTGACTTCCCTTACATTTGTGGTGAAGGATCAGAATGGAATCCGATCATGATCGGTTGTCCAGAACAAGAGATTCACTTGAAAGGAATCAGTTTGGGGTCCTCATAGCTTCATCCAAGAAGGACGCTGTTGACAGGGTTTTGGGGCTTATTCCCCTTGACGCAAAAGTAGGCGTTGGAGGCTCTATGACGATACGGGAGCTTGGTCTTGTAGAGGCTTTAACCCAGCGGGGAAATCGCGTTGTTCAACATTGGCTGCCGGATAAGTCTCCTAGTGATTGGCTTTCCTTCATGATGGAGGCTCATAACGCCGACGTATATCTGTGTAGCAGCAATGCTGTCACTGAGGATGGAGAACTGGTGAACATAGATAGCTCGGGTAACAGGGTGGCTTCCATGATCTTCGGTCCAAAGAAGGTTATTGTAGTCGCTGGAAAGAACAAGATAGTGAAGGACATCGACGAAGGGTTGAAACGCCTCAAAAGAGTTGCTGGTCCCCTCAACGCCAAACGCCACAACCTTACTGAGTTGCCCTGCGTCACAACAGGAGTGTGCACAGACTGCAAGTCCTCGAAAAGGATCTGCCGTGTCATAACAATCATGGAGAGAGCGCCAAATCGAGTCAGGGAACCGAATATGACGGTAGTCCTAGTAGCCGAGAAGCTAGGCTTTTGACCTAGAACTAACAAATAGGGCTTAAACCCTCAGCTTCCTGTTTAGAGCTCCAGAACTTCCTTCAAGTAGACTTTGTAGGGTCCGAGCCTTCCACCGTAGTTTGCAGCCGTGATTCTGAGGACGCCGGGCACCTCAGCCGCAGCCTTTATGCCCTCTCCCATTGCCTTTTTCACAGCGTCAAGATCCAATCCGTTTATTACAATCTCGTAGACGGAGTTGACTCCTTCGGGCACTTTCGAATCCGACACTTGGCTCCTTATCTTTGGGCAGAAGTACTGGTTTGTGGAGGCTCCTAGCTTGTACTTCATCGAGCCCAACTTGGAGCCCGACCGACATATCCCGCCTGGGAAGGGGAGAACCACGTACTTGACTTTCTTTGAGATCGCTTCGACAGATGCTTCAGAAGCCCTGAGCCCAGCGTCGTTGCTCTCAGCTAGGATCAGGAAGAGCCCACCCGCCACAGCTCTCATTGTTCCAAACCTGTCCTCGACTATGAACTCCCCCTCCATAGTGGGTATCCTCCAGACCCTTCGTCCGCCAAGAACCCCCTTCTCTTGGAACCCGTCGCCGAAGAGGCTGAGGGCGCTTCCTACTTTCAGCTTCCTCTTCGTCTTAGGTAGTCCGTCGAAGGCAGCGGCAGTTGGACAGGTCATCACGCATTGACCTACTCGGTAGATCATCTGCATCCTCAGGCTTCCCCTATCCCTGTGATACATCTGGATCAGGACACCTGTTCGCCCATCAGGAGTCTCATCCTTCGGGGCAAGTCCCTCGATCCCAGCTTCAGCAGGTGACATAATGATGGAAGAGGCGAAGCCTGTCGCAGTTCGTGCAGCGGTCAGAGCCCACTTCTCATTCTCGGCCGTTATGAGAACCCTTCCCACCCACATGGAGAACAATTCGGCATAAGTGTTCTCAATTTTCACGATGCTCTCTCTACCAGGGACTTTAACGACGATGTCGTCTCCTTCCAGTGCTACGACTTCAAAGCCTACTCTTTCTTGCGTCATATCTCTACCCCTTCTTGTTCTGGAAAAAGCTCAAATCTTCATATATGTGTTCACATGCCTCTTAACAGTTTTGTTAGTTGCATGACGGTATTCATAGGCTAAGTCAGCCAAGCAGGTGTGTACCCTTGTTGCTTCTATGTTCCAGTGGCCAAACCCTTCTCAAGGTGAAGGAAGCCTCAGTCTTTTATACAGAGTAAGAAGGATAGAGCAATCTGAGAAGGTGATTTGATGAGTAGACGTATGAGGACGCGTGAACTGGGGATCAAGATCGGGAGCATGGAGACAGGAAGGCTCAACGCCATGACTGATGTAGAGGGCGTGGGTGTGGGACATTCAACAACCATCCACGGGGAAGGCGCCCTGAAGATCGGTGAGGGCCCTATCAGAGCAGGGGCCACAGCTATAGTTCCACATCAGGGAAATCCCTACGACGAGAAGGTAGTTGCAGCTGTAGATGTCTTCAATGCCTACGGAAAGTCCGTTGGACTACCTCAAATCATGCACATGGGAGTCATTGAAACCCCGATCCTTTTGACTGATACTCTCAACACATGGATTGTAGCTGATGCCTTGGTCTCCTACATGCATGAGAGATACGGAGTACAGGCGATGTCAATGAATCCTGTGGTAGGGGAGACTAACGGCGGATTCCTAAACGATTCACTGGGTCGGCACGTAAGGAAGCCCCATGTCTTTGAAGCTCTCGACAGAGCCAGAAGCGTTGAGGGGAGGGGCGCCGTGGAGGAGGGAAACGTAGGTGGCGGCACACCGATGTCGGGCTTCGGCTTCAAAGGCGGGATAGGTACCGCCTCGAGGAAGACGGACTACTTTACTCTCGGAGTCCTCGTCCAACTGAACTGTGGGGGGAGGGAGGACCTAAGGATTGATGGAGTACCTGTCGGTAAGGTCCTCTCAGAGCCGAAGCCGAGGGGTTCAGAGTCTGGAAATTCGATTATGATGATCTTTGCCACGGACTTGGGACTCGAATACCGTCAGCTCTGGAAAGTCGCGAAGAGGGTGGTCTGGGGCGTAGCAAGGGTTGGACACTATGGAGGTGTGGGAAGCGGCGACTTCACAATCGGTTTCACAACGGGCAAAAGAAGCCTTGAGGACATGCTAGATAGACTTAGGAGTTCTGGTGGTGAAGGAGCCCGACGCGTCCAAAACGAAGGCTACTTGGGCCTAGTCTTCAGAGCAGCCATAGAGGCGACCGAGGAGGCGGTGCTCAACGCCATGTTCAAGGCAGAGACAATGGTGGGCAGAGATGGAAACACAAGAGAGGCGATACCCCTTGACCGCGTAAGGGAGATCATGGAGAAGTACCAGAGACTATGAGAACAACAAATAGAAACACAAGAGGCTCTGTTGTTATGAGAGAACCGATAAAATAAGCCGTAGGAGATTATGGAATTATGGCGCTGGATACTCGGAGAGCAAAGGGATTGTGCTAATGTTTCTGCTTAGGCTATATTTCTGCCAATGATTTTTCGTGATCGACGACAACCCACTTCTTGCCTTTTTGAGTTACCTTGTGCCTTTCTTTTTCCAGAACCTTCTTTTGTGCCTCAACTCCGCCGGGATATTTCTCGTTTATTACTCCGCCTGTTTTCAGTGTGCGCCAGTAAGGAGTTACGTCTTTCTCGCCCTTCTGTCTCTGTTCTTCAGCCGCGTTGGCTGCGATCCAAGCGAAGATGCCTGTGGTCATAGGACACCCTATGGTTGCACCATGCTTCTTAGCCAGAGCGGCGCGAATCTCGTTGATGGTGATGATCTTTCCTTCGGGCACTCTTCTCATCAATTCATCAACCTCTCTCGGGGCAGGGATAGCCACCGTGCCAGTGCCCCATCTTTTACTCAGCTTACCCTCGATCTTCTCCACCTTCGGTAGACCCTTGCTGTCACCCAATTTCTCAGACCAACTCCTCTTTTTCGCCGTGTTTCTACCTCCGAGACTAACTCCTCAGACTTTCTTCATAAAACTTGTGCAGACAATATTGAGAATCGGGGGCGTCCGTTGAACAAAGGATTGAGGCTCAGTTGACTATTCCAGGAGTTTTTCATATGACTGGAGGTGAGGATTGGCAGCTGCTGAGATGAAGAGTCTTCCGGAACCTCCTTCATTGATGTCTCCTCGGAATAGGTAGAACTTCTCCCTGAACTCCTTGTTCCCTGCGGTAGCCCTGTTCCTAATCTCCTCAAAAGTGAAGCTCGACAACATCATGGAAAGTCTCCCCAAGAGGACTATCTTCCCGCCAGTCATGCTTGCTCCGAGCCTCCCCTCAGAGTTACCTTGAACGAGGATGTCACCCTCCCTCATATGGACTCCCGCGAACTGCCCTATGCCGCCCATGACATGGATGAACCCTCCCTGCATCCAAGAGCCAACTTCGTATCCGGTGTTGCCGTGTACAAGGATCGTTCCTCCGCTCATGCCTTTGCCTTTTCCCCTGTAGGAGGCTCCGACTTGGTTCCCGGCGTTTCCGTGGACCTCGATCAAGCCGCCTGTCATAGAAGAGCCAAGCCAAGAATCAGCGTCTCCCTTGACGATAATCGTTCCGCCACTCATCTCCTCGCCAACATTGAATCCAGCATCTCCCTCAAACAGGATTTGACCACCCGTCATACCTTTTCCGATCTCTCTGAAGCTCTTGACGCCACCGCTTATCCTGATGGCTTGATCTGTGCTAACGTCGGCGGTCTCTCCAGAAATCTCGAAGAGGTCGCAGAGCTTTCTCTCCTTATTCCCTACAAGGAGGGGTAAGACCTCGATCTCCGTTAGAGTTTTGCCTGTAAATACGCTGGGGGAGATGACGCTCCCGTGTACTGGAAATCGGGCATCAACCTTAGCCTTTAGCAGTATCGCCTTCAACTTGATGACCTAAACTATCTTGGCTTTAATCTTATATATTTCGATTGTGAAGTTCATAGGATTTTCAATATGGAGGAAGGTATGTAAAGGAGATGAAGGCAACTCTTATCACTGGTAGGAGCCTCGGTCAGGGAATGGGACTCGAACTCGGAAAATTCTCAGACGCCTACACTCGCAGCGCCACCACATGCGAGATGAACCCCGAGGACATGGAGAAACTAAACGTGAAACCAGGGGAACTCGTCCGCATCTCAACCGAGCACGGAAGCGTCACAGTAAGAGCGATCAAAGCCCTCGAAGAAGTACCTCCAGGAGTCGTCTTCATCCCTTATGGTCCCTGGATCAACCTAGTTGTGAGACCTGAGACTCATGGGACAGGGATGCCCTCCTTCAAGGGCATAGAAGTGGACATCGAACCCGAGAAAGTCAGCAGGGTTCTTGGAGCAAAAGACCTCGTGGAGCATTCTTAGTCTGGAAGGTATAGAATTTGGATATCATTACCGGTGTGGTCTGCCCCTTCTGCGGGTGCCTGTGCGACGACCTTGAAGTCGCCGTTGAAGGGAACAAGATTGTAAGTGTGAAAAACGGGTGCGCCTACAGTCTGACCAAGTATCTCAACTATCAGAAAGAGCGCTTGTCGGAGGCGGTGGTGCGGAAGGGAGAAGAACAGGTGCCTGTGGAGCTCGACGAGGCTGTACGGAAGGCTGCCCAGATCCTTGTAGATGCCACTTACCCGGTCCTCTACGGTTGGAGCTCGACGGGATGTGAAACCCAGCATCTTGGGATCGAGCTGGCTGAGGAGCTAAGCGGAGCGATTGACAACACTTCAACAGTCTGCCATGGACCTACGGTGGAAGCTTTTCAGGAGCTGGGGCATCCGAGTTGCACGCTTGGGCAGGTGAAGAATAGGGCTGACGTAATCATCTACTGGGGTTCAAACCCTCTTCAGTCTCATCTGCGCCACTTGTCGAGATATACCTTAGGAGCAGAGGGAAGGTGGCGTAAGGGCAGGGATGATCGGACCCTCGTCGTCGTCGATGTGAGGAAGACCTACACGGCAAGGGTTGCAGACTACTTCATTCAGGTCGAGCCGAACATGGACTTTGAGCTCATGTCGGCGCTGAGGATGGCTTTGAAGCACGAGGAGATAGAGCAGGATACCGTTGCAGGAGTCTCCGTCGAGGATGTTGAGGAGCTTGCGGAGGTCCTGAGGGGATGCGAGTTCGGAGCCCTTTTCTACGGTCTTGGGCTTACCATGAGCTCTGGGAAGAACCGCAACCTCGACGCAGCCATATCGTTGGTAACGGACCTGAACAAGTGGACGAAGTTCGTGATGATGCCTATGAGAGGACACTTCAATGTCAACGGGGCGAACACGGTCTTCCTCTGGCAGACGGGTTACCCCTTCGCTGTAGACTTCTCCCATGGCTACCCGAGGTACAACCCAGGCGTCACGTCTGTGATAGACATCCTTAGCAGAGATGAGAGTGACGCAGCTCTCGTGGTCTCTTCAGATCCTGTGGCAAACTTTCCCAGGAAGGCTACAGAAAGCCTCCTGAGGAATCCCATGATCGTTGTTGACCCTCACAAGACCGTAACCACTGAAAAGGCGGAGGTCGTTATCCCCTCCGCCTTCGTCGGAATAGAATGTGAGGGAACTGCCTACCGAATGGATAGTGTGCCCTTGAAGCTGAAGAAGGTTGTGGAGCCCCCTTCCAGCTGTCCCGCAGACGAAGAGATTCTAAGAAGGGTCTTGAAAGAAGTCCGAAGGTTGAAGGGAGGGAACTGAGTTGGAACTGCTCATCAGGAACGCCGTTGTTTACGATCCCTCCAATAACATCGAAGGCGAAAAGATGGACTTAGCCGTTAGGAATGGCAAGATCGTTGAGTCTGTGGAGGAGAGTAATGCGAAGATTCTAGATGCCGCTGGCATGATGGCGATGCCTGGAGGCGTTGACTTGCACTCTCACATAGCTGGACCCAAGGTAAACAAGGGCAGACAACTGCGACCCGAGGACCATCTAAGATATGTCCAGAGAAAGACTCAACTCACGAGGTCCGGTGTAGGCTACTCAATCCCTACAACGTTCACAACGGGCTACAGGTACGCTGGGATGGGCTATACCACTGTTATAGAGCCTGCTACAGCGCCCCTTGAGACTAGGCATACGCATGAGGAACTCAACGACACACCGATCTTGGACAAAGCTTGCTTCCCCCTTTTGGGAGATAACTGGTTCGTCATGCAGTACCTGAAGAGCAGCGAGATCGAGAAGTGTGCAGCCTACGTTGCATGGCTCCTCAAGGCGATAAAGGGATATTCCATAAAGATCGTATCGCCTGGAAGCGTCGAAGCTTGGGGCTGGGGGCACGGGCTGAGGAGCATAGACGAGTTAGTTCCCTTCTTCGACATTACGCCCAGAGAGATCATCCGTGGACTGTGCAAAGTGAATAACCTGCTGAACCTTCCGTCGCCGATCCATGTCCACTGCAATAACCTCGGCGCCCCAGGCAACTATGAAGTCACTCTTGAGACTATGAAGTGCGTCGAAGACTTAGCCAAAGAGGGACACCACTCTATCCACATCGTTCATATTCAGTTTAACGCCTACGGGGGCTCAGGTTGGAGCGACTTCTCTTCAGCAGCGACGAAGCTAGCGAAGTATGTCAACCGCCACAGCCATGTGACCGCTGACCTAGGGCAAGTTCTCTTCACGGACACGACGACTATGACAGCTGATGGACCATGGCAGTATATCCTCCACAATCTATCGGGCAACAGGTGGGTCAACCACGACGTAGAGGCAGAGACTGGCGGCGGAATCGTCCCCTACCAGTACAGGAGGAGAAACTACGTCAACGCGATCCAGTGGACAATAGGACTCGAGTTCGCCTTGCAGGTCAAAGACCCGTGGAAGATTTGTCTGACCACGGACCATCCGAACGGCGGACCCTTCATCGAGTATCCGAGGATCATGACGTGGCTCCTCAGTCATGAGGCAAGAGACGCTGCCATGAAGAAGATCAACAAGAGGGCTCGGAACAAGAGCGTCCTAGAATCGCTCGACAGGGAGTATTCCCTCGGCGAACTCGCTGTTGCGACAAGGGCTGCTCCCGCGAAGATACTCGGTCTGATGAATAAGGGACATCTTGGCTTTGGGGCGGATGCAGACATTTCGCTTTACCATATAGATCCTTCGACGACAGATCCCTCAAAGGATTACAGGAAGGTGAGAAAAGCCTTGAGGAGGGCTACCTACACCGTAAAAGAAGGGGAGATCGTAGTTAAAGAGGGAGAAGTCGTCAGCATCCCTGATGGGAAGACTTTCTGGATTGAGGCTGAAGGTTTAGAAGAGGCCCAGAAAGATGTGTGGTCGGACCTCACGCAAACATTTGAGAGATATTACACGATACGTTTAGAGAACTATCCCATCGGAGAGGATTATCTGAGGAGACCTGCATCGATGAAGGTTGCTCCATAGGAGGGACGAAGCGAATATGAGCTGGGCTGAGAGAAGGCGTGGAGAGATCGTGAAGAAGGACGAGGAGAACCGTACGACCATGGAGAGGAAGCTCCTCCTCCGATGGTATGAGCTGACACTGGATAGGATCACGTGCCTCGGCTGCGGGATCTGCTCAGACAACTGCCCAAAGGAGGCGATCAAGCATCTGCCTGCGGAGTTCAGGGGGATAAAGGCCGTCTCACGTCCCTCTGTAGACTTCGACCCTGAGAAGTGTGTCCTCTGCGGTGAATGTGTTTCGATCTGCCCTATGGATGCTCTCAAGATGTGGATAGAGCAGGCGGAGAGGGTTCCTGTAATTGAGATGAATGTCTTCGCCACAGCGACTAGAAAGAGGTGGTAAGAAAGGATGGACGAAGAACCTAGGATAGGGATCTACGTCTGCCACTGCGGGCTCAACATAGCAGCAGTAGTGGACTGCGATAAGGTAGCTAAGGAAGCCGCCAAGCTTCCGAATGTTGTCGTGTCAAAGGACAACAGGTACATGTGCGCCGACCCTGGTCAGGAGCTGATCAAGCAGGACATCAAGGAACACAAGCTGAATAGGGTCATCGTAGCCTCCTGCTCACCGCGGATGCACGAACCCACCTTCAGAAAGTGCGTTGAATCAGCGGGGCTGAACCCCTTCCTATTCGAGATGGCGAACATCAGGGAGCTCTGCAGCTGGTGCCACATCCACTATCCTGAAGAGGCAAATGAGAAAGCATTCGACCTCGTGAAGATGGCTACAGCCAAGGCACGATACCTCAACCCCTTAGAAGTGATAAAGGTACCTGTGACACGCACTGCCCTAGTGATCGGGGGAGGCGTTGCAGGCATACACGCAGCACTTGACCTAGCGGATATGGGTTTCAAGGTGTACCTCGTGGAGCGTAGCCCCAGTATCGGAGGTAAAATGGCTCAGCTCGACAAGACCTTCCCCACGCTTGACTGCTCCATATGCATCCTCGGACCTAAGATGGTTGATGTGGCGCGACACCCGAATATCGAGCTGATCTCCTACGCTGAGGTGAAGCATGTCGAGGGCTACATCGGCAACTTCAAGGTCACGGTGGTGAAGAAGCCGAGGTTTGTGATAGAGAAAGAGTGCAACGGATGCGGCGAATGCGCCAATGTCTGCCCCGTAGAGGTGCCGAACGAGTTTGACGAGAACCTCGGCTTCCGCAAAGCAATCTACGTACCCTTCCCTCAGGCTGTACCTATGAAGTTCACCATCGACCGAGAAGCCTGCATCGACTGCTACAAGTGCATTGAGGCTTGCAAGGAACAGGGTAGGGACGCCATTAACTTTGACATGAAGGAAGAGGAGATTCAACTTGATATTGGAACGATTATTGTGGCCTGTGGCTATGACCTCTATGACGCTAGCAAGGTGAAGGCTTATGGCTATGGTCTTTACGACAATGTCTTTACAGCCCTTGAGCTGGAGAGGATGATTAACGCTTCAGGTCCTACCCAAGGAAACGTCATAAGGTTCTCGGATCGAAGGACACCTAAGAGCGTCTGCTTTATCACGTGTGTCGGTTCGAGAGATGAGAAGACCAACATCTACTGCTCAGGTTTCTGCTGCATGTACACATTAAAGAACGCCTTGCTCCTCAGGGAGCACTACCCCAACGTTGAGGTCAATGTCCTCTTTATGGACCTCAGAGCCCCCTTCAAAGGCTACGAGGAATTCTACCGAAGGGCGAGAGAAGAAGGGATACTGTTCCTCCGAGGGCGCCCTACAGAAATCTATGAGCACCCCAAGACCAAGAACCTCGTCATCTCTATGGAGAACCTCTCGACTGGAGAGCCTATGGACCTAGAGACTGAGATGGTGATCCTCTCCTCAGCGGCAGTCCCCACAACAGGCGCCGAGAAACTGGCCCGCATCCTCACGGTTTCTAGAGACGCGAGCGGCTTCTTCATGGAGGCGCATCCAAAGCTGAAGCCCATCGACGCAGCTACCGATGGGATCTTCTTCTGCGGAGCAGCGCAGGGACCTAAGGACATCCCCTACAGCGTCTCCCAAGGAAGCGCAGCAGCTTCCCGTTCAGGAAGGATCATGGCGCAGGGTGAATGGGAGATCGAGCCGATCGTAGCTTTTGTTGATGCTGAAAAATGCAGAAACACGAAAGTAAAGTGTGGGATATGCGTGACGAAGTGTCCCTACGGCGCCATCACCGCGGAAGAAGGTAAAGCCGCCTTGGTGAATACGGCGAAGTGCCATGGTTGCGGTACCTGTGTGGCTGATTGTCCGTCCAACGCTATTACGCAGAGGCATTTCACGGACGCTCAGATCATCGCCCAGATTCATGCTGCCTTGGAGGAGAAGCCTGAAGAGAAGGTCATCGGCTTCTTGTGCAACTGGTGCAGCTACGGCGCTGCTGACCTGGCTGGAACAAGCCGCTTCGAGTATCCGTCTGACATCAGGGTCATAAGAGTCATGTGCTCAGGCAGGATCGACAGGGATTTCGTGCTGGAGGCTTTCAAGAAAGGGGCTGGAATGGTCATGGTTTCGGGCTGCCGCTTCGGCGACTGCCACTACATCTCGGGCAACTACAATGCTGAGAAACGGATTAAGCCGTTGTTCGCTATGTTGCCTCGGTTCGGCATAAGTCCTGAGAGGCTTAGGCTCGAGTGGTTCTCAGCGGCTGAGGCGACCTTCTACGTGAAACTCAACAAAGAGATGAGTGAGACATTGAAGAAGCTAGGCGTCGAACGGATCAGAGCGGAGAACGAGAAGGCCAAGCCCTTCCTTGAGAGAATGCTTCAGCAGTCAGGAGGCTAGGGTATGGCAGAGAAGGAGATGCCCGAGGAGTTGAAGGAACTTGTCAAAGAGAAGGTCCATTTCTGCTACCAGTGTGGCTCCTGCGTCGGAAGCTGCCCCACCGCACGGGCGATACCAGAGTACAATCCTCGAAAGATGATGGAGAAGCTGATCCTAGGCGAATGGGAAGAAGTCCTCTCAGCGAAACTCATCTGGCTCTGCACAATGTGCCACACCTGCTACGAGGCTTGCCCGCAGGGCGTGGGAATCTCCCACATAGTCATAGAACTGAGAAACCTTGCAACAGAGAGAGGTCTGGCTCCCGTGGGGTTCCTAGAGGGCGCAAAGCAGATGGCTGCCACAGGCTGGACGACTCAACTCACAGGAGCAGCCCAACGAAGCAGAACCGAACTCGGACTGCCCGAGATTAAGGCGGTCAACACAGAGGAGATCAAGAAACTCATGAAGTCAACAGGCTTTAGGTTTGCTCAGGAGGACGAGAGAGAATGAGCTACGCCTTCTTTCCTGGGTGCATGATCCCGCTGAGGCTTCCCTACATGGAGAGCGCTGCGAGACAGGCGCTGGCAGCGCTGGGTGTGGAGCTCGTGGACATGCCTAACGCCTCCTGCTGCGGGGATCCTATCTCCTTCCAGTCGCTTAACAAAGAGACTTGGATGGTTGTCGCCGCGAGGAATCTGTGCGTGGCGGAGGAGATGGGAAAGAACATTCTGACCCTTTGCAGTGGATGTTACGAGACCCTGAAGACAGCTAATGTTGAACTCAAGAGAGACCAGTATTTACGAGAGAAGGTCAACAAGACCCTGTCCGAAGTTGAAAGGGAGTTTATGGGCACTGTGGAAGTCAAGAACTTGCTGGAGGTCCTACTGGAGATCGGAACCGATAAGGTTAAGAAACGCTTGGTCAGGCCGCTGAGAGGTCTCAGAGTTGCGGTGCACTATGGCTGCCACTTGGTGCGACCTAGCGACATCTTGAACTTCGATGACCCAATGAAGCCAACAACCTTCGATCAATTCGTAGGGCTAACGGGCGCGGAGAGCGTCTCTTATTTGAAGAAGATGCTCTGTTGCGGGGCAGGGCTTAGGATGGTTGATGCCGAGAAGGCTTCAAAGCTCGTCGATATGAAGCTTCGCTACGTCGAACAGGCAGAGGCGGACTGCATGGCTGTGCTCTGCCCCTACTGCATGATCCAATATGATCTGACGCAGAGGATGATCAAACGTGAAAGTGGAGCCAACCCCCAGATGCCCGTCCTCTACTACCCTGAGATGCTCTGCCTAGCCATGGGAATCAAGCCGCAGGAGCTGGGGCTGAGGCACCACAGAACCAATGCAGAGCCAGTTCTAAAGAAGCTGGGTCTCTCCGCTTGACTGATCTGATTCTACTTTCCTATCCTTGAGATTATGTGTTTGATTATCTCGTCTGCGATGTTGAAGTCTGTGACGGTTTGAAGACCCATCCACCCTGGCTGGCTGTTCACCTCGATAATCTTTGGTCCCTCCTTGCTTTCTAATATGTCTACACCTGAGACTATGCAGCCAACAGTCTGCGAAGCCTTAACGGCTAGGTCCTCTAGATTCCCATCCAGCTTCAGCGGCTCAGGCTTGGCTCCTCTACTCACGTTCGTCTTCCACCCTTCAGCAACCCTTCTCATAGAGACTAGGACTCTGTCGCCAAGGACGAAGGCTCTGATGTCCGAGAAGCCATGGGGAATGAACTCTTGTACGTAGAGAACGCAGTGCTGGAACGCGACAGCTCTGAAGACTCTATCCGCAACATCTGGATCTGAGACTCTGGTTGAGCCTATGCCTCTTGAGCCTGTAAGGGGTTTCACAACAACATCGCCTCCGAGCTCATGGAAGGCTCGTAAAGCCGCTTCACTGCTCTCCGTGACCATAGTGCGTGGAACTGGGAGTCCGGCCTCTTCTAGGAGCGTTAAGGCGTAGAACTTGTCGACAGCTCTCTCGATGGAGTGAGCGGGGTTCACGACGAGCATACCCTGGCGTTCAAGCCTGTGGAGCATGTCCATCCTGAAGAGAATCTCCTCCAAGGAGCCTCGACCCACAGGGCGAATAATCAGGGCGCTCAGCTCCTTGAGAAGGTCAACATCGCGGGCGGACGCTATTGGACTATATCCAACCCTAGCGGCGATGCGGGGAAACTTGATGTTCATCAGTTCGACGCCCGCCCTCTTCATCGCCTCCAACAACTGAGCTGAACACCAGCGCCTCGGATTCCTCGTCACAAGCCCGAACTTCAAGACTTCTCCACCATATCTAAGATTCAAGAAGCCGCTATTTGAAGATGACAGGGATAGGGATGACCTAGGGCTTCCCCATAGAAACTCTTTTCTTTCTTATAAGTGATGGTTGTCTGATCAACTTGTCCGTGAAGTACGACTTCAGGAGCTTCATAAACATCAGAGCCGCTTCCTCCCCTTCCTTCAGCCACGATGGGAAATACATCGTCTTCTTGATGAACATCACAGGAACTCCCCAAGTGTGGAGGGTCTCCGTAGACGGCGGTTGGCCTGAGCAGTTGACGTACTACGACGAACGAGTAACAACTGTCCTGTGTTCACCGACCGAGGAGATGATCGCCTTCGCAACAGACACAGGCGGAAACGAGAGAGATCAGATTTACCTCCTCTCGCCGGGCGAGGGGGTAGTGACTCCCTTTGCTGTTGAGAATGACGTTATCCACGGTCTTGGACCTTGGTCCTACGATGGGAAGAAGCTAAGTTTTCGGTCCAACTCTAGGCACAGAGCCTTCTTCGATGTCTATGTTACAGACATTTCCTCAGGAAAGCATCAGAGAATCATGGAGCATGATGGGACGAACTCCCCAGAGGCTTGGTCGCACGATGGCTTACAGCTAGTGGTCAGGAGGCAAAACACGAACCTAGACTCAGACCTTTACTTGGTTGATTTGAAGACTGAAAAGGCTAGGTGCTTGACAAAGCACAGCGGAGAAGCAACATATGCAGATGCAGTCTTCACTCCTGATGATAGGACGATCCTCTGCCTCACGAACCAAGACAGAGAGTTCAGCGCCCTCGTCTCCATCGACACCAAGACCAACAAGGAGACGGTGATAGTAGAAGAGCCCTGGGACCTAGAGAGTCTGGCGCTAAGCCCTGATGGAAAGAGAGCTGCCTACGCCGTGAACGAGGAAGGCTACTCGAAACTGAAGATAGGAGATCTTGCCGACGAAGGAGTAGGAGAAGTGATGGGTCTGCGATTGGGCGTTGTAGGTCAGACCACTTGGTCTCTAGACGGAAAGCTCCTCGCCTTCGTCTTCAACGGATCTAGGTTCACCTCAGACATCTGGCTCTACGATTCA
>Ga0315314_1002701_pt1 | contig 14469 bp, 15 predicted proteins | sample TDP9_MG_FD_203631 | JGI IMG/M metagenome (GOLD analysis project Ga0315314, IMG submission 203631) | Freshwater sediment microbial communities from Lake Towuti, South Sulawesi, Indonesia - TDP9 | ecosystem: Environmental > Aquatic > Freshwater > Lake > Sediment | place: Indonesia: South Sulawesi...
CGAGGGTCAACGGGCATCGGAGAACGCCAAGATTGTGGACGACTACAGGGAAGCCGCGAAAAGTGAAGATGGCGCTGTTCTTCTGGCCGTCTTTAGGGGCAGAAACGCTGAGGGCTCCAACTTTCCCGACGAGGAAGCTAGGGGCATATTCCTGATAGGATTGCCATATGCTGACTATCGAGACCCTATGGTCAAGGCTCAGATCCGTTTCTTTGACAATCGAAGCCAAGGTCTCGGCGAACGGTGGTATCTAATGGATGCCTTCAGAGCCGCAAACCAAGCGATGGGAAGGGGCGTAAGACACAGAGAAGACTGGTGCAACTTCTTCCTAATGGATAGGAGATACGCCTCACACTGGAGGTTTATATCGAAATGGGCGAGAGAAAACGGAATCGAGGAGATCAAGCCAAACCGAACCCTTTGAAGAAATAGAGATTTGCCTCTGATTATGGAACAATTTGATGAATTGAAAAGGCTGAAAACCCTTCGCTTAGGAACGTGCTTTTGCTTAATGCTTGCAGGTAGATTGCTGCATCCTTAATAGTCTTCTTTGTGGAGTATATTATTGGAGACACGTGTTGGGACACGTATACGCAGACATCGAGATAACAGGCACCAAGAGCCTCAAAAAAATCGACAAGGTTCTGGTAGATACGGGAGCCTCGACGACTATTTTGCCACTAGACATCATAAAAGAGGCTGGCGGGATAAAAATACCGACCGAGACTGTTGAACTCGAACTGGGCGATGGAAGAAGGGTGAAAGCCGAATTCTACGCTGTGGGAATAGGATTGAAAGGCAGGAAGGCGGGCACGGTTGTACTGTCTTTTGAAGGCGCCAAGACAGTGGTGGGGGTTCGAACATTAGAAGACTTAGGACTTAAACCTAACCCCATCACCGGAGAACTGGAAGAAGAAAGACCTCCCGGAGTCTACTACTTCTACAATCTGGACGCAAAAAGTTCTTATCACTAGGGTTCCAGGGCGCGCGATAGCAAACGTACAGGGCGTACGATTCAGTAACGTCTAAGTGTTTGTTCTTTCCGAACGTATCCGATATCAAAGGTTTGCTGAAGATCTAGAGATCAATGAGTAATTCCTCGCTGTGGGAGATGTGCTTCCCACCGGAGAAGACAAACCGGATCAGGCGGACAGAAAGCAAAGATATAAGGCTTCCAACTAATTGTATTCGTGGTCGATGTAGATGAGGTTGGCTTTGTTTACGGTTACTTATTGCGGTCTCTGGTATAAGGGAAGAGCCTTATCTCTGAAAGAGCAAATAGAGAAGGCAAAGGAATTGGGCTTCGACGCTGTCACGATAGAGACGAAAAGACCGGTAGCTTTCCCGCATGATCTGGATGAGAATGCGAGAAGAGTTGTCAAGGAACTTGCTGGGTCGTTGGATATCGGTTTGGAGGCTGTTGAGACTATGTCGAACTTTGCCAGTCCAATCATCGAAGAAAGAGAGAACAACCTTCTCATGGTCAAAGAATGCTTGAAACTCGCATCTGATCTGGATGTTTCCATTGTTAAGGTCTTCGCGGCCTGGAAAGGGACTATGCGAATAGATGGTTTAGGCTGGTATCCCTTGGGAGTTGTCTATACACCTGCTCCTACCCATCTGCAAGAGTGGAATTGGTGCGTTGAAGGCATCAGAGAATGCGCCAGATGGGCTGAGGAATACGGCATCAACTTAGCACTGCAGAATCATCCGCCTGTCACAAATTATGGATACGAAGACGCCTTACAGATGGTAAACGAAATTGGAGAAGATAACGTAAAACTCTGCCTCGACGCGCCATTGCTACATAGACAAGACGATGATTACATCAAGGAGGCAGTCCAGAAATGCGGAGATCTCATAGTTCTATCCCATTACAGCTCGTTACAATTTGATAGGGTGCCTTCAGGCCAGATCGTACAGTACCCAGCAACTAACTTGCCCGGAAAACCTTTGGTAAATTATTCAACATTCATCAAAGAGTTGAAGAAGATAGGCTATAGAGGCGTTCTGTCATCAGAAGAATGTGCACCCGTCCTCGAGAATCATCAATTTGCTGGCATAGAAACCGTTGACAGACACGTCAAAGCCGCATTAGAATACATGAAGAACACCATAGCGAATGCTTAGTAGGTTTCGCAGTTGCCACGCTTCTTCAACACCACAATGTTCTGGCACCTGCACCAGATCTGGATAAGATCTAACTAAAAATTAGATTCTAGGTTCGGTTTTGTGGAAACGCGTGTTTTTCTCGAAAGCATAGGCTGATCGCAGCAATGTTCCCTCATCGAAAGGTTTGCTGATAATCTGAAGTCCGATAGGCAATCCGTCGCTGAATCCACACGGGATCGAGATCGATGGATATCCTGTAAGGTTCGCCGGAACCGTCAGTACATCGCACATGTATAATGCCAGAGGATTCTGGATTTTCTCGCCGATTCTAAACGGAGGAATCGGCATCGTAGGCCCCATCAAGACGTCGAACTTCTTGAAAGCCTGCTCAAAGTCTCTCCGGATTAGGCTTCGAATCTTGAGCGCCTTCAGATAATATCGGTTGTAATATCCCGCCGACAACGCATATGTGCCTAGGATTATGCGCCTCCTAACCTCAGGCCCGAACCCGATCCTCCTGTTTTTAGAGTACGCAGTAGGCCAGTCTGAACCCTCTTTAGAGATGCCGAATCCGTAACGTAACCCGTCGTATCGTGCGAGGTTGGAACTCGCTTCAGACATGGCGATTATGTAGTAGGCAGCCAACGAGAATTCAAGGCTAGATAGAGACAGTTCCTCGTAGGAGGCTCCCAGATACTCAAACCTGTGAATGGCTTGCCAGACGCATTTTCTCACTCCGTCGTCTGTTCCCTCGGCAAGAAACTCGATAGGGACGCCGATCCGCAATCCTTTCACCTCCTCCCCAAGGTAGGTCGTGTAGTCTTTTTGAGGCAGATCTGCTGAGGTGCTGTCGAGTGGGTCGTAGCCACTTATCACATTGAGCAACGTTGCGCAGTCGTAAACACTCCTCGCCATAGGTCCAATTTGCTCAAGGCTATTTGCGTAAGCTATTAAACCATATCGGCTTACGAGCCCATATGTGGGCTTGAGGCCAACTACAGAGCAGTAGCTGCCCGGACATCTCACCGATCCTCCAGTATCTGAACCCAAGGCCAGAGTAGCTTCTCCAGCTATGAGGGCGGCTGCGCTTCCGCCTGATGATCCTCCCGGAACCCTTTTTACATTCCACGGGTTCCTTGTCGGACCGAAATAACTGGTTTCGGTTGTGGTTCCCATAGCGAATTCGTCCATATTCGTTTTGCCAATTATAATGGCATCTTCCTTGATGATCCTGTCAATGACTGTCGCGTTGTAGGGAGGGACGAAACTTTCCAGCATCTTCGAGGCGCATGTGGTGCGGATTCCCTCAGTGCACATGTTATCCTTAACAGCTATGGCTACTCCTGCGAGTCTTCCAGCGTTCATGCCCTTGATTATTTCTTTGTCGATCATCCTAGCCTTGTTGAGAGCTACCTCGTCGGTAAGCGTGATATAAGCGTTGATCCTGCCCTCTATTTTATGTCCTCTCTCAAGCAGGGATGAGATGTATTCTTCTGCACTTAGCTCCTGAGCCTTTACTTTTGCTGTGACTTCTCTCGCTGTCAGCTCGTAAGGTTTCGGCATATAGGGCTTTTCCCCGCTTTTCTAAACGATTTTGGGAGCCTTGAAGAACCCCTTCTCCTTTTCAGGCGCATTCTCTAGGGCTTCTTCCCTATTCAAAGACTCTTTTTCCTCGTCATCCCTGCAGACATTGACAAGGTCTAAGACGTGATATGTTGGAGGCACTTCTTCAGTGTCGGCTTTATCTATCTTCTCGAAATAGTCAAGAATCTCGTTAAACTGCTCGACAAAGATCGTTTTCTCTTCTTCGGTCAACTCTATATGCGCCAGCCAAGCTATGTGATCGATCTCTTCCGTCGTTATGCGACCTTTCATGACGAGCCCTTCATCTAACAAATGTGCTCAATTTCTTAAAGATTTGCTCTAAGGTTACTTAAGTTATCAATGCAAGCAAACTTACAGCGATTATGTTAAGCATGGGGGGAGTAAACCTAAAGAGAATTCCTCGAACTGACTATGTTCAATCCAACGATCCTCAGAAATCTCAAATGCTTGGCGGCGTTCATAGGCGAATCTAATTTGATAACGCAGAGCTCAAAATGTTTTCATTCCACTTAAACCATTGAATACTTGATGCTAAACGGACGATGTCTGCGAGGGGTCAATTTGAAAACACTAGTGATCGGCGACCTGAATGTGGACATAATCGTAACTGGGGCACCTCGTCTTCCCGTGCTTGGGCATGAGATAGCATGTGAAGACATTCGGACAGTCATGGGCGGATCAGCCTCCATCTTCGCTTGCAGGCTCTCCCAGTTAGGCGCAGAAGTTGATATCTTCGGGAAGATAGGGGACGACGAGAACGGAAGAATAGTCTTGAGAACTCTAACGTCGAGCAACGTGGGAGTAGACAAAGTAAACATTTGGGGGTCGATCAGGACAGGAATAACCATATCTTTGACTTATCCAAAGAACAAAGCCCAGATCACATTTTCAGGCAGCATCGATGCTTTGTCAAGTTCAGATATTAGCCCAGAGTTGTTTCAAGGCTATGGACACCTTCACGTCTCATCCATATATCTGCAGCGAAAGCTATTGATCTCGCTTGGCGGGATATTCGCCGAAGCGAGAAGGCAAGGGCTGAGAACATCGCTCGATCCTAACCCCGACCCCCTTGGCAGGTACGAATACGTCGACAGAATCCTCGATTATGTTGACATATTTCTGCCAAACGACAGAGAGGCCAAAGGCGTAACAAGATCAACAAACGTGAAAGATGCATTAGAGAAGCTGGGTTCAAGGGTTCCCGTCGTTGTGATCAAGCGCGGCGAGAAAGGAGCGATAGGCAAACATGGCAGAACAATCGCCAAAGCGGAGCCTATAAAAATAGAGCCGGTCGACACAACTGGCGCCGGAGATTCTTTCGACGCAGGATTCGTATACTCCTTCCTATACAAGAAAGAAGATTTCGAAACCTCGCTTAGATTCGCAAATGCTCTGGGCGCGCTTTCATGCCTCTACGTAGGGGGCGCCGAGGAAAAGATCACCGAAACTGATGTACTCAAGTTCATGAGAAATCATCCTTAACTAATAAAAATGGGAGGAAACCGATGAACCTACTCCAGAAATTGATGAATCTGCCCATAGAAGAACGCGCTGAGAAGGGCATTGAGTACACACCGTCTGAGATAGAGTCTCAGCCACGATTGTGGATGAAGAACTTCAAGATTCTCGAAAAGAGAGAGGATGAGATCAGATCCTTCCTAGAGGCGAAGATATTCTCTAGGAGGTCGCCAAGAGTCATTCTCGCAGGTGCTGGCTCATCCGCGTTCATAGGCTTGGCGTCTGAGAACCTCTTCAGGAGCAAGTGGCAACTAGATGTTGAGGCGAGAGCTACAACCGACATAGTGACCCATTGGAGCTCTGTCTTTCTTAGAGGCGCCGACAATACTATGATCTCATTTTCAAGGTCGGGCAACAGCCCGGAAAGTATCGGCGCCGTCACCTTAATTAACCGGCTATGTGGGAAAACAAACCACATCATTGTGACATGTAACAAGGAAGGGAGACTGGCAACGGCGGAAACCGATAGGGATAAAACGCTCCTTCTTCTTCTCTCGGAGGAGACAAATGACAAGGGTTTAGCCATGACCAGCTCATTCACTACAATGTTGACGACTGCACAGTTCCTAGCATCCATAGACGACCTCGAGAAGTATAGAGAGGTAATAAGCGACCTCTCTGGAGCGACTGGGAAGATCTTCGAAGACTATTCGGCGACTATAAAAGAGATTTCGGAGCTCGATTTCAACAGAGTGCTCTTTCTGGGAAGCGGTTGCCTTTATGGATGCGCTGGGGAGTCCAACCTCAAACTTCAGGAGATGACTGATGGCAAGATAATCTGCAAGGCCGACACGTTTATGGGGGTTAGGCACGGACCCGAAGCCATCATCGACGACAAGACCATCGTGGTCTATTTCTTGTCAACAGACCCTTTTGTTAGAAGGTATGAGCTTGATCTCTTGAAAGAGATAAACCTCAAAGGGATCGGCATGAAGAAAATCGTGATCTGCAACAGAGCTGATGGCGAGATAGAGAGATGTGTCGATCACGCCATAGAGTTTGACAAGAATGATGCGTTCAGGGTCCCGGACTCTTATAGGCCTGTTATGGATGTTACTGTTGGACAATTGATGGGCCTCTTCAAATCATTGAATCTTAACCTGAAACCTGACAACCCTAGCGAGAGAGGCATCATATCTCGCACTGTGAGAGGAGTAAGGATATACGATTATGAAACCTTCATGAAAAAAGGAAGGTTCAAAGTCGCCTTTGAATAATGGACGATGCCGAAAGGCAATTCACCGGCGATGCTTCTTGGTTTGCTACAAATCCGGGCAAAGGACTCCTCTGATTCTGCGACGGACTAGAAACCTATTTCTACAAGGGATCTACTGTAATAGACCATTGCGGTGAGTCTATGACCATCTACGCGTATGTTCTTCTCACGGTAAACGCAGGCTCCGAGAGGAAGGTCTGCCAGAAAATCAGCGAGTACGACGAAGTCCTCGAGGTGAACGAGCTTTATGGCGAGTATGATATCGCCATAAGGGTACGTGTAGACGACCTATCCCAGTTAGACGATCTAATAACCTACAAGATTAGGTCCAATCCCAACGTCCTCCTGACTTATACCATGATCATAGCTAGACAGCACAAGAGGTTAAAGGAACCGACCCTAACAACGTAGAGTTACTGGCATAAGGAGAAGCGAGATTCAAGATTCCGTTTCTTTCGCCAGCATCTCAGTGTAACCAAGAATTTTCACAACATATCTCGCAGTCTTCTCTCCGGCAATCTTTGTCAAAAGCTGAAAGTCGCTTTGATCCAACGCCTTCAGCAATCTTAGCGATGAAGCATAGATGGCCAAGCCTAAGATTGCATAAAATGGCAATAGGATCTTGTTGTAGTAAAACTGCTGGACAGCCAGAACCCCGGCAGCCATCAATACAGACGCCGTTGAGGCTTTAGCCAACGCTTTCCTATCGATTTCCACCCTTAGGATTTTCGACAAGACATAGACTGATAGTACGAAACTTACGAGTAATGAGACTCCTCTGATAATAGCGAGTCCAGTGAGGTTCAAGATCGGTAGCAGCGGGAAGAAGAGTAAGCTCAGAATCACAGATACGGAACTGATCAATAACACGGCCTTCGTCTTCTCGTATATTAGTAGAAGATGGCTGAAAGCCGAGGAAAGCCCGACTATCAGACCGAACAAGGAGAGAGCGGCCAGAACGGGCCACCCCGACTCATATTGCTGACCCGCAAATAGCGTTATCACGGGTCTCGAGGTTGCCAACAAGCCCATAGTCAATGGGAAGATCGTTATCATTGCGTATTTGCTTGCTCGCTTTATGCCTACTATAATGGCCCCGTGATCCCCCCTCCCATAAGCCATGCCGTAATAGGGAAATAAGGCTGACCCTAAGGCTGTAGCTATCGATGTCAGAACCGAGAACGCTTTAAGGGTTACATCGTATATGCCTAGAATTGCCAAGGGGAAGAAAGCCAGCACCAAAGCCCTGTCATACCACGTGTAAACGAAAGAGATGATAGAAGCCACATGGAGAGGCCATGAGAATCTCAGGAGACTAGGTAAGCGTCTCTTAATTTCGGGAAATGACGTTCTGTTGAAAGTCATCATTCTAGACGCTGAGAAGAGATAGAGCAGAAAAAGAGCAGTATCTCCGAATATCCAGCCTAGGACGACGCCGGCAACTCCGTAACCAGAATAGAGAAGAACCATTGCGAAAAGCCATCGAACTGCAATTCCCGAGACTCCATAAAGGGCAATCTTCCCGAGCTCGCCGGAACCCCATAGAACACTAACAAGAAGGGAAGTCAGAGACAGAAAAAGGGAGTTTACAGCCGTGAGTGTTATGAGATCAGAGTAAATCTCGGTGTCGAAAAGCAATAGGGATATATTCTTAGTGAAAATCAAGACGATGGAAGTAGCGACGAGAGAGCTTAGCACCCTGAAGCATAGAGAAGAAATTGCGTGGATTGAGATGTCATCCCTTTTTCCTATCGATTCGGAAACAAACTTGGCCAGCGAAGCATTCAACCCGAAATCTGAGAGGATCTGAATTAATGAGGTTAGAAGGGTTAGGGCGGCAACTATCCCCATCTCCTCTTGGCTGATCATCCTAGCAAGGACCGCGAAACCCAATAGGCCGATTATGGTAGAAAGGATATGCTGCAGAGTCAGGTGTATGGAACCGAGGGCTACCCTATAGCCATCGAACTCGCTGTTCTCCTTCAAAGATAGGCCTTCAGATGTCCAGTTGCTAGATGAGTCGGCAATCTCATAATTATCCTTTATGTCCGAAGTTATACAACTCGGTCTGTGGAAAACTACATATCTTAGGATTCGCTTCAACTATTGTGGGGAATTGGTTGTATGCCTGAGATTGAATTGGCGAGGCTACTCTATCTGGCCGGTTTCGCTCTTATACTGGTTGGAATAGTAGTCCTGATTGTGAACACCTTCTTTTACAAGAAAGAGGCGAAGAGAGGTGAAATCGGCGGCGTCATCTTTATCGGCCCGTTTCCCATAATATTTGGAACGAGCCGTCGCATGGTTAAAATCATGTTGATAACCGTGTTTGCCTTTGTCGTCGTAATCTTGTTGGCACTTCTTCTTCCACAGGTAATCTGATGCTTTGACGCAAAAAGTTCTTCATAGCGGAGGAATCGGACTGAAGGATGGATAAATGCGAAATCTGCGGGGGTGACGATGCGTATCTCGTTTGTGCACGATGCGCAAGAAACGTCTGCTCCGGATGCTATAGCCAAGAGTCACGTTTATGCGTTTCATGTAGCGATATTGAGAAGACTAGCGGGTCTTCCGAATTGCCTCAAGAGGGCCCGATGCGAACTTTCGGTAGGCTTTTTCCTTTGGCAATCGCGTTCATCTTCATTGGGATGCTCTTGATGATGTTGGCTTCGATCCTGTCGTTTTCAGGCGGAGAAGGCGGAGGCGGCATTGTAGTTTTTCCCTTCTTTTTCGTGAGTTTGAGTGGGACATTAGCCTTCGTGGTAATAGTTGCCTTTCTAGTCCTCAGCTTGACATTCGTCTTTTTGCCTTGGATCCTTGGACCTAAGAGAATCTTGAGGGTTGCTGAGAGGATTACCGGCCTCAAAAGTGGAGATCTTGAGCTGAGGGAAGGAAAGAAGATACACACAGACGGAGTTGAGGATTATTTGATAACGCTTAAGATGCCGGGCTTTAAGGAAGAAAACATCGAAGTCAGAGTCTTCCATAACGAGCTGACCGTGCAAGGATCTAAGAATGGAGAGGTCTTCAGGAGAACGTATGAGCTACCGAGAGGTTTTGAGCCTAAAGGAGTAAAATATAACTTCGAGGCCGATTTCTTGGTTATCAGGGTATCTTTGAAACCGAAGGAGGGAGCATGATTTCTGGACTAATATTCTCTCTTCTGTTTAGTGGAGCCTCACTGGCAACCATGGTCAAAGCCTTGAAGGATGAGATGAGATTTAGGGAGCTATCTGAAGGTACCGGTTGGCGTGGCTACGTGGAAGAGGACATGCGGCGCGTTGAAGTCTTCGTAAAACATGATAAGAAACAGGTTCAGTTCATACTGCCAGACTTCTCAGTTCCCGAAGAAGTGTGCAAGAAAGCCGTGAAAAACCTTGTGGCAAAACTGTTGACCACGATCTCTGAGAAAGAAGTTTCGTCGGATAACGTCACAGTTCTTGGGCCGTCCTATTCTTTCTGCCATTACTGTTTGGAAACCGCAAATCAGCTTCTTTTCAGATGTAAGAGATGTGGTGGGCTCTACTGTAGCAAACATCGCTTCCCAGAAGAGCATGACTGCTCTGGAGGAGAAGCCACGAGAATCAGGGTCAGAACAGAAAGAAAAGAGAAGAAGGGGCAAGCGGAACCCAAGAGGGCTATATTGAAAGAGGCCCCTTGCGGTTAATGAAGACGGACCTAAGATGCTCTCGTCTTGTTGAGAACTGCTAGTTTGGCTCCATCCGATTGCTGTAGCCCCGCTTGGATATTTGTATGAGACGCCTAGACTGAAAGACAGATAGACTCTTTTCAGATATTGTCCATTTCGGCATGTTCTGCAGCTGTAACAACGATACGCTTCAGTTTTCAATGGGTTTTATGTGCCGAGTTAGACTGAACTTCAAACTGATTGTGTGGTGAGAAGTTGGGGTAGGAGTGGAATCTACTTGAGTAATCTGCGCTTTTTTAGGATTTTCTTCGTAACAGAGCAAAAACTTTTCAGGTGTGAGCCACCTTATCTGTACACCGCTTTTCTATGCCTTACGTTGAAAAGCGTGACTGTTTTCTCGTGTTCATCTATCGTATAGATGATTCGGTAATCTCCGACCCTCAGACTCCATTTGCCTAAGAGCTCCCCTCGCAACGGTTTTCCGATATGAGCGTTAACTTGGAGGTTTCTGATTCTGTCATCTAGTCTTCTCTTCACTTGGGCATCTTGCTTGCGAAAATCTCTTTCAAAGGTTCTAGTGACTTTGAGGCTATACTTCTCCAGATTGTTGCAGCTCCTTGATGAACTCGTCGTAGCTTCTTACCCTTCCGGTTTTCACGTCTTCTTCGGCTTCTCTAATGGATTTCATTGTATCTTCGTCCTCTAAAATGTCAAGAGTCTCGAGAATTTCCTCGAGTAGGCTACTCACCTTTAGAAGTAGGGTTCGATCCTCACTGGTCAGGAGACTGTTGCTTCTGCTCATGCGTTCACCATGTGTATATCTCAATATTCACTATTTTAACCTATTCACTTCTCGCTAGAAGAAAGATACCTGCAAATGGGTTTTCCGGGTCTGGGAGGTGGGACCTGAGCCCTATTATGGCTAGAGATGTCTGCCGCAAATCATTTTTCTTTTTTCTGATACGTATGGAACTGCTGATTTCATTGTGAGGATATGTGAACTTTCTTCTTCAAAATCGTAACGTGAAGTTTTTGGTATGCAGATGGAACAGTAAGGGAACTGTTTTGTATGACCCGTATTGCTTCAAGAGCTTCAGTTTTTCAAAAGTGTTATATGCGGAAATTTAAGATTAATTGTGGGGTGAGATGTTGGAGGTAAAGGTGGCTTCAGCCGTTGCCATGGCGATACTCTTTCTGTCTGGCTTATCATCGACGATTGTCACTGTTGAGGCTGCCAACATAGTTCAGTGGGGAACTCCAGGAGATGACACGCAGATAGCGTTGGGCACTCCGGACAACGACCGAATCACTCAATTTGGCTGGGGAGGAAGCGATACGCAGTATGTCTCGGGTGCTGCTGGAAACGACACAATTGTCCAGATGGGCGGAACAGGAGATGACTCCCAAAGTATAGTTGATGGCTTGGGAGATGATCGCGTCATTCAGTGGGGCGGAAGGGGCAACGATATTCAGACCGTCGATGGCGGAACTGGCAACGACCGGATTGTTCAGGATGGTGGAGACGGCGACGATGATATGACAGCGAGAGGCGGTGAAGGCAACGATGCTATAGAAATGAGGGGCGGAAGCGGCAACGACAAAATCAAGGTGAATGCTGGCGAGGGTGATGACTCTGTCGTGATCTATAGCGACTATGACAATGATAGTGTAACCTATGAGGTTTCCGCTGGCAACGATAAGGTTGCGATCTACGGAGGCAGAGGCGAAGACAGATTAACGGTGAATGCAGGCTTACAGAGTTTCACCATCTACAACTGGTGGGGTAAAATCATCTACAAACAGGGCGAAGGCGGGTCAGCCATCACCGTGATAGGCATCGAGCACATAACCGTCATCGGACCTGAAGGCGAAATACTCTTCGAAATGTGAAGCACGCTCATCTCTGTTTCTTCGAGTTCTTCAGAACCAGATTGATAAGTACATAATGTAATCGAAAGATATATTGAGAACTTTGAGTGAGTAGCTGAAAGACGATTTGGGTGATTACGATGGTTGAAAGAAAGGAGATGGAGGAGATTGTCAAATCGTATGACGAGCCGATAGGGCTGAACCTCGGATCTCATTCCGCTCTCGATGCTTGGCAGGGCCAGAGAAATCAAGGAATTCGAAGCATAATCTACACCACAAGACAGCGAGCTCGGATCTACCTTCAAAATCCCATGGTTGGGAACCCCGGCGAGAACATTATAGACTTACCGTCGCTCGTGAAGAGAGACCTTATCGTTGTTGAGGATCCAGCTGATATAAAGAAGAAGGGCAGCTGGAAAGCGGCAATCATCGTTCTGGACAGTTACGAAGATATAGTGAAATTTGTCGACGATCTCGTTGAGCTTGAGTGCGTCCAGATTCCGAATAGAGCCTTTTCAGTCTATGTGGGCGGAGATGAGAACTGCAGTGTCATCGAGAAGCAGTTTGCGGTTCCAATTCTGGGCTCGAGGGATCTCTTGAAAATTGAAAACCGCGGCATGATAGAACGGGACTACTATTGGTTCGCAGAGAAGGCTGGAATCCCGTATCCGAAGTCTTACGAGTTTGAGGTTTACGAGAGCGGAGTAAGAATGAAGGAATACATTGACGAACCGCTCTTGATGAAGGCTGAGCATGCTCACAGGGAACTCGAAAGGGAGTTCATCTTCGCCGCTGACTCAAACGACTTGGAAGAAAAGGTTAAAGTCGAGGTTGAACTCGGCAACTTGACCAAAGAGGGTCTGGAAAGAGCTCGAATTGAGCAGATAGTTCTCGGCCCCCATGCTAACTTCAACTTCTTCTTCTCGCCCTTGAACGCCCAGATGGAGTGGGGCGACGTGGACAACGCCTTCTCCAAACTGTATAAGACGAGTCTAGAAGACGCGAGAGTTCACCTAGCCAACGAGTTCCTCTCGATCGACGAAAGGAGGGAAACCATACTTGACGGCGTGAAAAGGCTGCCGATAGACGTACAGCAGAAGATTAAGAAGGTTCCGTCGTTCGAGGTTACTTGCCACCTGGCCATGAGCCTTAGAGAGTCCCTGCTGAAAGATGTTCACAAGTATGCGGATGCGTTTCTCCTAGCAACTAGAAGTTATGAGCCTCCTGGCATGATCGGTGCTTGGTGCCTCCAGACGTTGATAACTTGGTCGAAGATTCCTGGTCCAGCCGTTGAGTATGGTTTGTACGACGTGCCAGCTGGCAAGGAGACCTACATGCATGTTCCAGTTACACAGGACATAGCCGTGAGACATGGCGGAGGAACAAACGTTCACATGGGCGTCGGTTCTCAGTATGCGAACGCCATGTACCAGCGGAGAATGAGCATGGGCGACAGAATAGCCCTAGAGATGAAAAGGGCCAAACAGATGGGCAAGCTAGAAGAAATAGTCACCTAGAAGAGGAAATCGGCTGGCTATTGGCACATACTCCGCGTACAATGGACAAACGAGTGAATATCTCCGAAAGGATAGATCTTTGAGGTCCCGATGTTGCTGATGCCAGAATCCACTTTACTTATTCTTCTGTTTGACGTTTCTCTCATTCCAACGTCTCCAAATCTCTAGTACTTACTGACTTCTCCGCAGTCTACCACTTTAGTTAGAACAAGCATAAAGATGCTTTTTGGCACTGCAAGTTGTTCCACGTTTCGAATTATCTCAATGTATTGATTTACTGCTTCTGAATCTACATCAGGGCTTAGTCTCAGCTCTTCGACATCTTCTAGCACCACCTTTTTCCCAACCGATTCCAAATCTTCTTTCGATATCTCCAAAGACTCCATCCCTCCTATTCTTAAGATATCTGTTCCCTCAGCGTTCGCTGTTCTGACAGAGTAAGACTGGATGTTGGTGCAATTCCTTGCTCTTTTCATTATACTTACGAAGATTGGTTGAGGAACATTGACGTTCACACAGCTCTCAACAGAAAGTAAGTGGTTCTCGATGTCTTCTTCATCTACGTCCTCTCGGAACGTGAGATTTATTACCCCTTTGATAGTAACCTTCCCAAGTTTGATCAAGTCGGCCTTCGAGACTTTGAGATTGATTAAGCCTTCGCCATAGGTTGTGGGAACCCTTAGGACTTGATTTACATAGAGTTTCATGGCGTCATTCATTAGTTCAGAGACATTCTTGCCCATTTCTTTCGCTTTTGCGTGCATCCGATTGTAAAGATCAGTGTCGAGACCTCTTATGGCGGTTACGTCTTTTGCTTCGCCGGACATTCGGAACCACCTGAACATAATTAATTTGTAAACTTGTTAACATATAAACTTTACGGTGCTCAATAATGTTCCAATGGATCGGTTATTGATCTTGCTGAAAGATCTTACCTCACAGATCGACCCGATAACAGATCATTGGCAAGTTTTGGCCAGATG
>Ga0315314_1002702_pt1 | contig 14460 bp, 16 predicted proteins | sample TDP9_MG_FD_203631 | JGI IMG/M metagenome (GOLD analysis project Ga0315314, IMG submission 203631) | Freshwater sediment microbial communities from Lake Towuti, South Sulawesi, Indonesia - TDP9 | ecosystem: Environmental > Aquatic > Freshwater > Lake > Sediment | place: Indonesia: South Sulawesi...
GTAAAACTTCAACAACCTCCTCCTTTTTCTGGTTTACATACTAGGATTAGTCCAGAAATCATTGAACACTTCCTACATTTTCTAGTGTCGGTTCTTTCCAGAACCCTGAGCTCAGAATCATAGTTAGAACCCGCAGAGAAAACTTCGCAAAATTAGAAGACTGCAACCCAACAGAACTTCTCCAAGCACGCGCTAAACAGATAATCGGCAACGTATCCCAAGGAAAAGAAGAAGTCGCGATGACCGTTGTGCACCTGTCCGAAATGTAAACATTCTAAAACAAGGCATTCCACTAGACCAGCTAAACAAAATCATCCGTGGCTTATTCATGCTTGATAACGTAAAAATCCATGGCGTAACCCGAGAGGCATACTTCGCCGCAACTGAGCTCGGAGAAGATTTAAAGCTTGCTGTCGACTTTATGAGACTGAATGATGTAAAAGAAATATACTCATTCGACGAGGACTTTCACCGAATAGAAGAATACGCCAAGGAAGGGTTTATTCCACGCTACGTTTTGGGGTGTTACAACAGAATTGCAGCGAGGTGAAAAGTTTAAAGTTTGATAAATTTAACAAGTAGTCTCACGCGTTTAGAGCCCATATGGGTACAATGGTGACTAGGGCTATTAAAGCTGCAAAATAGAAGACTGATGTCGTTGAAGAACTAGCTATCATGGCCATCGCCACGGGGCCCATAATACATCCTAGGTCAAAGGAGGTTCGAAAAGTGCCAATGGACGCTCCTCGCGCTGAGAAGTCTGTTGCCTCAACAGCCAGTATTGGTCCCAAAGCCAGCATGAATCCTTTAGCGAAGCCTGAGATGAACATCAATGGTAGAAAAGATTCAAAGCTTCTGGCAAAACTAAGCAGATACATGGATAGGCTTAGAAAAGAAATGCCTATCAAAAGAAGCTTTTTCCGTCCAATTTTCTCACTTATTAACCCGACCACGAAAGGCGACAAAAACACGCCGACGCCGGCGATGCTGATAAGAACCCCTATCATTGAAACGTCGATGTTGAGAGAGTTGTAGGCATACAATGGAAAGACTGTCAATATGATACCTTGATAGATAAAGAATATTAAAAATGCGATGCAGCACACGGAGACAAGTCTACAACTCTTCAGGAATTTGATCGAATTATGTGCAGCTTCCTTTTGGCTACGTAATCTCTCCGCTGAGCCTCGCGCCTTTAACTCTTCTGATATAAAACTGAGGACGAATGTCGGTATGAGGCTGAAGCCGCTGATTAAGAACACCATCCTGTAGTTAAACAAGGAGGCTAAATAACCGCCCCAGAGTGATCCGAAGAGTACGCCGCCCAGTTCTATACCAACAAAAATGCCAAGAGCCCTCCCACGGATCTGTGGATCAAAAATGTCGATCATGAGAGCCGAGGCAGCACTATAAAAGAACCCTGCACCTAGGCCCCACACTGCTCTTGTCAGAATTAGTTGGTAACTGTCTAGGACAAAGCCACACAAAATCGTTGTAATAATCGTGACGAAGAGACTTAAGACCATGGGAGTTCTACGACCGATTTTATCAGATATGTAGCCGAAGGGTATTTCGAAAAAAATTCTGAATAGCCAGAAACTTGAGACAACCATTCCAATAAGGGCTCCCGACGCTCCTAGGCTCTGGGCGAAGAGTGGCAGAATGGGGGTGGCCATGCCGTTCAGAAATGTCAGTAGGAAACCGATGATGCAAAGGATAAAGAAGAGTCTTGGATACGTATTCCGTCTCCTACCGAACTAGGCATTTGAGAGCTTCTATGTTATGCTCTATAAAAAGGCAGTCCTAGAGCTTAAAAATTTATGTTTGTAAACGTGCTGGAAGTGTCAAAGAACTTGTTAATTGCTTTTATTACCCGTCCGGTACATACAACCAAGCGGTTCTGTAACGCTCATAAAAATGCTTATACCTTCTTTGAATCGTATTCCCTTCGTAGAACCCTGTGAGGTTTGTTAATAAATGGAAAATAACGAAACTTCTTTTCGTGTAATAACCTTTTTCCGGCGGCCGCATCACCTGTCTGCATTCTCTGAGCGTGCAATGAAAGAGTGTTAACCCCTAAAATGAGGGGCTGAGCTTTAACATGCCAAACTCCTTGTGTCCCAGCGTCTCTGCCTTTGTCATCTTGCCCGAGGCTACTGAGAGCACCTCCCTATATATTCGGCTGCTAGCCTCCTTGATGTCTTCTAAACCCTCTATGATTGTTCCAACATTGACATCTATGTTGTCTGACATCCATCGATAGGTTTCAGAGTTTCCGGTGACTTTTACCACGGGCGCGATGGGGTTTCCAATGGGGGTGCCTAAACCCGTGGTGAAGACGACGAGCTGAGCCCCACCAGCCACCATGCCGATCATCGACTCCACATCGTAGCCTGGAGTATCCATGAAGAAGAGCCCGGCCCGTTTAGGTATCTCCTCTGCATAGTCCAGCGCGCCCTCAAGAGGGTTTGTGCCGCCTTTATAGATGGCGCCCAGCGACTTCTCCTCTAGGGTCGTTAATCCTCCGGCAATATTACCTGGCGATGGATTTGCACCACGTATGTCTACCCCCACTATTTCTGACCGTTTCTCCATCCTTGCAACCATTTTCAGTAACTTCTCTTTAACCTCTTCATCTCTAGCCCGCCTCGCTAAGATATGTTCTGCACCGATGATTTCAGTAGTCTCTGAAAATACGACGGTTCCTCCCTTTTCTATCAGCTTATCCATTGCATACCCGACGGTGAGGTTTGAAGCGATGCCAGATGTCCAGTCGGAGCCTCCACACTCCACCGCCACCGTTAACTCCCTTGCTTCGAAAGCCCTCTTTTGAAATAGTGACGCCTCCTCAACGAGCTTTTTAGCAATTCTTGTCCCGTGTTCAATTGCCTTAATGGTTCCACCGACTTCTTGAATAACCATCAGCTCCACGCGTTTTCCAGTCTTCCGTATCTCTTCAGCCACATCCTTATACGGTGTGCTTTCGCAGCCCAACGAGATAACTAGGACGGAGGCTACGTTCGGGTTTTTCCCCAATCCTATCAGCGTTTTAACAGTGGTCTTAAGGTCTTCACCTGCTTGAGCGCACCCAAACTGATTATAGAGGATGGTGGTTCCGTTCACAGTCATGCTGATGCACGATGCCACATGGGCGCTACAAACCACGGTGGGTAGTAGGAGCACATGGTTTCTTACGCCTACTCTACCATCCGGCCTCTCATAGCCATAAAAGATGTCTTCCTCCATAGTCGTCACCCCAAGAGTTACTTTTTAATCCCTTTACCTCGCTGTCCAACCACGTTGTGGATATGAACATGGCTTCCCTCCGTAATCGAGTGGGAGGCTAAGCCGATAACCTCCCCGTACTTGATGACAGGTTCACCTTTTTTGATGCTGGTTAGGGCAATTTTATGTCCACGAGGGATGTTCTCTCCAGCTCTAACCTCCTTAAAGCCTCCTCCCGACCTCACCATCACTACCTCACCAGCCGCAAGATCAGCGAGGGCAACGGCGACGTTATCCTTCTCGTTCATAGCCACCGCCTTCATGTTTAACTCCCCCTCTAACGGAAAGTCTCCATCAAGCTATCTTTAACTTATTAATAGATTTAATGCATACACTCTGTATTATTTTAGGATTCCTAGCTAAAAGTTCGTAGGTAAGTTTACGTAAGCCTCTTCGCTTTCTAGGATTAAAAAGGAAAAAATATTGGTTTTAAGTAGCTCTGTCCTATGCCTTGCTACTCTTCTAGCCTTTCTAATTTGAAGATTACAGGTCGGGCCGCATCTGTACAGCAACCAAGGTAGCTACCTTTTTCTTCATACCAGGGGAAGTCACCGCCAAGTTGCAGATGCATTACAAATCGCGCCAGATCATCCCAAGCATGTGAGCAGAATCCCTCAGGCATTATACCTCTGTCTCCCACGATGAACTCTTTACCCTCATCAAGTCTGTCGCAGACAAGCGGGTATTTAGGTGTGACCGGTAGCTTCTTACCGTAGAGGTCTCTGCCATCCAATTTCTTGACTACCGTTATCTTAACCTTCTTTCTATATGGCAACTTAACTATCTCCGCTTATTTAGGTTTATTCAAGTATATATAAAACTTTTTAGGGCGCGTCGCGAAGCACAACGCCCCGAAGATCACCCAAGGAGCGTGGTATCTACACCATATTTAGAAACCGAAATGCTGTTGGAAAATCCGAAATTCTATAAAGCCTTAAAAACCACCATCCTAAATCTTCCAAAGGAGAAAAAGATAAGTTACTATTCATTTCACAAGGATGTCTACATTTGGGACAGAATTTGAGGCAGTTTGCAAAGGTTGCTGAGGATGATATCGGGCTGTTTAGACGCGCTTTTAACATCTTGGACAGTAAAGAATTGAGAGGGAACGAAGACGGCTTTCATTCCCATGTTTTTGGCTCCTAAAATGTCTTCTGCAGGGCTATCGCCTACAAAAACGGTTTGCTCCACGCTTTTGTTAAGTCTTTTTAGGGCCTCCTCAAAGATTTTGGGGTGTGGCTTGCGCCAGCCCACATCTTCGGAAACCAGTACAGCGTTGAAGAACTTGCTGAAGCGGAGCTTTCGTAAGCCAGCGTAGATGACTGGCGCGTAGGTAAAGTTGGAGATGAGCGCGAGAGCGTAGTTGCTTGAAAGCTCTTTTAAGGTTTTAGACGTGCAGGGTCTTGGCCTAAAGGACGTAAGGTAGTCTTCGAACAAGATGTTGACAGCCCTTTTCACGGCTTCATCGTCTGGCTTAGTGACGAACCCAAGCTGGTTTAGTGCTTCTGAAAGCCAGACCGCGTTAGTAACCTCAACAAACTTTTCGTAGCGGATAAGCTGGTATTTATGATGAACTTGATCGTATACGTCTCTAAACCGTTCGTAGGGCATCTTAAAGCCGTCGTTTGTCAAGCTCCTGCACATTTTCTTCATCGATTCTTCATATGAATACCCATGAACTGCAGCAAGAGTTCCGACGAAATCAAAAACCACAGCTTTAACCTTCAACCCTTGACCCTCGTCAACCTACAATTTAATCGATGAATTATACGTAAGTAGGGAAATAATTTATGATTAGTCTACCACGTCGTCTTCAAAAGCCGTAAACCATACCCTATCCAGAACTTGATTTTAGAGCAGGGAGACCCGTAATAGATATTTTGCAGCGTGCTCTTGAATTATGTGTGCGCGGTGCGGCCGTGGTCTAGTCTGGTTAGGACACAGTCCTTGGTGTACGCCTTCCAAGCCTGCAATCCCGGGTTCAAATCCCGGCGGCCGCATCACTTACAAACCAGCTCAAAATAGTCAAACTCCTATCTACCCTTCACGCCTAAAATTTCACTTTCACTGAGGACTGTCTAGGCTTTTCCTGTTTGTTGCGCCGTTAGTCTTTTAAACTCCTTGAGAGAGCGAGAAAAATGGTGAGTGTTTGGAGAGAATTCGCTACCGGGGTGCATGTGGGAAGGCTTTGAGGCAGTGTCATGAGATAATGGAAACGTTTAAGGGGTCAAAGGAGACGCTACGTCATATCCAACGTGTGGAAGAAGCCTTGAGAGTGCTGGTCGCTCTAACAAATTAGCTGATGTAGTTGAGTTCCGCCAATTCCGCAAAACCTAGAGCTAAATCGGGACGCACAGTAAATTTCTGTTGATTTCCACATCTTGTATTTTTGGTTTGTGTTCAGACTAGGAAAAGATTATTCTGGTGGAACGGCATGAGTCAATAAGGTGTTTGGACAAAAGGAGGAATAACTTGCATGTGTGAGAAAGGTGAGTTAAAGTTTGTTGGCGTAGTGGAAGTTTCAGGTGAACTCTCAAAAGTGAAAGTCTTTCCACAATTTTGTATGGGACTGCAGGGCCTTGATAACTTTTCACATCTTATCATCCTTTACTGGTTTCATTTGCGAGATAATGAGGAAGAAAGACGCACCCTTCAGGTTATTCCGAGGAGGCACCCTGGCGCGCCGCAGGTGGGTGTGTTCGCCTCTAGGAGCCCAAGTCGACCGAACCCGATCGGACTGTGTGTAGTAGAACTCACGAAAATTGAAAACGGCATCTTACTTGTTAAAGGGCTTGACGCTGTTGAAGGTTCTCCAGTAATCGACATCAAGCCATACATCCCAAGAACCGACTCTATTCCCGACGCCCGAGTTCCAGAGTGGACATCGCGTGGACCTCCAACTTAACTGAAGGTAACATGTGGTTTTGTATCGGTTCAGTGGTTGGGAGCCCAAAGTCGGCGGGACGTATCAGTTGGAAACAATGCTACGTAGGACTAGGCGCAAAAATGAGAGGAGACTACGAAGCCTCGCTATCACACAACTCTATCGGAAACTTAAGCCATGCCGCACTTCTTAAGCAACCGCCTCCAACCCTCATCAACATTGCGCTGAATCTCATCGATGACATGCTCAAACTCAGGCACAAACAAGTGCTGAAAACGACCCTGAACCCTTAGATACTCTCTCACAGGCTTCTTCAGCTCCGGCTTCAAAGCAATAACCTTACTAGGAGCCGACAAAGAGTATTCGCCGTCAACTGCCTCCCACAAGGGGAAAAAGCACGTCTCCACAGCCAAACGCGCAACCTCGATGGTTTTACTTATATCATAACGCCAACCACGTGGACAAGGCGCGAGCGCATGCAAGAATGTGGGTCCCACAACATCTAACCCCCTCCGAGTCTTTGTAATCAAATCTCGCCAATAGGCAGGAGAGGCCGTGGCCACGTATGGAATGCCGTGTGCCACCATGATGTCTGCGATGGGCTTCTTATACTCAGGCTTACCCGGGATCACGCGACCAGCAGGCGAAGTGGTGGTCCAAGCTCCGTGTGGTGTACCACCGCTCCTTTGTATGCCCGTGTTCATGTAGGCTTCGTTGTCGTAGAGGACATAAAGAAAGTCGTGGCCTCTCTCCACCGCTCCTGATAGAGCTTGTATACCGATGTCGTAGGTACCTCCGTCTCCCGCGAAGGCTATAACATCGACGTGATCGTATTTGAGTTGCCCCCTCTTTTTCATGACCTTCAAAGTTGCTTCGATTCCCGCTGCGTTAGCAGCTACGTTTTCGAACGCCGTGTGAATCCATGGAATCCTCCACGAAGTGTAAGGATAAATAGTCGTGACGACCTCTATGCATCCCGTCGCGTTCGTTGCTATGATGGGTCCTCGAGCGGCCTTTAGTATCTGTCGATATGTGGTGGCTGGTCCGCATCCAGCGCATGCTCGATGTCCCGGCATAAGAAGCTCAGGTTTTTCCGCGAGGTCCTTTAGTGTGAATTTCCATTCTAACGCCATTTTTGCTCTCTCCTATTCCCTCACTCCTATAAATTGCACGAGCTTCTCAACTTGTTTTGTTTCAAGAATTCTTTGTAGGTCCTTGTAGATTTGATGTATAAGGGCGTGTGGCATGTCTCTTCCTCCAAGTCCATATATGTAGTTGACTATGTGTGGGCGTATTGGGGCGTCGTAAAGGATGTGACGTATCTCGTGGAATATTGGTCCTCCCTGAGCTCCGAAGCTGTGGCTTCGATCCATGACTGCTAGGGCTTTCACGCCTTCCAACGCTTTTAGTATGTCTTGAGTTGGAAACGGGCGGAAGGTACGTATACGGAGTAATCCCGCTTTTATTCCTTTATCGCGTAGCTGGTCCACAACAGTTTTGGTAGTTCCAGCGGTTGATCCTATACAGACGGTTGCTATCTCCGCGTCTTCTAGGCGGTAGGGATCGATGAGCCCGTTTCCATATCTTCGCCCACTTATTTCTCCGTACTCATCGTGCACTCCCTTAACTATTTGCGGTGCTGTTTGCATGGCGATCTCTTGTTGCATTTTATGTTCAAAGTAGTAGTCGTATAGATCGAGTGGACCCATTGTTAGAGGGTTTTCTGGGTCCAGTTTGAATGGTACCAGTTTACCTTCGTGGCTCCTTACCAAGGGTATTTGTCGTGTTCCAACGAATTGACGAACAGTTTCGTCAGGCAGCACATTAACGCTTTCCAGCGTGTGGCTTAGGAAGAACCCGTCTAGCATTACCATGGTAGGCAAGAGGATGTCTGGATGCTCGGCTATTCTGAATGCTTGTATGATGGAGTCATACGCTTCTTGAGAGTTCTCCACATAAATTTGTATCCAGCCTGCGTCTCGTTCCACCATGCTGTCTGAGTGGTCGCAGTGTATACAGATGGGTGCCGATAGGGCTCGGCTTGCTATCGCCATTACGACTGGTGCTCGGCAACCCGATGTTACGTAGAGGATTTCATGCATTAGCGCTAGACCAGCGGATGCAGATGCAGTAAATGTTCTTGCGCCGACGGTTGCAGCGGTTAGGCATGCAGTTAGAGCGCTGTGCTCTGACTCTACACATACGAATTCTGCGTCCACTTCCCCGTTGTGTACATACTCGCTGAACCTTTCAACGATTATGGTCTGCGGCGTTATGGGATATGCGGCTACCACATCCACGTTTGATTGTTTGGCAGCATAAGCCACGGCTTCGTTACCGTTTAGTGCAAGTGTTTTTTGTTTGACTATTGCCATTTCATGTTTTCCCTCCTTATTCGAGTATCATTTCTATGGCTTTTTTGGGGCATTCGTTGGCGCAGATGCCACACCCCTTACAATAGTCATAGTTAAATTCGATGTCTTCAATTTCAGACTTCCATTGGATGGCTCCATCTGGGCAGTGTATGAAGCATATTAGACATTTGTTACACTTTTCTAGGTCTCGTATTGGTTTGAATGTTCTCCAGTCTCCCGTGATGTATTCTGTGGATGATAACCAGCACACTCCAGCAATTGGTATCTCTTTCCAACCTTTCTGTTTAGAAGTCATTCTGACCTCGCCTCCTTGTAGGCTTCTTCCACCACTTCGACGTTCTTCTCGGCGATTTTGAGCGGGAACTCCTCTCTTATGATTTTTTCTATGCTTTTAAGGTCCACTATTCCCGTTGCGCGTGCAACAGCCCCGAGCATAGCAGTGTTGGTGATGGGTCTTCCCAGTATCTTGACTGCAATATCTGTTGCCGGGACTGTCCACATCTTACGCTCGGTAAGTTTTAGTTGCTTTCGAAGTTCGGCAGGGTGCTCCCGAGTATTTACAACGAGAATGCCGTCTTCATCAAGCCCCTCAGTTACGGAAATCGTCTTCAGCAGGGTCGGGTCGAGGACGGCCACCACATCTGGTGTGTAGATGGCGCAATGCATGCTGATGGGTTCGTCGCTGATTCTGGTAAAGGCGCGCAGAGGCGCTCCCATGCGCTCAGGTCCAAATTCTGGAAAGGATTGAATGTACTTTCCCTCATGTACCGCCGCTTTCGCAAGGATCTCACTTGCGGTCCAAGCTCCTTGCCCGCCTCTACCATGCCATCTGACCTCTCGAAACAATGCCACCTTTAATTTCCTCCATTCTTCTCAACTATTTGGAAGGGTTAGATATAGAGCTTCCTTAAAACACTTAAAATTAACCGTTGCGCTCTGCTATGCACATGGCTCATTTAGCGAAATCCTTTTCCCTTTCTTTTTGTCACTTACTACTCTAAAGCGGAGGCTTTCGATGATTAAAGTACCGAAACGTCTAAAAGACCTACCTATAACCCCACTATCGCGTCCAACGGTTGCTAGTACTGGAAGAACTGGATCTTGGAGAACTTTTCGACCCATCCTAGAGCTAGCAAAATGTAATCGTTGCCTACTTTGCTGGATCTTCTGCCCTGAGGGCTGCATCAAACGGGGAGCAGAGGACATACCAGAGATCGACTATGACTATTGTAAGGGGTGTGGCATCTGCGCCAACGAATGCCGTCTAGGCGCCATAAAAATGGAGCGGGAGGGCTTATAGTGTCCAGAATAATTATCGACACGGGCAATCATATCGCAAGCTATGCAGCAAAAGCCGCTAGAGTTCAAGTAGTTGCCGCGTATCCCATCACCCCACAATCGCCCGTGGTTGAGCAGATCGCCAAGTTCGTTGAGAAAGGGGAAATGGACGCGGAATATATTCGCGTGGAATCCGAGCACAGCGCCATGGCAGCTTGCATAGGAGCTGCGGCTGCTGGAGCACGTACCTTCACTGCCACCTCAGCACAAGGGTTAGCATTAATGCATGAGATGCTTCACTGGGCTTCTGGCGCTCGGCTTCCCATAGTCATGGCGGTGGCAAATAGGGCTATGGCTGCTCCTTGGACGATATGGGCAGATTTTAGTGACTCCCTATCACAACGTGACACGGGATGGATTCAGTTTTATTGCGCCAGTAACCAGGAGATTTTCGATACAGTTCTGCAAGCATACAAGCTATGTGAAGATCGGCAAGTTCTTTTGCCTGCGATGGTCTGTTTTGAGGGCTTCATTCTTTCCCACACTTCCATGCCAGTTAAGATTCCTGATCAAGAGGCGATCGATGATTTTCTGTCACCCTATGATCCTGGATGGGTGCTGGATGTGGACAACCCCCTGTCCCATAGTAACATGGTTTTCCCTGAATGGTACATGGAGTTCCGCTACTTTATTCAGGAAGCTATGGATAACGCGAAGAGGCTGATTCCTGAAATCGACAAAGAGTACGGGAGAAGATTTGGCTTTGAGTATGGTGGACATATTGAGCGATATCGATGCGAGGACGCCGACTTAGTGTTGGTTTCCATGGGGACCATCGGAAGCGAGGCCAGAATAGCCGTCGATAACCTACGGAAGCAAGGAGTCAAAGTGGGCTCCGCAAGACTCCGTGTTTTTAGACCATTTCCCAAAGAGGAAATTCGAAGGCTCGTTAAGGGTGTTCAAATGATAACGACAATTGATCGTCAAATCTCCTTTGGTGTCGAAGGACCCCTTTTCACAGAAGTGAAAGCCTCTATCTACGGAGAGCAGGACCGCCCACTAGCAGCGGGCTTCATCGCTGGACTGGGCGGACGAGACGTAACGCTTCATGACATTGAGAAAATCGCAATGAAGTCACTTGAATGGCTTAGAACTGGAAAAGTTGAGGAAGAAGTTAACTGGATTGGTTTAAGAGCGTGAAACACATGGTCGCTTTAAAAGAACTTCCCAAAGAAGAATGGCTTCTTTCTGGAAACGCCGCTTGTGCTGGATGTGGTGCCTCTCTTTCCCTTCGACTCACCTACAAGGCGTTAGGTCCCCGCACCGTATTTGTTCTTCCGGCTTGTTGCACTACCATAATTGCGGGACCGTTTCCTTACACATCATTTTCTTCACCATTGCTTAACATGGCGTTCGAAGCTACGGCGGCTGCGGCTTCTGGGATAGTTGCGGCTTTTCGTAAACGAGGAATTAAGGATGTCACTGTAGTGGGCTGGGCGGGGGATGGCGGCACCGCGGACATAGGTATACAAGCTTTATCTGGCGCCGCTGAACGAGAAACCGACTTCATCTACATAATGTACGACAATGAAAGTTACATGAACACGGGCATACAAAGAAGCGGGTCTACTCCCTATGGAGCCTGGACCACCACCACGCCAACCGGCAAAAGACAACACAAAAAGAACCTTCCTTTAATTATGGCAGCACATGATGTTCCATACGTTGCAACAGCGTGCATATCCTACCCTCTCGACCTAGTTTCTAAATTAAGGAAAGCGAAGGAGATGAAGGGCACAAGATACATTCAAATACTTACGCCGTGTTCGCCAGGCTGGAGGTTTTCTACTGAAAAAACCGTAGAGATGGGGCGGCTAGCGGTTCAAACAGGCATGTGGGCTCTATTTGAAATTGATCACGGAAAGTTTAGACTTAACGGACCCAGCGCAGCTCTCATCGATAAGGAAAAACGTAGACCCATTGAAGACTATATACTAAAGCAAGGTCGCTTTGAGCATTTAACAAAGGAAGATGTTACAATGATTCAAAAATGGGTCGATCAAACATGGGAAAACTATAAGAAGCTACAACTTAATGTATATAGCCCATAACGAGTGCTGTGCTGTCTTCAATGAGTAGTAGGAGGTAGAAACTTGGCACAAAAACAGGTAAAACTTGAAAAGGAGGAAGCAGCAGTTAAGGAGGCACCTAAGGAATCGGCTGAGAATGTGGTTCTCATCGGCAAAAAACCAGTAATGAACTACGTGGTTGCCTGCCTAACCTTTTTCAATGCCGGAGAGAGGGAGGTCGTTGTCAAAGCAAGGGGGCGGGCGATCAGCAGGGCTGTCGATACCGTAGAATTACTTCGCCGTGCCTTTGTTAGGGATTTGGAGCTGAAGAGTATTGAAGTCGGCACAGAAGAAATGACTAGGCCTGAGGGACAAAGATCAAACGTTTCAACCATTGAAATAACAGTAGCTAAGGCTGAACCCAAGTAAGCCTCTTCAAGTGAATTTATAGCTTCCCAGCATTATTCGTTGTCCATTTGCTATTGGTGCTCTTCTTATGTTATTTCATTAACTTATTTTCTGTTTTCTAAAAAACGCTACAAAGATAGCTATGAAAATTTCATGCTCCAGGGGATGTTCTTATTGTGAAGTGTAAGTATCCAAGAATTATTGTTTGCCAACGATGTCTACGGCAAATGCCTCTACCACGTACTAAAAGGGAGGATTACGGAAGTTTCTTTTTGCATAAGAACCAGTCTACGCATTCATAGCCTTCTTACATGCGCTTTTCAGCCGCTTCTTGAGTGAGAGGCGGAGGAACAACAACTTCGTCGCCTGGATGCCAGTTGGCGGGTAAAGCAACCTTGTATTTGTCTGCAGTCTGCAAGGCGTCTATAACTCTTAAAATTTCTTGCATATTTCTTCCAACGTTCAACGGATAGTATATCATGGCTCTAAGCCTCATTTCAGGGTCTATGAAGAACACGCATCGCACGGTTGCGGTGCTGCTTGCACCCGGATGTATCATGCCGAAAAGATTAGCAACTTTCATGTCTAAGTCTGCTATCACTGGGAAAGGTATGTCCACGCTCAGCTTTTCTTTGATTCTTCGTACCCATGCTATGTGAGAGTAGACGCTGTCGATGCTTAAACCGATTAGTTGCACATTTCTCTTAACCAGTTCATCGTTAATCTTTGCAAACGCTAAGAACTCCGTGGTGCACACAGGTGTAAAGTCTGCCGGATGAGAGAATAGGACTACCCATTTTCCTTTGAAATCTGAGAGTTTTATCTTGCCATGTGTAGTGACTGCTTCAAAATCTGGTACAGGCTCGTTCAACCCTAACATAGGTTTCCTTTCTTCAACTTTTTCCTCCATTTTCCACGCCCTTTATTTCAGTTTTAAGGAGTAAAAGACTGTTATGTTGTAGTTTGTTATATTTTTTAGTCTACGTACTTAGCGTGAAACATTTCTTTACTTTCTTGCATACCTATCCGTAAACACGATTTCCCTTAACTCTTTTCGGGTCTTAGTTGGAGATTCAGCTGGGAAGCCTATCGAAATTATGGACAACAATCGCTTGTTCTCTGGGATGCCTAGTATTTCTTTAACTCTCTCCTCGTAGACTGAGTTGTAGGAGCCTATCCAGCAGGCACCAAGCCCCAGGGCATGTGCAGCAAGAAGCATGTTCTGGGTTGCAATTGCCCCATCCTCAACTGGGCGTGTTGACGCCATTGGGTCAACGACAACAGCGATTCCAACGGGAGCATTGGCTAGGAATTTTCCGTAGGTTGCGGCTTCTGCTACCCTCCTCCTCATTTCTTCATCCCTTAGAACTATGAAGTTCCAGGGTTGGCTGTTGCCTGCTGAGGGTGCCCACCTACCAGCCTCCAGAATTTTTACGATGAAGTCTTCAGAGACAGGGTCTTTCGTATACTTCCTTATACTTCTTCTACCCTTGATAGCCTCAAAGACCTCCAACCTTCCCACCCGCTTCTTTTGGTAATAAAACACACTTTAAATAATTTCCGATTACAATTATTAAAATCCAGAGATGATTGAAATCTTAACTACTAAGGTAGAATTTCTATAGATGTTAACATGCGTGAAGTGAGTTCTAACTGATTTGAAAACCCTCTTTTAATGTATGCATTTTTGATTTTAATGCGAGTTCCGGCACTCAAATCTTTTACAATACTCACTAGTTTTCTCCAGACAGAAACTTGGATCTTTCCGGTGTCATCCGTTAACTCAAAAGAGGCGACTGTAACCTTCTCCTCTTGTGATGTGGCAACCTCCCTTATCGTGGGAGTTGTTGTGATGGTTCCTTCAATAGTGATTGGACCGCCCTCTTCCTTTACCTCGGCTATCTTCACTTTCTCCTCTCTATAAGGGGGAAGTTTTTCCACTTCTGTCACCGCAGGGTTTAACGCTAACATCCCCCGTCTCCCGACGTTCAGGTCTATTTTTCCAAGGCGTTCCCGCGTGTATGATCCCTTAACCAGCACAACGTCTCCCGGTCGGATTTGTTGAAAAAGGTTTGCTTTATCCTCCCAAAGGTTAAGATGAATAGATTCTGTTTCATCTTTTACTAGGAGCGTAGAAACCTGCCCTACCTCGCCGCTCGGT
>Ga0315314_1002703_pt1 | contig 14457 bp, 11 predicted proteins | sample TDP9_MG_FD_203631 | JGI IMG/M metagenome (GOLD analysis project Ga0315314, IMG submission 203631) | Freshwater sediment microbial communities from Lake Towuti, South Sulawesi, Indonesia - TDP9 | ecosystem: Environmental > Aquatic > Freshwater > Lake > Sediment | place: Indonesia: South Sulawesi...
CGTGGACCACCCGTGCTTCCTCAGCAGGTCGGCCCGGACCATGAAGACGCTCCCCGCGACCATCTTCATGGCCCCGAAGAACTCCTCCGCCACCCTCTCGACCATGTAGCTGCCGCTGTACTCCACCCGGACGCCCCTCGTCAGCCAGTTCTCGCCCCTGTTCAGGCAGTGGAGCTGGTACCCCTGGACCGCCGCGATCCTCCTCCGCTCATACCAGGCCTCGACCTCCTCGATGACCGAGGCCTCGCTGGGCGCGTCCCTCTCACCTCGTCTGTCGAGTCGCCGGAGGATCCTGCCCGGGAACCGGTGGTTACGGCCCCCGCCGCCATCCCCGGTGATTTCCTCTTCCTTCCAGTGGTCCAGCGTCTCGAAGTACCAGAGGAACCGCCGGATGATGTCCGGGGGCGGTATGAAGTCCGCGTCGAAGACGACCACGTACGCCGCCCTGGGATCCGTGTGCCTTAGCGCCTCGCCCAGCGCCCCTCCCTTGAACCCCATCCTGTCCCTCCTGTGCACGAACTTCATGAAGGGGGGTCCCCGCCTCGTCCACCTCCTGAGGACCTCCACCGTCTCGTCCCGCGAGTCGTCGACCACCACCACCTCGTAATTCGCGTAGTCCAGCCTCGAGCAGGCATCCAATATCCTCCCCGCCACGCTCCTCTCGTTGTAGAAGGGAAGGTGAACGGACACGAAGGGCTCCCCCTCGCCACGTTGACAGTCGTTTCTACGGCTGCTGTTGAAGTGGCGGAGGACCCTGTCCGCCAGTCGGTAGTCGTCGTTCCTCCCACCGGCCGGGCTCTCCTTCTCCTCCTGTTCGCCGCGGCTGAGGAGGATCAGGAGCACGGAGACGTAGTATTTGACTGCGAAGAGGGAGAAGAAGAGGCCGAAGGCCAGGGCTGAGTACGCGGCAAACTGCCCTAGGGGCGACGGGGACGTCGTATCTCTTCCCTCGGCCGTCGAGGGCTGTTGGTTGCGACGAACGCCCCTCGACTTGGCTTTCTCATCTACAGTGTAGCCACTTAAGACTTGTCGGACTCTCTTACCTTTTAGGGCTCACCTAACGGCCTCCGACGCCCGTTTATCCCCCTTACGCCACCGAACGCAGCCGATTCCACCAGGTTGTCTGAAGCCCGGTGGAAGACGGTGGAAAAAATCGGGCCTCACGCCTCTGCTGAGAATTCTCTATGGCGGCGGTGAGACGCGTTCGAGTCTCTCGGCGACCTCCCTGAGGGCCCCGGTGAATGGGTGGTCGGGGTTCTCTAGGGCAAAGATGGTGGTTCTGTCGGCCTGGAGGACGTCACAGTAGCAGGGTATCATCGCCAGGATGGGGCGGTTGAAGGTTGCCCCCAGCTGTTGCAGTAGCTCCTCTCGCTTCTTGTCGGGCCACGGGTGGTCCCCCGGGAAGACCTTGTTCACCAGGATCACGGACTTCTTCCCGAAGGCGTCGTACAGCTCGGTGAGCATGTGACGCACCCCCTCCACGTCCAGGGCGTCCAGGGTCGTCACCACCAGGGAGATGTCGGAGCTCACCACGGCGTTTATCGACGGGTACTGGATGCCGGGGCTCGTGTCGTAGATGACGTGGTCCATCTCCATCCCGCCCGTGAGGGTGCGCCTCAGGGCGAGGAGCCTCCGGAGTGCCTCCATCTCCTGCTCCCTGCTCATGGCCATCATCTCCCGGATGGCGTCCAGGGAGGGGTTTGCCAGCCCCACCAGGAGCCTTCCCTTGGTGCCGTACCTCTCGGTCAGGTCGATCATGACCCTCTCGACTGGGCAGCGGCCGGTCAGGAGGTCGTTCGTCCAGTGCTCCACGAGCCTGTAGTCCCCAGCCCTGAAGATGGTGGAGAGGCTGGGGGCCCGGAAGTCCAGGTCCAGCAGGGAGACATCCCTGCCCCTCCTGGCGAGTATCACGGCCAAGTTGGCGGAGATCAGGCTCTTCCCCGTCCCACCCCGGCTCGAGTGGACCGAGATGACCCCGCCCATCACCCACTCCCCCCCTCAACCACGAAGAAGTACACCCTCCGCCCCTTCCTCCTCTTCTCAAGGTGGCCCATCGCCACCAGCTGGTTCAGGTAGCCGCTCTCCACGGCCCTCGCCCTCCCCGTCCTCTCCGCGACCTCGTCGGCCGTCGCCCCCCCGTTCGCCTCACAGACCACCATGGCGCTCTTCCTCAGGTGGTCCGGCAGCGCCAAGAGGGTCATCACGTCCAGGGCACCCCTGAACTCAGGCGGCTTCTCCACCCTGCGGGGAGCCCCCGACTCGGCTAGGAGCTGGAGGATCCTCTCGTCCATCTCCATCAGCCGGTCGATCTTGGAGCTTATCCGGTCTAGGGCCTCTCTAACCCTCTCCATGGCGGTGGACGTTTGCCCTCCCTCAGGGCCCTCAGCGGCCATCGCGGCTCCCTACACTGTAGATGCGGGGCACACTAGTCCAATAATACGTGTCAATATAACCATTTCGTCCAGAACACCAGAAAGCCTTTAAAAGGCCCAACGGACCTCTAATTTAAGCCCAGGCGGCCGTAGTCTAGCCTGGTCTAGGACATCGGCCTGCCACGCCGACGACCCGGGTCCAAATCCCGGCGGCCGCACCACACAACATTCTTCTCGTAGTCAGCAGAGCTACCGTTAAACGCAAAGGGTGACCACCGAGGATGCTGAGGGACCTGGAGGTGTCCCTCCCAGGCAGAGGTATGCTTCCCTGACGTCCTCGGGGCGCTTTCCCGGTGGCTTAGGCTGCTGGGGCCTGCTTGTACCAGTTCCTGCCGAGGATGGCGAGGTCGCTGCCGGTGACCCTGCCGTCGCCGCTCCAGTCCGCCCGCCAATCGTAGCCGGCCGCGGGGTAGATCCCGTACCACGCCCTGCCGAGGATGGCGAGGTCGCTGCCGGTCGCCCTCCCGTCGCCGCCGGCGTCTCCGGGGAGTCGGACGGTCATGGCGCCGGCGTCCCGCGTGGTCTCTCCGAGGGTTGGGCTGGAGACGTTGACGGTTATGGCGTAGGGCAGGTAGTACTCGCCCGTGTAGTTGTACCGGCAGGGGGCCACGCCGGTGAGGTTCCAGGTGAAGGTCAGGGTCGCGTTGGCTGCGGGGGCCAGCTCGACGTTTTTGGCTTCTATGGTGTTGTTGTCATAGTAGGCGGTGGCAGTGAAGGTTTCGTTCTCGTTTCCCCCGTTCTCGATGAACGTGGAGATGTTGATCCTCCACCGGCAGGCGACGTCGTCGGAGTACACCGCGGTGGCCCCGTAGGGGAGCACCGTGACCGCGGCGGTGACCGTGACGCAACGGTACGCGCGGTTGTTGGAGGTGAGGTTTTCTCCTGGGACCGGGGGCGCGTAAAGGGTGAGGTTGTATATGCCCGGGGTTCCAGGTGCCGTCCAAGAGAAGTTGACTACCCGATTTTCCGTGCTATTTAGCTGTGATATTGTGGTGGAGGCCACCGTGCTACCGTTTACTAGGAGTCTTACCTCCACGCTAGACTCGTTGTTCCCGCCGGCGTTGTAAACGGTGGCGTTGATGGTGGCCGGGGCCCCCGAGAGCATGAGGGCTGGGGCCTGCACCCTTGAGACGCCGATGTCGTGTTCAGGGCGCATAGACGAGTTGAGGCAGATGAAGACCGCCGCCTCCGCGGCAGTCCAGACCAGCCCGCTGCTGCCGTTGTACCAGCTCTCCACGGGCCCGTTCGCCGAGAGGCCGCCCCCCTGGATGGCCTGGAGGGCCGGGTAGTCGTACTCGAAGCCCCAGCCGCAGCCCAGGCCCATAGAGCGAACCATGTAGGGGTCGTGGGAGACGTAGGTGGCGTTGTTGTGGATGGTGGGCGTGCAGGCGTGTGGCACCGGGACGTAAGGTGGGCCGTATCCAAGGGTCTCGGCGTGGTTGACGAGGGGGTCGCTGAGCATTATCCACGGGTTCGACGAGTTGTCCCAGCCGACGCCGGCCACGGTGACGTACTGCCCGCCCACGCGGGCCCAGGCCCACTCGCCCGTCCTCACCTCCTGCCACTCGTAGAAGCCCAGGAGGAGGATGGTGACCTCACGCATCTCCACCCTCTGGACCAGATACTCGAAGGTTACGTTGCAGACCCAGGTCCTCGTGTACAGCGTGGCGTTGACCCCTCTCATCGTCAGGTACTCGTCGACGCCCCTCGCCATCTCGTAGATGTATGTTCCGCTCGTCACCGGGATGGTGACGTTCCCGCGTGTGAGGTTCCCAAACGTATGGATGTCTGTCCCCATAAGGGCCGCGAGCTCCCCGGCGAGGGGCTGGACATTGCTGGGGCTGTGGTCGTCCCACGGTCCGTAGTTCTGGACCAGCGGGAAGCTGTCCGAGTAGGTTGGAGGGGCCACGCCGTTCGCCTCGAACCAGGAGTCGAGCCACCAGAGGCCGTTGGCCACGGCCAGCGGTCCGCCCCAGCTCCAGTTGCCAGCGTGAGGCCCACTCTGGCTCTTCCAGCTTGAGTTCTGCCTCTGGTCGAAATCAGGAACGCCGCTGGGGGCGTAGTCGACGCACTCGGGCTCCAGTATCCACTGCTCCGGCGTCGGCGGGTTCCCCACCGAGGACCAGGGGACCGTTAACAGGAATGACGCAACGAAGGGCGCCAACAGGAGCGCGGCAATAACCTTACTTTTGTCCTTCCTCAAGTGATCTTCACTCCGGTTATATGAAATGATTGTTTCACGTCTTATAAACTTTCAGTAACTCATGTCTATGGCGGGTCGAGTGCCCGTACCCGTAAAGGGGAAAACGCGGACCTTCCCACGCAGCGGAGGCCAAAAACTGGAGATGGATAGAGGTTTGTTCCAAATTTCTTAAATAATAGTGTCAACCTATACCTTCCAAGCTTAGGACCTACTTGAGCCCGGTGAACTGCCTTGAAGGAAGGGAGGATGGACCGGCGGAAGTTCCTCAAGGTCTCGGCGGGTCTGGCCGCCGCGGCGGCGGGGACGATGGCCGGCTATAAATTATTGAGGGCCGCGTCGACGCCGGCGCCGTCAACTCCGAAGCGGCCGCCGGAGGGCGCCCCAAACCTGCTCTTCATCTTCCCTGACCAGTGGAGGGCCCAAGCCCTGGGCTGCGTGGGTGACCCGAACGTGAAGACGCCGAACATGGACCGGCTGGCCTCGGAGGGCGTCATATTCACCAACGCCTACGCCACCTACCCCCTCTGCTCCCCCTGCCGGTCCTCCATCATCACCGGCCGGTGGCCCCACACGAACGGCGAAATACAAAACGGAATCCTCCTCCCCGATGGGGAGGTCAGCATCGCCGAGGTCCTCCGGGATCAGATGGGCTACAAGACGGGGTACGTCGGAAAGTGGCACCTGAACGACGCTCAGTATGTGCCCCCCGGCTGGAGGAGGCAGGGCTTCGACCTCTGGGCCGGGTACAACTCAGGCGGCACTGGGGGAGGTGGGGGGTACTGGAGCTACACGTATTACCGCGACTCCCCGGACCCGATAGTGGTGAACTGCGCACGCCAAGTACCCACCCCTAGTTGTTTCCAACCGAACCACTTCACGAACATCGCCACCGAGTTTATGAATCTGAGCCGCCAGCTCTGCCAGCCCTTCCACATCTTCGTGGGCTGGAAGCCCCCCCACCCACCCTGGGAGGACGTGCCGGAGGAGTACGCGGCCATGTACCCCCCGGACTCGATCGAGCTCCGGCCCAACGTGCCCCCGTCGGAGGAGGCCACTGCGCGGGCGGACGCCCAGAAGTACTATGGGCTGATCACCAACCTCGACGACAACGTGGGGAGGCTCATGGAGGCCCTCGAGGACCTGGGCGTCGAGGACAATACCATCGTCGCCTTCACCGCCGACCACGGCGAGATGCTCGGCTCCCACGGGTACTATGCGAAGAACCGGCCGCTGGACGAGTCCTCCCACATCCCCCTCATCATCCGCTACCCAAAGAAGATACCGGCCGGGACGAGGGTCGACAGCCTGGTCAGCTCGGCCGACGTCGTGCCCACCCTCCTCAGCCTCTGCGGGGCCCCGATCCCCGCCGGGGTCCAAGGAATCGACCTAACCGGCCTGATCAACGGGGGCGGAGGGGGCCACCCTCAGAACTCCATCTACATGGAGGGAATGATGAAGACCACTAATAGTTGGCGGGCGGTCCGGAAGGACAACTACATGTACTCCGTGAACGTGAACGCCGGCAACACGAGCCAGTACTACCTCTTCGACATGAATGGGGACCCCTACCAGATGAGCAACCTGGCGGGCCAGGGGCGCCCCCTCGAAACGGAGATGCGGGACCTCCTCTACTGGTGGAAGTCAGAGCTCGGAGATAACACGTGGTAACGAGGGCCTCGGACGCCCGCGATAAACCGGGGAGAGCGCCTAACGGGTCTCCTCCCGCAGCCTCAGCAGCAGGCCCTCGATGGTGATGATATTATTTGCGGTCAATGATGACGGTACTGTATGCGGCATAATGCGGGAGAACTGGGTTTCGGGAGGTTCTAGGGGTTCCCCTGGATGTCTAGCCGACGACCCGGGCCCAGATCCCGGCGGCCGCACCACTTTTTTGTTCCAAGTCATATTTGCAATCGGTTGAAGGATTAGAGCCTTGTGGTCGTTGAGTTGCCTCTTTGAGGGTGTTTTCGCAGGTCTTTGAAATGAGTTCCACGAGCTGAGGGGGCGAGTCAGGCGGCGCCTGCGGGCTGATGCTGGGAGCCGTGGAACAAGGGTTGCACATGGCGACCGTTTTAGGGGGGTTGCCCATATGCTTCAAATATGCCGCTGAATCCTGCCTCGCCCCTGAAAATGTGACAGGTTCCCTGAGAAAGCCCTAATAGAATAGCCTTACGGTAAGCGAAGTGTGGTGTCTCCCTTGGCTTTTCCGGGTGAGGTCGTGGATGCGGATGTTCTGGTCATCGGGGGCGGTGGGGCCGCCTGCCGGGCCGCGGTGGAGGCCGACGAGTCTGGCGCCGAGGTCCTGATGGTGGTGAAGGGCGTCCTCGGGGAGGGCGGGTCGACCGCGCACCGGGTGAGCGACCTGTCCGGTTTTCAGGCGGCCATCGGCCACGCCGACCCCGCGGACACGCCCGAGGCCCACTTCCGGGACATCGTGGACGCGGCCCGGGGAGTGTGCGATGAGGGGCTGGCCCGGATCGTGGCCCGGGAGGCCCCCAGGAGGCTCCTCGACCTGGAGCGGCTGGGCGTGGACTTCGAGAGGGCCGGCCGCCGGTACGCCCAGTCCCTCGGCTGCTTCAGCTCCCGTCCCAGGATGCTCATCCTCCGGGGCTCCCACGGACAGCCCATCGTCTCCGCCCTGAAGGGGGCGATCCGGAAGAGGGGCATAGAGGTCAGGGAAAGGACCATGGCCACCAGGCTGCTGACCCGCGGCGGGCGCTGCGTGGGGGCCACCGGCGTGGACGAGGAGGGAAATCTCCTGGTCTTCCGGGCAAGGTCGACGGTGCTGGCCACGGGCGGGGCGGGCCAGCTCTTCCGGCTGAGCCTGGTCCCCCCGGATGTGACGGGCGACGGCTACGCCATGGCCCTCCGGGCCGGGGCGGAGCTGGTGAACATGGAGTTCCTCCAGGTGGGCTTCGGCGTCCCCCGCCCCGAGGGGAACCTGCTGCTGAACCCCTACGGGGTCTGGAGCCTCCACCCCGAGCTGTACAACTCGGAGGGTGAGCGCTTCCTCCAGCGTTGCCTCCCGGGAGGGGTGAGTCTGGAGAGGTGCCTCGACCTCAGGGCCCTGCACTGGCCCTTCACCACCTCCGACGAGTCCATGCACATCGACATCGCGGTTCAGGGGGAGATCCTGGCCGGCCGCGGCACGGAGCGCGGCGGCGTCTACGCGGACTTCACGGGGATACCCCGAGAGGCTATAGCTGAGAAGGCCGGGAGCGCCTTCAGGTGGCTCCTGTCCCAGGGGGTCGACCTCAGCCGGCGGCCCACAGAGGTCTCGCTCTTCGCCCACTGCACCAACGGGGGGCTGAGGATCAACGGGAGGGCCGAGACCACGGTGCCGGGCCTGTACGCGGCCGGGGAGGTCACCGGGGGACCCCACGGAGCCGACCGGCTGGGGGGGAACATGCTGGCCACCTGCCAGGTCTTCGGCGCCATCGCCGGCGAGTCCGCCGCCGAGGGGTCCAAGACAACGGGCAAACCGGCGATAGACGGTGACCAAGTCGATGAGGAGTATCACCGAGTCCACGAGATTCTGAGGAAGAGGGCCGGCGAACCCGCGCACAGGGCGAGGAGGCGGATTCAGGAGGTGATGTGGAGGAACGTCCTCGTCATCCGGAACGGAGGGGGCCTGGAGGGGTGCATCCGCGAATTGAAACAGATGGAGAAGCACCACCTACCCAAGATTGGCGCGGAGAGTGGCAGGGGCCTCTTCGAGGCGCTGGAGGTCAGAAACCTCCTAGACGCGGGGCGAATAATAGCCACAGCGGCCTCCCTCAGGACGGAGAGCAGGGGAGGCCACTACCGAGAGGACTTTCCGCGGAGGGACGACCGGCACTGGCGGAGGAGCATCATCCTGCGCCAAGAACGGGGCGAGATCAAACCGCGCCTTGCGAAGCTTTGAGCTAAACCGACGTTCAGGCAACTGTCAAACACGGTCCGTTGATCCGGTTTCCTTCCTCTTCGTCACCTCTATGATTCCGCGGTCTCCGTCCACGACGACGTGGTCGCCGGCCTCTATCAGCGCCGTGGGGTCCCTCTCCGGCCTGTCCACCACCGGAATCACCCTCCCGTAGAATTTGGCGGCGAGGATCGGCCCGGCCAGGAGGATCATCTCCGTTTCCACGTTGACCAGGGCCGCCGGGGCCCTTCCACGCCTAACCGCCTCCAGGAAGATTCCCGCGCCCCCCGTGGAGCCCCGGCCTCTGGGGAAGACCAGGACCTTGCCCGTCACCTCCCGCCCCCTCCACTCATGGTGGACATCGGTCACGACCCCGGTGCCCGGGTCCAGCTCGCCCCAGAAGCCGAGAGGCTGAGAGGAGACGAGGGCCTCCCCCTCCGCCCTCCCGCCGACCAGCCCGCGGCACCGGACGATTATCCTTTCCCGCTGTGCCGAGGCCCCCTCCCGTGTCAGCCGATCTCCCCCCTGACGGCTGCCTCCACGCACTCCCCTGTGCCCGCGTAGATGGCGTTGCACCCGGCCTGCATGGGCCCGTAGTGGGCGAACTTGGCGGAGTCGGTGGCCATGGTCTCGAAGTTCCACGTGAAGGTGGGCCCGTTCAGGACGCAGGAGTCCGTCATGACCTTCACGCCCGCCGCCCTGAGCACGCCCCCGTAGCCCATCCTCTCGGCGGCCTCCTCCACGATCCGGTTGGTGCACACCCAGAACTCCACCCCATCCGCGATCCTCTTCCCCCTCAGGAGGTTCGCCAACTCCGCCACCTGATCCAGAGTATAGTGGGGGCATCCCACGGCCACGAGGTCGACCCTCCCGCCGCCCACCGTGCTCAGCTCCTCCCTGGCCGAGCTCAAATCCCCGGGGCCGATCTCCACCCTCTCCGACGGCCTCTCGCCCCTGAAGGCGTCCTTGAGCGTCCTCGCCTCCGGCGTGACTTCCACCGCGTGGTAGAGGGCCACGGAGCCGGAGGAGGCGGCGGCCGCCCCCAGGGCCTTCAACTGGTCCCTGCCCACGTCATTCGGTATCCCCGTGATCACCGGAACCCGGTCCACAGCGACCAGACCCACCGCATACCCGATCAGGGGATAATCCACGTCGGAGAGGGCCCTCCGGCCGAAACCCTTCAACTCAAACAGGACCTGGCCCCTCCTGTTCTCGTCCAGGTGTAGGCCGAACTCCGGAACCCTGCCCGCCAGGGCGGCGCAGAGCTCCACGTACGATGGGTAGCGGTTGGTCCGGGCCCCTATGACGGAGTTGGCGTAGCAGACGCAGTTGGACTCCCCCCAGGCTATGTTCTGGCCGAACCGGGGGACGTTCACGTGGAGGTACGGCGTGCAGCTCCAGAGGGGAACGGCGCCCATCCCCTCAAAGGCGGCGGCGAGCCTCCGCTGCCCCTCCAGCCAGTCGCCCGGAACTCGAAACTCCCCCGGGTTCCTCAGGGGAGCCGAGCCCGTGCAGAGCGTGGACGGAACCCTCAACCGCCCCCCGGCGCGGGCCAGGGCCTCAACCACCTCCACCCCCGCCTCGAAGACCACGTTGTAGATGCAGGAGACGAGGTGGCCGCTCGCCACCCCAACCATCCGCCCGGCCCCGTAGGCGTCGCCGATCCTGACCAGAACCTCCATGGCGGTCTCCACAGCCTCCCCATAGTGCCCCTCCAGCATGAGCTCCTCCTCACGGGTCAGGTACAACCCGAGCCCCTCCATCTAACACAGTCCACCGAGGCCTCCTCCGCCCACTCTCCACTCTTGTGAGGCCTACAATAGGCTTTCGCCAGAAGAGGCTTCCGCACCATACTGATAGCAAAGTGCCTTGAAGAACTAACACTTTCACTGAGGTCTCCCCCGTCTCTTCGATGTCGCTGCGCCGATGGTTTTAAAGCCGAGGCGAACGGGACGGAGTCTCGGGGGCTGAGTGATGCAGCTGCAGAGAATCATGGCCGGATGCATCGTCAAGCGTGGCGGGTGGGCGATTTCCGTTTATCAATCGACTGAGGACCGGGTTCCCACCGTGAAAGTCAGGAGGGTGAAAAGGACAAGTCTGGGCCACTCAAGGGAATAAAAGGAAAAGCATGGCTCACCAGGTGACGGCAAGCCCTCACCCCGAAGCCGATAAAACCAGCCCTCAAGGGTAAATCACCCGCCTCCAGAACCCCCTTCGCAGCCTAGGCAATAAAACTCGGCTTACAGAGGGCTCTCCGTGGCGATGCGCGTCTTGAGCGGAATAGGCGATCGTTAGCCGAAGAACCTGGCTTGTAACCCTCTCGGTTTCTCCTGATTTTGGCGAGTCTACTATCCAAATTCTCGAGATTTTCGTTAGCAGACTATCCAAACCTCACCGAACGCTGAAGCCTCAAGAAGATAATTCACTCCGCGCCTACCACTTCTTGTTGTGGGTGAGAATCCAGTCCCAGCAGGAGTGGCAGATGTAGATGCAGATGCCGGCCTTTTCATATCTACAGGTTGCGGTTTGACTTTTTCAGGAGGGACAAAAACAGCTCCACTGGAACCGTCAGGATATTCTCCCCTTTCCTGATATCTTCCTTGCTGAGGATCACGTATTTTTTAACCTGGGGCACCGTTAAGACCTCTTTGATGTCTACCTCGCTCTGATATTTCAGTTCAACCCCGACGTATGACCCGTCGACCTTTAGTACGTTGTCTATCTCTCTGCCCCTTGTGTCGTAGTAAAACCAGAGAAAAGTTCCTGGTTCCCTCAGGATAGGCGCTTCCCTGCTCACAATCAAGTGGGAACAAACAACTCCCTCAATAAGCTTACTCAACGATTCTTCATCCTGCCGTGTTTCTTCTATTACGTCACTGGGTGACTTTCCGGTCAAGAAACTCTCTAAAGAGTAGAAAATGAAGGGATCCTGAAAATACACCTTCTTGCTTCCCTTGAACTTCGCGCCCATTTTGCTGAAATTGTAAGGGTGAAGGATCGTCAAAATGAAAGACTCCTCGAGTAGCTCCAAATAATCAATCGCGGTTGTGTGAGTACTCTCAATGTCTCTTGCGAGCCTGGAGAAGCTGTATCTCGTTCCATACTTGTTTATGACCTCTCTTAGGATCTGTCGCGCGAGCGTCTCTTGCTTTCCCTGCTTTGTTACGTCGCCCAAGACATTTCTGACGAACATCTCAGCCAGTCCGGGATCTACAACCTCCCCTTCTCCGGCAAATTTTCTTCCTAAGTGGTCATTTATCACGGCAGGAAAACCACCCGCGGTCAGATAAACCATGAAGAGGTACTCTGTTTCCTTCTTAAACGGAGCAACTCTATTTACCTGACGATAGATCTCACTCAGTTCCGAACTCAACTCAACACTCGTCTCCTCCAGGGTAGCCCTCAAATTTTGGAGAGATGTACAAAATTCGCGGGTCCCAACATGCGTCGCTATACGATCCGCAGTTTGCAAGATGAAGTCCCTGAAGCTAAGGGGTTTCATGTAGTACTCGTTGCTCTCCAACCCCCTCCCCGGAAGAAGCTCCCCCTTTCTTCTCAGAGCTATGCCGCTTGAACCCGTAGTTATGATTCTCGTCCTCTTCGTGACACCCGAGTCCGACAAATACTTGAGCTCAAGATTCCAGTCTTCTATGCTGGTTATCTCATCCAGGAAAATGTAAAGATCATCCGCCTCTCGGTTAGTATCAAGGAAGTAGCTCACAGCATTCCTTAATTCTCTTCTCGAAACGAGAAAATCTAACGAAAGGTACATAACGCATTTCGGGTCAAATCCGCTCTCAAGCAGGTTCCGTATTCTCTCCTTCAAATAGGTCGTCTTGCCAACCTGCCTACACCCCCTCACAACGTAGATGTTTTCCCTACTCGCCTCAAATTCCCCCCTCCTGAAGAAGATCAAGCCCTGCTTAGCGTCAGACAGGTGTTTGTCAAAGTTGACGAAGTTTTTTCCGTGCTTCCACCAAGGATTTTGGCTTACGATCTCGCTAATTTTTACCATATTTGGATAGCGCATTATCCAAATATTTAAATTTTTTGATAGTGCATTATCCAAATTTGCAAGTGGGCTGACGGGGGCCTTAGAAGGCAACCTCACCCAAGGCATCTACCATTTCTTATTGTGGGTGAGTATCCAGTCCCAGCAGGAGTGGCAGATGGGCAGTTTCCCGCCCCGACGCTGGATGTAGACGCAGATGTCCGCCCTCCCGCACCCCTCCCCGCCCCTCCACGGGTTGGAGCAGCGCTCCTCCGCGCCCGGGGCCTCCCCCCTCTTGGCATCCATGACTTGGAGTCCGGCCGTTCCCCTGAAAGGCTTGTGAACCGATGATCTAGATCTCCGGTTCACTCGAAAGGGCTGAGGAGTGGTCTTCCAGTCCGTATTTAACATTCACAAGGCTTTCCCGGGCCGCAACCGTATGGTCAAACATGGTCCACGGGGAAGAGGCCGCCTGGGAGAGGAGCCTCGCTGGAATAGAGAGGAACATCGACCGGATAGACCGCGCGGTCGACGCCATCCTCATCCTGCTCGACCGGAGGGCGCTACCCCGGGACCGGAGGCCAGAGCCGAACTAGCGCCCGGCCGTGAAGACGCCTTTTTTCCTAACGGAGGGCGCACCGGAAGACCACGGTTCCACCCCGGGTGTAGGGCTCGCCCGGGTCCAGGCATTGAGGGCAGGCCTCCTTCTTCCCGGGCTTCTCAGAGAGAAAACTTTAGAGGGAAGGGCCGTCAGCGAAAAGCGATTGATCTATGGCTCAACTAGGTGTTTTGCCGGTCTTGCGGGCTCGCTGGGTTTGTCGGCTCGTCTCGTCGGCTTCCTCGGCGGTTTCATGCGGTAGTAGGTCTCTGTCTTCCCCTCCACCCTCTCCACGAGGTCCTTCTCCCAGAGCCTGCCTAGGACCTGCTCCGCCTCGTAGTCCGTCATCTCCAGGGCCACCATCACGTCGTGGACGGTTACCTCGCCCTTCCCTCTGAGGACCGAGAGGCACCTGGCCTCCTTCACCTCCTCCCGGGCCTCGTGGGCGTAGATGAGGCCGCCCTCGACGAGGACGATGGCCGCGGAGGCTATGGTGATGAGGAAGACCGAGGCGTCCCGGAGGGACCAGGGGGCCAGGGAGCCGAGGAGGGCGCCTATGGCGAGGTACCCGTAGCCGCGCATCTTGCCGCTCATCTCCCTGAGGGCGATGGGGACCAGCATGCTGACGAGGAGGATGCTGCCCACCACCCCGTGGGTTTCGAGGACCCGCTCGCCGCTCACGGCCACGTAGGGCCTCCGGTTGAAGGTCATGTAGAGCAGGGGGAAGAAGATCATCAGGCCCGCGACCCAGCTGGCCCAGCGGAACCTCTCCCGGCTGCTGAAGGCCAGCAGCGTCCCGGCGGTCACCATGAGGGCGACCCCCAGGGTGAGGTACGCCTGGAACGAGAGCATACCCGCCCACCACACAAGAGAGCGGGGAACCACGGCTTAAATCCCTATCCCCTCGCGGACAGAGAAGCACCCCAACCCCGCGCGCGGCAGAAAGTGACCGCCGATGGGTGGCTGGGAGACCTGGATGGTGTCCCTCCCCCAGGCAGGGGATACGCCTCCCTGGGCGTCCTCCGGGGTGCCGTCTCCCTCGATGGCTTAGGCTGCTGGGGCGCTCTTGTACCAGTTTCTGCCGAGGACGGCGAGGTCGGTGCCGGTGCACATGCCGTCGCCGCTCCAGTCCGCCCTCCAGTCGTAGCCGGCCTCAGGGTGCTGTTTATACCAGCTCCGGCCGAGGATGGCGAGGTCGCTGCCGGTGGCCCACCCGTCGCCGCTGCCGTCGCCGGGGAAACGGACGGTCACGGCCCCGGCGTCCCGCGTGATCTCTCCGAGGGTTGGGCTGGAGACGTTGACGGTTATGGCGTAGGGCAGGTAGTACCCTCC
>Ga0315314_1002704_pt1 | contig 14455 bp, 11 predicted proteins | sample TDP9_MG_FD_203631 | JGI IMG/M metagenome (GOLD analysis project Ga0315314, IMG submission 203631) | Freshwater sediment microbial communities from Lake Towuti, South Sulawesi, Indonesia - TDP9 | ecosystem: Environmental > Aquatic > Freshwater > Lake > Sediment | place: Indonesia: South Sulawesi...
GCGCTTCTGTACATCCCGGTGCAGAAGATAGCGATGGTGAGACGGATCGCTTCCCGATAGGGGGCCAATCGCACAGAGTGGGACGACCTCAGCCTGCGCACCGCTTGGCTTACGCAGGGGGTGCCTACCACGGCTAGGTTGCGGAGGCCATCTTCATAGATCGCTTCGTTCAGGCGATCCAAGAGAGGGACCCAAAGATATTGCATACCCAAGCCAGATGTCATCTCCTCCACGCTCTTGGCGATCCTAACTACTGGCTTTAGAGTCCAGGGGTTCAGATCCATCAGGAGGGCCCCGTCTATCAAGCCAGAGGCTTTGGAGGCCACTAGCAGGCTCTTGATAACCTCGTTAGGCTCTGAGGAGAGGATAACCCCCTTTGCCCGAACGGAAACCATCTCCTTGGGCTCCAGGATGCTCCATTCTTCCAGTTGGGGGCAGCCCTCCTCGCATATCTTGGAGCAGAAGGAGCAACTATCGAGCACGGTCCGCGATAGCCCGAGGGCCTTCTCCCGGACCTCCAAAGAGGGGTTTTCCTCCTCACCCCAGAAGAGCACGCCTTTCGCACAGGTGGCCACACACATTCCACAACCTGAGCATCTATCTAGCGCCCAAACTTCTTTTTTCAGCTGCTCCATCTTGCGACCTCCTATCTTGGGTGACTCTAGGCCCCAGAGCCTCGATCTGGGCGACGAAGTTCGATATCTCCTCCACGAAGGCAGATGGGTTGTCGGGCTGGAACCATTGAAGACGAACCCTTTCGATTTCGAACCCCCTGGCGGCTAAAGCATCGTTCAACTTGGCTACCCTCCCCTCGGCCTGCTGGTTCCCCCTTACGTAATGACATTTGCCAGGGAGACACCCCCCTATGAGCACTCCATCAGCGCCGTTCAAGAAGGCCCAAAGGATGTGGTAGGGGTCTATCCGACCAGCACATCTTAGGGATATTATTCGGAGGTTGGGTGGGTATTGCAGGTGTCGCGCCCCGGCCAACTCCGCCACTGCATAAGCGCTCCATTCGCAAAAGAGGCCCAAGATAAGGGGCCTATCCTTGCTCTCTTCTGAGGATAGGATGGCTTGGATCTGGGCCGTGAGTTGGGGGTCGCTATCTCCCTGAAGAGAGATGGCCTTGACCGGGCAGGCAGGAAGGCAGAGGCCACACCCCTTGCACAGGGTAGGCTCCACGACGGAGATGCTTAGAAGGCCATCTTTTGGCCTTAGGTTGATGGCCTGGAAAGGACATATCTCTACACAACTACCACATCCGGTGCAAAGGGCGGCGTCGACCGCAGCCATGGCCCCTTCGCTGATAATTTGCTTTTGCTTAAGGAAGTTGAAGGCTCTGGCCGCCGCGCTCAAAGCCTGGAAGGTGGTTTCCCGGAGATCACTGGGGTAATGGGCCGCCCCGCAAACGTAGATGGCTCGCTCAATATAACCATGAGGTCGCAGTCTTAGGCGAACGTCGGGGAAAAAGCCATGACTATCCAGGGGTATCTTCAGCCGGTTGGCCAAAACGGTAACATCCTCCTGAGGAATCAGGGGGGTGGCTAAGATAAGTAGATCGTATGGGAGGTTAGCCTTCTGCTTGGTAAGGAGGTCATAAACCTCCACTCCTTCCGCGGTGACCCGGGGCTCGGCCTCAGGCCCATACTGGATGAACTCAACCCCCAACTCCTTAGCCTTCCGGATATCTGCTTCGGGGTTATCCCCCTTCAGGTAGAGGTCGCGGAAGAGCAAGGTGAGCCTCACCTTGGGGTGAGTTCTCTTGATGAGGAGGGCCTGCTTGAGAGCGGTCAGGGAGCAGAGGGCCGAAGGATAAGTGTTTTCATCACTGGAGCCAGCGCATAAGATCATAACCACTTGCTCTGCCTGGAGATCTCCCTTGGCCAGGAGGCTTTCCAATTCCAACTGGGTGATTACCTTGCTAGTGCCATAGCGGAAAAGGCCGAAAGGCTTTTGAACCTGGGCCCCGGTGGCCACAATGATCGCTCCCACCTGGAAAGCCCTTTCTGCTCCTCCGCTGGTCACGACGACGCGATAGTTGCCGACGGGGCCGGTTACTTCGCTCACTTGAGCCCCAAGGAGGATCTCCACGTTGGGCTCTTCTCTTAACTCTTCTATTTGGCATTTCAGGAGTTCCGAGGCTCGTTGCTCCTTGGGGTAAAGGGCGTGCAGGTTTCGGAGCAGCCCTCCCAGGTGGTGCTCCTTCTCGACCAATTTGACGGCAATTCCCCTCTTCGCCAAGGCGAGGGCCGCGGTCATACCGGCGACACCACCGCCGATGACTAGCGCGGAGGGTGTTATCTGGACCTTCACACCTTCATAGGGCTCCGATAGGGAAGCCCTGGCCACACCGGCCTTGAGGAGATCGAGTGCTTTGGCCATGGCTCTTTCCCCATCAGCCGAGTGCACCCAGGCGCATCCCTCCCGGATATTTACCATCTCCAAGAGATGGCCATTGAGTCCAGCCTCCCGGCAAGCGGAGCGGAGAAGGGCTTCGTGGGTCCTCGGCGTGCAGCCGGCGACGACAATGTGGTTCAATCCGGCCCCTCGGATAGCCTCCTGCAATTTCATCAGGTCGCGCCTGGAACAGAGGTAGGGCATCCTTTGGCTGAGGGCCACCTGTGGCAGTTGCTCCGCGGCCATAACAAGGGCTTCGGTATCGAGATAGGAAGCGATCTCCCCGCCACAATCACAGATGAAGAGACCTATCTTCAGATTATCCTTCACTCTACTCCTCACCCGAGGTTTGTTCCCCTAGAATTGAATGGGGGCCAAGCGACAGATGTGGTTCCAGATCATGATCCCCGCAGATATGGCAGGGGCGGCGATCAAAGGGGGAACCCCACCGGTGGATGGCCTTCTCCTCCTTGGTAATATCCTCCAGTTTGAGGGCCCCCGTGGGGCAGATGAGGACACAAGTTCCACACTCGATACATGCGTTAGAGGCGATCTCAAAGGGAGGACCGATCCTCTTCTCCATGCCCCGGTTCAGGAGGCTGATGGCGGCTATTCCCACGATATCCCGACAGGCACGTACGCAGAGGCCGCACAAGATGCAATCATCGGGAGGGAGTCTAAAGCGAGGCTCGGCGACGCCGAGTTGAGCGGCCAGGGCCTTAACTAGAGGGAGGTGTTCGGAAGAGGCCATCAGGAGTTCCACCGTTATCCGGCGAGAACGGCGGACCATCTCGGAGTCCGTATGTATTACTGCCCCCTCCTCGCAAGGGTAGGCACAGGAAGCAACTAAGCGGGATCCTCGTTTACCCTCCAACTCCACCGCGCAAAGGCGACAGGCAGCGTAAGGCTCCAGAGCCTCGTGGTAGCAAAGGGTAGGGATAAAGATGCCCTTCTCCTGCGCTGCTTCCAAGATGGTGGTTCCTTCCTCAACTTCTATCTCTTGGTTGTCTATCGTCAGGTGGATCATCCTTAACTCACCGATATAGCATCAAAGTTGCAGAGTCCTTTACAGAGGCCGCACCGTACACAAAGCGCTTGGTTGATAATGTGGGGGGCACATCGCTCTCCAGTGATGGCGCCCGTTGGGCAGTTCCGGGCGCATACCACACAGCCTGTGCACAGATCGGCGAGCACCTCATAGGTGATGAGGTCGCGGCAGACTTTGGCCGGGCAGGATTTATCATAGATGTGGGCCTCGTATTCTTCCCGGAAGTAGCGAAGGGTGGAAAGGATGGGGTTGGGTGCTGTCTGACCGAGGCCACACAAGGATGAACTTTTTACAGCCTCTGCCAACTCCAACAGATAGTCGATATCGCTTCCTTGTCCCTCGCCTTTGGTGATACGGGTCAGCGTCTCCAACATGGCCTTAGTGCCCACACGACAGGGCACACATTTGCCACACGATTCCTCTTGCACGAAGGTCATGAAATACCTGGCCAAATCGACCATGCAGGTATCTTCATCGCAGATGACCATACCGCCGGACCCCATCATCGCTCCTAGTTCGGTCAACGATTCGTAGTCGATGGGGGTATCGAGGTATTCTTTGGAGATGCAGCCGCCCGATGGGCCGCCGATCTGGACGGCCTTAAACTCCTTGCCCTTGGGGATGCCGCCCCCGATGTCGAAGATTATCTGGCATAGGGTAGCGCCCATGGGCACCTCGACTAGGCCGGTGTTGTTAATCTTGCCCACCACGGAGAATATCGCCGTGCCCTTGCTGCCTTCGGTGCCCATTTGAACGTACCAATCGGCGCCTTTCTCGATGATGAGGGGGACATTGGCCCAGGACTTGACGTTGTTGATGTTGGTGGGCTTGCCCCAAAGCCCCTCTTGGGAAGGGTAGGGTGGTCGCGGCCTGGGCTCCCCGGTGCGTCCCTCGATGGAGGCCATGAGCGCTGTCTCCTCGCCACAGACGAAGGCACCTGCTCCTAGTCTTATCTCGACATCGAAATCGAAGCCGGAGCCCAATATATCTTTTCCTAGCAGTCCATATCCCCTAGCCTGGGCGATGGCTATCCCTAGGTGCTTCACCGCCAAGGGATACTCCTTGCGGATATAGACGAAGCTTTTATCGGCCCCGATGGCATAGCCGCCAATGATCATCCCCTCCAAGACCCGATGGGGGTTGCCCTCCATGATGCTTCGATCCATGTAAGCGCCAGGGTCTCCCTCGTCGGCGTTGCAGACCAGATATTTGGTCTCCCCCGGTGCCTCTCGAGTGAGGCGCCATTTGAGGCCGGTGGGGAAACCCGCCCCGCCCCGACCGCGTAATTTTGCCCTGGCCACCTCGTCGATGACCTCCTCTGGGGTCATCTGGCTCAAGACCTTGCTCAGAGAGCCATATCCGCCCAAGGCGATATAGTCGGTTATAGAGGTGGGATCTATCTGCCCATTCATGTCCAGGAGGAGACGTCCTTGTTTTTTGTAGAAGGGTACTTCGCTCTCATAGGTGATTTTCTGGCCGGTAGTAGGATCTACATATAGCAAAGAATCGATAATATCGCCTTTTTCTACGGTCTTAGAGATGATCTGCGGGACATCTTCCACCTTTACGCCAGGATAGAATATCCCCCTTGGCTGGATCACCACCAAGGGGCCTCTCTCGCAGAAACCGTGACAACCGGTCATCCTCAAATTCACTCGGTTTGTCTGGGCTTTCTTCTCTACTTGGAACGCTTCAAGCACCCTCTCGCTGCCATAGGCTCGACAACCCGTTCCTCCGCAAACGGTGACACACGGTTGATTAGGGTCTCGCTCTTTGGAGAGCGAACGACGCAGTTTTTCTAGCTGGCCGGGTGTCCGTACGATCTCCACTTACGCCCTTTCCCTTTCCATGCCGAATTCTTTGAGGAGTTTATCTACTCGCGAGGCGGCCATCTGCCCGAAATATTGGCCGTCTACGACGGTGATGGGCCCCAAAGCGCAAGCGCCAAGACAATTGACCGTCTCCAAGGTGAACTCCCAATCTGGGGTGGTCTCCCCCGATTCGATCTCCAGCCTCCTCTGGAAACGGTCGAGGACCTGAGTCGCTCCCCGCACGTGACAGGCTGTGCCGGTGCAGACGTGGATAATATGTCTCCCTTGCCGCTTCAAACTAAAGGCGTTGTAGAAGGTGGCGATGCTATAGACCTGGCTTAAAGGTATGCCCAGCCATTGGCTCACCAAGATCAAAGCATCTCGAGGCAGATAGTGGTATCGCTCTTGGATTTCCCCTAAAATCAAAATCAGTGAACTCTCTGTTCCATCTCTTTGGCCATTCAAGATATCGTCGACTTCCTTTGCCGAGAAGTCCGCCATACTACCTCCTATCGACAAGGCGCGTCTCTTCCTACCCGCTGCGATGTGGACAAGAGCCTTCCCTCTCACAATCGAGGGATCTTGTACCATCTATAGTTACCACAAAAGAGATTAAATTCTCATAAAAATTTGAGGCGAGGGGATAAAGAATTCATTAAGGATTTCCGTCCATCTGAGGAGGGGTAGGGCGAGTTCCACAGGCTTATATAGTCTGGAAGTTAAAGGTGGGGATCTCTAACAACTCTTATCCTGCCGCCCTGAGATTGCGACATTGACTCTGGGGGTAAAGGTGCTTCCTAACAAACGAGGAGGGTTGTATGAAGAACAAGGGAGCCTGTCGCCGCTGGAAGGGGCTAAGGAGCGAGATGGCAAAAGCCATTTTCTCGGTGAGGATGCCCCCTCACGGCGCGAAGGGGTCCATTGTTTTCGTAGGGGGCATTAGTAGTTCTTAAGGATGAGGGGCAGGAAGTGATGGTAGGTAGAGGCGGGGAGAAGGGCCTCAATCGCCTGGTACCAGTTCTCGGCCATCACGGCGTATCCTTCGATATTGGGATGAACGGCGTCATACATCAACGATGCCCGCGCTTGGCCGGTGTCCGGGTCGTAGAAATCGTCCCAGTTATCGGTAATCCATAGATCCACGCCGGTTAAATTGCTCTCCAGACTGGTATTATAGAGCGCCACAACCGCTGAGCCCGCACCACCGGAGATACGGTTCGGAGGAAAGGCCGAAACGATTACCTGCGGGTGAGATCCATCCGCATTAGTATGGTCATTCACTATATCCACGATGGCTTGCACTTCGGCCACGGTCTGGTCGATGACTTGAGAGAGGTTAGATAGGTCCGGCAGAACCTCTTGGGCTAGATCGTTGCCCCCGACCATTAACAAGACGAAGCGGGGATCTTCCGCCATCCAATTCAAACCTTGAAGGTCGGCCAGAACCTGGTCGGCTCGATAGCCGTCGACCCCGTGGTTGATCACCTCGAAACCGTTGGGGCCATGAGCGGTTTCGAGCAAGAGAAGCAGGCGAGACGGGTAGGTGTTTTCTGTTCCGGCGTAGGGGTAGCCGTTGGTGATGCTGTCGCCCAGGCAGGAGACCAGAGTGGTGGAGGAGTACGCCAGGCCGTCTTCGAGCCTGTGAGGGTTGCTCCCTTTAGGTGCCCTACCTACTGGGGTGGCGTAGGACTCCCAAGGGTTGAGGCCCAGCAAGATGAGAGCCCCAAGAAAGAGTAATAGCGATGTCGCGAGGAGAAGTTTCAACGGGCGGAGGGTGTGGCTCGAGGCAAGGTATTTCAACCGTGAAGGCATCGCTTCCTCAACTGACCCTTGGCGTTGGTGCGGAAACCCCCTCCCACAACCAGGGCGTCGTGATCGGCCCACCGCCGGCCACTGCTATGGTTTTCGCTCAAAGATACGGATCACGCTATCTCCATACCCTGCCGCGATATGCGAACCATCATCCGATATGGCCACGGTGATGGCGCCAGTTTGGTTGTGATCGTATTGACTTGGGTCACGTTGGTCTTCCGAACGGTGGCTCCATACCGATGTGCCGTGGCGATCGTAGAGCACTATCCAGCCGCCTTCCTCCGTGCCGGCCGTGCCGATGACGATCCACTCTCCGTCGGGAGTTACATCAAGCGCATTGTGGCCTTGAAATCCGCCAGGCAGGGGCCTTTGCCAGACGATCTCCCCTGCGTCATCGAAGGCGTATACCCAACCCCCGACCGTGCCTAGAACGATCAACCTGCCATCGGCGGACATGTTGTTCGCCCCAGCGGTGACGACGTGGTTTGGGATACGCCGACGCCAGCGGAGGTTCCCATTGGCATCAAAACTGAAGAGTTCGCGATTCTTGCCTGCGGCGTAGATGTTATAGTCAGTGTCGATCTCCAGTACCATCGGGAATTCACCGATATAGGCTTTCCAAAGGGGAGTGCCCTCCCGGTTGAACATTATCAGTTGGCCGCCGCTAAAACCAGCGATGATCCGTTGGCCATCCGGGCTAAAGCGGCTGTTGCGAAGCCATTCGCCTGGCCCGCGATGGGTCCAGACCGGGACGCCGGTGGCGGCATCCAGCAGCGCTACCCCTTCGCCTTGGTAAGGGCCGGTGAAAAGGTAGGCACCGTCGGGGCTGAACTCGACTTCACGGTTCATATTCCCCACATCAACTTGCCAGAGGAGGTTCCCTTCAGCGTCGGCAAGATAGACCATCCCATTGTGGCAACCGGCCGCCACTCGCCCGTCGGCGGCCAGATCGAAGCCCCAACACTCGTTGCTGGTCGGTATGCGCCAGAGTTCATTGCCGTTTAGGTCGGTCATCAGGAAGTGGCCGGGCACGTCGAGTTGTGGGGGGTGCCTGCCCTGGACGGTGGCCAATCGAGAAAAGCCCTCGTCAGAGAAGAGCCACCAATAGCCATAAGGGCCGTCGGTGGATAGTTCCCCGATCTGCCGATACGAAACAGCCTCTCTAACCGGTTCAAGCATGAGGTCGAGAGTGGTGATTTCGCCTCGGGCCGGGGCGATGCCGCCTTGATAGAGGAGCGCATGGCCTTCGGCCTCGGCCAATAGGAAGTAGTCGAGCGAGCGATAGGGCAGCGGTCGGGAGCCAAATGCCGCTCGAATGTCATCGATGGAAGGGAAGTTGATGTAGTAATAGCCCTGCGAGTCACTCTTGCTCCTCCACGCTTCGCGGCCGTTGTAGAGGTAGAGTCTCACTTGGGCGTTCGGAAGGGGCTGTCCGTTTGCCCCTGTCACCCGGCCGGTGATGGCCGCAGTGAGGGGCAGGTTGCGAAGGTCGGCTGGCTCTAATGATCGCAAGGTGACAAAGATAGTCTCTTGGTCGCCGGTCTCCTCCACCTGGAAGCGGAAGGGCATCTCCGCTTCACCCTTGCCTTCGTTGGTGACGAGGAATTCAAACGTCGTCTCAGCGCCAGGCTCTAGCGCAATCGCCTCAGCCTGGAAGGAGAAGAAGTGAAAAATCCACTCCGGTTTCATCCCTAGGTCTTCGGGGAATGGGGTGCAGCGGAGCGTTACGGCCTGGTCGCCGTTGTTGCGGGCCACAAAGTATAAGTTGGTGCTGTACTCCAGCCCGGTGATAGTTACCGGGTTGTAGGTCGCGATCGTCACCGGGCCGATGGTCACGCTTATCTCCGCGTCGGGCGGGGAGTCGGGCAGGGGGGCGTTGAGGTTCAAGGGAGGCGGCTCTCGTGGCGGCTCAGGCGGCCCGGAGGATGGGGCCGGCTTTTCACCGGCAGGTGTAGGCGTCACCTGGCTGGGTGTAGGCAATTCGGTGGGGGGTTCGGTCGCCGGTCCTATGTCGGCGGGTGGAGACTGGGTCGTCGCGCCGCCACAGGCGGCCAGCAGGATGGAAAGGAATATCAGCGAACTAGACAAGATTTTCAGCCGTCTCATCTCTGTCTCCTTTAGTGCACGACGTCATATCAGTGTTTGGGATCCCCTTAATAAGAAGATGCCTGCTTCACCAAGACGTGGCGAAAGCAGGCCTGAAGAAACTCGCTTTCGGCAGCCTGGCGATCATAGCCCCTTGGGACCTTAGACCCATGGCTTTGCGTCCCCACCTTTCGATGGGTTTGCCGTTATCGATGCGATAAGGGTAGATCATCTAATTTATCAATTACAGATTAAATGTTACTCTTTCCTCCGGTGATAGTCAATAGCCTTGTGGTACTAAAGGCAAGGGAGGAGATGACTGCCAAGGGAAAGGTAATCAAGAGGTTCATCTGGGGAGTAGAAAGAGAGCGGGTGAGACTCTTGCATACCTTCCCGCTCCTTCCGCCCCGGGCTTTTATCTTATGCCCCCAGCGGAATTCGAATCCGCGTTACCACCTTGAAAGGGTGGTGTCCTAGTCCGCTAGACGATGGGGGCGTCTACCTACATTTTAGCAAAGAGGGCCTTTCGAGTCAAGGTCAGATGGGTTACTTAGACCTTCACCTCCCAATAGTCCAGAAACCTCCTACAAAGCCCAGCGGACCAAGGGTAGGGGAGACGGTGGTTGGGCCCGTGGGAATCGGAGCCACAGGTGACGAAGAGGCCATGCTCCTTTGCTACCTTCAAGAATGAGGCGATCTGTTCCTGGGCATGGGAAGGGTAGTAGGCCTCTAGCCCATCTAACCCTATCTCTATCATCCCTTTTAACTCCTCTTCGCTGGCTATCTCCATGGCCCCCTCTATGGCTCGGCCGGGGTGAGCGAGGATAGCCAGAAGCCCGTCACGGTGGGCTACCTCTATCGCTTCGGCCATGGAGATCATCTTAGAAGGGAGACCTAACTCGTAAGTCAGTCGCATCCCGTCTATGATGGAGAAGCCAGCCAGGGGGTCGCTGGCGTATCCTCTATCGGCCAAAGCCTGGGCCACATCGGCTACGTGAGTGGTGGGACGCATGGCCTTGATAACCTCAAATGGCGGGAGGTCGTAGCCTCGGCGGAGCATCTCCTCGTGTACCAGTTGGGCGCTCAGTTCATTGGAGATACGGATGCGCTCCAGGAGAGGAAGGAGGTGCTCATTTTGCGGCCTTTTACCATAGAGAAGGAGATGCCAATACTTCCCCTGAAATGTCAGATCGAGTTCGATGCCGGGGATGACGTCGATGGCGTGGGGCCGGGCTAGAGAGGTTACCGCCCCCACCTTCTCCATAGTGTTATGATCGGTGATGGCTATGACCCCGATCCCCTCTTGGGCCGCGCACTCGACCAGTTTTTCCAGTTCCCATTCTCCCCCTTCCACATTGGTGTGGAGGTGGAGATCAACGCTCTGCGATTCTCCGGCCTTCATATCATCTTCATTGGCGGCAAAGTTTGATCAACAAGAGAGCACACCAGCCTTTATCTATGCCGCTGTGCCTTCTCATATATCTTCACCCCACTGTTAGCCGTGACCTGGGCGGCTAACCCCGTTCACCCACCCCTTCTTCTAGCCCCAACTCTTTAAGTTTTCCTTCCGTGGGAATGCCCTCTTCATCCCAACCCCGGAGGCTATAATATTCTTCTAGGAGGGGTTTGAGATCGACAAACTGGCCTTTTGAGTGGCCGCGGGGCAAACTCTCCTGGGAGAACCTGGGGGGTAAGCGGTCGTCTACCTTTGTAAACCCCTCTCTCAAGTTGAAGAGGCGCTCCAGGTTCCAGATCCTTTCGCCCATCCTCAGAAGTCCTCTCGCCTCTAAGGGCTCCCCGCTCACGGTGGAGAGGAGGCTAGCGTAATGTTCGGGGTTGAGGGCAAAGATGGTGAAGATGCAGAGGCCCATAGAGTCGATGACCGCGCTCAGGTCCTGATATAGTTTGACCAAGGCGGCCTTGCCATCGCTGGTGAAACGGTCCACCGCGTAGGGGGCGGCCAGAGCCTCAGGGCCGATGAGATAGGCCCGCAGATGACAACCACCTCGGTTGGAAGTGGCAAAGGCCAGACCCATGGCTCTGAAGCCACGGGGGTCATAGGCTGGGATCTCTAGGCCCTTGACGCTCATGGAGAGTTCCGGGTGGCCGAACCGGGAGGCCAACCGGAAGGAGCCCTGGGCCAAGTATCTGCCGAAGCCCTCGTTTCGACCAATCAGTTCGGTGCATCTGAGAAGCGCCTCACCATTTCCGAACCGTAGATCCCCACCCAACTCCGCCCTTATCATATCTTGGGTGGCTTTATCCAGATACCCCCTCTCCCAAAGTTCCATGGCACAGGCGATGGTATTGCCGGCGGATATGGTATCGAACCCCATTTCGTTGCAGTTGTAGTTGGCCTCAGCGATGGCCTCCAGCTCCTTCACCCCGCACATGGGGCCCAAAGCCCAGATCGTTTCATACTCCGGCCCTTCGCCACTCCGTTCTCTTGTCCTGGTGGCTCTGCCGCAGGCCACCGAGCAGGTGGCGCAGGCCACGCTCCGTTCGTAGAGGAGTTCTTTGAGCGTCTCCCCGGAGACAGAGTCGGCATCAGGGAAGTACCCCTCTTGGAAGTTTCGGGCGGGGAGCGCGCCGTATTCGTTGATGATGTTGATGAGAACGGCGGTTCCGTACTCTCTCAGGGCGTTCTTGGTGATGGGGGCCTCGCTCAAGATAGAAAGAGCCTCCTTCCTGGCCTCTTGGAACCCCTCTCGGTCGGCTATAGGTGTCTCATGGCTTCCCTGGACGACAACCGCCTTCAATCTCTTTGCTCCCATCACGCAGCCAGCCCCGCCCCTTCCTGCCGCCCGGTCCTTTTCGTTCATCACCGAGGCGAAAAGCACCCCCTTCTCTCCAGCAGGGCCAATACAGGCTACCGCTGCTTGGGGCGATCTCTCTTTTAGCAGCCCATCGGTGGTCTCGTGGCTATTCAGGCCCCACAAGGGCGAAGCATCTCTCACTTCCACTTTTTCGTCATCTACCCATAGGTAACAGGGGTTTTGAGCCGCCCCCTCTATGATTAGGGCATCGAACCCTGTCCTCTTCAGGGCGATGGCGAAGCGGCCGCCGGAGTTTGTACTTAAGATAGTGTTGGTGAGGGGCGATTTGGTTACCACCTCGTAGCGGGAGGAAAGGGCTGCTCCGGTCCCGTTCAGTGGGCCGGTAGCCAATATCAACTTGTTCTCTGGAGAGAGGGGGTCTACCTTGGGCGGAAGTTCACGCCAAAGGATCGCGCTTCCCAAACCGCGCCCCCCTATGTAGTCGCGAGCCAGCCCATCTTCTAGGCTTTCTACGCTGACCCTATTTTGGCTGAGATCGACCCGCAGGATCTGGCCGTGGAAGCCGCCTTTTACCATCAGAAGTCCTTGTCCTTTCTGTATCGGCTATAGGGGCAGAGGCGGCACCTTTTCATATAGATCTCCCTAACCTCTCTCCTTTGCTTGGCTGTCTGGCCATGGGGACAGATGGTGCAGGGGATGACTTTAGCCTCCGCCCAGGCTTTGGGGTTGAGCCTTATCCAGTTGATGGTGGCCAGGATGTTCAAGGGGTTGCTGGTGCCGATCCGGAAGCGAAGGGGCTCTCTCAGTTCAGGTTCCTTTGCCCCGGCATAGATCAACCTCACCACGGTCATGGCGTCGCTGATCCCTCCTGCTGCCTTCACCCCCATATCGGGACCGACCGCCTTTCTCATCAGCCAGATATGCTCAGGGGTAGCGCCCAGGGCGTCCATGCCGGTGGAGTTCTTCACGAAATGGGCTCCTGCCTCTTTGGCCACTCGACAGGCCTCCACGATCTCCTCCTCGGTCAGTTCCCCAGAGCGGATTATCACCTTGACCAACTCCCCCTCGGCTGCCTGGACCACCGCTTTTATCTCTTCCCGGGCATAGTTTCGATCCCTCTTGAAACGGCCAACGTTTATCACCATATCGAGTTCTACGTTGCCGGGCCCCTCCCCCCTCAGATCTCGGCTCGTCTCTACTATCTCCGCTGCCTGCCGGCTTTTACTTTTAATAGAAGATTTCCCCAGAGGGAAGTCGAGGACGTAAGACTCTTTAACCCGGCTGCCTTTGAGTAAGGTTGGCAGCAGATCGACCTCCACCGGGTTGACACAGATGGCGTAGAAACCGTAATCGAGCGCCCAGTTGACCATTCTCCTGATCTTGGGCTCCTGGGTGTCGGCCTTAAGGTCGGTGACATCGATGAGGTTGGCTACCTTTTCCGGGGTGAGTCCTTCGATGATCCCCACGAGTTCCGAGGGTGGAAACTCGACTAGGGGAGCCCTCGATTCATCGAGCGTAGGGGGGAAGGCCTTCGCTTCCATCTCCTCTCCTCTATCCAGAGACGAAGGTATAGTGGGGTACGAGCCCCCATTCTTGCGGGGGCCAATAGGATAGCCAGGCTTTACCGAAGATGTTTCCACGGGGGAGCATCCCCCAGCTGCGGGAGTCGCTGGAGTTGTTCCGATTGTCTCCTAGGACGAAATACTCGCCTTGGCCCACGACAGAAGGGCCCCACCCGCCGTGCAGTTCGGTTTGGGCGATATATGGTTCCTCCAGACGTCGCCCATCGATATAAATATACCCCTCCCTGATCTCTACCGTTTCGCCAGGCAAAGCGATGACTCGCTTGATATACTCCTTCTCTGGGTTGGTAGGGGGGTGGAAGATGATGACATCCCCTCGCTCTGGGGGATGGAAGCGGTAAGAGAGTTTGTTGACCACTAGGTACTGCCCATCGTGGAAGTTGGGTGTCATGCTATCGCCGATGACGCGGAAGTTCCGGAAGCCCAGGCTTAATATCCCGTAGATGATGAGGGTGAGGATGATGGTCTCTATGATCTCGCGAAGGAAAGATTTCACGCCCGCCCAGCGGTCGAATCTTTCTTCTGGGATCTCCTCGTTCAAGATGAGCCTCCTTATGGAGGTGATTATATTACCATCTTCTCGGCTAGGCAAGCCCATAGGCGTTGCAATTTCAAGGCGGTTTGCTATACTGGGTAAAAGGTAGTCGAGGATGCGGATACCCTCTTTTCTGGCCCGCAAATTCTACGTGAAGGGAAGCCTGAGAAACAGCCCTCATGGTTTCCAATGGGAGATGAGGAACGTCTTTGCTTCAGGTACGCTCTGGGAGGTCTCTTTAGAGATAGATGGGCGGACATGCCCTTTAGAGCAGGTCATTCTCTACCCCCAGGGCGGGGTGGCGATCAAGGCTACGGAAGTGAGTCGCCATTCCCCTTTGCGGTTCGACTTGGGAGCAGAGGTGACAGTAGAGGTGGAGGGTGACCCCTTACCTGTAGGCGCTCATA
>Ga0315314_1002705_pt1 | contig 14450 bp, 17 predicted proteins | sample TDP9_MG_FD_203631 | JGI IMG/M metagenome (GOLD analysis project Ga0315314, IMG submission 203631) | Freshwater sediment microbial communities from Lake Towuti, South Sulawesi, Indonesia - TDP9 | ecosystem: Environmental > Aquatic > Freshwater > Lake > Sediment | place: Indonesia: South Sulawesi...
CCTGATTTTCTTTATTGTACAAACCGTAAGTATAGCTGTCCAAATTCGTCCCACAATAGGATACGCGGAGTACCTTGACTTGGTCAACATGAAAAGTCGCATTCCCCCCAACTCGGTAGTTGTGGTTCCCCATGGCATGTACTACTGGGTCCAATACGTAGACGAGGTAGATGTTAGCGGTCCGCCTTCTGCCGATCTTTGGCAGTCATATTCGCACGTGCTAGGCCTGTTTCCCAAAGGCAACCTCCCGCCATCACCATCCAACGGAACCCTTTTCATCGGCAACATCCTCATACTTGTAGAACTGCGACATCCATAAATCTGCTCTTATGGAGTTGTGGCTTTTTGTCGTTTTTGATTTAGAGGACGATTGCAGAGGAGAAGAGACTGATGAAAGAAGATTTGAAAGGAAACGCTAATATATTAAACTGGAAAGGAAAATGGGAGGAGAAGGCGCCTACACCATCCAAAATTCTAATCCAACTTAGACGTAACATGGAGTTGGTGTTGATTCAGAATGGTTGAAATGAAAATCGTTCTTATCGGGGCTGGAAGCCTCGCCTTTACCCCCAACCTGTTATCGGAGATGGTTTTAAACGAGGACCTGAAGGGGAGCACCCTGGGGCTTGTGGACATAGACGCCGAAAAATTGGGGCTCATGACCAAGCTGGCCAAGCGGATGGTTAAAGAGCGAAGAGCTGCTATAGAGGTTCAGAGCTCCGTTAACAGACGGGAGGTCCTGAAGGACGCGGACTTTGTCATAGTGACCATCGCCGTAGGGGGATCCAGCGCCCAAGATCTTGACGTGAGTATTCCCCTGAAATACGGCATTTACCAAAGTGTCGCCGACACGGTGGGTCCAGGCGGCTTTTCCAAGGCCCTCCGCCACATCCCTCCCCTAGTTGAGATCGCCCGCGACATGGAGGAACTCTGCCCTAAGGCCATCCTGTTTAATGAAAGTAATCCCATGACTTGCCTATGCACCGCCGTGCGCCGCGCTACAAAAATTAACATAATTGGCTTGTGCAACGGAATCGTCGGCACCAAGACTTTCCTCGCGAATTTTCTGGAGGCTAAACCTGAGGAGGCGGAGGTGGTAGCCGCGGGCATAAACCACCTCACATGGATCCTCGATTTTCGCATCCGGGGCGAGGACGCCTACCCGTCACTAAAAGAATGCTGGTCCCAATCCCGCGCTGAGATAGAGGCAACCGGAAAGTTTCGGGGACAGCCCTTCAGGTATCCCATAAGTTTTAAGCTCTTTGAAATCTACGGCGCCTTTCCGTCTCCAGGCGACCGCCACATCGCAGAGTTCTATCCCTACTTCCTGACAGAAGAAGCCGAAGGCGGAAAGAAATACGGCCTCCAGCCTTACCCCGAGGGCACCATCTACGAAGCCAGCTGGAGGGAAAAGGCTTGGCAAAGGATCGTCAAGTGGGCAGAACCGGGCTCATCCCTAGACGAACTCTTTGAGCGAAGGGCCCCCGGCGAAAGGTCCCTCGTCATGAACATCATCACAGCCCTCGTACGTAAGGAAAACAAGATTTTCGAAGCCGTCAACATCCCCAACGAGGGCTTTGTAACAAACCTTCCCAGAGGAGCCATTGTCGAGGTCCCTGCCGTCATAGGCCCGTCAGGCACCAGGGGAATCTACGTGGGCAAACTACCCGGAGGCGTGGCAGCCACCATTGGGCATCGCCTGTTACAGCAAGAGCTCACCGTGGGGACCGCCCTCACCGGAGACAGAAACCTAGCCCTTCAAGCCCTCTTGGCAGATCCCATGGTCAGATCCATAGAGGTCGCCGAAAATCTTTTGGCAGACTTACTCAAAGCCCAGGCGCCTTACCTGCCCCAATTCCGTTAGAAAACGAGACAGTTAATGCCAATTTATCCACACAATATACGCAAAAGCTAAGAGCAGACGAATTATATATGGATAATACCAAACTCTCAGTGGAGGCTGAAAGCGAAATGAGGTTGGCTGTTCAGGAAAACTTGGTGCCTGGAAAGACCCTTCCGGAAAAGCTTCAAAACATGGAGAGATATGGATTCGAGGGCATAGAAGTCTGGGGTAGGGACATACCCCAGCGAGTGGAGGAGATTAAGTCCGCCCTCTCCTCGTCTAAGATTAAGTTTTCTACCATATGCGCAGGTTTTCCAGGGGACCTCCTAGGCTCAGATAGGAAATCCCGAACGGATGCTATGGAGGGCATCAGGGAGAGGCTGAAAATCTGCGCGGAGCTGGACGGAGTGGGAATCGTGACCGTCCCAACCTTTGGCGGGCCCAAAATCTCCGATCTATATCCGTGGCGCCCAGATGTGCAGGAGGTTGAAAAGCAGATCCTAATCGAGGAGTGCAAGGTTCTGGGGGAATACGCAGACGAGGTGGGCGCCCACCTCATCCTGGAGCCGCTGAACCGTTATGAGACCCACTTCGTCCGAAGGCTGGAGCAGGCGGTGGAAATATGCCGAGCCGTGGGAAGGGAGCACGTGAAGATCATGGCCGACTTCTTCCACATGAGCATCGAAGAGGCCGACATACCCGCGAGCATAAAGAAGGCGGAGGGCTACATAGTCCACGTTCACCTAGCCGACAGCAACCGACTCCTACCCGGCCACGGCCACACGGACTTCAAAAGCGGCTTCGCCGCCCTAAAGAAGATCGGCTACAGGAACTTCATGGCCCTAGAATGCAGCATACCCGGAGACCCAGAAATCGAACTCCCAAAATGCGTAAAATACCTAAAACAATTTATTTGAGAACAAACTAAATGAGAAAGTTGAATTAAGCGTTGGTTTGGGTGGATGTTAGATGGAGAAAGTTGGATCGGGTTCTGGAGGCTATATTTTAAGGATCACGAAAGATGAGTGGGTTAAACAAGTCTTTGACCTGAAGAGGTATTACGCCGGGGTCAGGAGGAGGTGGGAGCCGGGGTTAACCATCCTCTTCGCTCGTAAAGCGGAAAAGGGCGACTCCTTCCTCGGATACGGTATCATCGAAAGTGTTCTGAAGGCGGAGGAACTGTCTGAGGAGGAAAGGGCGGAGTGCCAAAAATATGGTTGGAACCATGCCATAAACTTTAAAGACATGGTCAAGTTTGATCCTCCCTTGCCAATTAAGGAAACCATAATAAAGGATATAGGAGTACCGGGAAAACCCTTGCACGGATTCCGTCTAACCCCAGCGCAAGTACAATCCATTTTAAGCAAAGCCGAATTGTGACGCCGATTAACGGAACCTCTTTATACCGGCTGCTCCCTCACAAAACCATCACAGTAAGGAAGGCGAAGCCTCCACACAACCACCATTCTGGTCACTTCAATCACCAACACATTTTATAGGGAAATGTTTCTTAAGGCTGATATGTTATTTTAGATAGGGTGGTGTGGTTGTCCGCTGGCGATTTGAAGCCTGAGGAAAAGGTGAACCTCGCAATCGCCATGACGGGTGTCTGTGTCCGTGTCTGTGCTGACGCCGTTAGGGATCAGAACCCAGGGATTGATGAAGTAGAGCTTATAGAAAGGGTTAGGGAGAGAATTGCGTATTCGAGACGGCGTGGAAGCGGGGTTTAGAAACTGGAGACCTTTGAGGAATTAATCATAAGGATTGTCAAAAGTTTCAACGCTGCCAGATTGGATTATGTGTTTACTGGGGCTCTGGCGGCGAGCTACTACGGTACGCCTCGAACTACGATGGACGTAGACATCGTGGTTAACGTCGCTCGAAAAGACCTTCAGGACAAGCTCGTTTCAGCATTAAGGGACGCGGGACTACAAGTTAACGGGAAGAAGATCGATGTAGCCCTCAAGTCGGGCTTCAGAATAGTTACGTTTAAGGATGACAAAACGCCATTCACCGTCGACATCATACTTTCCAACAAGAGGCTCAAGAAGAAAGCCGGCACCATCCTAGGCCTTCCAACCTTCTACCAGACACCAGAAGATTTGATTCTGGCAAAGCTACGCATGATAAAGGCGACAGTTCCCAGGAAGAGGGCTCTAAAGGATGAGGACGACGTGAGGGCGATCCTAAGGTTCACCGAGATTGATATGAACGCCCTAAAGACGCGAGCGCGGAGAAACAACACACTACCAATACTCGAAACCATAACCGCTGACATAACCCACTAAATATGTTTACTGTCTGTGTTGGTATCTTAAGTAGCTTACGCTTTGTGTGGCGCTTTCTTCTCAACTTTTACTGGGATTAAAGGGGCGTTGTCTGGGATGTGTTCTACTCTTTCGGGCTTTTCTATGACTTCCCTTAAGTGGTTCATGGAAGCCTCCATGTTTTCTTGGGCCTTCATCCTTTCTTCTTTCTTAAGCCTCCTCAAAGCCCAGCTCCTCCAAGTATTTCATCCAGTTCTCCAATAAATCTCATTGGACTGCTGTTCTTCTAAATCGTGTGTTTAAGAATAGGCCCTTTCTCTTCGCCTAACCCGTGGCACATGAACCCTTTTGAGGTCCCATAAGATTTCGTAGATTACTCGGATATCGCCAATTCTCGCTCTATAGGTATCTATTTGCCCTTGGAGCTTCTTGATATCGTAGAATTCGGCTGGGACAGGATTCTCACGAAAAATCAAGAGGAGCTCAATGATCCTTCGTTTATAATGCTTAGGGGGCCTCATAATAGACTTTCTGGCTCTTTGAGAGGTGACGACTTGAAACAATTGTGTCAGCCTAGCTCTTTGATTAGGTCTTCAAGGCTTACGCCCGAGCCTTCCGCTATTTCCTTTCGTGCCTCTTCAAGCTCCTTCTTCTCTTTTTCGCCCAGCTCTTCTTCTGCTGGCAAAAGCACGGCCCTAAGCCTTAAGAGTTCAAGCCTAACCAAGTCTAACCTATCCAGTACCAGCCTTAACTGGCTTTCAGTAACTGTTACATCCATCTTTGTCACCTAAAGGCCTATAGAATGAAGACCCTAAATAAGGTTTTGTATTCCGAGAAGACCTACTACTATTAGGCCATCCAATGGTCTAGAATGAACTATTTAAAGCTGGAAGTAAACGAAAAGGAAAAAAGGAAAGGGGATTTAGGGGGTTAGGTTAACCCACCTGCCCTTTTCTGAGGAATTGACCACGGCGTCGAGGATTTCTTGGCACTTTAGGCCGTCGTGGAAGGTGGCACCCATGGGTGCCACGGCCTTGTCGTTGACTATGCAGTCTATGAGGTGGTAGACCTCGTGGACGAAGGTGTGTTCCCAGCCTATGATGTGGCCGTGGGGCCACCAGTGCTCCATGAAGGGATGAGCCGACTCGGTAACGAGGATCGTCCTGAAGCCCATCCTGTCCTCGGGGTCTCGCTTGGAGTAGACCTCCAACTCGTTGAACCTTTCCAGGTTGAAGACCATGGAGCCTTCTGTTCCGTGGACTTCGATTCTTTCGTAGTTTTTGCGGCCGGCGGCGAAGCGGGTGGCCTCCACGCTCCCTATGGCGCCATTCTGGAACCTTAGGAGGGCGATGAAGGCGTCGTCCACGTCCACCTTGCCCTTCTTCGTAGGGTCTTCTGGTAGGGGGCGTTCCTCAATGAAGGTCTTGGTCATGCCGCAGAGGGATGCCACGTCTCCTACTAGGAACCTTGCCAGGTCTAGGACGTGGGCTCCGAGGTCCCCCAGGGCGCCGGACCCACATATCTTCTTTTGTAATCGCCAGACCAACGGGAATGTGGGGTCCATAATCCACTCCTGCAAATAAACTCCCCGGAACTGGAGTATCTTACCAAGATAGCCTTCGTCGATGAGCTTTTTGGCCAATCTTATGGCTGGAACAAAGCGGTAATTGAATCCAACCATGTGTTTGACTTTGGCCTTCTCCACGGCTTTGTACATCTCCTGGGCTTCTTTGACGTTCATGGCCAGGGGCTTCTCGCACAACACGTTTTTCCCCGCTTCAGCGGCGGCTATGCAGGGGTCGTGGTGCTCGTTGTTGGGTAGGCCGTTGTCCACCAGCTCGATCCTCTTGTCCTTCATCAGGTCCTCCCAGTCCATATAGTAGGTTTCGTAGCCGTATCTCCTGGCCGCTTCAGCTACCTTGGCCTCTGTTCGGCCGCAGATGGCTATGAGCTTGGGCTTGGCTGGCGGTGGATAGAAGAACACGGGCATTTTGAGGTAGGCGTTGCTGTGGGCTTTGCCCATGAAGGCGTAGCCCAGCATGCCTACGCCGATTTCCTTAACCTCTGCGGGCTTCTCCTTGGGAACCTCGGCCATCCTAATGAAACCAACTTCTTTCTTGGCCAATTTTACCACCAGACCTTCTCCAGGGGTGCCTTAATGATCAGGGGCTTTAAGTAGGCGATGCACTTTTCAGCTCCGTCTTCGGCGCTCATGACGGGGTCCTCATGCTCATAGCTTAGCACGTAGTCGTATCCCACCTCCAGCAGGGCGGTCATGACCCTCTTCCACTCCACATCGCCCCATCCCACTACCCGGAACCTGAAGCCCCTTCCGAGTCTGCGCCAGGCGCCCGTCGGTATAACCCCTGAAACGGCCACGTTTTCCTTTACCAGTTCCGCGTCCTTGGCGTGGCAGTGGTAGATTCTGTCCCCGAACCTCTTGATGAAAACCACGGGGTCTATGCCCTGCCATACTAGGTGGCTGGGATCAAAGTTGAACCCGAACTCCTTTTTCCCATTTATGGCTTTGATGGCCTGCTCCGAGGTCTCGATGTTGTAGGCCTGCTCCTGCGGGTGGACCTCGTGGGCAAATTTGACTCCATGGGCGGCGAAATGGTCCAAAATTCCGCCCCACCGTTCGGCGAAGATTTCGAAGCCCTTCTCATACATCTTTTCGAAGGCTGGTGGAAATATGTACCATGTGCCCCAGTTGGGCGCGCCGATGAACCCGTTTACCACGGGAACGTCGAGGGCTGCGGCAGCTTCCGCCGTCTTTTTTATGCGTTCTGTGCCATACTTTATTTTTTCTTCTGGTGTTCCTTTGAACCAGTCGTCGGTGGATGCGTCTAGGGGTCCTAGGACCAGTTGCCCCTCCAAGTGATTGCTCAGGCCAGAGATGATGAGGCCATACTTCTCGATGGTTTTCTTGTACTCCGTGGCTCCTCCCTTCAGGATTTTGTCGATGTCTATGTGGTTGGCGCCCTTCCATGTGGCCAGCTCCACTGCCTCGTAGCCAAGGCCTGAGACGTATTTTAGGACCTTCTCCAGCTTCCAGTCGTTGAACAGCATGGTCATAATGCCTATTTTCAAAACCTTTTCCTCCTTTAACATACAATATTAACAGGATAACAAATTTAAGATTTAGTCTGACTACACTTGAAACTTTCGAAACCGTTATATGGGTTACAGAATTAAGCAGGGTTTCAATGGAGGAAGGGAAATTGGTTGTGAACATCGGTTTCGTCGGCTGCGGAGGCATAGCCCGCGCCCACGTGCAAAGGTTAACCAAGATTCCGGAGGCAAAAATGGTAGCCTTCTACGATGTGGTTCCCCAAAAAGCCGAAGACCTGGCGAAGCTGGTGGGAGCTAAAGCCTACCCGGATCTTCAGCAGATGCTCGACGGGGAAAGGCTGAACGCCGTCTACGTTTGCGTTCCTCCCTTCGCCCACGGCTTTGAACCAGAAATAGTGGAGCGGGGCATTCACCTCCTTGTGGAGAAGCCCGTGGCCTTAACCTTGGAGGTTGCGAGGGAAGTTGAAAGGGCGATTGCCAAAGCAGGGGTTTTGTGTTCCGTGGGCTACATGTGGCGATATTTGGACACCACCGCCTTGGCAAAGAAAACCTTGGAGGAGAATGGTCCCGTCGGCATGGTGGAGGGCCTTTACGTTGATCCCTACTGGTTTCCGCCTGGCCACTGGTGGATAGACAAGGCCAAGAGCGGAGGACAGGTCATAGAGCAGAGCACCCACATCTTTGACCTGGCGAGATACTTGGTTGGCGATGTTGCCAGGGTTTACGCTGAGTTGGACACCCGACTGCTCACGGATGTGCCAGGCTTCAAGACAGAAGACGTGTCCCTGGTGACCCTGAAGTTCAGGAACGGAGCCATAGGTGTCGTCCTCAGCACCTGCGCAAGCCGAAGGACCTTCACCGGCACAAGCCTAAAGGTCCTGGCCAAAAACGTGGTTGTAGAGCATGGAGGCCACTCCGGAATCCTAAAGATTTACTGGAACCAAGAGGTCAGGGAGGTCAAACCCGCGGTGGACTCCTACCTGGAGGAGGACAGGGTGTTTGTCAACGCCGTGGCTATAGGCAATGGAAGCGCCATCAAATCCTCCTACAGCGACGCAATAAAAACTCTGGAAGTGACCATCGCCGCCAATGAGGCCTCAAGGGAAAATAGGGTGGTGCCCCTCCTTTAGGGGCTGCATTTTATTTGCTAGAGGCCCAGCTTCTCCTTTAGGTATCTTCTACTAATTTCCATGCTTTCCTTCGGCGTTCTTTTTGTCCTGTCCTGCTCCACCACCGCCCACTCCAAGGCGATGGGGTCCACCGCCTTTACAACAGCTGGGAAGTCGACGACGCCTTGCCCCAACTCCACGAATTCTCGGTCCTTCATGTCCTTTAGGTGGAGGTAGGCCACCCGATCCAAGTTTTCCTTAATGAAATCTACTGGTGATAGGCCGCCGTATTGGACCCAGAAGGTGTCAACGCACAGGGAGACCAACTCTGGATCCGTTTCTTCACAAATGATCCTCATTCCCATGGCATTATTAATGATCTCTTGGGCGTGGTTGTGGTAACAAACCCTCACATCGTGCTCCTTGGCTCTTTTCCCCGCGTCCTGGAGAAACTTGGAGTTCTGCCTATACTCCTGTTCCGTGTTCCCCCTACCTCCCGCGCCGCTGAAGAGGAGATAGCGCCCCTCCGCCTTCCGCAGAAGCTTCAGAGCGTTATCGACCAGTTTTAGGTCTCCGACGCCCACGTGTAGGCCTATAAGGCTCAGGTTCCTAGATGCAAAGAGCCTCTTCGGGTCTGGGTACTTCTCCAGCGGAGCCGGCGACATCTCCACCCCCGCGTATCCCAGCCCTGCCACCTCGTCCAGCACCCCAGAAAGGTCGGTGTCGATCCTTTCCCCCCAGACAATGAGCTGCGCCCCAATCCTAAGCTTCACCATCTAGTTTCACCAACTCGATATTAAACTCTGAATCCCCTTAAGTTCGTTGTACATCTTTTAATTTTTTCCTATTATGCAAGAACCCAAGGAAAAGATTTTTAAGGGGGAGAGAAAATTACGTAAGGTTATAGAGGATAGAATATGAGTGAGGACCTTATTAACAGAGTAGTAGAACTTCTGAAAGCAGCAGATGTGAAAGAAGAAGAGTATAAACCATTAGGGCCTGGGAAGAAAGCAATAATTCACGATAAAATTCTAAAAATGATTCAGAAAAAGGTAGAGAAAAGATATCGACCGAAACTTACAGCTTATAACATCGATTACGTCAAGCGGGAGGCGAGAGATACGGACTATGGTAAAATAGAACTTGCCATAGAAATAGACAGAGATCCATACTATGTAGAAGATAGTATACTTAAACTACTTGATATTCGGGCCGATAATAGGGTGTGGATTCTTGTGCCAGATAAGGAGTTGTTAGAGTGGTACGGAAAGACTGAAAAGGAGTTATTTGAAAGTTGCGCAGAGAAAATTCAAGAGTTAATAGAATCAAGAGGCGAGAAAGACATTTGCATTACAGCAATAATGAAGAGACCTAATAAGTTTGAGATGAAAGAAATAGGCGCAGCATAATATTCCAATGCTTCGGCAAAAACTCAAGGATATTCCTGACGCCTTTCCTTTATAGGCGTGTGTTAACGCTTTTCTCTTCTAACTCTTTCTAGAATGTTTAGTGCTGTTTCGTAAATTTCCGCGGATACTCTAAAATTGCGGGCCAGAAGTTGAGTGAAGGCTTCTTTAGCCTCATCGTAGGCTATGATGTCCTTCTCGTAGGCTTCTATTACCACTCTTAATGTACCCTTAACCTCTATGCCCCAAACTTTGGCAACCCTTCTGCCCGTCCTTTCGTTTTCATCTATTATAAGAGGCAGATGCTTATTATATGCAATGGCTATGGCTTCCCTTTCCCCTTCATGAATCCCCGCAACATCAACTAAATGCCTATTCAGGAAATCAAGGTCTTCCCCATCTAGCTCCTTCGTCTCCAACCATCCACGCCGAAAAGCCTCCTTAATTACCGAAACTTCAGGATACTCGTTAGAGATTAGTTGGGCTTGTAGAGTCTTTGGTACAATTATGTTTTCGTAGAGTCTTTCAAGAAGATGGAGCCTTCCAATCTTAGCCAGGTAAATTATCGGCGTAGCGTTGGATACAATGTTACCCAAACTTTTTCCTCACGTATTCCGTAAGGTCGGAAATGTCGTAACGATACGGAACCTTCCTTTCTTCTAGGATCGCAATCATGTCGTAGATGGAGACGCCCGCCATTTCCGACGCCTTGAGGAGGGTGACCTCGCCCCTCTGATACTTATCGAGGGCCCTTTGAACCCTCCATTCCCTAAGCCCCAGGTCCAGGAGCTTCCTTATAACCGTGGACTTGTCCACCCTTTCCTCGCTGGATATCCGCTCTATCAGCTCACTAACCTGCCTAGAAACCCTAACGGCAACGGCGACCTCAGCCACACGGATCCCTGTTTACAGTGTATATTTCGGCAAACATATAAGGCTTATCCATAAGGCCATAAAAAGATACCCAAAACTCTTTGGTCGAATACGTATATTATGGTTGTAACTTCAGTTTATGGCATTATAGGTTATGAAAAGATCGTCACCATCTATAATGATTGGCCGCTTCAGAATTCCAAGGCTGTGCCAATATTTCTTCCAATAATGCCTTAGATTGCTCAAAAGACTTTGTTCTAGGATCTTCCATAATTGTGAGAAGTAAACTTTTTCTGTCTCCCTCCAAGAAGGCTTGTAGAATTTGTTCCATTCTAAGCATTCTGGGCGTCATAACATATAACATGAGGCGTTTAGGCAGGCTGCCTACATGTATTCCCTGAACCCCTCTCCCGCTTGCAATAACTGGAATTTCTACAACCACATCATCAGCTATACCTAAGATTGCACCTTTATTAGGAATGTTTAACTGTAATGCCGTTTCTTTATCGTTTGCAATAGCATCAATGAGGGGGATATGTTGTTCTCCACTCATAACCGGAGGAAACGCTTTTGTTAAAGAAACAGAGGGATTTCTAGCCAATTCGTGTATCTTTTTCAATCCTTCCCCTAGCAAGTTGAGATACGATGACCATCCAATTTCTGAATCAAACCCGCCGGTTGGACCATACCATTTCTGTTTTGTTTCTAAATCCGTATGATACCACCATGGGGATGCGCTTCTAACAGTATCTCCAATAGGAAAGAGACCAAACTTATTGTACATGTCTACAGCGGCAGGAGACATTTGTTCGGTGTCCCAAGGAGTACCCTTCAAGTATTCCTCGCTTTTCCAATGATCTTCAGCTTTCTTTTCAATCCACTCATCTAGAAGGGGATAGGCGTTTTTACCTTTGTATAAGAAGTGTGTCATCCAGATGCAGTGATTAAAACCAGCCATTTGAACTCTAACGTCTTCAGGGTTAAGCCCTAAAATGTCTACCATCTTCTTGTATCCAAAATGTCCGTGACAAACTCCAACTACTTTTATCTTAGTTTTTCTAGAAATTAGAGTGGTGCCTTCAAAAACCGGATTTGCAGTTTCGATCAGCCAGGCATCTGGACACGTATCCTCCATATCTTCAGCTAAGTCTAGAAAGAATTTTAATTGGTGGTAAGCTCCAAATCCACCATAATAGTCACAGACTCTATCGCCTATACCTCTATAATAGCCGTGACCTTCTGCGATCTTACGTTCGGTCTCCATGGGCTCGTAACCGCCAACTTTAACTGTGGAGATGACAAAGTCGACACCTTGTAGTGCCCTTTTTCTGTTCGTAGTTGTCTTAAATTTTAAGTCTGCTTTTGTCTCTTTTTTATACCTTCTAGCAAGGTTATAAACCATGTTCAAGCGCTCTTTGTTTATATCCATGAGTGTAATTGTACTGCCCCAAAGACTTTTTGTTAAACAGAGATCTCTTATAAAGTTACCTGAAAAGACAACGCTACCAGCGCCTACAATAGATATTTGGACCATGCTCGTTAAATGCTTAGATTTTTATTTAAATTTTTTGGCGCTGTGGGGCTCATTTGACCCTCCCTCTGGGCTGACAGGTTGCTGATCGTTTCTTCTTGGGCAGATGCCCTCTTCTTGAGCCGACCGCAGGCGTGTTCACGGGATAGGGCTGGGAAGTAGAGGCGCAAAATTTCGCGTTCTACAATCTATTTATTTATGCAAAAGCATAAAACGGGTGAAGCCCATTCTCGATTGTCGCCTTTCCAACTTAGAGGAGGTAAAGGGCTTGGTGAAGGATTGCATCCTTCGAATTTCTAAGGATGAGTATGAGAGGAGCGTCTTCGAGAATAGGTGCTATTACACGGGGCTCAAGAGGAGGTGGGAGATAGACTACACGATTTTCTTCGCCCGCAAGACTGGAGGAAAGGACTCCCTCATTGGCCACGGAACCATAAAGGATGTTCAAAGAACCGAAAACCTCCGCGGCGAGGAAAGGGAACGCTGCGAAAGAATGGGCTGGACGCGCAAAATCGTATTTGGCGAGACCGTCACGAGATATGAAACCCCCTTGCCAATTAAAGACGTTCTGGATGAGGGTTTACCCCGCGGAAATAGGCTCCACGGCTATCCCCTAACCCCAGCGCAGGCGGCTCGGATACTGTCAGAAGTTTAGGGTAGGATGCAAAATCCTTTTGAAACAGGGGATACCCTTAGCATAGGGGTTTAGTCATGTTAACCCTTGTCCTAGCCGAATCGGCCCTTGAGACCGTTCCCCAGAGTCTATGGAGCCACCCAACCATTGTGAGTCATTCAAGGAAATGGGGTAAATCTCCCCGGCATACTCTTCTGGACCGATCTTATCATCACGCTGCCATGAGAAGGCTCCCCCAAGCCTACAAGAGGGGTCGCCCAGACATCGTCCACTTCTCACTGCTGGAGGCCCTGAACTCCCCCTTGAACAGGGAAGGGAGGATCCAAATCTATGTGCATACCATCAACGATTCCACGATTACAGTGAATCCCGAGGCCCATTTACCGAGAAATTACAGCCGATTTGTCGGCCTAATGGAACAACTCTTCGAAGTGGGAAGGGTTCCGCCAAAGGAAACACCCCTCCTCATATTGGAGAAAAAAACCTTCCCTCAGCTGGTTCATGAAATAAGACCCACGTACGTTATGGCCCTTACTAGGAAGGGTTCCCCCAAAATCCTGGAGGAGGCGGTCTCAAGGCTTTCAGATGAAGAAAAGCCGGCCGTGATCATCGGCGCCTTCCCGCGGGGACACTTTTCCGAGGAGACGATTAGCATGGCAAATGAGGCGGTTTGCATAGACCCAGAAACCCTTGAAGCGTGGACCGTGACTTCCAGGATGATTTACGAATACGAATGCGCCATCTCCCTGCCCAAGAAAAGACTTAAACAGCCCTGAAATCCCACAACCTTTATGAGACGGTAGAGGGGCTGATTAAACTCTCCTCTGAAGGGCAGTTCCCCTTCCAAGGGGGCAATAGCTCCCCTACGAGGGGGAGTAGCTTAAATCTTCTCCTTGGCTAGAACCTGGCGAAAGCCTTTGTTGCAGTTGGGACATTTGTAGTATCCTATGGTTAGCCGCAATTTTTCCCCTGTTCTGCTGGGTTTGCCAGCCATTTTCCAAGTTTTTGTCGGGCTCACGTCAGTTCCGCATGCTGGGCACTGGGCTTGGGCGGGTTTTTCTGGTCCTTTAATCGTTTCTATAATCTTTTTCCTAAGTTCTTCCCCGTGTTCTTGGAGCCCCTCTATGGCCTCTGCTAGAGAATTGTCCATGATAACGTCTCGTATCCACTTGGCGAAGTCCCCCCGTTGCTGGTGGAATTCGATGGAGGCGATGGGAACTCTCTCAACCTTTTCTACAAAATCCTCCATGCTTAAGGCCACTTGATCCAAGGACTTGCCAACATCCTCGTAGAAGTGAAAGCCCCTCTCAGGCTCAACCATTTTTCTCCTAAGCTCCTTTAAAGCGTTTCCGAGATATGCCAATCTCATCCTTAGGGACTTGATTCCCGAAGTATATATTTCTTTTTCACGTTGGAAGCGATCCTCTTCCATTTCTCCCGCGGAATAGTTGACCTGAATGTCTGCAAATTGGCGCTCCAAGGATTCAATTAAGCCTCTCACGTCATCCATTTTCAGGGCCGTTTCATCGGCGAGAAGGGCCCTCCTCCTTTCAATTTCGGCTATTTCTTTTTCCACCCCTTCGACAGCTTGGTCATAAGTTACCTGAGATATTTTGTCAGCCTCCAGCAGGTCCCTTAAAGCCCGCCTCTGCCTCTTCGCCTTCTCCAGCTCCAACTCAAGAAAATTGGGCCTTTTCATTTCAACCCATCCACGA